>Ga0307930_1000100_pt1 | contig 60926 bp, 61 predicted proteins | sample OrgLakmetageno46_FD_203161 | JGI IMG/M metagenome (GOLD analysis project Ga0307930, IMG submission 203161) | Saline water microbial communities from Organic Lake, Antarctica - #46 | ecosystem: Environmental > Aquatic > Non-marine Saline and Alkaline > Saline | place: Antarctica: Organic Lake...
GTCGGCCCGCGTCAGGCGCGCCACCTCGATTGTGTCGGTCATCGGCCCCTCATCGCCCTGTCAGGCGGGGCGCACCGCGTTCCGCGCACGCCCCGTTACCTGTCCGATGTGATAGGGCCAGCCGCGGCAGACGTCCAGATGCGGCGCCGCCGGGTCAGGCGCCGACCGCGAGGGAGGCGCCCGGCATCTCGTCGGTTTCTGGATCGCGCAGCACATAGCCCCGGCCCCAGACCGTCTCGATATAGGTTTCGCCCTCGGTCGCCTCGCTGAGCTTCTTGCGCAGCTTGCAGATGAAGACGTCGATGATCTTCAGCTCCGGCTCGTCCATGCCGCCATAGAGATGGTTGAGGAACATCTCCTTGGTCAGGGTGGTGCCCTTGCGCAGGGACAGAAGTTCCAGCATCTGGTATTCCTTGCCGGTCAGATGCACCGACTGCCCCGCCACATCGACGGTCTTGGCGTCGAGATTGACATTGATCTTGCCGGTGCGGATGATCGATTGCGAATGCCCCTTGGACCGCCGGATGATCGCATGGATGCGTGCCACCAGTTCCTCGCGGTGGAACGGCTTGGTCAGGTAATCGTCGGCCCCGAAGCCGAAACCCTTGAGCTTGCTTTCGGTGTCGTCGCTGCCCGACAGGATGAGGATCGGCGTCGCGATGCGTGACATCCGAAGCTGGCGCAGCACTTCGTGGCCGTGCATGTCGGGCAGCCCCAGATCCAGAAGGATGAGGTCGTAATCGTAAAGCCTGGCAAGATCGACGCCTTCCTCGCCCAGATCGGTGGTATAGACATTCAGGTTCGCATGCGACAGCATCAACTCGATACTTTTCGACGTCGTGGCGTCATCCTCGACCAGCAATACACGCATAAGGCTTCTCCAATCCTCGTTAAGTCCTGATCCCAAGTCTGAACAGCAATGGTTAACCCGAGGTTACCTTTATCAAAAATAGTTACCGGATCGCCCTATGGTTGTCTATAAATTTTAAGCAGTGTCACTTTTAGCGCGTCTGTACCGTGTTTTTCGACCCCGCGCACCCAAGAGTCGAATTCCTCCTCACTCAACCCATAGATGTTCATTGCCTCGGACCGAGTTATCAACCCATAGGCGACTCCACGCACCACGGCGAGTTTGCGCGACGCCACCCACCGGCTGGTATCCGGCGGCGGCAGATCCGCCCGGCTGAAAACCGTGCCATCCGGCAACGTGACGGCCCTTGGCCCACCGACTTTCTTCAGATACATCGTTTTCACCCTTCTCCCGACTGCCCCTACTTTGCGCGGATCAGGCTTAACGACGGGTGAAACATTAACTGGAGAATGCTTAGGATTTTCCTAGGTTGCTCTGCAATGGAGACCAAGATGGCACTCGACGGCGACACATCCCGCAATTCCCTCGGCTTTGCCAAGGCGCCCTGCGACACGCGGGTGGTGGTGGCGATGTCGGGCGGTGTCGACAGTTCCGTGGTGGCCGCGCATCTCGCTTCGGAAGGCTATGACGTGGTGGGCGTCACGCTGCAGCTTTACGATCACGGGGCGGCGCTGGCCAAGAAGGGGGCGTGCTGCGCCGGTGTGGACATCCACGATGCCCGCCGCGTCGCCGAGGATCTCGGCTTTCCCCATTACGTGCTGGATTACGAAAACATCTTTCGCGACGCGGTCATCGACGAGTTCGCCGACAGTTACCTTGCAGGCGCGACGCCGGTTCCTTGTATCCGCTGCAACGAGCGGGTGAAATTCAAGGATCTTCTGGAGACCGCCCGCGATCTCGAGGCCGACTGCATGGCCACCGGGCATTACATCCAGCGCATCGAGGGCGCGCACGGACCGGAATTGCACAGCGCCGCCGATGCGGTGCGCGACCAGTCCTATTTCCTGTTTTCCACCACGGCCGAGCAGCTCGACTATCTGCGGTTTCCGCTGGGGCACCTGCCCTCGAAACAGGCGACGCGCGAGCTGGCGGCGAAATACGGGCTGCAAGTGGCCGACAAGCCCGACAGTCAGGATATCTGCTTCGTGCCGGACGGCAATTATGCCAGCGTGATCGAGAAACTGCGCCCCGGCGCGGCGGAGCCGGGCGAGATCGTGCATGCCGACGGGCGCGTTCTGGGCACGCATGACGGGGTGATCCACTACACGATCGGCCAAAGGCGCGGTCTGGGGATCGGCGGGCTGGAGACGCCGCTTTACGTGGTGCGGCTCGACGTCGAGGCGCGCCGCGTGATCGTCGGCCCCAAGGACATGCTGGCCACGCGCCGCGTGCCGCTGCGCGAGATCAACTGGCTGGGCGATGCGCCGCTGACGTCGCAAGACGCGTGGGAGGTGTCGGTCAAGGTCCGCTCTACCCGTCCGCCGCGCGAGGCGGTGCTGCGGCCCCTGTCCGCGACCGAGGCCGAGGTGGAATTGCTGACCCCCGAGGAAGGCGTCTCGCCGGGTCAGGCCTGCGTGTTCTACCAGACGGATGGCAGCCGCGTGCTGGGCGGTGGCTGGATCTGGCGGGGGCAGTGAGGGACGTGGTGCGACGATCTCGGGCAGCGGAATTTTGAAAAAAATTCCGTTCAAGAAAATTCGAAATTTTCTTGGTGCGCCTGATGCTCGCCGCCCGGTCATGGACGGGCAGGTTTTTCACACGTCCCTGAACTGCTCTTCCTGCCGCGTCGACCATTGCACGGTCATCACGAAGCCGTCCTCGGTCTGGCGCTCGTCCTCGACCAGATCCTTCTCGTAGAGCCAAGCACGCTTGCGACCCTCGCCGAACCCAAGATGCAGCGTGCTGACGTGGCGCAGCGCCGACAGCGCCTGCGAGATCGCGCTCACCAGCGTCTCGACCCCCTGCCCCGTGACCGCCGACACCGCCTGCACCTCCTCCAGCCGCGCGGCCTGGGTCAGCGCGGCGCGGCGGGCCTCTTCGTCCAGCCGGTCGATCTTGTTCCAGACCTCGATCTGCGGGGTCGTGTCCCTGACCCCGAGATTTTCGAGGATCGTCGCCACGTCGCGCGCCTGCGCCTCGGTCTCGGGATGCGAGATGTCGCGCACATGGCAGATGAGATCGGCCTCGAGCACCTCTTCCAGCGTCGCGCGGAACGCCGCGACCAGTTCGGTGGGCAGGTCGCTGATGAAGCCCACCGTGTCCGACAGGATCACCTCGGGCCCGCCATGCGGCAGCGCCACGCGCCGCATCGTCGGGTCGAGCGTGGCGAACAGCATGTCCTCGACCATCACATCGGCACCGGTGAGATGGTTGAACAGCGTCGACTTGCCGGCATTGGTATAGCCCACGAGGGCCACGATGGGGAACGGCACCTTGGCGCGCGCGGCGCGGTGCAGGGTGCGGGTCTTGACCACCTTCTGCAACTGGCGGCGCAGGCGCACGAGCTGTTCGTCGATGGCGCGGCGGTCGGCCTCGATCTGCGTCTCGCCGGGGCCACCGACGAAACCCAGTCCGCCGCGCTGCCGCTCCAGATGGGTCCAGGCGCGCACCAGCCGCGTGCGCTGATACGAAAGTGCGGCCATTTCGACCTGCAGCACGCCCTCGCGGGTGGCGGCGCGGTCGCTGAAGATCTCGAGGATCAGCCCGGTGCGATCCAGCACCTTGATGTCCCAGGCCCGTTCGAGATTGCGCTGCTGCACGGGGCTGAGCGGGCCGTCGACCAGAACCAGATCGGCCTCGGCCGCGTCGATCGCCGCTTTCAGCTCCTCGCGCTTGCCCTTGCCGAAAAGCCGTCCCGCATCGGGCTTGCGCAGGCGCACGATCTGCTTGCCGACAACCTCGAGATCCGGCAGCGCCAGCGCGAGCGCCACCGCCTCTTGCAGGGCAAGCTCGGGATCGCGGCCGCGGCCGTCGGTGACGATATCGGGATGAACGACCCAGGCGCGCGTGGTCTTGCCTGCGGTTTCCCTCAAGTCGCCTCGTCGCCGTCGTAAAGGTTGACCGGTTGCGACGGCATGATCGTCGACACGGCATGCTTGTAGACCAGTTGCGACTGCCCGTCGCGCCGCAGCAGGATGCAGAAATTGTCGAACCAGGTGATCACGCCCTGCAACTTCACCCCGTTGATCAGGAAGACGGTGACCGGGATCTTGGTCTTGCGCACCTGATTGAGAAACGCGTCCTGCAAATTCGTTCTGTCAGAAGCCATTCACTACCCTGCCTTGTTTCTTGCGCATGCCGCATGCGTGGGGTGTCTTTACCATCACCTCGGGGCCTGAGTATGTCCTGTCAAGGCCCGAGTTTCCAGCCAAAAATCGCGCGATGGCCCGGAGCGCCCGGTCTCAGTCGCGCCAGACCGCCGGATTGAAGAGCGCGATGAGGGCCAGCGTCTCGAGCCGGCCCAGCACCATCGCCGCCGCATAGACAAGCTTGGCCCCGGTCCCCAGCTGCACAAGCCGGATCGGATCCTCGGCCGCGGTGTGGATAAGCGGGCCGGTGGTCGACAGCCCCGACAGCGCGAGGATCAGCGCCTGCTCGAACCCCTGTCCGAAAAGCGCAAGCGCGGCGGTCAACGCGGTCAGGGTCATCGCGAACAGCATGAAGAAGATCCACGCGATATAGGCGCCCTGCCGCCGGATGCGCCGCCCCGAACCCGAGGCACGCCCCACCGACGAGGGATGGATCAGCCGCTCGACCTCGCGCTGCCCGTGCAGATAAAGCGCATAGACCCGCAGCAGCTTGACCCCGCCGGCCGTGGTGGCGACGCCGCCGCCGACCATCGCCAGCCCCATCAGGATCAGCCCCGGTGTGCGCAGCCCCGACCAGTCGCGCGCCGTCTGCCAGTCGGCGCTTTCGAACCCGGCGGTCGACAGGAATGACAGCACGGTGAACGCCGCCCCCCAGAAGGCCCGCAGGGCCTGTGCGATGTCGTTCGGCCCCGACACCTCCAGCGCACCGATCCAGTGCCGCAGAAACAGCAATAGCGGGACGCCGCAGACAATCGTCATGCCAAGCCGGAACTCTGGGTCGCGCCACACGCCCTGCGGCACCGTCGACACGGTGTCCGAGGAAAATGTCAGCCGCGACAGCGCGAAAATCAGAAAGACGAAGATCGCCACCTCGCCAAAAATGCCCGCCGCGCCGTTCTGCACGCCGCCGACGGACGAGATGCCGCTGGTCGCCAGCGTCGACATCGCGTGCACCGCGGCCGTGAAGGCGCGCTCGCCCCCCGCCATCAGCAGGATCCACAGCACCAGCGTCAGCCCGGCATAGACCGGCACCAGCGTCCGCGTCACCTGGCCCAGACGGCGCACCGGGCTGGCCCGCTCGAACCGGCCGAGACGGGCGTCGTCCTGCCCGGGTTCGGCGCGCACGGTGACCTCGAATCCGCCAAGGCTCATCGGGGCCAGCACCGCCGAGGCGGAGATCCAGATCAGCAACCCGCCGGCCCAGCCGACCAGCGCGCGCCACAGATGCAGGCTGTCGCCAAGCCGCCCGGGCGCGCCGAAAAACGTGGCACCCGTCGTGGTGAAGCTCGACACCATCTCGACATAGGCATTGAGATAGGTGGTCGTCTGCACCCCTTCGTAGAACGGCAGCGCAAGGTAGACCGGCAGCAGGATATAGGCCATCAAAAGCGCCGCGAGGTTCTGCGTGTCGCTCATGCGGCGCGCCGAGCCGCGCCCCGACAGGGCCAGCCCGACCGACACGAACAGCGCCAGACCCAGCAGGCCGGAATAGAAAAAGGCGCGCGCCACGTCGGCGTCGCCGCGCATCATCGCGTCGATGGCCGGCAGGACCATCATCAGCGCCGCGAAACCGGCGAGGATCAGGATCAGGGGAAAGTTCAGAAGCCGCGCGACCATCGGATCAGAAATAGTCGATCGAGACCTGCAGCATCTTCTCGACCGCGGCCACGTCGGCCGCCAGCGCGAAGATCACCACCACGTCGCCGGCCTCGATTCGCAGGCTGCCGCTCGGCTTGCGGATCCTGTCGCCCGTCTTGACCCCGCCAAGCAGAACGCCTTCGGGAAAGTCGATATCGCGCACCGCCGCCCCGGCCAGCGGCGAGGTCGACAGCACCTCGGCCTCGATCACCTCGGCCTCGGCATCGCCGATCGAATAGACGGCCCGCACCTTGCCGCGCCGGATATGGCGCAGGATAGAGCTGACGGTGGTGGCACGCGGATTGATGAAGGCGTCGATGTTCAGCGGATCGAGCAGCGACACCATGGTGGGATCGTTGATCAGCGAGATCGCGAAGGGACAGCCCTCGGACTTGGCGCGCACGGCGGCCAGCATGTTGGTCTTGTCGTCATCGGTCACCGCCAGCACGGCATCGGCGCGCGCGATCCCCGCCTCGGTCAGGATGCCGGTATTCAGCCCGTCGCCATTGAGTACGATGGTCCGCTCCAGCGTGTCCGCCGCGCGCTCGGCCCGGGCACGGTTCATCTCGATCACCTTGGTGCGCACCCGCCCGCCGGGGCGTGCCTCCAGCGCCTGGGCCACCGCCAGCCCGATATTGCCGGCACCGACGATCACCACGCGGTCCTGCCGTTTTTGCGCCTTGCCGAACACGTCCAGCATGCGCGGCACATCCTCGGTGGGCGCGAACAGATAGCAGGCGTCGCCCTCGAAAAGCTGATCGCCGGGTTCGGGCGCGAACAGCCGCCCGTCGCGCCGCACCGCCAGCACCACGACCCGCAGCGTGGAGAACAGATCGCTCAGTTGCCGCAGCGGCGTGTTGAGCACAGGACAGTCCTCTTCCAGCCGCAGACCGATCAGCCGCGCCGACCCGTCCATGAAGGTCTCGGTGTCGAACGCGGCGGGGGCGGCCAGACGCTGCAGCGCGGCCTGCGCCACCTCGCGTTCGGGGCTGATCACCACGTCGATGGGCAGGTGATCGCGCCGGTAGAGATCGGAATAGATGGCATCCAGATAGGACTGGCTGCGCAGCCGCGCGATCTTGCGGCGAATGTCGAAGACGGAATGCGCGACCTGACAGGTCACCATGTTGACTTCGTCGGAATAGGTCGCGGCGATGATCAGGTCGGCGTCACGCGCGCCCGCACGGTCCAGCACGTCCGGATACGAGGCAAAGCCGGTGATCCCCTGCACGTCCAGCGTGTCCGTGGCCCGGCGCACCAGATCGGGATTGTTGTCCACCACGGTGACGTCGTTGCGCTCGCCCGACAGATGCCGGGCGATCTGCCAGCCCACTTGACCGGCGCCGCAGATGATGACCTTCATGGCGCTCGCCTCACCCTGTCCGGGGCCGGCACATGACAGACGGGTCCGCGCCGGTCAATCGCTTTGTCGGGCCGGCAGCGCGGCGGGCGCTCACCCCTTTGCCCCCGCGCCGCGGGAATAGATATCCTCGTAGCGGGTGATGTCGTCCTCGCCCAGATAGGTGCCGGTCTGCACCTCGATCAGGATCATCGGCACCTTGCCGGGGTTCTCCATCCGGTGCACCGCACCCAGGGGGATGTAGACCGACTGGTTCTCGGTCACCAGCTGGACCTTGTCGTCGATGGTCACCTTCGCGGTGCCGGCCACCACGATCCAGTGCTCGGAGCGGTGGTGATGGCTCTGCAGCGAAAGCGCTGCACCGGGATGGACATGGATGCGTTTCACCTGGAACCGCTCACCAAGCGCGATCCCCTCGAACCAGCCCCAGGGGCGGTAGTCGCGCGGCAGCGTCTCGGCCTGTTTTGCGCCTTGCGCCTTCAGGGCCGTGACGGCCTGCTTGACGTCCTGCGCGCGGTCCTTGTGGGCGACCAGCACCGCGTCGGGCATCGCCACCGCGATGATGTCCGAAAGGCCGATCCCGACCAGCGCCTGCTGGCCGTCTTCGGCACGCAGCAGGCTGTCGGTGCAGTCGATGGCGGTGGCGGGGCCCGAGGTGACGATGCCCGCCGCATCCGGACCGCTTTCGCGCCAGACCGCGTCCCAGCCGCCCAGATCCGACCATGCGCCACCATATGGCACCACGGTCAGGTTGTCGGCCTTTTCCATCACCGCGTAGTCGATCGAGATATCGGCGCAATCGGCCCATGCCTCCGGGTCGAGCCGCAGGAAATGCAGATCGCGCGCGGCCTCCTCGACAGCCCGCCTCACGGCGGCCAGCATCGCGGGTTGATGCGTTTCGAAGGCGGCGAGGATCGCGTCGGTGGAAAACAGGAAGATGCCCGCGTTCCACAGATGCATCCCGCCCGCCAGCAATTCTTGGGCGGTGGCGGCATCGGGTTTCTCGACGAACCCCCGCAGCGGCTGCGGCACCGGGGCGAAACCGGCCCCCGGCGCCTCGCTGAGGGCGAGCCAGCCATAGCCCGTCTCGGGCCGGTCGGGGCGAATGCCGAAGGTCACGATCTGCCCGGCACGGGCGGCCGGCACCGCCGCCTGCACGGCGGCCCGAAAGGCCGCAGCATCCGGGATCACGTGATCGGATGGCGCCACAAGCATCAGAGCACCGGGCGCGCGGGCATGCAGCTCGAGCGCGCCGGCGAGGATCGCGGGCGCGGTGTTGCGCCCCTCGGGCTCGATCAGCGTGGCGGCGGCACAGGTCTCGGCCCCGGCCAGCTGCTCGGTCACGACAAAGCGGTAATCGCCCGCGGTGATCACGACAGGCGCGCCAAAGCCCGGCCCCGACAGCCGCCGCGCCGAGGCCTGAAACAGGCTCTCATTGCCGGTCAGCCGGGTGAACTGCTTGGGGTAGCTTTTGCGCGACAACGGCCAGAGCCGCGTGCCCGAGCCACCGCAAAGCAGCAACGGGTGAATCTCTTCGGTCATATCGGCACCCTCTCGTGATCCTGCTCAGCGGCCGATCGCCGCCTGAAATTCGCGCCACTCGCCCTTCGACATGCCGCTAGTCTCCTGTGTCACCTCGTCGCCCGCCAGCATCCGCCGAACGCAATCGAGCGCCGTCGCCGACAGTGTCGCCCCCCCCATGCGGTAATCGGCGAAGGCACGGTAGGCGGCGGGCACCCAGTCGGCGACGATGTCGCAGATCGCCTCGGCATAGACACGGATCTCGTATTGCGCATGGGCATCCGCCCGAAGGCGCAGAAAATGCAGCAGGTTGTGCAGATCGGTTTTCCAGTACCATTGCGTGTAGATATTGGCGGGCAGGTTCATCCGCGCCAGCTCGCGCGCGAGGCCCTGCTGGCCGTCCTGGCTGATCATGTCCTCGTAATGATCATAGCTGCGCATCGCGTCATCGGTCAGCAGCCGCAGCACGCGGTCGGCCTCCGCGCCCTCCAGCGCCGCCCCCCGGCCCTGATTGTTGGTGGTCGATTGCGCGGCCAGTGCATCCGGGGCGGGGATGTAGAATTCGCGGTCGAGGATCGAATACCGCGCCGAATACTCGTTGACGTTGGCGGTGCGGTGCCGGATCCATTGCCGCGCCACGAAGACCGGCAGTTTGACATGCAGCTTGATCTCGCACATCTCGAACGGGGTCGAGTGCCAGTGCCGCATCAGGTAGCGGATCAGCCCCTCGTCATTGCTGACCGATTTGGTGCCGCGCCCGTAGCTGACCCGCGCCGCCTGACAGATCGCCGCATCGTCGCCCATGTAATCGATCACCCGCACGAAGCCGTGATCGAGCACCGGGTAGGCGGTGTACAGATGCGGCTCCATCCCCGGGGCCGTGGCGCGCAGGGTCTTGTGCGGGTCCGCGCGCTGCGCGTCGATTTCGGCCTGATGGTCGGGGCTGAGGGGCATGGCAGGGCCTTTCCGGATAGCTTGAGTCGCTGTGCTACCATATCTTGCAGAATGCAAGGGTGCCATGCGACATGCAGCGATGTCGGCCCCGCCTTTGCCCTCGACACCGCGCCGCAGGCGCTTATCCTGTCGCCCGACGGTAAAAAAGGAGATCACATGAAAATCAAGTATCTGCACACCATGGTCCGGGTCAAGGATCTGGACGCGACCATGCGTTTCTTCGGCCTTCTGGGCCTCAGGGAGACGCGCCGCATGGATGTCGAGGCGGGGCGCTTCACCCTCGTCTTCATGGCCCCCGAAGGACAGGAGGAATGCCCCGTCGAGCTGACCTGGAACTGGGACGGCGACGCGGAGCTGCCCTCGGACAGCCGGCATTTCGGGCATCTGGCCTATTCGGTCGGCAACATTCACGAGATGTGCCAGCATCTGATGGATAACGGCGTGACGATCAACCGCCCGCCGCGCGACGGGCGCATGGCCTTCGTGCGCAGCCCCGACAACATCTCGGTGGAGCTGTTGCAGGAGGGCGAGGCCCTGACCCCGGTCGAGCCGTGGACGAGCATGGAAAACACCGGCAGTTGGTAAGGCTCGCCGCATTTCTGTCGGGGCTGATGGCAGCCCCGGCGGATGCCGCCTGCCGCCTCGCGCTGATTCTGGCGCTGGATGCGTCATCGTCGGTCGATGCGCGGGAGTACGCGCTGCAACGCGCCGGGCTGGCGGCCGCGCTGGACGCGCCCGATATCCGTCACGCGATTCTGCGCAGTGGCACCGGAGACGTGGTGCTGGCCGTCTATGAATGGAGCGGCCGGTTCCAGCAAAAGCTGCAGCTTGACTGGACGGCCCTGCGCAATCCCGAAGACATCACCAGTGCTGTGGCCGCGATCGCCACCATGCGGCGCGCGACGGCGCAGTTCCCCACCGCCCTCGGGTCGGCCCTTGGCTATGGCGCGCAACTGATGACCCGCGCACCGGACTGCACCCGCCGGGTGATCGACGTCTCGGGCGACGGGGTCAACAATCAGGGCTTCGGCCCGCCCCTTGCCTACCGGCATTTTCCCTTCGACGGCATCACCGTGAACGGGCTGGTGATACAGGGCGACGACGCGGCGGTGGTGATGCATTACCGAACCGAGGTGCTGCACGGGCCGGGCGCCTTTCTGGAAGTCGCCGAAGGCTTCGAGGATTTCGAGCGCGCCATGGGGCGCAAACTCTTTCGCGAGATCAGCGACGTGAGACTGGGCGCCCGCCCGGTCCGATCGCTGAGCCCCGGTCAGTAGATATAGCGGATCTGCTCGGTCCAGTACCGTTCCACCCGGCGCAGCGAACTTGTTATCTGGTCGATCCCGTCGGGGCCGAGCACGCCATGCGCCTCCAGCCCCTCGGCATGGCGCGCGAACAGCGCCGCTACCACGTCGCGGATGCCGCGGCCTTTCTCGGTCAGCCGGACGCGCACCGTGCGCCTGTCCATCTCGCAGCGCTGATGGTTCATGTAGCCCGTGTCGACCAGTTTCTTGAGGTTATAGCTGACATTGCTGCCCTGGTAATACCCGCGCGTCTTCAACTCGCCCGCGGTGACCTCGTGATCGCCGATATTGAACAAGAGCAGCGCCTGCACCGCGTTGATGTCCAGAATGCCGACGCGTTCGAACTCGTCCTTGACCACGTCGAGCAAAAGACGGTGCAACCGTTCGACAAGCGACAACGCCTCGAGATATCCGGTGATGAACGCGGTCTGCTCATCCGGGGGTGCGGGGTACTTGTTAAAACTCATTATACTCTCCGTGCGCTGGTGTTCGCACAGGACCTTGCACCACAAAGCCGAATAATCGGTTAAACCCAGACGATAGCGTATAAAATCCGATCTATTTAGGGGCGCAGGCCACGCGGGTGATATCATCGACAAGCCCGGCATGCTGCGCGGGCGGCGGCACCTGCCCGCTCACCCACTGGTAGAGATCCTGATCGTTTTCCACCAGCAGCGCGTCATAGCCCTCGAGGGCGGCCTCGTCCATATCCGCAAGGCGCATTGCGGCATAGCGGCTCAGGATGACGTCCATCTCCTTGATGCCCCGCCGCATCGAGCGCATCGACAGGCGTTTGATCCTCGTGTCACGGCTTTCCTCAGTCAACGGCTTCTTCCCTCAGCTTGGCGCGCAGGGTTTTCTCCAGCCGCGCCAGACGATCGGTGGACAGCGCCATCTGCGCGCGGATATCGCGGATCTCGGTGAGCATCTCGGTGATGTCAGGCGACAGATCGCCAAGCGCGGGGCTGCCAGGGCCCTCGCCCTCGCCCGACAGAAGCCATAGCAGCGAGACATTCAGAAGCCCCGCCATCATCGACAGCTTGTTGGCGCGCGGCTCGGACTGGTCGTCCTCCCAGGCGCGCAGCGTCTTGAGCTTCACCCCCAGCCGCTTGGCCAGATCGGCCTGTGTCATGTTCGCATGATCCCGCGCTCCCGCGACACGGTCGCCAAAGGTGGTTACATCCGGGTCGAACCAGTTTTCATTGTTGTCGTTCGTCATCTCTTCCCTTTCCGGTGATCGTCCTTGATCGCCCATCACGTGTACCTTATTGGATCGATCAGGTGAATTCAAACCGGAGACGTCGATGTCGATCCTTTCCGCGACATTATCGCGTGTGAAACCCTCGCCCACCATCGCGGTGACGACGAAAGCGCAGGAACTGAAGGCGCAAGGGCGCGACGTGATCGGGCTGGGCGCGGGCGAGCCGGATTTCGACACGCCGGACCACATCAAGGCGGCGGGCATCCGCGCGATCGAGGAGGGCCGCACGAAATACACCGCCGTCGACGGCATCGCCGAGTTGAAGGACGCGATCTGCGCCAAGTTCCGGCGCGATAACGGGCTGGATTACACCCCCGCGCAGGTCAGCGTGGCCTCGGGCGGCAAGCAAATCCTCTACAACGCCCTGATGGCGACGGTGAACCCCGGCGACGAGGTGGTGATCCCCGCGCCCTACTGGGTCAGCTACCCCGACATGGTGCGGCTTGCGGGGGGCGAACCGGTGATCGTACCCGCCGGGATCGAGACCGGTTTCAAGCTGACGGCAGGCGCGCTCGAGGCCGCGATCACACCGAAGACCCGCTGGTTCATCTTCAATTCGCCCTCGAACCCCACCGGGGCGGGCTACAGCCGGGACGAGCTGCGCGCGCTGACCGATGTGCTGCTGCGCCATCCCCATGTCTGGGTGATGACCGACGACATGTACGAACATCTGGCCTATGACGGGTTCGAGTTCTGCACCCCCGCGCAGGTCGAGCCGAAGCTTTATCCGCGCACGCTGACCTGCAATGGCGTCTCCAAGGCCTATTGCATGACCGGCTGGCGCATCGGCTTTGCGGCCGGCCCCGAAGAGCTGATCGGCGGCATGCGCAAGATCCAGAGCCAATCGACCTCGAACCCCTGCACCATCAGCCAGTGGGCGGCGGTCGCGGCGCTGACCGGACCCCACGATTTCATCGCCGCCAACAACGCGGTGTTCAAGCGCCGCCGCGATCTGGTGGTCGCGATGCTGGACGCCATCCCCGGCGTGACCTGCCCGGTGCCCGACGGGGCGTTCTACGTCTACCCCTCGATCGCGGGCCTCATCGGCAAGACCAGCGCCGCCGGCACGCGGATCGACACCGACGAGGATTTCGCGACGGCCCTGCTGGACGAGACGGGCGTGGCGGTGGTCTTCGGCGCGGCCTTCGGCCTGTCGCCGAATTTCCGGGTCAGCTACGCCACCTCCGACGCGGCGCTGTCCGAGGCGTGCAGCCGGATCCAGAGCTTCTGCGCGGCGCTCGACTGACCAGGGACGCGAGGGGGGCGGCACATGGCCAACGATCTGCCGGAGTATTATTTCAGGGTCCGCGAGAACGGGGCGGTCGTGTTCCGCATCGATACCGGCAACCGGCAGCGCCGGATCGACATGGAGCAGATCGCGGTGGTCAACATCCGCAAGGGCGAGATCAAGCCGCATGGCGATCACACCCTGTCCGAGGCCGACATCGCGGCGATCACCGACTGGATGCAGAAGCGGCAGGAGATCCTCGAGCACCGCGATATCGACGACATCCTGCGCACCGTGGACCATCTCAACACCACGGCCCAATGGGCCCAGTCCCGCGCCACAGACGCGCAGCTCGACCGGGTGACGGATGCGCTGCTGCTGGCGATGCACGACCTGCGCACGGTGCTGGTGCGCAAGAAGGCGGACCGGGTGCTGAAGGACAAGTGAGGGGTCGCTTCGGACGGCTCTGACAAACGGAATTTTCAAAAAATTCCGTCCAAGAAAATTTCGAATTTTCTTGATCTCCGTCTTCGACGATTCTGAAAACGTTCAGGCCTGGAAGGGCGACGATCATCCCGCCCGCGGCGTGGCAGGCGCCTGCACCCCGCGCACCGACCAGCCCCAGAAGCGCACCAGCATGAACACCCCGGCCAGCGCCAGCCCGACCGCCATGCCAAGCCAGATCCCCGCCCCGCCATAGCCCAGCACGAACCCCAGAACGTAGCTGACAGGCACACCCACGGCCCAGTAGCTCAGCGCGGCGATGACCATCGGCACGCGGGTGTCCTGGACACCGCGCAGCAATCCCAGGGCCATGACCTGCGCCGCGTCGACAAGCTGGAACAGCGCGGCGGCGGCCAGCAGCACACGCCCGATGGCCATCACGTCGGCGCGCGCCGGATCACGGGGATCGAGGAACACGCCGATCAACGCATCTGGCACCAGCAGGAACAGCGCCATGGTCGACAGCGCGACCGCCATCGACACGCCCAGCACCATGCGCGCCCCGTCGCGCAGGCCCTGCCCGTCCCCGCGCCCGTGCGCCTGCCCCGCGCGCACCGTGGCCACGTTCGACAGGCCGACATGCACCATGAACACCACCGATGTCACCTGCAGCGCGATACCATGCGCCGCCAAGGGCAGCGTGCCCAACCACCCCATCATCACCGAGGCCGCGGCGAACAGCCCGACCTCGGCCAGATTGGTGATCCCGATCGGCCAGCCGAGACGGACCACCCGCGCCAGCGCCGACCAGTCGGGACGCCACAGCCGGGTGAACAGCGCATGCTCGGGCGTGACATGCCGCACATAGATCACCAGCGCGACAAGCGAGCCGAGATGCACGAACAAGGACGCGATCGCGGCCCCCTCGATGCCCAGTTCGGGAAAGCCGAAATTGCCGAAGATCAGGAGATAGTTGACGCAGACATTCACCCCGACCGCCGCCAGCGTGACCCAGAGCACCACCGCGGTGCGCTCCAGCGCCGCAAGATAGGATTTCAGCACCATGACGGCGAGCGCCGGCAATATCCCCCAGCCCGCGATGATCAGGTAATCCGCGGCCAGCGCCGACGTGCCCGGTGCCTGCCCCAGCAGGCCAAAGAGCACCTCCGATCCCAGCATCAGCGGCAGGCATATCAGCCCGAAGATCATCGACGCCCAGAGCCCCATGCGGGTCACCCGCCGGACCTGCGCGCCCTCGCCAGAGGCCTGCGCGGACGCGACCAGCGGCATCACCGCCCAGGCCAGACCCGATCCCATGATGAAGAGCACGAAAAACAGCGTGCCCCCCAGAACCTCGGCCGCCAACGCCTCGACCGAATACCAGCCCAGCATCAGCGCATCGGTGAGGTTTATGGCGAACTGCGCCACATGGCTGCCGATCAGCGGCAGGCCAAGGCCCAGCACGGCGCGGGCATGCTGGCGATATGAAAGGCGCGGTTGCATGGCTCGGGCGTTAGCCGCGCTGGCAGCGCCGCGCAAGCCCCCTCAGAGCGCCGCGCGCATCAGTTGCAGCGCCAGTGCGGCGATGATCACGCCGGCGGCCAGTTCCAGCAGCGGCAGCGCTCGCGCCAGCCCGCCGCCCGGCCCCGGCGCCAGACGCGCCAGCGCGCCCTCGCGCAGCGTGACCGAGGCCAGCGCGACGGCCAGCGTCACGCTCGCCGTGCCCAGACCCATAGCGAAGGTGCCAAGGATGCCCGCCATCTCAAGCCCCATGCGCCATGTCAGGATCAGCAGGAACAGCGCCCCGGTGCAGGGCCGGATCGCCACCGCCCCGATCAGCACGGCGGCATCGCGCCAGCCCGTGACCGCCTCGGCTTGCGACGGCGTCGGGGCGTGGTGATGGCCGCAACTGGCGCAGGGGGCCTCGTGCCGATGTTCTGCGGACCGGGTCGCGTGCCGCAGCCGCCGCACCCCGCGCAGCGCGAGCCAGCCTCCCACCGCGGCAATCGCGGCATAGCTCGCCGGTGCCATGATATCCTCGGCCAGCCCGGTCATGCGCTGCCGCGTGAGATCCAGCAGCAGCACACCGGCATAGACCAGCCCCACCGCAGAGGCCGCCTGCGCAAGGCTCGAGGCGAGCGCAAGCCCCGACAGCCGCAACGCGCTCACCCGCGCGGCCATGCCGTAGCCGCCGATCAGGATCTTGCCGTGACCCGGCCCCGCCGCGTGAAAGAATCCGTAGGCGAAACACAGCCCCAGCAGACCGCTCAGCGCGCCCGGATCGCCCGCCCGCAAGCTGCGCAGCAGCCGCGCCATGGCCTGTTGCGTCTCGGCCTGCCCGGCGCGCGCCCAGGCGGCCACATCCCCGGCCCCGCCAAACCCCCACAGCCAGATCGCCACGCCCGCAAGCGCAAGCGCCGCAAGGCTCAGACCCGGTCGGTTCAGAAATTTGCGGTGCATGAGACGACCATCACGTCGGAAAAGAGATTGCCCACCTCGACCCCGTCGAACTGTTCCTCGGCGCTCAGCTCGCTCACCATATCGCGGAAGGCGCGCTGCGACGCGTCGAGATCGGGCCCGCGGACCGTGTGGCTGCACCCTTGGGGCAGATCCACCGGCCCGGCCAGCGTGTAATCCACGTAATAGGTCGGATCATAGGGCTCGACCTTCACCCCATCGGCGGGCACCGGACCGAAACTGCGCCGATGCGTGGCGACGATCCGGCCATCCGTCAGCGCGACACCCGTGGGCACCGGATGGTCGAGCGTGATCTTCTTGCCGTCCCGGTGAATGTAGAGATCGCCCTCGAACCCCTCGGGCCATTCCTCCAGATCGAAGCCTTTCAGGCGCGCGCGCTCGGCATCCGTCAGCACGCCGTCCCCGTCGGAATCCATCCCCATGTCGCTCAGGATCAGAAGCGAGAAGAAATCGTCATAGCGCCATGTCACCTCGACCCCGGTGAGGTTGCCGGCACTGTCGCTTTCGAACCGCAGCCCGACATCGACGAACACATGCGGATGCGACACCGCCCCGCTTGTCGGCAGGCAAAGGCAAAGCGCGAGAGTGAGACCATGCAATCTTGTCATGTTCGCCTTCTATGCATGCGGCCCGCGTCGGACAAGCATGCAGATGGGCCTGTCGCCATCTCTGGGCGGAAATCGGCGCGGTTTTCGGGGCACGCGCCGGATCCCGGTCATCCGCAGTAGCGCGACCGCAGATCCCGGCGCGGCTGCGTCGACAAAAGCGGACGGTTCAGGGCATAGCGCGGCGTGTCACCGACCCCGTAATCGACCCCGTCAAGCTGCCGCACCTTTGCAGGGTCAGAGATGTCACGCCGCGGAAACCGCAGCCTGAATGACTGGCAAATGAGTTGATCCTTCAACGTGACCCCGGCGATCTCGCCGGGGCGGCGGGTCGACAGATCGACGACATGACCGGCCTTGACCCCCAGCCCGCGCGTCTCGAAGGTCAGGGGGCGGCGCAATTCGAAAACCCGCGTGTCCCCGCCCGGTCCGAACAGATCTTCCCGCCCGTGCCAGACATCGCCGAAGGCGAATGTCAATCGATACGTCCCGGGCGGCACCAGCACCTTGAAGAACGCGCCACCTTTTATATAGGCGGCCAAGGCGTCGGTACCGGTGTCGGCATCGATCAGGGTCAGGACATGATCCTGCCCCGGCGGCGTCTTGACCTGCAGCGGAAACACCGCCGGAAGGCCTGTCCGGTTCCACATCAGACCAGCGGGCGGGGTCGCGACCGTGTCCGCGCCGCCACCCCATACCGCCGCTGCGGGGGCGAGCATCAGCGCGACGATCATCGCACCGCGCGCGAGCCGGCTGCTTCGCTTGAACATATCGCCCCCGCTTGACCTGGTTTATCCCCTATCACCTTCGCCGATCACATAAGCCTGCCATGCAGGATCGTCCACCTTGGGCGGGGCGCCGATGTTGAAACCGCACCCGGTGCGCCCTACTTTTTATCCGAATGATGCGAGGGCTGACCCAACGATGCCCTCGCACATCATCCGAAGGAGGATCGCATGACCCGCTTCACACCGAACCGCCGCACCTTTCTCGTCGCCGGGGCCGCCACGGCCGGGGCCGTGCTGACGACCGGGGCCTCGGGCCTTCTCGTACCGGCCCGCGCCAAGGACATCTCGCCGACACAGACGATGCGCGGGGGGGCGAACAACTACATCCCCGGCGCGCCGATCGTCGATCGTATCGGTGGCGGCGGGTTCTGGATGACAGGCACCGTGCGCCGGGTCGGCGACGGTGCGCCGCTCGAGGGGGCCCGCATCCAGATCTGGGCCCACACGACCGAAGGCCATGAACGCGACGAGCGCAGCCACGGCGCGACCCTCACCGACGCGGATGGCACCTTCCGGCTGGAAATGCCGCAGATCGTGCCCGCCTTCGGACAGGCGCATGGCCATCTCGCCTATGACAGCGGGTCGTTCAAGACGGTCTTTCTGCGCCCGTTGATGTCCAGCCCGAATGACACGAGCCTGAACGTGGATTTCGTCCTCGAACCGGCCTGATCCGCATGCCGTCACTGCGCGCGATCCTGATCTGGGGGGCGCTCGGCCTTGCCATCGCGGTGCCGCTCGCCATCGCGGCGACCAGCCCGCTTCTGGCATGGCGTCAACCGGTCTACATCGCCTCCGGTCTCGCCGGTGTGCTCGCGATGACGCTTCTTCTCGTGCAACCGCTGCTGGCCGGGGGATACCTGCCCGGAGTGTCCATGCGACGCGGACGGGCCGTGCATCGGTGGGTCGGGGTCACGCTGGTCACGGCCGTCGTGGCGCATGTCGCGGGGCTGTGGGTGACCAGCCCGCCCGACGTCATCGATGCGCTGCTCTTCAGGTCACCGACGCCGTTCTCGGCATGGGGTGTCGTGGCGATGTGGGCGCTTTTCGCGGCCGCGCTGCTGGCGTTGCTGCGCCAGCGGTTGCACATCCGGCCACGGATCTGGCGCTTGGGCCACTCGGCACTCGTGGCGGTGGTGGTCGCGGGCAGCGTCGTCCACGCCATGCTGATCGACGGCACGATGGGGACGCTGTCGAAGGCAGCCCTTTGCGCGCTGGCCTTTGCTGCGACGATCAAGGTTTTGGTCGATCTGCGCGCCTGGACGCTGCTGATCCGCCGCCGCGCCTGAAGGCATCGTCGCCGCGCCCGCGCGACAGCACTCCTCAGAACCGCCCGATCTTGCGGCCCGCCCGCAACGTGCGCCGCGCCCGCTGCGCGGTCTTCTGTCCGTCGGGGCCGGCCTTGCCGCCGGTGTCGCCGCCGCGTTTGCCATGGCCGCCCATCCCCGTCTTCATTCCGTGCCGCATCACCCGCCGCATGATCATGCGGATCACCATGCTGATCATCCTGTTGGCGTTCATCGCGGCGCTCCTTCAGATTTCCCGGCCCGACACATAACACGGATCCGCGCGCAATTCAGCAGCGGGTTGCACGACACCCTTAACGGGATCCTGTCCCGTCGAGCGGGCAGTGGGTCGTTTGTGAAAAAACCGGCCGGGTTTCGTACACTCAATCCTCGAACAGCTCGTTCTGACCGGGGGCGGCTTCATCGTCATCGTCGTCCTCCCCCACGCCGGTTTGCGGCAGTTGGCCCGGCGGCGGACGGTTTTCCAGCAAGCCCGCGGCGCGCAGTTCCTGAAGGCCGGGCAGATCGCGCGCGCTTTCCAGACCGAAGTGATCGAGAAAGCCTTGGGTGACCACGAAGGTCACCGGCCGGCCCGGTGTCATCTTGCGCCGGCCGAACCTTATCCATTCCATTTCAAGCAGTTGGTCGACGGTCCCCCGGCTGACCGACACGCCGCGGATCTCCTCGATCTCGGCGCGCGTGACGGGCTGGTGATAGGCGATGATCGCCAGCGTCTCGATCGCCGCACGGCTCAGCTTGCGCGTCTCGACCGTCTCCCGGCTCATCAAGTGGCCCAGATCGGGCGCCGTGCGCATCGCCCAGCCGTCACCCACCCGGACGACGACAACCCCCCGTCCCTCATAGCTTTTTTGCAGATGACGCACAGCCTCGGCCGGATCGCAGCCCTGCGGCATCCGGTCGGCCATATCGCGGAGCCCGAGCGGCACAGCACTGGCAAAGAGCATCGCCTCGATCATCCGTTCCTGCTCGGCCATGTGCGGGATGTCGAGAAGGTTTTCAGGCCCGGTTTCAATGTCTTGCGGCACGTTATTCATCCTTGCACCGCAATTCGATCGGGGCGAACAGATCGGCCTGCCGGATCTCGATCCGCCCCTCCTTGACCAGTTCGAGCGAGGCCGCGAAGGTCGAGGCCGTCGCCGACCGTCGCCGCGCGGCATCGGTACCGAACCCATCGGGCAGATAGCTTGCGATATCCGTCCAGCTTCCGGCGTAGCCGATCAGCCCCCGCATCCGCTCAAGTGCCTGTTCCATCGTGAAAATCATGTCACGGTCCAGCGTGAAGGGCCGGAATTCGTCGCGCGTCCGGATGCGCGCATAGCCCTGCATGAGATCGAGCAGATTGGCCGTGTAATGCACCTTGCGCGCGCGCGTCACCTCCTCGGGACGGCCGCGCGCGAAGAAATCCCGCCCCAGCCGGTCCCGCGCCATCAGCCTGGCCGCGCAATCGCGCATCGCCTGAAGCCGCTCCAGTTGAAACGCCAGATGCGCCGCCATCTCTTCACCCGATGGCCCGTCCTCGGCCGGATCGGGCGGCAGAAGAAGGCGCGATTTCAGAAAGGCCAGCCACGCCGCCATGACAAGGTAATCGGCCGCCAGTTCCAGCCGCAGCGCCGTCGCCTGCTCCACGAAAGCCAGATATTGCTGCGCCAGTTGCAGAACCGAAACCTTGCGCAGATCCACCTTCTGCGTGCGGCTCAGCGTCAGAAGCAGGTCGAGCGGCCCCTCGAATCCGTCGACATCCACGATAAGCGCCTCGGCCACCAGCCGATCGGCCACATTCGCCGGCGTGCCGGGTGTCTCGAAATCGGTGTCAGCCATGCCCCTGCCCCTGCGTCAGCGCGTCAAACTGCGCCGAGAGGGCCGAAATGTCAACGGAAACAGGTGCTTTGCGGCAGGCCAGCGCCGCGTGCGCGCGCCTGTGCGCCGGGCCGGTCATCTCTCCCGCGACCTCGGCCACCGCCTGCCGGTCGGCCAGCGTGCCGTTGCAATGCAACACCACGTCACAGCCCGCGTCCAATGCCTGCCGCGTCAGCACGGGCAGTGCGCCATCGAGCGCCTTCATCGAAATGTCATCGGTCATGATCAGTCCGTCAAAGCCGATCTCGTCGCGGATGACCTGCATCACGGTCGGTGAAAGCGTGGCGGGCTTGCTGTCGATCGCCGCGTATACAAGATGCGCCGTCATCGCCATCGGCAGGTCATTCAGATGACGAAATGGTTCGAAATCCGTGTCTTGCAGCTCTGATTTCATGCATTTCACAATTGGCAGATCATGGTGGCTGTCCGCCTCGGCGCGCCCATGGCCGGGGATGTGCTTGACCACGGGCAGCACGCCCCCGTCCAGCAACCCATCCGCCACCGCACGCCCCAAGGTGGCCACGGTTTCGGCCTCATCGCCGTAGCAGCGATCCCGCAGGAACGGGTGCGTTCGCGGCCCGGCCACATCGACCAGAGGCGCGCAATTGCTGTCGATCCCGAGCGCGTGAAGCTCTGCGGCGATCAGGCGATAGCGCAGATACATCACCTGCGCGGCCTGCTCGCCCGCCTGCCGCGCCTGATCGAGCGGCGCGGGCCAGGTCCGCCAGTGTGGCGGCCGCAGGCGTTGCACCCGCCCGCCTTCCTGATCGATGGTGATGAGGGCGGCATGCCCCGCCGCCTCGCGCATCTCGGCGCACAGGTCCCGCACCTGATCGGGGCTTTCGATATTGCGCGCGAACAGGATGAAGCCGAAGGGGCGCGCCTGCCGGAAAAGCGTCTTTTCCTCTCGCGTCAGCCGCAGCCCCCCGGCGTCGAGGATCGTCGCGCCAAGCCGGCTCACCGCGCCAGCACCGGGATGCATTCGGCGTTTTCGGCCGCAAGCGCCGAACAGAAGCGCCGCGCCTCGCCGAGATCGGCAAACCCCATGGCGCGCAGCCGAAAGAACGTTCGCCCACCACTTTCAGTGCGCTGGACAACCCGTTGCTTTCCCTCGAGATAGTCCTCGAACTGCGATGTCATGCGCTGCCATTCCTCGCGCGCGATATCGGCCGAGTCGAACACGCCGAGCTGGGCGAGGCGCGTACCCTGGGAAATCGTGTCGGCCTCGACCTCTTCGGCCGGGGCAATTCTGTTCCTGTTGCGCACCGAGGCCACGGCGAAGGCCACCGCCTCGGGCACGTCGGGGCGTATGCGCGGCCGCAACGACCGTCTCAGCCCGTCCTCGGCGCTTGCCTGATCTGACTGTGCGGACGGGTCGTCCTCGGACACACCGGAGGCATTCGCGGCGCGCGGCACATCGTCGGGCGTCAGATCCAGCGGGGACGGCGCAAGGATCAGGCGATCCGAGGGACCCGTCGCCATGCCATCGGCGGCCACCGAATTGACCGTCAATCCCTGATGCGCGGCGCTGCTGCCGCCGGGATCCGCGGGCTGTTCGCGCATCGGCCCTTCGACAGCGCGCACCACCGGCACCCCCGAGACGTCCCGCATCACGAGCTTGTAGCCCCACACGCCGACGCCGGCGATCAGCGCCAGCGACAGGACCGCGCCGGTCATGTTTGTATATGTTGCCAGGGTGGCCACACCCTCATGCACGGCACCCGGCCGCGCATCCTGCATCTCAGCCATGCTTCGCCTCTCGCTTCTCCGGCGAAACGCAACCGCCGGGGAGTCATGTCATCTGCCTCGTCCCCGGCCGCGTGTGATCTGCGTGTCACATCTCTTCGACCGGAGTGACGCCCAAGATACCAAGACCCGCGGAAATAACAACGGTCACGGCACGCACCAGCGCGATTTTCGCCTGTGATGTGGCCGGATCGCTTTCCTGCAGAAAGCGCAGCGCCGGGTCGTCATGCCCGCGGTTCCACAGGGCGTGCAGGTCGCTTGCCAGATCGTAAAGGTAGAACGCCACGCGGTGCGGCTCGTAGGCGCGACTGGCGGTTTCCACGAGACGCGGCCATTCGGCGATCTTGCGCGCCACGGCGATCTCGGCCTCATGCGTCAGGACCGACAGATCCGCCCCGGCCAGCGCGGCATCGTCCACCGCGATCCCCGCCTCGTGCGCCTTGCGCAGGACGGAGTGGACCCGCGCATTCGCGTACTGGACGTAGAACACAGGATTGTCCTTGGATTGCTCCAGCACGCGCGCAAAGTCGAAATCGAGCGGCGCATCGTTCTTGCGGGTGAGCATGACGAATCGCGTCACATCCGCCCCCACCAGATCGACCACGTCGCGCAGGGTGACGAAGGTGCCCGCGCGCTTGGACATCTTGAACGGCTCGCCATCCCGGAACAGCTTGACCAGCTGGCACAGCTTGATCTCGATCGGCACGCGCCCGTCCGAAAGCGCCGCGACGGCAGCCTTCATCCGCTTGACATACCCGCCGTGATCGGCCCCGAGCACGTCGATCAGGATGTCGTAGCCGCGCCCGATCTTGTCGTAGTGATAGGCGATATCGGGGGCGAAATAGGTCCAGCCGCCATCCGATTTCATGATCGGGCGATCGACATCGTCGCCATGCGCGGTGGATCGAAACAGCGTCTGCTCGCGGGGTTCCCAATCCTCGGGCCGCTTGCCCTTGGGCGGCTCCAGCACGCCGCGATAGATCAGGTCCTTGTCGCGCAGATCCTCGATCGCCGCCTCGATGAGACCCGTGCCATAAAGCGACTTTTCCGAAAAGAAGTGGTCCATCTCGACGCCGAGCGATTTCAGATCCTCGCGGATGCGCAGCATCATCGCATCGGTGGAGAAGTCGCGCACCGCCTCCAGCCAGACCTCTTCGGGCTGGTCGACATAGGCCGCCCCCACCTTGTCCTTGAGCGCACGGCCCACATCGATCAGGTAATCGCCGGGATAGGTGCCATCGGCGAATGCCACCTCCTGCCCGTGGGCTTCAAGATAGCGCAGATAGACCGAGCGGGCGAGCACATCGACCTGCGCCCCGCCATCATTGATGTAATATTCGCGCGTCACCGCGTGACCGGTGAAATCGAGCAGGCTGGCAAGCGCGTCGCCAAAGACCGCCCCGCGGGTATGGCCCACATGCAGGGGACCGGTTGGGTTGGCGCTGACATATTCCACGTTGACGCGCCGCCCCTGCCCCATCTCGGAGCGGCCGAAATCCGCGCCGGCCCGCAAGGCCGCCCGCAGCACATCGTGCCAGAGCGTGGGGGCCAGCCGCAGGTTGATGAAGCCCGGCCCCGCGACCTCGGCCGAGGCGATGGTCGCGTTCCCGGCCAGCAGGTCTGCCAGCGGGGTCGCGATGTCGCGCGGCTTCAGCCCGGCGGGCTTGGCCAGCACCATCGCGGCATTGGTCGCCATGTCGCCATGCGACGCATCGCGCGGCGGCTCGACCGTGACATTGCCCATGTCGAGACCCTCGGGCAACTGCCCCGCCGCCTGCATCCGGGCCAGAGCGTCGAGGACCGCGTGGTGAATGTCGGTAAAAAGGTTCATGTCACGTCTTTCCTGCTGGGTTGCGCCGGTTTACCACCGCGTCCCCGCGCGTCAATCGCTCTGGCCGTGAATAAGCCGCGCATGGCTCTGCATGGCAAAGCGATCGGTCATCCCGGCGATATAGTCGGCGACCAGCCGCGCTAGCGTCGTCTCGTCCGCGGCACGGGCCACATCGCTGCGCCATTCCTCGGGCAGATGCTGCGGGGCCTCAAGGTAAAAGGGAAAAAGATCGCTGACCACGCCATGCACCCGCGCCCGCATCTCGTTGACGGACGGCGCGCGATACATGCGGGTGAACAGAAAGCGTCGGATCGCCTGCAGATCGGTCCAGAGCGCCGGTGAAAACCGGATCATCGGCGCGCCCGCGTGGCGCAGATCCTCGACGCATCCGGGCTGCAGGTCGGCCAGCGTGGCGCGCGACTGCGTGATCACGTCGCCCACCATGACACCGAAGACCCGCCGCAACGCCTCGTGCCGGCGGCGCTTCGCATCAAGGCGCGGATAAACCCGGTCCACCTCGGCCAGACAATCGCCGACGATCGGCAACGCGGCGATCTCGTCATCGGTGAACAGCCCCGCGCGCAACCCGTCATGCAGATCATGGTTGTTGTAGGCGATGTCATCCGACAACGCCGCCACCTGAGCCTCGGCCCCGGCATGGGTGGCAAGCTCCAGATCGTGGCGCGCGGTGTAATCGGCAAGCGCATAGGGCAGCGCGCCGGTGATCGGGCCGTTATGCTTGGCCAGCCCCTCCAGCGTTTCCCATGTCAGGTTCAGCCCGTCGAAGGCGGCATAATGGCGCTCCAGCGATGTCACGATACGCAGGGCCTGCGCGTTATGATCGAACCCGCCATAGGGCGCCATCAGCGTCGCCAGCGTTTCCTCGCCGGCATGCCCGAACGGCGTGTGGCCAAGGTCATGGGCCAGCGCCACCGCCTCGGTCAGATCCGTGTCGAGGTCGAGCGCGCCTGCGATCGTGCGCGCCACCTGCGCCACCTCGATCGAATGGGTCAGGCGCGTGCGGTAGTAATCGCCTTCATGCGCGACGAAGACCTGCGTCTTGTGCTTGAGCCGCCGAAACGCGCTTGAATGGATGATCCTGTCGCGATCGCGTTGGAACGGCGACCGGAACGCGCTTTCCTCCTCGTCGACGATCCGGCCGCGTGTCCGCGCCGGATCGGTGGCATGGGCCGCCATCATGCTGCATGTCCTTGTCGCCTGTTGCCTCGGGTCATATATTGCAACTAAATCAGCAATGTTAAACACCACCCGAGACCAACCCCGGAGATCAAGCCATGCAACTGCCCCCAAAGGTCACTTCCCGCGCGTTCGCCCGACTGGCAGAGATCGAGGCGGGCAAGTCGAATCAGGCCCTGCGCGTCGCGGTCGAGGGCGGGGGATGCTCGGGGTTCCAGTACGACATCAAGCTGGACGCGCCCGCCGACGATGATCTGGTGATTGAGGGCGACGGGCAAAGGGTGGTCGTGGACAGCGTCTCGCTGCCGTTCCTGTCCGGGGCGACGATAGATTTCAGCGACGAACTGATCGGCGCACGTTTCGTGATCGACAATCCGAACGTCTCGAGCGCCTGCGGCTGCGGCACATCGTTCTCGATGTAGGCGAGGCGACACGACCCTGAAATCCGCCTACCAGCGTCCCGACATCGCCCGCGCAATAAGCATGGCTCGGCCATGAACCGGCGCGGCGGCAAGCGTACCCTGGCCCACTTTCCGGGGATCGCGGGCCGCCGCGCGCAACGTATGACCCGTCTCCCACAAGGGCAGCATCGCAGGCAGTGCCGCACGCGATACCTGCGACCGGTGCGCGCGCGCGCGGGCCAGAGATCGCAGCCCCGCTTTTGCCCATTCCCGCACCGCCTCGGGCCGTCCGTCGGGCAGCGGCCGGCACCCCGCCGCCTCGAGCGCCGGAATCGCCCGGAACCAGTTGGCCAGCCCGAGCGCAAACCCCGCATCGCGCACCACGTCGTCTTGCGCGGGCCCGAGCGCCCGGGCCGCCACACGCATCAAGTTGCCCGAGGTGGCGGCGATGTAGCGGCTGAAATCGGCGTCGCTGTCGAACGGCGCACGCTCGGTGTCCCAACGCCGCGCCGCGATCAGCGCTTCAAGCAGCTCCGTCATCTCCGCATCGAGAACCCGCGCGAGCGGCGTGACCACCTCGTGCCGCCGCGCGCCATCGCCGCTGCGGATCTGCTCCAGCACGTCACGCCACCATTGCAGCCGCATCTCGGCGATCATCGGTTCCTGCGTGACCCAGGGCGCGCGCGCCACTTCGAGATTGAAGGCATAGATGGGGAAAAGCACCACGCGCGCCGCGACCGGTGCAGCCATCGTCGCCTTGAACCGAGACGGATCCCCGCGCCGCACCATATCGGCACAGGCGACGAGATCGGTGTCGAAGCACTGGCTCACGCCACGTTTTCCTGCAAGAGCTTCCAGTTGATCGCATCCAGAAGCGCCTCGAAAGAGGCATCGACGATGTTCGGCCCGACCCCGACCGTGGACCAGCGTCGCCCCGAGGCGTCTTCGCTGTCGATGATGACGCGGGTCACGGCCCCGGTGCCACCTTGCGTGATGCGCACCTTGAAATCCACGAGATGCATGTCGGCGATCTGATCCTGATAGCGCCCAAGATCCTTGGCCAGAGCCTTGGAAAGCGCATTCACAGGCCCCCGGTCGCAACCGCGCGCGTCCATGGATTCGCTGACCGACAGCTTCTTTTCGCCATCCACCTTGACCACGACCACGGCCTCGGACAGGCTCACCATCCGGTCATGCTTGTTCTTGCGCCGCTCGACCGTCACCTTGTAGCGCTTGACCTCGAAGAAATGCGGCATCTGCCCAAGCTCCGCACGCGCGAGGATCTCGAAGCTGGCCTGCGCGCTGTCATAGGTATAGCCCTCTTCCTCGCGAGTCTTGATCGTCTCCAGCAGCCGGGCAAGCGCCGGATCGCCGGGGCTGGCCTCGATCCCCGCCTCCGCGAGACGCCGGCGCAGGTTGGATTGCCCGGCCTGATTGGACATCGGGATGATGCGCGCATTGCCGACCGTTTCCGGGTCGATATGCTCGTAGGTGCTGGGATTCTTCAGGATCGCGCTCGCGTGCAGCCCGGCCTTGTGGGCGAAAGCCGACGCGCCGACATAGGCCGCCTGTCGCAGCGGCACGCGGTTTAGGATCTCGTCCAACTGGCGGCTCACGGCGGTAAGGCGCTGCAATCCGTCCCGACTCACCCCGATCTCGAACCGCTCGGCATAAGGCGTCTTGAGCATCAAGGTCGGGATCAGCGTCGTCAGATTGGCATTGCCGCAGCGCTCGCCCAGCCCATTGAGCGTGCCCTGCACCTGTCGCGCCCCGGCATCGACCGCCGCGAGGCTGCCGGCCACCGCATTGCCGGTATCGTCATGGGTGTGAATGCCCAGCCGGTCACCGGGGATGCCAGCCGCGATCACCTCGGCCACGATGCGCCCGATTTCCGTGGGCAGCGTGCCGCCATTGGTGTCGCACAGCACGATCCAGCGCGCGCCCGCATCCATTGCTGCACACAGACAGGTCAGGGCATAGTCCGGATTATCCGCGTAGCCATCGAAGAAATGCTCGGCGTCGAACACCGCCTCGCGGCCCTCGGCCACGAGATGCGCGACCGAGCGCGCGATATTCTCGACATTCTCGTCCAGCGTGATGCCAAGGGCGTCGCGGACGTGGAAATCGTGGCATTTGCCCACCAGACAGATAGCGGGGGTGCCGGCATTCATCACCGCGGCCAGTACGTCGTCGTTTTCCGCCGACCTCCCAGTGCGTTTGGTCATCCCGAACGCGGTCATGGTGGCCCGCGTTTGCGGCACCGCGTCGAAAAACGCGCTGTCGGTGGGGTTGGCGCCCGGCCAGCCGCCTTCGATGTAATCCACCCCCAGCCGGTCGAGCGCTGCGGCGATCTGCACCTTTTCCGGCGTCGAAAAGCTGACCCCTTGCGTCTGCTGCCCGTCCCGCAAGGTGGTGTCATAGAGATAGATGCGTTCAATCGTCATTGAGATACTTCAAACCTAGTTGGAGGTTCTCAAGATTTATTTTTGGATACATACTTCCACTGATTCCGCCCAAAGGATCATCTTCACTGTCGCAGATATTAATTCCTCGCTTCTCGGCGATCCTCCTAAACGCTTCCCTTTCAAGTCCTACTCCTTGCCGTGAATGTTTCTCCAAAACAAGCCAGCCAAACGGCTCCTGTTCATCAGACTGAAACCAGCGTGGCTCAAAGCCGTCCTCTACCGACACACCGGAAATTTGAAGAAACGCACGAAGTATATCTGCTTTTAACCAGTCTTTGTTACGACGAGCATCTAGGCGTGCATAGAACAAAGTGTTGATCGCAGACTTTGCCATATCACTTGGTGAAATTTGTTCGTTTGAGGTGTCTCGTTCGATTAAAAGCCCGAGCAGCCGTGCAGAAGCTACAAAACAAGCCTTAGCTTGTATAACACTATCAAATTCTTCAAGTTTTGAAACGGAACCCTTTTCCCACAAATTTATACGCGCAAAAAGAGCCTCCAATTCTGTGATAGCAAGACTTGTGTTTAAATCGTCTTCAAGCGAGTCCAAAATTCGAGGATGTGGTTTGCTTGGCATGGTGCTTTTGGAAAGTTCGCGCCATTTCTTTAACCTTTTTTCCGCTTCCCGCGCCTTTTCCGCCGTCCAGTCCATCGGCTTGCGGTAATGCGTGCTGAGAAACACGAAGCGGATCACCTCACCCGGGATCCCCTGATCCAGCAGATCGCGCACCGTGAAGAAATTGCCCAGAGACTTGGACATCTTCTTGCCCTCGACCTGCAGCATCTCGTTATGCAGCCAGTACCGCGCGAACTCCCCTTCGGGATGCGCGCAGCAGCTTTGCGCGATCTCGTTTTCGTGATGCGGGAACATCAGATCATTGCCGCCGCCGTGGATGTCGAAACTCTCTCCCAGCAATTCGTAGGCCATCGCCGAGCATTCGATATGCCAACCGGGCCGCCCGCGCCCCCACGGGCTGTCCCATCCGGGCTGATCCTCGTCCGACGGCTTCCAGAGGACGAAATCCATCGGGTTGCGCTTGTACGGTGCCACCTCGACCCGCGCGCCGGCGATCATGTCATCGACGGACCGCCCCGACAGCTTGCCATACCCGTCACGCCAGCTGTCCACGGCGAAAAGCACATGGCTTTCGGCCTCATACGCATGGCCCTTCTCGATGAGGCCCTCGATCATCTTCACCATCTGCGGGATATACTGCGTCGCGCGGGGCATGTGGTCGGGCTCGAGCGCGCCAAGCTCGCCCATGTCGTCGAGAAACCATTGCGTCGTCTCCGCCGTGATCTCGCCGATCGCGCGGCCGGTCTCGGAGGCGCGCGTGTTGATCTTATCATCCACGTCGGTGAAATTGCGCACATAGGTCACGTGACCCTTGCCGTAGACATGCCGCAACAACCGGTAGAGCACGTCGAACACCACGACGGGCCGCGCGTTGCCCAGATGCGCGCGGTCGTACACCGTCGGCCCGCAGACATACATCCGCACATTGCCTGCATCCAGAGGCTCGAAAACCTCTTTCCGCCGGGTTCTCGTGTTATGCAGCTTGATGGGGGTCATTCTCGCCTCGCGCGCCGTTCCCCGGTGGACCTAGCAAGTTCGGCCCCCCTTGAAAACACGCAATGCAGGCAAGCCGCCCGGTTGCCGCCGCGTTCGCGCCATGCAGGCCCGCGAAAGGATCACGGAGCGATCGAGACCCGCCCGACAGGCCTCAGCCCGTCATCGGTGCGGCGGACGACGATGATCTCGCCCGACCGCACGCCGCGCGCGGTCAGCGCGGTGATGTTCACCTGATGCGTCACGATCAAAACCCGCGCCGAGGCTGGGAGCGCCTCGATCAGGGCGCGCGTATCGGCCGTCTGGCGCGCGCGATCCCCGCGCCCCGCGAAAAACGAGTTGACCGGCGGTTTCTCGACGACCTCGCCGATGTCCATCAACTCGGCCGTATCGGATGAGCGGCACCATTGGCTGGTCCAGACATGATCGAATGTGACACCCGCCTCGCGCAGCGCCTGTCCGGTGCGCCGCGCCTGCGCCCGCCCGCGGTCGTCAAGGTTGCGCTGCGTGCTGCAATCGCCAAGCGCGAATCCCGCCGGATCGCCGGTGCCGGGCGCGATCGCGTGCCGCATCAGGGCGACGACCCCGTCCTCCTTCAGCAGCGACAGGTCATCGGCCGCGGCAATCGACGCGTGAAACAGGATCAGGACCGTCAGCAGGACGCGCATCGCATTCTTTCTCGTCACCGGCTGGGGGCGAACACCGTTTCAATCGGAGGTTTCGACGATCACCAGCTCACGCTCGGCCGCGCCCCGCGCATGATCGAGCGCCTTTTGATATTCCGGGCTGTGATAGCAGGCTTCGGCCGCCTCGACACTGGGAAAGCGGGCGACAACGTGTCGCGCCCGCTCAACGCCCTCCAGCTGCACGTAGCGTCCGCCCCGGGCGACGAAGGCACCGCCATGGTTTGCAATGGCGGGTCCGGCCAGGGCCGCGTAGCGACCATACGCCTCATCATCGGTGACGGTCACATGGGCAATCCAGAGGGCGGGCATGGGTCTCTCCTTTTTGGGTCAGATACCATCCACGATGACGATATCGCGGTGGCTTGCCGACAGCGCCTGCGGCAATATGCGGCGGTATTCGTCGGAATTGTACCAGTCGAGCGCGGTCTTCCGGTCGGGAAATTCGATGATCACGTGCCGCTCCGGCGCATCGCCCTCAAGAAGGGTCTGCGCGCCGCCCTTGACGAGAAAACGACCGCCAAACGCCTCTGCCAGCGCCACTGTCTGGCGGGCGTAGGTCTGATAGCCTTCGGGATCGGTCACGGTGATCCGTCCTATGAAATACGCGCTCATCCGGTCTCCTCAGGCGGTCAGAACACCCTCTGCCGCCGTGATCGCGGCCTCGGCACCGTTGATGTCGTTGCCGCCGCCCTGCGCCATGTCGGGCCGGCCCCCGCCGCCCTTGCCACCGAGTTCGGCGACGGCGGCGCGTACCAGATCGACCGCCGAAAGCCGCGCAGTCAGATCATCGGTCACACCCGCGGCGACCGCTACCTTGCCACCGGTATCGGCAATCAGCAGGATGGCACCGCTTTCGATGCGCGCCTTCATCTCGTCGATGAGCGGCGGCAGGTCCCGCCCCTGCACGCCCGAGAGCACCTGCGCGAGGAAGCGGACACCGCCGACCTCGCGCGGGCTCGCCGCATCACCCTGCCCCGCACCCCCGGCCATGGCCAGATCCCGGCGCAGTTGGGCCACCTCGTTGACCAGATCGCGACGCTCGTCCATGAGGGATCTGACCCGCGCCGGGACATCCTCGGGCCTTGTCTTGAGGTCGCTCGCGACCTGGCCGAGACGCGCTGTCCGATCGTTGAGATAGCCGAACGCGGCCGCCCCTGTCAGCGCCTCGATCCGGCGCACGCCGGCGCTTGACGCGGTGTCGCCAAGCGCCACGAAAACACCGATATCGCCGGTCTGGCGCACATGGGTCCCGCCGCAGAGCTCGATCGAGTAGGTGCGCCCGTCACTGCCCTTGTTTGAGCCCTCCAGCATCCCCATCGAGACGACGCGCACCTCGTCGCCGTATTTCTCGCCGAAAAGCGCCTGCGCGCCGAGATCGCGCGCCTCATCGGTCGCCATGATCCGGGTCTCGACAGGCGCATTCTGACGAATGAAGGCGTTCACCTCTTCCTCGACACGGGTCATTTCCTCAGGCTTAAGCGGTTTGGCGTGGCTGAAATCGAAGCGCAGCCGGTCCGGGGCGTTGAGCGATCCGCGCTGCGCGACATGGTCCCCGAGCGCGCGGCGCAATGCCTCGTGCAGCAGATGCGTGGCCGAGTGGTTGGCGCGGATCGTGCTGCGCCGGTCGTGATCGACGGCCAGTCGGGCCGCCTGCCGGCTGGTGATCTCGCCCTCTTCGATCTCGGCGAAATGGATGAACACCCCGGACACCTTTTTCGTGTCGGTGATGCGCGCCCGGCCGGTATCCGTCACCAGCGTGCCGGTGTCGCCGACCTGACCGCCGGCCTCCGCATAGAACGGCGTCTGGTTGAGAACGATCTGGCAGGCTGCGCCTTGCGAGACCTTGTCCGTGACGGCCCCGTCCACGACAATCGCCACCGTTTCACCCTCGGCCGTTTCGGTGTCGTAGCCCAGAAAATCGGTCGCGCCGTTTTCATCGGCGATGTCGAACCAGACCGTCTGATCGGCGGTCTCGCCGGACCCGGCCCATGCCGCGCGTGCCTTGGCTTTCTGCTCGGCCATGGCCGCCTCGAACCCGTCGGTATCGACCGCCAGACCGCGCTCGCGCAGCGCATCCTGTGTCAGATCGAGCGGAAACCCGAATGTGTCATAAAGCTTGAACGCGGCCGGGCCAGGCAGCGCCGCCCCGTCGGGCAACTGGTCGAGTTCCTCATCCAGAAGACGCAGGCCGCGCTCGAGCGTCTGCTTGAACCGCGTCTCCTCGATCTGCAGCGTCTCCTCGATCAGTGGCTGCGCGCGCGCGAGTTCCGGAAAGGCCTGCCCCATCTGCACCACGAGCGCCGAGACCAGACGGTGCATGACCGGATCCTTCGCGCCAAGCATATGTGCATGCCGCATCGCGCGCCGCATGATCCGGCGCAGCACGTAACCACGCCCCTCGTTGGCCGGCATCACCCCATCGGCGATCAGGAACGACGTCGAGCGCAGGTGGTCGGCGATCACCCGGTGATGCACCTTTCCCGGACCGTCGGGATCGACACTGGTGGCGTGCGCACTGGCCTCGATGAGATACCGCATTAGATCGGTGTCGTAATTGTCGTGCTTGCCCTGCAACAGCGCGCCGATCCGCTCCAGCCCCATGCCGGTATCGATCGACTGCATGTCAAGATCACGTTGCGTGCCATCGGCGAACCGCTCGTTCTGCATGAAGACGAGGTTCCAGATCTCGATGAAGCGGTCGCCATCCTCCTCGGCGCTGCCCGGCGGGCCGCCCCATATCCCGGGCCCGTGATCGTAGAAGATCTCGGTGCACGGCCCGCAGGGGCCGGTCGGGCCCATCGACCAGAAATTGTCATCCGTCGCGATGCGGATGATCCGTTCGTCGGGCAGGCCCGCGTATTTCTTCCAGATGGCCGCGGCCTCGTCATCGGTGTGATAGACCGTGACCAGAAGCCTTGATGCGTCGAGCCCGAAATCGCGGGTCAGCAGATCCCACGCATAGGGGATCGCCTGCTCCTTGAAATAATCCCCGAAGCTGAAATTTCCGAGCATCTCGAAGAACGTATGGTGGCGCGCGGTATAGCCGACATTGTCGAGATCGTTGTGCTTGCCGCCGGCGCGCACGCATTTCTGGCTGGTCGCCGCGCGCGTGTATCCCGGGTGCTCGAGCCCGGTGAAGCAGTTCTTGAACTGCACCATGCCCGAATTGGTGAACATCAGAGTCGGGTCGTTTCGCGGCACCAGCGGCGAGCTGTCGACGACGGTGTGATCGTTGCGCTCGAAAAAATCGAGAAACGTGGCGCGAATGTCATTCAGCGTGGGCATGGGGAGCTCTTTTTCCGGGCATGTGGCTGGCCTGCTTTCGTGCAGGCTTAGCCGGGGGAAAGAGACATGTCCACCGCCTGAAGACGCGGCCCGGTCGCAGGCCGGGCCGCGTCCCCATGCGCGGTCTTCTCAGCTTTCGAGAATGTCGTTGTCACCGCCCTTGGCCTCTTCGGGCATATCGAAGTCCAGACCATGTGCGGCGCGGATCTTGTCCTCGATGGCGAAGGCCACGTTGGGGTGATCCTTCAGATATTTCTTGGCATTCTCACGGCCCTGCCCGATACGCTCGTCCCCGTAGCTGAACCAGCTGCCGGATTTCTCGACCACGCCCGCCTTGACGCCCATATCGATCAGCTCGCCCCGTTTCGAGATGCCCTCGCCATACATGATGTCGAATTCCACCTGCTTGAAGGGCGGCGCCACCTTGTTCTTGACCACCTTGACGCGCGTCGAGTTGCCGACAATCTCGTCGCGATCCTTGATCGACCCGATGCGGCGAATATCGAGGCGAACCGAGCTGTAGAACTTGAGCGCGTTGCCCCCGGTCGTCGTTTCGGGGCTGCCGAACATGACGCCGATCTTCATGCGGATCTGGTTGATGAAGATCACCGTGCATTTGGTGCGGCTGATGGATCCGGTCAGTTTTCGCATGGCCTGGCTCATGAGCCGGGCGTGAACGCCGACACTGCTGTCGCCCATCTCGCCCTCGAGCTCGGATTTCGGGGTCAGGGCCGCCACCGAATCGACCACGACCATGCTGACCGCGCCGGAGCGCACGAGCGTGTCCACGATCTCGAGCGCCTGCTCCCCGGTATCGGGCTGAGAGATCAGAAGCTCGTCGAGATCGACCCCGAGCTTGCGCGCATAGATCGGATCGAGCGCGTGTTCGGCATCGACAAAGGCGCACACGCCGCCCTTTTTCTGTTCTTCCGCCACACAATGCAGCGTCAGCGTGGTCTTGCCGGAGCTTTCCGGGCCATAGACCTCGACCACCCGGCCCTTGGGGATGCCGCCGATGCCGAGCGCGATGTCGAGTCCGATCGATCCCGTCGAGGTGGCCTCGATATCGGCGACGACATTGTCACCGCCCAGTTTCATGATCGACCCCTTGCCGAACTGGCGTTCGATCTGAGCCAGGGCGCTGTCGAGCGCCTTTTGCTTGTCCGCGTTGCGCTTGTTATCCATGGAGAGTAGATCTGCCGTTGCCATTCATTCGCCTCCTTATTCCACATCCTGATGCATGCGGCAATGATTACGGATGTTCATGTCTTGTTCTTCCTGTTATGGGTGCAATACCGGAACAGATCAAGGGATTTGTTGGTCCTGACAGTTTTACCTTTAAGGATTAACAAGTGGTTTAAATCGCTGGCGCGGGTCATGGTGCAATTTTCCGCGGGGGGCTTCCGATGCTTGTGTTCGCAAAGCAGAAACTGGTGCTGTTATCGGTTCCAAAGACCGGCAGCACGGCATACGAGACGGCCCTCGCGCCATTGGCCTCGATGGTCATCAGCGCGCCGCCCGAACTCAAGCACGCGCCGGTCTTTCGCTATAACCGGTTCATACGCCCGATGATCGCGCGGTTTCTCGGCGAGGAGGTCGATGTCGTTGCCGTGATGCGCGAACCGGTGAGCTGGCTTGGCAGCTGGTTCCGCTACCGACAGCGGGCGGCCCTCGCCGAGGATGCCAACAGCACGCGGGGCATGAGTTTCGACGACTTCATCACCGCCTATTGCACGGGGCAGCCGCCGGGTTTTGCCATGGTCGGCTCGCAGGCCAAGTTTCTCGAACCGCAACGCAATGGCACGCGGGTCACGCATCTGTTCCGCTACGAGGATCAGGCCGGTCTCAGATCATTTCTGCAGGACCGGCTCGGGACAACCATAGAAACCGCGGCCGAGAACACCTCACCCGAAATGCCACTCACACTATCGAAGCGCGTCGAAGGCCGGCTGCGCCGCAAGTACGCGGACGATTTCGCGCTGTGGGACGGGATCCTCGGGGATGGGGTCTTCTCGCCACAGCCCGCCAAACCCAAGCCGCAGACCGGGCGTTTGCCCTGACCGGCCGGCCAGCGGGATCAGTCATCCCGTCTGGCGCTGAACCGTATCCGTCAACTCCTTGAGCGAAAAGGGTTTCGGCAGGAAAACCGAGTGCGGGATCCTGGCCTGAACTTCGCTGAAGGTCTCTTCGGCATAGCCCGACATGAAGACAACCCGCGCCTCTGGACGGGCACCGAGCGCCTGTTGCACCCAGGTCGGTCCATCCAGACCCGGCATCACCACGTCGGTCACGAAAACATCGACACGAACCGCAGGATCCTCGAGCAGGTCGAGCGCGTCTTCCGCCGATTCGGCCTCGAGGACGGTATAGCCGCGCATCTGCAATGCACGGCTGGCGAAGGCCCGCACGGGGGCTTCGTCCTCCACCAGAAGAACCACGCCGCTGGCAGGTCCGGCCAGAACCGCATCGCCGGTATCGGCCACCTCGCACGCGTCCGGTTGCGTATGCGCCGGGAAGAGCAGCTGGAACACGGTGCCCTCGTCCGGCACGCTGTCGAGAAAGATGAACCCGCCGGTCTGCTTCACGATGCCGTAAGCTGTCGACAGCCCCAGACCCGTTCCCTCGCCGGCCCGCTTGGTCGTGAAGAACGGCTCGAACACCTTCTGGGCCTTGTCGGGCGAAATGCCGACCCCTGCGTCGATGATCTTGACCGACACATAGAGACCCGGTGCCACCACTGCCCTGTCCCGGCGCAAAGGCTCTGTCAGGGTCACGTTCTCGGTCAGGATCCGTATGTCGCCGCCTTTCGGCATCGCGTCACGCGCATTGACGACAAGGTTCATGATCACCTGTTCCAGCTGCCGCTTGTCGGCGCGAATGGCCGACAATGCGGGGTCGTGGCTCAACCCGAGAGAGACCTTTTCCCCGACCAGACGATTGAGCAGATGGGTCAGGTCCGCGAGCGTCTCGCGCAGATCGATCAGTTGCGGGCGCAGTGTCTGTTTGCGCGAATAGGCCAGAAGCTGGCTGACCAGGGCGGCCGCACGATTCGCGTTCTGATTGATCTGCATGAGATCGGCGTAGTCCAGATCGCCCTGATCGTGACGCAGCAGCAGCAGGTCGCAATGGCCCGTGATCGCCGTGAGGAGATTGTTGAAATCATGCGCCACGCCCCCTGCAAGCTGTCCGATCGCCTGCATTTTCTGGCTTTGAACGAACTGCGCCTCGAGCGATTTCAATTCCGTGGCGTCGTTCATGACCGCGATGAGGACGCTTTCGCCGGCTTCCATCGCGCGGTTGAGTGTGACCTGAACGAAAACCTCGCGATCATCGCGGCGCACGCGCAGGAATTCGGCATGGACGGTGCCGCGCCCTGATGCGGCATCGTCGATCCAGTCCTTGATCGACCGACCCAGACCTTCGAGCGCATCGCCGAAAGCCATGTCCTGCGTGCTGTCGACGCCGAGCAGATCACGCCCCGGCCTGTTGGACTGCCGGATCATGCCATCGCGCGCAAGCTTGAGCAGCGGCACGGGCAGTTCCTCGAAAAACGCCCAGGCATCACCGCTGTGATCAGCCTCGTGCAGATGCGTGACCGGATAAGCGGCGCGCGGCCCCGCCATCCCGTCATGCTCGGCCACGTTACGGTCGATCGGACATTCCTGCGTGGCGTCGAGACCGGTCAGCGCAGGATCTCGCCGCGCATCGAACATGGGCACTCCCTGATCGTCGACCTCGTCCGGCGGACACGGGACCGCCCCGCCGATGTCGAAGCGCCAGAGAAGCGGCCCCTCGCCCGTGCGATGGACGCTGACCTGAAACGATCCATCCTGGTTTGGAACATGTCCGACAGCCGCCCCGCAACTCTGCGCCCGGGTCGCCAATTCGTGCAGGATCGCGCCCGGATTTGCGAGCGTGTCGTCGAGGACGGCGTCGAGCGTGGGTGCATCGGCCATCGGGAAGGCGCGATGCGCGGACGCATTGGCCCGAAGAACGGCCCCCTCTGGATCTGCGAGAATGACCGGCGCGGGATCGTTCTCGATCATTGCCGCGACCTGCCCGATATGGTCATCGCGGCGCGCAGCCAGCCAGCGGTTCAGGATCACGAGCCAGAGCGCGCAACAGATCAACGTCACCGAAACCATCGCGAGCAGCGTCTGGATGCGCGGATCCACGCTCAGGCCGGCGGCCACGGACATCAACACCGCCACGACGGCGATCCGTCCCGATTTGGGACCGAATCGCCGTGTGGCCTGATAAAAAGGTCGATCGAGAATGCCTGCGAGGGCCAATGACGTGCCTTTCACCGGAAGAGACCATGCCATTTCTGACCCAAAACCCTTAATCAGGATTTAATGCCGACACGAAAAACCCGTCAAGGTTGATCTCAATCGCGTCGCTCGCGTCGAAGCTTTGCAAGAAAGAAACCGTCTCCGGTTGGCGCGACGGGCCAGTGTCGCGTATCGGTGACCGTCCATCCGGCAAGAGTCCGACAAAACTGATCGATGACGGTTTGGTTTTCAGCCTCCAGCACCGAGCATGTCGTGTAGGCGAGACAGCCGTCCGGCGCGACGAGCGCGGCCACCTGTCGCAGGATCTCGCACTGGATCCGGTTCAGTTCCATCAGCCGTTCGGGTGTCAGCCGCCATTTGGCCTCGGGTGTGCGCCGCCATGTGCCGCTGCCGGTGCAGGGCACGTCGCACAGGATCACATCGAAGGGGGCCGACGCCGCCAGATCGGCCGTCTCGAGCCGGGTCGCGGGAATGCCCGCGCGGGCGGCGCGCGCGGGCAGATCCGTCATGCGTCCGGGTGCGATATCATGGGCGAACCAGATGCCATCGACCCGCGACGCCATGGCGAGCAGCTTGCCCCCGCCGCCGGCACAGTAGTCGAGCACGCGTGCGCCGGGCGGGATTTCAAGGCGCTCCATCGCGGCCTGGCTGCTTGCATCCTGAAGCTCGACAAGGCCCTCGGCATAGGCTGATGAGTGTGAGACTTTCCTCTCACCTTCAGTGACTTGAATCGCGTTCTTCGCGAGGTCGACCTCGACTGTCGAAATGCCTTCGGCGGCAAGCCGTGCCTGCGCCTCCCGGACACTGCCGCGCCTTTTATTGACCCGCAGCATGACCGGGGCGCGGTGGCGCAATGCCTCTGCCGTGGGCGCGGCCTGCTCTTGCAGCGAGGTCTGGAAATGCGGCCAGAGCCAATCGGGCAGATCCCGCATATCTTCGGGTGCCGCGATCCCACCCGCATCTAATTCCGCCGCACTCAGCGGGGCGGGCGCGTGGCCGTCGCCGGTAAAGCACGTTGCCGGGTCCACGCCCTGCAGGCGCAACGCGCCGATCATCCGGCCGCGCCCCGTCATGGCACCGCCCGTGGCCGCGCTGGATCTCCACCTGCGGAGGGCGTCGAAGACATGATCGCGCACCGCCGCGCGGTCCTTGGATCCCGCGTAACGCGCCCCGCGCGCCCAGGATTGCAGCGCCTTTTCGGCCGCGGTTCCCGCGCCGATCGCGTCGAGAATCCCGATCGCCGCCGCGACGCGCGCCCCCGGCGTCATGAGATCACCGCGAAACCGAAGGGCCCGCGGACAAGGGGTCGCGCGCCCGCGCCGTGGCGCTCCTTCGTGGGGTCGTGGTGTTGCATGGTCCGACTGGTCCCCTGACTGCCGGCACCTGAGTGCATCGCGCGCGTCACGGCGTCAATCGGCCGGTTGGCCGTCCCCGCCCGGTTCGGCGGAATTTCCGGGTCGGCATGGCCGCGCCCCGCGTCTTTGTCTTGCACAGGCGCGACCTGCGTTCTACTGGGCTGAGGCATGACCCAGATATCCCATGACCGCCTTCTGATCGTCGACTTCGGCAGCCAGGTGACCCAGCTGATCGCCCGCCGGCTGCGCGAACTCAACGTCTATTGCGAGATCCATCCCTATCAGAACGTCACCGATGCCCTGCTGCGCGAGGTGCAGCCGAAAGCCGTCATCTTCTCGGGCGGGCCCGACAGTGTCACCCGCGACGGCAGCCCGCGCCCGCCCAGGTCGATCTACGATCTTGGCGTGCCGATCCTCGGCATCTGTTACGGCCAGCAGGTGATGATGCAGGATCTCGGCGGCAAGGTGGAGGCCGGCGCGAATGCCACCGCCGAGTTCGGGCGCGCCTTCGTCACGCCGACGGGGCTGGAAAGCGAATTGCTGGAGGGCTGGTTCCGCGACGGCACGGGCCGCGCGCAGGTCTGGATGAGCCATGGCGACCATGTCTCGGAGATCGCACCGGGGTTCGAGGTGCTGGGCACCTCGCCCGGCGCGCCCTTTGCCATCACCGCTGACCGCGCGCGGCGCTTCTACGCGGTGCAGTTCCATCCCGAGGTGCATCACACCCCCGATGGCAAGCGGCTTTACGAGAATTTCGTGCGGCTGGCGGGGTTCAAGGGCGACTGGACCATGGGTGCCTACCGCGAAGAGGCGATCGCCAAGATCCGCGCACAGGTCGGCGACCGCAAGGTGATCTGCGGCCTTTCGGGGGGCGTCGATTCCTCGGTCGCGGCGGTGCTTTTGCACGAGGCGATCGGCGACCGGCTGACATGCGTGTTCGTGGATCACGGATTGTTGCGGCAAAACGAGGCCACCGAAGTGGTCTCGATGTTTCGGGACCACTACAACATCCCGCTGATCCATGCCGACGAGGCCGAACTTTTCCTGGGTGAGCTTGACGGTGTAAGCGACCCGGAACAAAAGAGAAAGATCATCGGGCGCCTGTTCATCGACGTGTTCCAGAAATACGCGGGCGACATCGAGGGGGCCGAGTTTCTCGCCCAGGGCACACTTTACCCGGATGTGATCGAAAGCGTCAGCTTCTCGGGTGGTCCCTCGGTCACGATCAAGTCGCATCACAATGTCGGCGGGTTGCCCGAGAAGATGGGCCTGAAGCTGGTCGAGCCGCTGCGCGAGCTTTTCAAGGACGAGGTGCGCAGCCTCGGCCGTGAACTGGGCCTGCCCGACAGCTTCATCGGGCGTCACCCTTTCCCCGGCCCCGGCCTCGCCATCCGCTGCCCCGGCGAGATCACCCGCGAAAAGCTGGAGATCCTGCGCAAGGCCGACGCCGTCTATATCGACCAGATCCGCAAGCACGGGCTTTACGACGAGATCTGGCAGGCCTTCGTCGCGATCCTGCCGGTGCGCACCGTCGGCGTCATGGGCGACGGGCGCACCTATGACTTCGCCTGCGCCCTGCGCGCGGTGACATCGGTCGACGGGATGACCGCGGACACGTATCCCTTCAGCCACGATTTCCTCGGCGAGACCGCGACACGCATCATCAACGAGGTCAGGGGCATCAACCGCGTGACCTACGACGTCACCTCGAAACCCCCGGGCACGATCGAATGGGAGTGATTTCTGCCGAGGCCGGGGCATCCGTTCAAACGCCACAACGCGATCTTACGGCTTGATAAAGCTGAATTGTGTTGTGGAGGTGGTGGAAATTCGCAGGCGGTGCAATCTCCGGGTGACCCCAAACCCAGGGTCTGCACAGCGAGGTGTAGAACCTCTGCATCCTTGCCTCCGGGTCAGAAACCGATAATGTCTTCCCAAACGTGATGCGGGAGCTGCTGAAATGATGAAATACCTTATCGGTCTGGGCGGTCTTGTGGTGGTCGTGGTGGGCGGTTACATCCTGCTGGTCCCCGAAGAGACATCGCAGCAAGCGCCCTCCGTGCCACTCGCGGTGGAGACCGAGACGACGCCGGCCGACGACCCTGCGCCGGCCTCCGATCCTGCGCCGGATGCGGAAACGGTGCTGGAGGACATGGCCGCCGACGCCCGCGAAAACCTGCCCGAAGATCTGACGGACACCGTGACGCTGACCGACGCGCTGTTCCTGCCGCGCATGCGGATCATGGAATACAGCTATGTCACCTCCGCCCCCGATGCCCGCGCCTCTGCCCGCGAGATGCGGACCCTGATAGAAGCGCGCGCCGAGACGATCTGCCTCGACGGCAGAGAGATGTTCGACATGGGCGTGACCCTGCGCCACAGTTTCGAGGATAGCGGCGGCATCGTGTTCCAGCGGGTCTATCTGCTGCCCGAGCAGTGCCAGAGGTTCTACTGACCAACATTCTTTGCCGCTGGCCGTGATCGGGCTCGCGATACAGGGGGCAAGACAACGGTGACGTAAAGCGTTACAGTCACTGGACGGCAGGTCCGGCCAAGACAAGATCGCGCCGCATGTCTGCCCTCGACGCATCACGCGGTTAGCACACCCTGCCCGGCCAGCGTTCCGATCAGTCGGTGGACCGCAAACAGCCCGGTCATCACGGCATCAGCCCAGAAAAGGAAGAACCATGTCACTCACACCGCTCAAGAGCACGACGGCGCTTGTCGCCAGTCTGTCGCTGCTACTGCCGCATCCCGCACTCGTGACGACCGCCTGGGCGCAGGAGGCCGAGTTGCAGTGCCTCGACGAAAGTGACCCGCCCTGCCCTGAGGGAGAGCCGGAAGCGGGCTCGACCCCGGCGGAACGGGCGGACTTCGCAGCCGAACAGGCGGCAGAAGACGCGGCCGAGGCCGAGGCGCATGCGGCAGAGGAAGCGGCAGCGGTCGAAGACGAGGCGCAGGCGGCAGAAGAGGCGGCTTCGGCCGAAGACGAGGCGCAGGCGGCAGAAGACGCGGCTACGGCCGAGGCCGAGGCGCAGGCGGCAGAAGACGCGGCTACGGCCGAGGCCGAGGCGCAGGCGGCAGAAGACGCGGCAGCGGCCGAAGCCGAGGCACAGGCGGCAGAAGACGCAGCGGCGGTCGAGGCCGAGGCGCAGGCGGCAGAAGAGGCGGCAGCGGCCGAAGCCGAGGCACAGGCGGCAGAAGAGGCAGCGGCAGCCGAAGCCGAGGCACAGGCGGCAGAAGAGGCAGCGGCGGCCGAAGCCGAGGCACAGGCGGCAGAAGAAGCAGCGGCGGCCGAAGACGAGGCACAGGCGGCAGAAGAAGCAGCGGCGGCCGAAGACGAGGCACAGGCTGCAGAGGAAGCAGCAGCGGCCGAAGACGAGGCGCAGGCGGCAGAAGACGCAGCGGCGGCCGAAGACGAAGCACAGGCGGCAGAAGACGCAGCGGCGGCCGAAGACGAAGCACAGGCGGCAGAAGAAGCAGCGGCGGCCGAAGAAGACGCGGCAGCGGCGGAAACCGAGGCGCAGGCAGCGGAAGACGCGGCGGAGGCCGAAGCACAGGCCGAAGACGACGCGGCGGAGACTGAGGAGCAGGCGGCAGAAGACGCCCCCGAGGCCGAGGCCCTGGACGATCCGACCTTTGCTGAAGACGACGAGGCACCAGCCGCCGCGACGCCGGAGACGACCGAGGCGCCCGAGGATGTGGTCGAGGAAACGCTCGACGCGCAGTCGGTCCGGACCAGCGCGGAGGAGTTCGAAACCGCCATCGACGGCACAGGGGGAAGCGGCGCGCAGGCCAGCGGGGGCAGCGGGGGCGACGGCCTGAGCAACATCCAAAAGGCGCTCTTGCTGGGTCTGGGGGCCGTCGCCGTCGGAGCGGTGCTGCGCAATGGCGACCGGGTGGTCTCGAACACGGGCGACCGCGTCGTCGTCGAAGGCGAGCAGGGATTCACCGTCTACAAGGATGACGATGCGCTGCTGCGTCAGCCGGGTGCGAATATGCGCACAGAAACCTTTTTCGACGGATCGTCGCGCACCACGCTCGATCGGGCTGACGGATCAAGGGTCGAGACGATCCGCGATGCGCGCGGACGAGTGTTGCGCCGCTCCGCCATATATCCGGACGGCACGGAATACGAACTTTTCGACGATCTCGAACCGGTGGCGGCGGTCGACATGCGCCAGTTTCAGGACACGCGCCCGGATCCGCGCAGCCTGTCAGTGTCGCAAAGCGAGTTGTCGGGTCTTCGGGCGGCATTGCGCGAAGGTCTGGCCTTCGATGTGGACCGGACGTTCAGCCTGCGCCAGATCCGCGAGATCGAACAGGTGCGCAACCTCGTTCCGGCGATCGATCTGGATACGGTGACCTTCGCGAGCGGCTCTGCGGCGATCCCGGCGGCGCAGGCACGCAGCCTCGTGCAACTCGGCATCCTGATCGAGGAACTGCTGCTGGAGAACCCGCGCGAAGTGTTCCTGATCGAGGGCCATACCGACGCGACGGGCAGTGATAGCCTCAACCTTGCCCTGTCGGATCGGCGCGCGGAATCGGTGGCGCTGGCGCTTACCGAATCGTTCCGCATCCCGCCCGAAAACCTGATCGTTCAGGGCTATGGCGAATCGTTCCTCAAGGTACAGACGCAGGCGGCCGAAGAGCGCAATCGCCGCGCCACGGTGCGCCGGATCACGCCCTTGTTGCGCCAGATCGCGGCGAACTGACTGCGCCGCCATCAATGATGGGTGGGGCGTGCGGCTGAGGACCCCAATGTAGAAGGGGCCGCTGCCGCACGCCCTGCGTTGTCTCGGAGTATCCGCCTTGATCAAGCGGTTTTGACGTCCATCCACTGTCTTGCGGGATGCGTGCGTTGGCCAATTCGATCAGCTTTCGCAGGCCCGACGCGAGCGGCTACCGGGCCTCCGCCAATGTCCTGGCGAGGGTCATATGCGCGTCGGGCACCCACAGGCCCTCTGCCTCGGCTGTGCGGATCGCCTCCGCGCGCCGCGCACCCGGCAGGCGCACGCCATCCATCGACCGGATCGCGTCGAGCAGTTCGGTCACCCGCACCAGAAAGTCGGATCGGGCATCCGGGCGTATCGCGATGAGGGTCTGGCCGACCCTGGGCGCCGGGCCATCCGCGTCGAAGAACGATCCGGCCTGATAGCTCAGGGCGCTGCCCGTGAAGGCCGCCGCGAGGATTTCGACCATGAGCGCCAGCGCTGTCCCCTTGGCCTCGCCGATTGGCACCATCGTTCCGCGAAGCGCCGCCTCGGGATCGGTCGTCGGCTCGCCTTGCGCATCCAGTGCCCATCCGGGCGGGATCGGCCGGTTCGACTTGTGCGCATTCATCACCTTGCCGCGGGCAACTTTCGACAGCGACAGGTCGATCACCAGTGGCGCACCATCCGCCTGCGGCGTGGCAAAGGCGATCGGGTTCGTGCCAAAGATCGCGTCCTTCCCGCCCCAGGGGGCGATCGCCTTGGGGGAATTTGCGACCATGATGCCGATCATGCCGGCCTTGGCGATCTTTTCCACCTGAACCGACAGCGCACCGCAATGGTGCGAGTTCGCGACGGCCATGATCGCGATACCCATCCCTTGTGCCAATGGAATACCGGCCGCGAGCGCCGCATCCATCGCGGGAAACGCAAAGCCCTCGTCCGCATCGGTCAGAAGCGACGCGGGTCCACGTTCGCAGGTCGTGACGCGTGCCGCGCGGTTGATCTTTCCCGACCGCACCTGAGCGACATAATCGCCGAGCCGTGAAAACCCGTGACCGACCTGCCCTTCCGCCTCGGCGGCGACAAGGGCCGTGGCCACGGATGTGGCCACGTCACCGGACACATCCGCCGCGAGGAGGGCTGCCTCGATCAGCTTTTGTGCGTCATGGATGGAGATATTGGTCGTGTCGGACACCGAAAAACCCTCGCACGGGACGTGGCGACGGGCGGTCCGGACAAGCCGACCGCCCGCCCTTTCATCAGGCGCTGCGGTAGAGCTTGGTCATCGAGAATTCCCGGTGACCCAGTGCTTCGGCGGCAGTATTGCGGCCATTGGCGGTGCGGCGGATCATCTCGATCAGCGCATCCCCGGCCTCCTCGATGGTCTGCTCGCGGCGCAGGATGCCGGACACGTCCACGTCGACATGTTCGGCCATCGTCCGCACGGTGCGCGGATTGGCGGTGATCTTGATCACCGGCACGATCGGGTTGCCGACCACATTGCCCTGCCCGGTCGGGAAGGTGTGGATCACGGCACCGCCGGCGGCCATCAGCGTGACGCATTCCGCCGCGGCCGAGGACGAGTCCATGAAATAAAGGCCGTTGCCCTTGCCCGGCGCCTCGGCCGGTTCGAGAATGTCGATATAGCTCGACGTGCGGCCGATCTTTTCGAGGTTGCCGAGGGCCTTTTCCTCGATCGTGGTCAGACCGCCCTCGATATTGCCCCGGGTGGGCTGGCTGTCGGACAGGTCATTCGTCTGATGCGCGAAGATCACGTCGTCCTGATAGGCTTTCCACATCTTGTACCAGCGCTCGCCGACCTCGGGGGTCGCGGCGCGTTGCTTGCAGATATGCTCGGCCCCGGTGATCTCGGAGGTTTCGCCGAAAAAGCCGGTGATGCCTTCGGGCAGCAGCTTGTCGAACATGTTGCCGACCGTCGGGCACGAGCCGAGACCGGTGGTCGTGTCGCTCTCGCCGCATTTGGTCGACACCCAGAGTTCGTTGATCGAACATTCCTCGCGCTGCATCTCGGTGGCGTGATGGACGAAATCCTTGGCCGCCCAGGACGCGGCGCGGATGGTCTCGAAATCGCCCTTCTGCTCGATCGAGAACTCGGCCACGGGCTTGCCAGTCAGGCGGATGCCATCGGCGATCTTCTTGGTCCAGCCCGGCTCGATGCCGATCACCACGACGGCGGCGACATTGGCATTCGCGCCGGTGCCGATGATGGTGCGGAAATGCACGTCGAGGTCTTCGCCGAATTGCAGGCGGCCATAAGCGTGCGGGATCGCCATCGTGCCCTTGACGTTATTGGCCACGGCCTCGCAGGCGGCGTTGGAGATATCGTCGACGGGCAGGATGAGGACGTGATTGCGCACGCCGACCCGGCCGTTTTCACGCCGGTAGCCATGGACGGTGATGTTGGAATATTTCGATGCCATTTCAGATGCCTTTATTCGCTATCGCTTCGCTGCTTGAGCGGGGCTTACCAGCGCTTGGTTTTGCAGTTATGGGTGTGGACGTGTTCGCCCTGACCGATATCGGCGATGATCTTGCCGATATCCTCGCCGTATTTCATCGCCGTGTCGCCGCTTTTCAAATCCTTGAGCGCGATCTTGTGCCCGATGGGCACGTCGTCCTTCGCGGTCAGGCGGAAGGTCGTGTTGTCATGCGTGACACAGCACAGCATGTCGGTGCCGGCGGTCAGGCCTTCGACCACGACCACACCGACATTGTCGGCCAGTTCATGGACAAGAAGCTGCGGAATTTCATTGGGGATCGGTTTCGTATCGGGCATGGGCGTCTCCTGTCATGCGGGTTTCAGAATGATCTTGGGCGCGGCGATCCGGCCGTCGCGAATGTCGCTGAAGGCGCGGGCACCCTCGCCGAGCGGGCGGCTTTCGGTCCAGTCCAGCGGGCCGAGCCGACCGGCGAACATGGCCGCACAGGTGTCACGGAAATCCTGCGCGGTATAGGTATAGGTGCCGGTGAAGGTAATCTCCTGAAGCGTGATGCGCCGGATATCGAGCCCGCCGGTCCCGCCCCCCAGCCCGACATGCATGATCGCCCCGCCGGGCCGCGTGGCCGCACAGGCGGTGGCGCGCGTGGCATCGAAACCGACGCAATCGACGCTGATGTCGAACTGTCGCCCCTCGATCTCGTCGGGGGCCAGAACGGCGACCCCGCCAAGATCGAGGTACTCGCGGCGCAGGGTGTTCGGCTCGACGATGGTCACATCGGCCACACCCTGCGCGATCAGGCTGATGGAAGCGGCCACGCCGATCGCGCCGCCGCCGATCACCAGCGCCGTGTGCTTCGCACCGTCGCCCATTGCCTCGACCCCGAGGCGGACGGCGTGCCAGCCCACGGCCACGGGTTCGGCCAGCGCGGCTTTTTCCAGCGGCATGGCGTCGGGCACGGGCACGAGATTGCGTTCGGGCATCGCCACATACTGTGCGAAGGCCCCCTCGCGCGGCGGCATAGAGATGATCTGCCGCGTGGCGCACAGGTTGTCACGGCCCGCGAGGCAGGCGGGGCAATCGCCACAGGTCACCAGCGGATTGATCGTGACGCGGGTGCCGTCCAGCGGCCCGCCAGTCACGATGCCCGCCGCCTCGTGGCCAAGGATCAAGGGCGCGGGACGGCGGTCGTCATGGCCCAGATAGGCGTGCATGTCCGACCCGCAGATCCCGACGCTGTCGATCCGCACAAGATGGTGATCCGCCGCCGGCACCGGATCGGCGACGTCGCGAAACTCCAGTGCTTCGGGGCCGGTATAGACGAGGGCTTTCATTTGGCGGTGAACCCCCCGTCGACCATGAGCACCTGCCCCGTGACATAGGCGCAGGCATCCGAGCAGAAGAACAGCAGCGGCCCGTCGAGGTCTTCGGGGTCGCCGTTGCGCCCGATGCAGGTTTGCTGCGCGTTGCGCGCCGCGCGGTCGGGATCGTCGAACACCGCCGCCGTCAGCTCGGTACGAAAGAATCCCGGCCCGATGGCGTTTGCGGTGATGCCGTCACGCGACCAGGCTTCGGCCATGGCGCGGGTCAGCTGTGCGATCCCGCCTTTCGAGGCCCCGTAGCCAAGCCCGCCGGGAAAGGCGCGGTACGATTGCAGGGAGGCGAAATTGACGATCCGCCCCCAGCCATTTGCACGCATCCCCGGCACGAGATGCCGGGACAGGAAAAACGGCACGGCGAGGTTGAGGGTGAGGGTGATGTCCCAGCCCTCGGGCGTGACGTCGTCGGCAGCCTCGCGGGTGTTGATGCCCGCCGCATTCACCACGATATCGGGTGCCCCGAATGGGACGGCGGCGCGTGCGGCGAGATCGGCCAGCCCCGCGCGGTCGCTCAGATCACAGGGCATGGCGACAAGATCGCCCGGTGCTTCGGATTGCAGCGTCTCCAGCGCATCGGCGCGCCGGGCGATAGCGACGACCCTCGCCCCGGCCTGAGACAGCACCAGCGCCGCGCGCCGTCCGAGGCCGGAACTGGCCCCGGTCACGCAGGCGACGTGCCCGCTCAGATCAGGATGATCGCTGCGCTGCATGGCTCAGTCTTCCGCCATCAGATTGAAGGTTTCATTCGGAAAGAACTTGGCCAGCCGGATATCGGCGGTCCGGGCGTGCCCTTCCATGCCTTCCATGCGTGCGATGCGCGCCGTGGCCTCGGCGACGGGCCGCGCCCCCTCGCGGGTGGATCGCTGCCATGTGACAATCTTCATGTATTTGTGCACCGAAAGCCCGCCGGTATAGGTGGCCGCACGGCTCGTGGGCAGAACGTGATTGGTGCCGGACGCCTTGTCGCCAAAGGCGACCGTGGTCTCTTCGCCAAGGAACAACGACCCGTAGCAGCTCAGACGGTCGAGCCACCAGTCCAGATCGGCGGCCAGAACGGTCAGGTGTTCGGGCGCATACTCATCGGATGTCGCCGCCATCTCCTCGCGATCGGCACAAACGATCACCTCGGCATAGTCGCGCCATGCGGCTGTGGCGTTTTCGCGGTTCACCTCAGGCAGGGCCTCTATCAGCTGTGGCACGAGGCGCATCACCTCTTCGGCGATGCTGCGCGTGTCGGTGACCAGCCAGACCGGAGAGTTGTAGCCGTGTTCGGCCTGCCCGACCAGATCGGTGGCCACGATCATCGGATCGGCGTCCTTGTCGGCGAGGATGAGGCTGTCGGTCGGGCCCGCAATCATGTCGATGCCGACACGACCGAAGAGGATCCGCTTGGCTTCGGCCACATACTGGTTGCCCGGCCCCACGAGGATGTTCGCCTTCGGCAGACCGAACAGCCCGAAGGTCATCGCCGCGACGCCCTGAACACCGCCCATAGCCATGATCGCGTCCGCCCCCGAGATATGCGCCGCATAGATGATAGACGGGTTGATGCCGATACCGGGGCGTGGCGGCGAACAGGCCACGATGTGCTTGCAGCCGGCCACCTTGGCCGTGGTCACCGTCATGATGGCCGACGCGATATGCGAATACCGCCCGCCGGGCACATAGCAGCCCGCGGCATCCACCGGCATGACCTTCTGGCCGGCGGTGATGCCCGGCACGACCTCGACCTCGATATCGGTCAGCGTCGCCTTCTGCGCCTCGGCGAAGCGTTTCACGTTGGCGTGGCTGAAGCGGATATCGGCCTTGATATTTTCGGGCACCAGCGCGATCGCCGCCTCGATCTCGGCCTGCGACAGAAGAATGCTGCCCTCGTACTTGTCCAGCTTGGCCGCGTAATCGAGTGCCACGGCGTCGCCCCCGGCCTCGATCTTGTCGAGCATCCCAAGCACGAGGTCATGCACGTCCGAGGCGCCACTGCTCGCGGTGAGGGTCGCTTTCTTGAGATAGTCTCTGGTCATCGGCGTGCCGTCCTATCGGTAATTGTCGGGAAGAAGAAGCGTGGATATCGTCGGAATGTAGGCGATCATCAGCGTGACGAACAGCATGAAGACCACGAACGGCACGGCCCGCGACGCGATCTTGAGGATCGACTCCCCGGTGATCCCCGAGACCACGAACAGGTTGAGCCCCAGCGGTGGCGTGATGAATCCGACCCCGAGCGCGGTGATCATCATGATGCAGAACTGGATCTCGTTCATCTCGATGTTCTGGGCGAGCGGGAACAGGATCGGTGCGAGGATCACGATATTGGGCGTGGTTTCCATCACGCAGCCCGCCGCGATCAGGATCAGGATCATCATCAGGATCAGCACCCTCGGGTCTTCGCTGACACTCGTGGCCGCCGCGACGAAGCCCTGCGGCACGCCGAGAATGGCCAGAGCCTGCGCCAGCGGCAGCGAGAACGCGATGATCGGCAGGATCACCCCGTTCACCTTGGCCGAGCTGACGAGCATCGCGGGGAAATCGGAGAACCGCAACGTGCCGATGATGAAGCCGATGGCGATGGTGACCATGACGGCGATGGCCCCCGCCTCGGTCGGTGTCATGCGGCCCGAAAAGATGCCGTAGAATATGATGCCGGGCACGAGGAAGGCATACCAGCCGGATTTCAGCGCCTTCCACAGGTTGGCGACCCATTCGCCCATGGTCATGAGCCCGCCGCCCTCATAGGCGTGGCGGCGGTTGACCAGCGTGTTGGTGATCAGGATCGCGAGAAGCACCAGCAGGCCCGGAATGACCGCGGCCTGAAACAGGATCGAGACATTCACACCCAGCACGAGGCCGATGATGATATAGGCGATCGATGGCGGGATCAGAATGCCGGTGCACGCCCCCGCCGCGACCAGCGCGCAGGCATAGGGGCGGGGATACCCGCTCTCGACCAGACGGTCGATGGTCATGCGCCCCACAGCGGCGGCGCCGGCCGCGTCCGAGCCCGAGATCGCCGCGAACATGCCGCAGACAAGCACCGTGGCCGAGCCGAAACCACCCTTTGCCCAGCAGGTTATCGCCTCGGCCACGTCGAGGAACTTTCTCGACAGCCCGGTCCGGACCAGAACGTCGCCGGTCAGGATGAAAAGCGGCACGGCGGTCAGCGCGAAATGATCGATTCCGTGAAACAGGCTTTCACCGACAAGACTGAGCGGCAGCGCCCCCGAGATCATCAGCATCAGGATCGCGGCGGCACCGATCGCGGCCCAGACCGGCACGGCGAGGGCGACGAGGACCACGAAAGTCAGGATCGGGATATAGAAATCCCAGCCCAGCTCGACGGTTTGGGCTTCAAGTTGTTGCCAGAGCATGCGTCATCCCCTCAATCGAAAAGCTTGTCGCCTTCGTAGACGGGACGCCCGTTACGAAGATCGGAGATGTCTCGAAGGAATGACTGGATCAGCCGCAGCATGACCAGCCCGAACCCGAAGGGCACGGCAAAGAGGAACCATGTCTGGGAAATGCGCAGACCATGCGTCACCGATCCGAACCTCCACGAGGTGTGAACGGCCTCCCATGACCAGTAGAGCGCGATCAGGGCGACGACGAACATCACCACATCGCCGAAGATATAGAGCACGGCTTTGACCCGCGGCGGCACGTAGTTCATGATCACGTCGATGCGGATATGGCCGCGTTCCTTGACGGCCGCCGCGGCCCCGATCCAGGCGAGGTAGATGAACGAATAGCGCACCATTTCCTCGCCCCAGATCGAGGAATAGGAAAACATCTCGCGCCGGACGACCTCGATAAACATCGTCCCCACCAGCATCACGTAGAAGACAAGCAGCAGCCATCGCTCGCCGTTCCTGTCCAGGGCCCTGAATATCCGCGACATGAAGTCCTCCCGACAGGACGGCAACGGTGGCGTGGTCGGTTGCCTGAAATGAACGTTATCAGTGTGTCAGGTGCGGGCCGGCACCCTCCCGTGCGCCGGCCCGGAGATGTCAGGCGTCGTGCACGTAGTGGCGCCCCATTGTCCCGGCGGCCTCTTCGAGCTGCTTGAACGTGTCCATGTCACCGGCCAGACTGGTCTTGAAGCTGTCCCATTCGCTTTTCTGGTAGCCGCCGGCCTCTTTCCATTCGGCGAGTTGATCGTCGCTCAGCGTGTGGAATTCGACGCCATTCGACCGCAGTTCCGACATCGCGAACGCTCGCGCGGCGGGCACCTTGGCGAGGTTCTGCGCTTGCGTGATCTCGCCCGCACGCTCGATCCCGTCCCGGACATCCTCCGGCAGGCTGTCGAACCATTCGAGATTGACCGAGTACACCTGGCTGTCGGGCACCGCCTGGGTGAAGGTCACATGGCTGAGGATCTCTCCGAAGCCGAAGACATGCAGCGCGCCGACCGACGGGTCCAGCGCATCCGCGACGCCCTGACGGATCGCCGAGGGTGTCTCGCCCCATGCCACGGGGGTCGGGTTCGCGCCGACCATGCGGTAATATTGCTGCAACATTTCAGAGCCCGGCACCCGGAACTTCACCCCCGACATGTCGGCCGGCGTGAGGATCGCGTTGCCGCCCTGCCGGACGGCCACGACGCGCGGGTCGATGACGATGTAGAACAGCGCCTTGAACCCCGAGGCCGCGATCTTGGGATCGACCTGTGCCTTCCACGTGTCCGAGCTTGTCAGGTTGGTGAACCGCTGGTTGGAGCCGCAGAAATAGGGCAGGTTGATCAGGTCGACGACCGACGCGAAGGGCGCGAAGTTTGCCAGCGAATGCTGCGCGCACTGGACGGTGCCCGATTGCACGGCCTGCGCCAATGCGCCACCGGCCCCGAGCTGTCCACCGGGGGCGAGACGGACATAAACCTTGCCGTTGGTCAGGTTCTGGATGTTCTCCTTGAGGTCGAGCTGCATGATCGGATAGCTGCGATCCGCACTGAGCACATAGGCGGTGGCCAGCGTCATGATGTGGTCGGCCGCATTCTGGCGGTCCCGCTCTTCGGCACTGGTCTGAGCGATAGCGGCGTCCGACCACAGCATGCCGCCTGCGCCAACGATCATAGCTGTGGTAAAACTGCCTGTGCCCACCAGTTTCAGAAAATTCCGACGCTCGGCCGAGGCCACGTCCTTGTCGCGTTCATCCATCAAGTTTCCTCCCATTGAAACGTGTTTATCGATCGGGTTTTCTTTTCTTTTCAGTTGCTTCGCGCTGCAGAATGCCAGCGACAAAGGCTATGGATGCCAGCAAGAGCATGATCATCTCGGTGACGTTGCCCACCAGAGGACCATCGCCAATGGCCCCGATCGCAACGTTCGCAATGAAGGCTGCAAGCAAGAGCAGTGCTGCGATGAAGGCCATCCATCTCTCCCCCCGTCGCCTGTTTAACAGGCGATTCGTATACAATGTAAGCGCTTACACGGATCAGCGTCAACCCTCTCCATTGCGCGCAATTCCCGGAGCGCCTAAAACACGAGCAGTTTGTGAAGTCATGCACGGAAAAGCAAGGCGGAATGTCGCATGGATGAGGTGCCCCACGAACAACCCGTCCCGACGCTCGCCGATGTGGCGCGCGCTGCAAACGTATCCACGGCGACGGTGTCACGCTGTCTGAATTCCCCCGATCAGGTCGTCCGGCAGACCCGGGAGCGGGTTCTGAAAGCCGTGTCGGACCTGGGTTACGCACCCAATTTCGGGGCCCGTGCGCTGGCTGCAAGACAAACCCATACCATCGGCGCGATCATTCCCACGATGGAAAACGCGGTCTTCGCCCGCGGCATTCAAGCCTTCCAGGAAGAGCTTGTCCGCCACGGAAAAACCCTTCTGATTGCCTCTTCGGCCTATGACGAAACTCTCGAGGCCGAGCAGATCCGCACTCTTGTCGCGCGCGGGGCGGATGGCCTGCTGCTTATCGGGTATCATCGCGAGACAGAAATATACGAATTTCTCCGGAAAAGATCCGTGCCGTCGCTGGTCGCCTGGTCCTTTGATGCGGCACAGGAACAGCCGGCCATCGGCTTTCACAACGTCAACGCGATGGCAGCACTGGCCAGATTGGTGATCCGGCAGGGCCACCGGAAGATCGCGTGCATTTCGGCGCCGATCGCATCGAACGACCGGGCGCGCGGGCGCGTCGCGGGCATCAGGCTGGCGATGTCCGAAGCCGGTCTCGATGCAGACGCGTTGATTGTGACGCAAACGCCTTACGGCATCGAGAACGGCGAAAAAGCCTTTCGCGACATACGCGCCAGAGCCCCGGAGACGACGGCGGTGATGTGCGTCAACGATGTTCTCGCCATCGGTGCGCTGAGATCGGCCAGGGAAATGGAGCTGCGCGTTCCGGAAGACATATCCGTGACCGGTTTCGACGATATCGAGATCGCGCTTCTGGCCGAACCGGCGCTTACGACAGTGCATGTGCCACATCGCGAAATGGGCCGCCGCGCGGCCAGAATGCTGATTCAACTGGTCGAAAGCCGCCAGCCCCGTGAAAGCGTGGAACTACCGACCGACATCCGAATGCGGCGCTCACTCGGGCCCGTACCCTGACATCTCCGGGGGATCGCGATCATCAGATGATCGCATCCGGCACCTGCCGTTGCAGCGGACATCGGCAACACATCCGCCGCACGTCCCTGCGGCTACACCGACGGCGCGGCAGGAAAACAGGCCTCCACGTTGATCTCGCTGTCGGGTAGGGCCGGCAGGACACTGGTGAATGTATGCAGAATTTCGACCTTCGCAAACTTCGCAGAACCGCCAATGCCGTTGCAATCACCGCTCTGTTCAGGCGTGATCGCCGAAGGGTCTATGCGTATTCCCCAGACCATGCCCTGCTGCCGGACAAACCCTTTTGTCTTCTCCGTGTTCATGCTGTCGCCGTCAAAGCAATCTGACACTTGGCGCGGACCAAGTCCCAGACAGCGCGCTCCGGCCGACGCCACATCCTGCAGCGCGACCCGGGTCCAGGTGTAGCGGCTGATCTCCATCGTTCCGGCCAGCAACAGGATGAACGGCAGCGCGATCGCGGCAAATTCTATGGCGACGGCGCCGCGCCGGTCCGCAAGACAGCTCCGGAATGCGAGGGTCCAGCTCAATTCAACCTCAATACGGCGCTTGCGCCCACCGTACCCTCGTCACTGAACGCATAGCCCGGAAAGATCGACACATGGCGCGCGCTCGCGGAAATCTGCACGAACTGACCCGCAACCCCGCCCGAGGCGCAGGACGTGTCATCATCGACCGCCAGGTTCCATGCAATTTCTCCGTCCGACCCGATGCAGTAGTGCGCATCGGCATCTCCAGGACCGGTGGATGTCGTCGAGCCTGACTCGCTCCACTTGACGCGCGCCGTGTTGTTCACCGCCACTTCGACGGTTTCCGATGCGCCCCCCTGCAACAGCCCCAATAGCTCTGTGGCCAGCTTATCTGCATCTCCCTGAAACGTCAGTTTGTCACGCATCAGCGCGTATTCCGCCGCCGCTGTCACGCGGGTGTCCAGCGAATGCCGGACATAGGCGGCGCTGCCGATGTCGATCACCCCGGCAAGCACGACCATCAGAACGGGCGCAACGAGAGCGAACTCGACGGCGATGCTGCCGCGCTGGTCGCCGCGCAGCGCGGCCATGATGCGCGCGGCATGCAAGATCATCACAGGACCACACCCCGCCGACCGCGTGACGGGCGCGCCCTGAGGCATGGCGTTTCTCTTGCAACCCGGCGTCATTTTTCCTGATCCTGTCATCATGGGCGGCGTCTGGAAACCAGATCTGCATCGCACGAAACTGTCTGAGTTTAAGACATGACTGGGGTGCGCGGTAGCTGCCCTGACGGCCAGTCCTTATGGCCAGTCGTTATGGCCAACCCGGCAAATGTGTCCGCCGCTGAATTTGTGAAAAACCGAAGGCTTTCTTGTACGATCCGGGGACGCGTGCGCCGTGTCGGCCAGCCGGCAGCCTCAGCACCGTCGCCGCAAGCGCGTGTCATATCGGTCTATCATCCTGATGATCCACGGCATATTCGGCATGAAGATGAATATCCGGGTCAGTTGCAGGGCCGTGACCATGGCCAGATCCACCCCGAGGAACTTGGCCGTCAGGGCCATTTCGGTGACGCCGCCCGGGGCCATGCCGAGCACGAGAACCTCCCAATCGAGATCCGTGATCGCCGACAAGGCGACGGCACATGCGGAAATAATAATTAAAAGCAAAAAGGTACCGACCACCAACGTGGCCAGAAGCCGTCGCCCCCTGACCAGAAGGTCGCGGCGGAACGTGCTGCCAAGCCAGATGCCCAGCACGATCTGAGCCGCCGACAAGATCATCGGCGGAAAGGCGGCCGGCTGCAGACCCGCCGCGGCTGCGGCTGCGGAAAATGCAAGCGGGCCAAGGAAATACGGATTGGACAACCCGAGTTTCCTGAAAACCAGCGCACCTGAAACGGCCAGCAGCGCAAGGAATCCGTTGCCCATCGGATCGAACGGGCCGCCGCGCACCAGATCGCCGGGATCCGGCCAGCCATCCACGGCATAGACGCAGAGCGGGACCAGAATGACGACGGCCCCGATCCTCAGGGTTTGCGACAGCACGATCGGTGCCGGATCCCAGTCCAATTTCCCAGCGATGACAGCGGCCTCAATCGGGCTTGTGGGGAATGTCGCAAGAAAGGCCTGCGCCAGCGGCATGCCCCCCATCCGCGCGCTCAGAACCGCGATCCCCCCGGCAAGCCCCGCCGTCACCAGCGCCGCCCCGACGAGGAGCGGCGCGTAGGACAGCAAGGCGGCCAACGCCGCGGGGGTGAAGGCCAGCCCCACCTGCGCCGCGATCACCATCTGGCCGAAAGGCCGGGTCCGGACCGGCACCTGAACGGTGATAATGCCGCTGATATAAAGGCTTGCGGACAGAACCAGCGGCCCGATCATCCACGGCAACGGCATCCCGAGCACCGAGAAAAGCCATCCGGTGCCAATGCCCAGACCGTAGACAGCGGTCAGGATGAGGCCGTTCTTCAGTCGCGGTGACACGCGGGCGATTTCCATTCCGGCAGTACCCCGATCAGCGCGGCGCGTCGCCCGCGCCGACATCCCAGAACAGCCCCGCCATCAGCCGCAGCGCGTCGCGGCAGACAGGTTTCAGCACATGCTCGTCGGGGGCGTGCTGCGAACAGCCGCGATAGGAATGCGGGATCCAGACCGTGGGCAGGCCGAGGATCTCGGCAAAGGCGTCATTGGGCAGCGACCCGGCGAGGTTGGGCAGGACATGCGGCGCCTGCCCGGCCGTTTCCTGCAACGAGGCGGCGGCGAACCGCACCCAGGGGTGATCCGGATCCAGCCGTGTCGCGCGGAAGAATCCTCGGTCATGCGGCACGATCTGCACCGCGTCAAACCCATGCGCATCAAGATGGCGGCGCAGCGCGGGCACGATATCCTCGGGCGTGGTGCCGACCACGTAGCGCAGCTGGCAGGTGGCGCGGGCCTGCGCCGAAATCGCATTGACCGGTGCCTCGGGCACACCGCTTTGCATGGCGAGAATGGCGAAGCTGTTCCAGCCATAGGCGCGCTCCACCGGGGTCAGCCCTTCCTCGCCCCAATCGGGGTCGATGGCGGGGCCGTCATCGCTTTCGATCGGCAGGTCGCCCAGGGCCGCGCGCACGCTGTTGGTCAGGCTGTCGGGCCGCCATTCCGGGATACGGATCTGGCCGCGCGCATCGGTGATTGATGCCAGCGCCTGTGCAAGGATCATCGCCGGATCGGCCAGAAGCCCGCCCCAGTTGCCCGAATGATGCGCGCCCTCGCGCAGATCGACCAGCAAATCGAAACTCACGCCACCCCGCGAGCCCATGAAGATCGTCGGTGTTTCGGGTTGCAGGCGCGGGCCGTCCGAGGCGATCAGCACATCGGCCTTGAGCGCGTCCTTCTCAGCGGCAAAGAATTCGTGCAGCCCGGGCGAGCCGGTCTCCTCGCCCGTCTCGATCACCATGCGGCAGTTGAAGCCCAACTGCCCGCGCGCCGCGATCACTGCCTCCAGCGCGGCGATGTTGATCAGGTGCTGGCCCTTGTTGTCGGCGGTGCCGCGCCCGTAAAGCCGGTCCCCCTCCTCCACCAGCGTGAAGGGGTGCAGCCCGGCGCGCCATTGATCGGTCTGCGCGCGGATCACGTCGCCATGCCCGTAGCTGAGGACGGTGGGCAGACCCTCGCCCTCGTGCCGCTCGGCGGTCAGGATCGGGCCCGCGCCGGGGGCGGGGTTGTCGTGGATGCGGCAGGTGAACCCCATGCCGGTCAGGCGCGGCGCCATCGCCTCGCGCAGGTAGCGCGCCAGTTCGCCGGCCTGATCGGGGGTCTGGCTCTCGGTCTCGTAGCCGACCAGATCGGCAAGCTCGGCCTGAAAGGTGCCGGCGTCGAAATAGGCCGAAATCGTCTCTATCGCTGCGTCTCTGGTCATGACTGTCCTGCTGTCTGGTCTTCTGAAACGGCGTCGCCCCAGGGCGACATGATCTCGGTGCAGCCGGTGTTCCTGCCGCCCCGCCGCATCACCCCGGCGGGACAGCCGAAGGCATAGGGGAACGGGCTGCGCCTTGTGATGTGAACGGGGTGACCCTCGCGCAGCCGCGCCAGCACGTCCTCGGGCAGCATCTCATCGGCGACCACGGTGGCGGCCCCCGACACGTCGATACGCGGGTGGTGGAAGGCCGCGCCGATATCCATGCCGTGATCGGCTATGAGGGACGCCATCTGCACCATCGCCGAGACGATCTTGCGCCCGCCCGACGCGCCGAAGGCAAAGCGCGCGCCACCCGCCTGCCCGAGGATCGGGCAGACATTCATCAGGCAGCGTTTGCCGGGAGCCAGCGAATTGGGTCGCCCCTGCACCGGGTCGAACCACATGATCCCGTTATTCATCAGCAACCCGGTCGACGGCGAGACGACCCGCGCCCCAAAAATCGACAGCAGCGTCTGCGTCTGCGACACCATGTTGCCGTGCCGGTCCACCACCGAGAAATGCGTGGTGCATCCGGGTTGCGCCTCGCTCTCGCCGCTGTCGCCCATCGTGGCGAGTCGGTCGGCATAGGCCGATTTCAGACCGTCGGCATAGGCCGCGAAGGCCTCTGCGCCCGGTTCCGCACCCATGTCGCGGGTTTCCATCACGCGCAGGGCGTGGGCGAATGTCGGCCCGGCAGTCAGACCGGGCGGCACGTGAAACCGCGCGTCGCGATAGGGAATACTCAGCGGGTCGGAAAACGCCGCGCGGTAGGCGCGCAGATCGTCACGGGTCAGGCAGCCGCCCTTGGCCTGCATATCGGCGGCCATCGCAGCGCCGAGATCGCCGTCATAAAGCGCGCGCGCGCCGTGGCGGGCGATCTGGTCGAGGCTGTCGGCCATGCGCCCCTGATCCAGCCGTTTTTCGGCCAAGGCCGTCCAGCCCGAGATCGTCGGCCACTGCCCGTCTTCAAGAAACAGCGCCGCGGCATCGGCATCCTTCGCCAGTTGCCGCGTGGTCGAGGCGATGACGAGCGCCGCGTACCAGTCCACCAGAAGCCCCTCGCGCGCATGCCCGATGGCAGGGGCCAGCAGATCGGCCCAGGGCATCCGCCCAAAGCGCGCATGCAGCCGCCCCATCCCATCGACCAGTCCCGGCACGGCGACGGCGGTGGCCCCTTGCAGGTTGCGGTCACCCTCAACCGTCTCCCACGGAAAGAGATCGCCCGCCACACCTTCGCCCGATAGCGGGTAATCCGCCGGATCAAGGGCTGTCGGCGCGCGCATCCCGTAATCGAGCGCCTCCGCGCGGCCCTCGTCGGCGCGCCACAGCATCAGGCTGCCGCCGCCGGCCGGGCCGCTCATCCACGGCTCCAGCACGCCGATGGCGAAAGAGGTGGCGATCGCGGCATCCACCGCGTCGCCGCCCGCCGCCAGCACCTCCGCACCGGCCTGTGCCGCCAGCCGGTGCTGGGCGGCGACGATGCCATGTTCGCTCTCGATGACGGTCTTCGAGGTGGTCGCGGTGCGCGACAGGTTCACCGACATGTCAGGCCGCCCTGGTCTGGTACATCCGCCCGCGCGGGTCGGCGTGCATGCGACCTCTTTGGTGAACACGCAGTTGGTGTCGTAAAAGAACGTCGGCACCCGGTAGGCCTGATCGGGGGTCCGGTCGATCGCCTTGGCGTATGCTCCAGCCGCATGTCGGGATCGGTCGAGCTGTCGGCGACCTCCGGATCGGCCAGCACCTGATGGTCGCGCGCATCGTCGAGCGAGCCGTGCTTGAGAAATTGGCTGACCATCGCAAAGTCATCGTTGACCGCATAGCTGCCCCGGGTCAGGAAGGCCAGAGGCACATCGCCGGTCATGTTCATCTCGCGCGGCGCGTCAAACGGCGTCTCGCCCGCGCGCCCGGCGCACTCCATCGACGGATAACCCACCCGCATGGCGGATTCGTTGGCGACGGTGACCTGATCCACGCGACAGGATCGTCGCCGAGATCCTGCCAATGCGTCAGGATACGGCCAACGCCATCTCGCCCGCCTTTCGCGCGCCGGGCGCGGCACCACCCCCGACCGCCTGACCATGACGGGTGGGGCGCGTCGGATGTCACCCCGGGCCGGGGCTGATCTGCCATGCGCCCTCCGGCG
>Ga0307930_1000107_pt1 | contig 59071 bp, 57 predicted proteins | sample OrgLakmetageno46_FD_203161 | JGI IMG/M metagenome (GOLD analysis project Ga0307930, IMG submission 203161) | Saline water microbial communities from Organic Lake, Antarctica - #46 | ecosystem: Environmental > Aquatic > Non-marine Saline and Alkaline > Saline | place: Antarctica: Organic Lake...
AACAAAATAGCTTATGCTAAAAACGATACACCTGTAGAGTATATCATCATCATCATCATATCATTGCACTTCCTCAATGAATGCTTCGGCCCCGAAATCGTGCATGGCACGGGCACCTGAACTTGTACAGTAGAAATATGACCGATGACCGATGACCGATGACCGAGCTTCCGAGCTTGTTCGTTGTTCTATGTTCGAAGTGACAGACAGGGACAAGGGTAAATGCTATCTCTGATTTCCCTTGCAAATCGAACATAAACCCAGCCCATAAGCGCATTCAATTCGCCAGGATGCTGGTTATTGGCCCTTACTGTTGTAAGCTGTAAGAGCGCGTTTAAGCATCCGCTTCCTCCTCTACGAGACCCTAAAATCCTTTCCTTCCAACTCCGAGCTGCGATTCGGCTCGACTGACGATCTTGCTAGTCTTTCGATCTAGATCAGGAAGCATACTCAGATGCATCACGAAGAATTATAAAAGCCAATGTTCAAGTGGTAAGTGGTTACTCCACACTATCAACTTCTAGCTCCAACAACTTTTACCCCTTGAAACTTTTGAAATTTAAATTTAATTTCCGGGCCATCCAACGGGGCCTTTCAATATTTCAGATAGAAGGACTCTTCATGTGAAAACAACCAGAGACATCGGCATCATGCGTAGAGCACACCTGGCTGAGGTGAGTGCAATCACCTAAAAACCGCACGTTTATGACTTCAAGATAATAGCGAAGCGCAAAAGCAAAAGCGGCACCCTAAACGGTTCCAAAAGATACTTCGAAAATAGAAAAAAATATTGCCAGAGACGCCACGCTCAACACGGAAAGCCATGCTACTATGGGTCGCTTCGGCGTTCTATCAGCAGCCTTGGATGAATCCGCGGTGTTCATGAACGGAAGGCGCTGAGTCAACCTCTGGAGAAATTCAGTTTTGCCCAACGCCATGTTTTGTTCCTGTACCTGCTTGAGAATCGTAACTTGATTGCGAGCTGCCTTTGAGAACGCCGCTGCGACTACCAATACTTGGCTTTGCATACGTCGCAAAGCAGACACGATCTTAACCGCTTGAACATTGCTGGTAGAATCATGGAAGTTGGGCTGTGCTGTCAGCGCCGACTCGTCTGTTTCAGCTGCGTTGCGCTGTGCAGCTAAGGAAGTTACTTCTTCTTCAGCAGCGTCTCGTTGAGAAATCAAACTGGCAATTTCTTCCACGGCAACGTCAAATTTTTCTTGCAGATTTTCAGCTTTTGCGCTTGCTTGGGCAGCCTCTGCTTCAGCAGCTTTCAGTTCACGCTGTGCTTGGAGCAAAGCGATCTCCGACTCGCGCTGCTCGATGTGCAGTGTTTCGAACGATTCTTCAAGCAAGGCACCTCGCGATTCAGCCAGCTCTCGAGCTTTCTCAAGGTCAGCGCTCAGTTGAGCAATCTGACGCCGATATTCTTTGTTTGACGAATCCGTCAAGGAAGCAAGTTCAAGCGCTGAAGCTTGACTGGCCACGGTTTCTTGCAAAACGACAATTTTTGCTTTCAAGTCTTTTGAGTTCTTTGACGCTGCTTCTGTCGCTGCCATGGCGGCGTCGAAGTCTTTCTGTAAGGTGACCAATTGATTGTGTGTATCTTTCCTGGTGCTTTCAAGTTCCTGTAGCGAAGACTGCAAGTTTTTCTCTTGACCTTGGGCTGCCCTCAACGCAGCTTCCAACTCTTGTACCCGGCCTCCGAGCGCCGTTTCGCTGGCAGCTTGAGCAGCTTCAGCGTCGTAGGCAGCGAGCGTCTCCTTCAACTCCTCGACTTCACTTTCAAGACGTCCACCTTTTTCCACTTGAGCTGATAATTCGACTTCGAGAGCCCTTTTTGCGGCTTCAATAGATTTAGCTGATGCTTCCGCAGCCAAAATCGCGTCTTGGGCGTCCTTCAATTGAACTGCTGTTCGGGCTGCCACAGTTGCAACTTCCTTGTCGGCCCAAGCGCGCATAGATTTCTCAATTTCTGCAACCTTCGTGGCTGCATCAGCTTCAAGCTTAGACAATGCCTCAGACATACCCTTGATGTCAACGTCAGCTTCTTCGTGATTTTTTTGCACCTCTGTTTCCGAAAGAGGTTCAGAAGCTTTCGCATTCGCAGCCGTAGCGAAGTCAAGTTGTTCCTGAAGAGCTAGCGCTCGGGTGTTGGCCTCTTTGTTGTCTAGTTCAAGAGCTCTGATTGATTCTGCAAATAAAGCTTCCTGCTCTCGCGCTTCGGCCAAAGAGGCGTCGAGTTTCTGTATGTGATCTCTCATTTCAGCTTCAGCCGCATTCTGCGCTGATTTCAAATCCTCACTAACTTTAATCTGAATTTCTACATCTGCCTGCAACTTTTCCACTTTATCCTGTAAACTTCTTGCCTTCTCAGCTTCATTAGCAGCTCGAGTTTCAGCGGAAGAACGGGCATCGGAAGCCGCAGAAGCCGCTTCTAAAGCTAGGCTTGCTTGTGTAGAGTAGTATTCATTGTTGAGCAGCTGAGCTGAAACTTTGGCCACTCGCACTGCCGCCGCTGAAGCTGCTGCCGCTGCTGCCGTCGTCTGAGCTCTGCGCTCCGCGGTCCGAAGTTTATAACGGGCCCATTCGCTCGCTGAATCTGGCATAGAAGTTTTCATGTTAGAATAATACGCGTAAGCGTCAGCGGCAATGGAGGCGTCTGCGTCGGCCTCAGCCAACGCGGCCTCAAGTTTGGCATGAGCCGTTGAGTTAGCCTGAGAAGCTTCGGTGAGTAAATGTATCTGAGGGTCGGCGAGAACACCCTGAAACAAGTGAAAGAAAACATCAAAGCTCAAATCCGATCAGTGGCGCGAGTGTTCGTTTTGTTAGCAATGAAAGTTGATTCGTTGTACCACAGGGAATCGAAACAAGCTTTATCACTTTATACTTGCTTTCGCACCTTAAACCTTTGGATATTGCAGTCAACTGGACTCGCTGCGACGGCTACTGATGGAACTGCGATCGAGATGGGTGCAGCGCGTAAGGATGAATCGATGGGTGCGCGCCGGGTGCGTAGCAAAGTTTCATGCGTGAAGGCGGTAGCCTGGACGACAAACACCATGATCGCTATACTAGTTTGCGAACGCATCTTGAAGTGATAGGGGGTTCTTTTAAAGTAAAACTAGAGGTAGCCCTCAGGTCGAGGTTCTCAGTTCTCGGGTAGGCCGTGGCGCCTAGTATCTCGATTTGCGTATGTGTTCTCTCAAGGCAAGCGTCCCGCTGGGTCTCCGTAAGTATACTCAACTGTTAGCAACAAAAAGTGGTCGGAAAATCTTGAAATCTTCTGCGTCCAAGTAATCAGTAAGTGTCCAAGCTGCGGTGACGCGGTGACGTGGAAGAGAGAAATAATTCTGTGTTTCTTCTGCTATCATTTCTCATTTCTCATTTGTGTGGCACGGCTACGGCCACTACTGTAGTTAGAGTTAGCTAAGCGAGCAAGGAAGGGAAGTACATAAACTTACAGTATAGTTTCTATACTGTTTACGTAGATCTAAGGCACGAAGGCCTGCACTTAAACTACTTAGAGTCTAAGCCTAGGCTCGAATCTGTCTGAAGCTCTGCCCATACCAACTTAAATCGCGATTTGCAGCTAGTGAAAGCGATAATTTCTATAGCACCGCCGAATAATCAACAATGGACGGGTCAGATGTCTTACAGTCTGCTGCAAACTTGCTCGAAAACCATAGAGCTTCTATGGCTTGGCTGAGTGCCTATCTCGCCGTAAAGATCGCGGCACGGCTAGCCTTTAAAAAGCCTGAGTATACTGTGGCTCAAACTTCCGCGCTCGTTTGGGACCCTGTTTGCTTAGTGCACAACGTTCTCTCCGTATGTGCGGGCTTTTACTCTGTCCTAACGTGGGACCGCCCGCCCGAGGATGCTTGTTCTTCCATCAATGACATGCAGGTAGTAAAAGTGAAATAGATGCCTTGATAGCATGGGCTAATATACGTGGCTAGAGTAACTAATGTAATGCTTGTATGCGTTAATTTGTCTGTAAATGCCACGTGAAGCATTGCTCGTCGCTTGTTCTATGTGTAGGTTTTGGTGTTGCTGCTGCAAGCTTGCCACGCGTTTTCAGACTTCCTCGTCTTTTGGCCGAGCATGGCTGCTGAACCAGTCTTCATATGGCACCATGCTGTTCTTATTGTAGTATCTCTCATCTTACCTCAATGCCAGGTACTGTAATACATGAAGCCTACTGTGTGTAAATTATGCATTTCGGAGCAAAAAAGTTACCGATTCCAGCGCGTACATCTGGTTACTGTTCTTCTCACTTCACTAATCCGCTTGTCTGCTTCATAAATAAGGGCTGCTTTTACGTCGTTATCGCGTTTTCCATTGCCGAGTTTGGCAGCGGCGCCATTGCAGTAGATGCAGAGTGGCGCAAGACAGGTGGCCAGTCACGTGGCCTGAAACGTGTAGTCATTTTCGGCCTCTCAAGATTGGTAAACGTGGTTCTTCTCTACCAAATTTGGCTAGTGACGCCTACGGTACGAAGTGCTCCGTCAATTTGAAAAATCGTCTACTGATAATGAGGTTCAGACCTGACGGCGTGCTCGGCACATCCTAATAAAATGTATTGCTGATAGGAACTCACGATTGTCCTGATGCAACTTTATACATTTGCTCATCACATTTGCCCCATTTCATTCTCTTTCGTTCGCTTTATTTTAATTACAAAAGGTTCATGAATTCAAGCTGACTGACACTAGTGATGAGAGCTTTGTCGTTAAGTTCAACGTGCCGGTGTGTTTGATTACGTCTGTGGGCGGCAGCCTTATGATGCTTTGCGTTAACGGATTGACCTGGTGGCGGATGTGGAAAGCCTACCTTCGTCAGCTCGAAAAGCGGCGACAAGGTAGCCCAAAAAGTGAATAAGTCTAAACTCGTCTGGAAGGTATTGAGAAAGGCAGACAAATTTTCGTGTTGAGGTTCACTTTGGCGTTGTCGAATGGTGCTGTCGAAATCCGCATTGGCATTGGCCCTTCATGCCCTTAGGCAGTTGAAATTGCGCTATCGGTTATGCCACTTCATTCGTATATCAATTTCAGTCACTTCCATGGGAGTTTTAATTTTTAAATTTGGTACGAACAAGAGGAATGTCTCTTACAGAAATTTCTTGTAAAGCTCAGTGCAGCTCAGTTTCCATATCATAACTCTTTACAATTTTTTTTCGTGAACTTCAGTAGCTCAGTACCAATATCATGAGGGTCAGAGGGCAGTTTTTCTATCCCAGAGATAAGCCACTTCCGATTTACGAATTCAGTTACAGAAATTTAGAAGAATTATATATTGGTGGACTTCGCTTCGTGAATACGATATCAAAATATATCGACTTAATGAATATAAAAAGGAACAAAGAAATTCTCCAATTCTCAATTATATATTCGTTGGAATAATCTGGTTTTAACAAGAAACAACAGATAGTAAGATCTCCCAAATTCAAGAGCACACGAGAAAAATTTGCCCAAAGAAGGACAATTCCTTGAACTTGAATACTCAATGAAATCATGAAATCATTGAGAATTCCGATGCGAGTTTGAAACCACTACAATGAAGTAGGAAATATTGCGGGAGCACTTTAAAATTCAGCTATACTATACCAAAGACATGCCATTTGACTGTAAGATTCAATGAGGCAATCGCTTCAAAGTATTGTGGCCTATGTCGTCGATGATTTCCCCGGATGCGCTCGCGTGACTCAGTATGAACGCCATGAGGAAATCAGCAGGTCCATCGCGGCATCCGTTGGCATGTCTAAATGTTTCTTGAAAGTGTTCAAGATATTTCATGCACTCTGTCCACCGACCATCAAAATAAAGCTTTGAGCATATGGCCCAGTCTTTCATGAAGCCATCGTGCGCCATCTTATGCCGTAAAAGCTTCAAGTCGGGGTCCGTGCTCCACAATATTGGACGATAGCCTCCTTGTTTGCCGGATGCATCGCGCGGAAAAGTATCAATCGGAGGAACTGGAACCCGGCTCATCTCTTTGCCATCAGGATCGCCGAGTAATGTGCGCGCCTTTTTGTCAGGATCCACGAGTGTTATCTTCCGCTTATTGAGCAATGGTTTGGTGCTTTCTTTTTCAAGTTCTTCAATTCCATTCGATGGTTGGTCATGAATAGTCATGTCGTGTTTAAGAGAATAATCTGCGTCGTAATCTATGTCGTAAGTCCATAAATCAAAGTGCAAGTCGTCTGTGATTTTAATTGAATCTAGTTGTCGACAGCATGATTGTGCTTCTGGAGACAATCTGTCTCTAAAGAAGTGAGACATCAATAGAGGAACCTTGTAGGCTTTAGTTGACGACTCAAGCAACTCAGCGTTGTTTACTTGAAGCGACACGTAGGTGGCATCAATTTTTTGATGGGTGCCAATTGCACCTTCCACGGCCACACCGACGTGCAAGCCCATGCCCATTGCACATCGGTAATTTGGCATGCGCTGGTAAAGCCTACGATTCGACTCATTCGAAAAAGATGTTACGAAATCATCATGTCGTCGTAGCAGTACTGTGCACTTGAGGAAGGCGTACAATGCATTGTCGAATAAGTCCGATGTATACGCGTTTTGCTCAACTTCGCCAGTGCGCTCGTTGCACATTTCGGAAGGTACTTTCCACGTCAATAAGAAAGCATCGCCTATATTTTTGTTTGCTGAACCCTTGCAATCTTTAACGACATTGTGTAAGATGTGTGCGATACGATTCACGAATGTCATGACTTCCTCTTGTAGGCACTCTGTGGTGTCAGTGAAATTTCGTATATCGCAAAACCCAAAAATGGACACAATACCTCGGCCGGAAGAAAGAATGCTATCGATGTTGAGCTTGCTGTCTGAAGAATCTCTTAAGTTTGAGGCAATTATTTGTGCTCCAGCCTCTCCGAAGCCGATCCGCATCAAGTTACCAATTTTATCTATCGTTTGAAGCAGAAATGTAGTTTCCATGCCGTCGTCGTCGAATTTAGAAGCAGAACTCGTACTAAGTGGGTCATTTCCAATTTCTGTCACACGTTTCATCATGTTCTCAATAGGTTTGATGACTAATCTATCCGTATCTGAAGTGAATGCCATAGTTCCCAAAGCCAAAAGCAAAATGATGAATGTTGTCAACAACAAGTTCATGGCTGACTCTTCCGCTTTTAAATTTGAAATATCCCATTGTGTTTCCGTTCTGAAGCGCATCCCAGCACCTGCTGTGTTATAGCTCTTGATGACAATGTCTTCTCTCGATGACTTTCGAATATTGTTCGTGCTGCCGAGGAATGCAATCCCACTTTTGCCTGCAAGCTTACTGTGCACAACTGTCAGAGTCGAGTTATGCATACACGTTGATGGAACTGTGCCTCCTTCGAGCCAGGATTCTCTGTTGCATTCGGTACCCCAAGTGCCCATGGGCGAAGAAACTTCGTGCGTCATGGTGACCAATTCATTGTTGGACCTTTGATTGGCAATGACCATCTGATTAGAGGTGTTTAAACCTGAAAGAAGGTATTCGCATCCAACTTTTCCTTTAGATCTTATGAGTTCAAGGGAAGAGTTACAAAGATTTTTCTTGTACAAAAAACTGTGGGCCAATCTTGTCGAGTATAGAGAGGAGTAATCTGTTATCTGATTCTCAAGTAATGGGAATACAACGAGGATTACAAGGACGCCCACAATTACGCGCCGCTGAGTCAATTCGCTCATCGATTTGCCGATTTGACTGTCTGGTTGAAGTTCTTCAAGGCTCTCTCCAGCGGAGTTGTCCGGGGTTACTTTAGCGTTCGATGTTCGCCGAACGGAACTTCTACGGCCACTTTCCTCAGCTCTGCTACTTTGGTGAAGTTCACTGTGGGTCTCGTATGTCTTGGCGAGCTTCGCGATACGCACTAATCGAACCATTCTCACAATTCGGATGATGCGACCACCTTTGGCTCCTGCACGTGACGCCCGTCCTGCTCGAGCACTAGATGCCGCACTTCCTGCCTCAAAGTTCTCACTGCTGTCACTGCTTTGCCCACCTCCTGCATCTGATTCATAAAAATTATCGACCAGTCCCAATTGCAGTTCCAGTGGTTCAGACCCGAGAGGATCATCTTTACCCCATTCCTCCACAATTCGAGTGAGCTCGAAGATAAGCGAATACGTAGCAATTAAGTCGAGCCAGAAGTAAAAAGAACCGGTAGGGATATCGCACGCAAGAATTTGTTCCCAACGCGACATGCCTTCTCTGCGGGGCCAGTGAAAGTAGCCTCGCACAGCAAAGGACTGCAGAATGAGTTCGAAGTGAAAGAGTATAAATGCTAAGAGAGATAGGCCCAAGAACCACGCGTCAATTGAATCAACTCTAGTCTGAAATAAGAGTCGCACATCGTCACCGAAGAGAGCGTAGACCGTCATTAGATTTATCACCAACTGGAAGTAATAATTTTGAATTATCTTATCCTCAATAAAGAGCTCAAGTTTTGTTGCAGGTCTCTCTATTAGTGTCCCTTTAATGGCATCATGAGGGATAGCCATTCTTGGCGTTAAATGGAAATTGTGAAATCAATAAATGAAATATCAGTGTAATAATGTGCATGTACAAAGTAAAAATTACTATCAGCAATTAGTGTTTCAATTTCGATAATCATACAGTGAGTGTGAACACTTTTTAATAGCACCATTAGCACCGGTGTAAGCACAAATGTAGAGTCAAACTAAAAAATGTAGAGAAAATTATTGTGAATTCGTTTTTTGCCTCTCGAAGGAAGTAGTGAAAACGATGGCTACTTTATGAGACATACCGAGAACGATTGTCTTTATATGAATCTGGTAAATGTTTTAATGCCAGAGAATTGCAAATTATTTTTACATTGTTCTTCCCGAAGTGCTCATAATATTGCTACTGCCCTTCAGTGTTTTTTATATTTGTGGAAATGCGCCTTTAATGAAGAAAATGTTACTGTACTTACAGATAGTATTATAGGATTGTAGTATATCTGAGAGCCGATGCTTACCCATTTAACAATCTTTTACTACTACCTACTCTAGAAATACTTGAATTCAGGTCCTTTTAGTTTACGAGTGGCGCTTGATTTGAGAAAGAGTTATTGTCATTGTGCAAGATTAGCACCCTTTGACTTTTGCTTTCGACTTCTGCAGCACTGCTCATTATTACCCACTGCGGGAGATATTATGTCTACTGTAGCTGTAGCTACTGTAGACTTGAGTATGCTCTCACCAAAAGGAAGAGAAAGACTATCATGGATTGCATGCATGAGTGGGCTGTGCGTCTTCTCATGTACTACAGCAACTCAACTCATGACTTGAGCGCTCTTATCTCTTGTGATTCCTCTAGCAGCCCAATAACAACTTTGAGAAGTGAAGGATGTGGCATCCGGGTGAATTGGCATTATCTGTCTGTAGTTGATTTCAAGTGGCCATTGCTGTCGCAGTCGCAATTCCCACCAAGACCTGATAGAAATACCGACCTCTATCCAGTGAATCGATCTGCTTCATTACCTATGAACAATACGTATACAGATAGCCACTTTATATAGGAGAATTATGCGCTATCTACTGTAATCTAGACAGCACTATGGGATTAGTTGATAAGGCCAGACGATAGTAAAAAAAGGAAAATTAATACGATGGAATAACCCTATCGAGAACTAGAACTAGAGAATTAACGGGGATTTGTTGGGAATTTGTCTTTCACATTTTAGGTGAATTTGGGTTATTTCGCAACAAGCCGATTAAGACGATTCCCCGCTAGGGAAGAAAATAGCCTAGAGAAATACCTCGTGGAGCTGAGACTTGACACACGAACGAGCACTCAGTCCCACCGACTTGTTCGGAGGAAAGATATCAGTTGAAGCATTAATTATTAATTGGCCTTCCGGATCGAATTTGCTACTCTGTAGCACATATGCAGCTCCAGTACATTATCCATATGCCTCTATTACTGCTGTGTATTTGCCTTTCTTTGTTTTTTGGGAAAGTATTAAATAGACTAGACTACGGACTTGTCGCTTAGTGCCAATTTTTCGTTCGCTCGAAAGAAATACGTGATAATGGCCAACCCATGAGTAACAGCATTTCGTCGCATCCTTTTGTCGCTATTAATTTTAATGTTTCTTCGCATCATCCGTATTTCTTTTGGGCCCGATGGGCTGCATCAGCCGCTAAGACATCGCTGGTGCTTGCTGCCTGTAGCATGTCCCCGTCTTCGTCCTCTCCTCGAAGGACCGAAGCGGCCGTCTCAATTTCGTCCACACTGCGCTCTGAAGGGGTTCGATAATCAAGACCAAGTGCTGCAAAAATGTCTGCTTCCGATCGCAATGAAGCAGCTTTCGCCTCTAGAGACACCATATCGGTACTAGCCTCAGTCATTACGGAGCAGCAAAGCGCACGTTTCAGCACGAGGCCCGTATCTGTAAGTGACCAACCGTGCTGCTTGGCCCAGAGCCGGACGCTGCGGTTGAAGTGTCCTGCACGTGCAACGAGAGCACGAAAATTGAAGTAGAAGAAGTAAGAGAGTAAATTGAAAGAATCACATCGGACTTGGACAGTACATGTAAGTGAGTGCGCGCTCAAGTGATAAGAGCCAAACATGAATGCAATACGTTATGGTTCATGGCAGGGTTCAGAGTACGATAGCAATATTCTCACCACTGCCAGTGAAGTAGAAAAGGGCAAACGGATAAGCGGCGCGCGGGTACGCCTTCAAGTCAATACGCCGGTATGTTCCAGGCTCAAAAACTGTCTCTTGACCAGTTTCTCTAGAAGACGCTGTTCCCAAAGCTTGTGACAGGGGTCGTGGTGAGGATGAAGGCGCCAACCCCACGCCCATGTACGACGCGCAATGGCCACGCGAGGTGCGGCCTTTGGGGTTGCTCAAGTCGTCTGTGAGCACACCTGCATGCCGCAAAATAGCCAACAACCGCGGCAGGAAAGTCGAGTACCTTACAACAGGCATTCGCGCATCAGCAGGAGAGCGAGGAGGAGACCTTGGACCAGTGGACGACGAAGTCGAAGAAGACGACGAAATTGCAGACGAGGTTTTCGGCGAAGTTGAACTCAAGAGCAGATGCTCAACGTCAGCAAAGTCTTGGGCTCCAGGTGGTGGGCCAAGCAACACATCGACGTCACCGCACATGAGTGCGCCTCGCCGAAACGACCCGCACACCTTGTTGGCACCAAATTAATTTTTGAAAGCATTATTACGTCGAAAACAAATGGTATTGAGCGCAATTTAAATACAAACAATAGGATAGAATAGCGTGTACAATAAAGTTGAAGAATGAATGTTCAGCATCAAGATTGCGTCGGATACTCACTTCAACTTGCACTCCGGGCAAGAGGGCACGAGCGTACTTTTTGATGACGTCACCCAAAGTACCGGCTTCCGCTCGAGGCATGCGCTTCAAAAGGTCATCGTACCTACAGGGAAATTAGCGCGAAACGACATAAAAATGACGACATTTCGGTAGGGCTGAGAAATGAGAGAAGCGCAAATACGTTGGAATAGACTCTAAAGTGAGGCGAGAAAGAGAAATAATGTAGAAAATGAAATATCAAGGGCACTACCGCTGAGCATGCGTCTATGGGCACCTGTCCAGGCCGATGTGCTGAGCACGGCTGAGGAGCGCCGCGTCAGCAGAGGACTGTGCAACTCGACGACGCAGGTCGGCGACACCTTTGACGCCATGCTCTGACTAAGTAGTCAAGGTCACATTGCAAAAGCAACACCACACAAAACGGCGTCACAGCAAAGAGAACAGAGTGGATTACGAAGAATATACTTAGGTACCCGCGGAAGGTGTTCAAGAAAACGCAAGGGTAACACCCACCACCAGCATGGTCGCCGTAGCGTTGCCGACTCCCCAGATCCCCGACAGCTCTCGCACAGCCAAGCGCTGTGCTTCTGCCAGCGTCACCGCATGTCCAGAAATTTGCTCACGAGTACTGCTGCCATTCACATCGCGTGTGCTCCCTTGGCCCTCGACGAGTGGGCCGCCTGCGTGTTGCTCTAATATAACTTCCACCCGGGTTTCGCCGCGCAGCACCACGTCCAACCGGTCGAGCATTTTGGCGCTCAGCACCGCACCGTGGCCGCCGTTGCCGCATTTGCGACCCTTGCTCGGTTTATATCCGACAGGACTATTTTCATCTTCGTCTTTCGGGGACTCTGGCTGAACTCCGTTAGCTTCTGCAGTCGCTGCAACCGCCGCCGTTGAGTCCGTTGCAGGTGCCGAAGCTGGAAACACCAATTGATTCAGCTGATCCGCGCGGCACAATTTGCCGGGAAATTTCTGCACACGGTTGGCCAGTTTTCTGTACGCTGCTGCTCGAAAGTTGTACCCCTTATCAGACTCAGACACTGCCAATGCATTTGCTACGGCCCGCAACACGCCAGCAGCTTTAAGGTTGGCTGGATGCGGATGAGAATCTTTTGGATTTGGTCGTGGTAATGACATGGCAACGGTATTACCATCTTCCTGGACACTCATGCAGCAATTACTACTGCTCTCACTAGTGTCTCTGTTGTTGCTCACAGCGCTGCTACCGTTGCGCTGGCAGGCCCATGTGATAGGACTGAGGTGCGTTCCAGGCCCATCTGGAGCAAAGACGCAGCTCACCGAGGAACTGGGTCGCGGAGATTCATTTATGCTGAGGTCATAAGAGCTGCAGGTAGCGACTGGGCAATCAATAGCATGGTCTGATGACGCTCCCTCAAAGGCAAGCACTGAACCTGCACCTTTAGCTGCACCTGGGCACATATCTAGGAAACGCTCAGAACTGCAGCCATTGTAACCAAATTGCCCTTCGAAATCATCTCCAATGCCACTGTGGCGCTCCGGTGTTTGCTCTGACGATCGTGGTGAGGCTAAATAAGGGCTGGAGGGCGCACCTCGAAGATCATTGAGTGATGCAGCTCGTGGTTGCCGCCGGTTTCGTGCTTTTCGACGTAGGTCTCGGAAGCCACCGTCGAAAGTTGACTCGAAACGACGAGGCGCATTCAAGGCTGGGGTACCGGCAGATATACGCCCGGCAACTGGAGCAGCACATGCCTCTAACACAACTGGCGTTGGCTGTTGTTGTTGCTGCTGGCACTCATTGCTAAACCAGGGATTTGGCTTACCGCTGCCATCACTTGTAGGCTCATTGCTGTAGCCACCATACGTTAACTCTCTGTCGTTTACGTTTGTGGCCAAGGGGGAGCTAACGGTCGTTGAGGTGATGGCTGGAGGTGGCGAAGTGTCTAGCACTAATCCCAGAGCTTCTGCAAGAGTACAACATGGGTACCGGCTGAGGTCTACGCGCGAGTTTGTAGCAGCTTCTTCGTTGAAGGTATCACGTTCACGGTGAAATGCTTCAGCTGTTGACTTCGAAGTATCATAAGAAACGGAGGATTTGCATAACGGGGCCGCTTCAGCAGGTAACCTTTTCGCTAGAGGCACTGCATAATTAAGAACAAATGCATCACTATGCGCTGATAATTGGATGCCCCTCGCTTTTAACGCGCTAATATCAAGGGATCCTTTCGATTTCGAAACATTTCGAGTGCCTGAGTTCGCTAAGCGACGCCCCGCTATCAGACTGGCTTTCTTGCTATTCTTGCTATATGCCACGTTTTGAATGCATTCTGAGTTCGCTGGGGTAATCCCAGACGCTACTGTATGAGCTGCTGCCCACGCTTGAAGGGAGTCTAGACTAAGTGTAGGGTCTGCCACCACGACCACGAGACGGGCACCACTCGTTACTGCCGACGTGAGATCCAAGTGAATGCCATACCCTAAGAATGAAGTGCTCGCAAATATTTTCTGCTGCCATGATTTTTCAACTCGTTTTCTTGTGATCGAACCGCGGCACACAAAGCACAAGGCCGTGTCCCTCCAGAGAGGTGCAATTGGCAACCGAGGAGGTGACGTTGGAGCACACTTAGGCGACCGTGACGGCATTGGCAAAAAAGAGACACGCGAGGTAGTCTTTGACGGCGATACATAGTCTACTGCTGAAGGCTCATCAACGCGTGTAAAAGTAGTAGCGCGGTTCGCATGGCCGAGCACATTTGAACTGCGCCGTCGTTTCTTTGCTTCGCGATGCTCCTGAACTTCAGCTTGCATACGCCGGCGTCCAGCGTGCACAATGGCACATTCTTCTCTGGATGGTTTTCCTCCCATTTGAGAAAGGTGACAGACGCGACAAGCTGCCAAGTTACCCCAGTAGCTACCTCAGAAGTAGTAGCAGAATAAAGTGCATGAGTGTTCACATTCGAAGTGCTCAAAGAAGCTGCCGTAATCTACATACTAGTACTGACGCTAGTAGCACTGGCACTTCGTGAAGATACGGCATATGTTGACTCTACGAGAGTAAAAGCGCAACCGCAGCAGCTGCAGGAACGCTAGCTACTGTAGCTAGGTGCGGTAGGAATCGAAGGTCAAAGCCCTTGGTCAAAGGATAGGACGGAGGACACTGCGACACCGCGACACCGCCTCTCCAGGAGCCAGGAGCCAGGAGCTGTTGGGCTACTAAAGTACGAGGTACGAGTATCTGTACAGTAGACTATTGTACTAATTTATAAGTAAGAAGTACAGGCAGGCAGGCAGGCTGCAGGGAATTCATTTCTGTGAGCTTTGTTGACACAGGCCCCGAGGAGCTCTGTAACAGACAGAAAAACAAAGCAAACCAGAGAATTTTCTCCCGTTTTCTCTCGAGATGAGGGGTTGTCTACGCAGTTTCATTCTAACTGGCACTCTGGCACTGGCACTGGCTTTGCCCCCCCCCTTCTCTTTGCTCTTGGCCTCATTAAGCTTCTGAAACTTCTTCGGATTTGAGGCCCAAACTGGTTCTTGAAGAATCCTTATATAGAACCAAAGGAAATTACGAAATCACTTTCCCAATCCACTAGCCACTAGCCGATATAGTGCGTTCATAAAAGTAAGCTCACAAGGGCTTACAGTCGACATCTCCACTCTGTTGACTCCTAATACAATCCTCTCTCCAACTTCACTTCTCATCTCTTCCAGGCATGTTCAAAGAGCTCGGCCGCCCAGAGTCCTTACTGCCGGATTGGCTGCTCAAACGAAGCATGGTCGCGTTCCACAGCGGTCGGCCCGCAACGTGCAAAACCAGACCGATGAAAAGCGCAGCTAAAGAGAGCGGAACTGCGGCCACGATGACAAACACCACCACGTCAACGACTTTAGTGAGGGTGTGGCGCAGCCATTGCCATGCGCGTTCCACAGTGCGGCGGAGCGACCATGACGGTGGTTGAGGGGGCGGTAAAGGTCGGTCAGGCTTCTGGTTTATGTCAACATTTAGGGTAGAGAGGCTAGCCGAAGACGAAAGTCGCTTTAGAGTAGCTTCCTTTGCTTCAAGCTCTTGCGTGACGCGCGTTAACTCTCGCTGCACCTGTTCAGAAGAAAAGTGTTTGAACTTAATCCCCGTGAAACGACAAGCACAAAAAGATCCACGAGGTCGAGATCAGGCAACTTTCAAGTGCCATAAAGGATTTTCACAGAATCATCCCTTGGCACCTTCAGTACACTCTCTACGCTGTCAGCCTTCTTCATCAAGAGAACGAGCTGCGCGTGCGTAGCCCGCAACGTCGCCGCTCGAGCTGCAGCATCGACGTATCTGAACCAAACAGAATAAAGCCATCAAGATATGCAGAAACAGATGTTTAGAGCTTAGTAAATTTGTAATGGAAGCACACAATAAACATTACCAGCATAAAGGTTCAACGTACTGCGCGGTGACATCGTTGGCTGAATCAGAGACCGAGCCTACGTCAGAAGAGGGTACCAGAGCTTGCACTGCATCGCGCAGTGGAAAAAAACGGTCCACTGGCACCTGCAAGAATTGCACGCAGGGCATGAGAGCAGCTTTCACTTTTTTCTAATGCGGCGATCAAACAAATTTCCGGCGTAAATGAATTTCTTGAGGCATCTCGCTGTACGGACAACAGCTCGATTTAATCCGCAGAAGTGGTGAGCGGTAGATGAAAGATGGAAGGTAGGGGATAAGAAGCTTATATGAAGAAATTGCAACATCCTTCTCAGCAGCAAACGTACTCGTATAACTAGGTGCACGGACTGCCCATGCCGGCGCCCTAAGTCATCGAGCCAGCCACCGTTGGCATTGCTCGAAGCCACAAATGCACTGGGCACTGCGAGCACTGCAGCCACCACTGCAGCTTTCAAGTCGTCCAAGTCCTGTACATGCGACAATGATGAGATATAAAAGGCCATTGATGCACGAGGTGCGATTCATACCAATCATTTTGAAAATCATTTTATAGTTTATAGTTTCGCTTTCTAGCGAGTTTGACACCTTGTCAGTGCTAATATCGACGGAGCCAGTGCGCACGAGCATCGTTTGCACGCTTGCCGGGTCAAAGGATGCAGACGGGGCGCCTTCGATGAAGCTTACACCCAGTGACTGCGAGTTTGGTGATGAAAAACTTGTGCTTGAACCCGTGCTGCCTTCGTGCATGCGACTAGATCTAGCGGATCTTTGATGTGCCATTGACGGTGGTACATCGAAAGACATTGCCATATTGTCAGCCATTTCCATTTCAGGGGATCCCATGGCCATCAATGATATGCCCGGGGCTGCTGAGTGCATTCGCTTGCTAGAACGTGGAGTCATGCCGCCGACCTCATCGCCGCCACCGTCATCACCGTGAAATCTATTAACGGTCGACACCTCTATGTCAAGGTCGTCGAGCGCTGCCGATACTACAAAATAGCCAATGAACACGAGCCCTAGCCACATTGTAGCCTTCCGTAGGTATTGTAGTGTGTAATGTTCGAGCCGAGCAGCTCTCATAGCTCGTTTGATAGCATTGAGAACGAAGTTTGAGAAGGAGCTACTCTACTATAGCTCTCCAGCCACACAGCTAATCGAAGGATCGATCGATCATCGAAGGTGGAAGGTGGAAGGTGATGTTGTCGTGTTGTCATCATCTTGATGACTGACATCAAAAGTGAAGCCATCGTCTGCTGTCGTCATCCAAAGTAGAATATGGTATGGTGTCCCCTGGACTGATGGTCTGAGAGCTGAGGCCGTGCTGGTGTCGTGTATGGTCAGTAACGAGTAATTTCTGAGATTCTTTACAGTACAGTGCGAGTACGAGAGAACCCTCTTTTTTTGTGAGCTTCTCGGGCTTAATGCTTAATGGTTTCTTTACCTAGGGTTCCTTTTTTGCAATATGGATGGGCGCAGGCTATTTGTAGAAATATGAACTCTAATTCGAAATCTTATTGAAACATTAGAACTGGTTAATGCGGAAGGTAATGTGGGTGTTGTCAACATACGTAGAAGCAAACAAATCTCCAGGGTGCGTTATCTAATTTAGTCCTTCTCATGTCGATGATTAATGAATCAGCTAGGAAATGATGCAATAAATGATTTTGCCTAGAGACCACGGAACCTAAATGGGATCCTCTAGGCCGAAGTTAATCCCTGCTCTTCCAGAAAACCGCGCAGCTGTTCTAGACTTGGGCCGCCACTATACGCTACAAAGTCTTCTGGACCTCGAGCTGGAGAAGAGCTGCACATGCATAGCGAGTTTATCGACGATTGAAAGCCAGACGAAAACGCATGGACAAAGAAAGAAGAGTCAGACGAATATAAAACAACAAAAGAGATGGCTTTAACGCCCTTAAAAGCCTAACGCAGAAATATTTTTGATTGGTGAGATGCCTTCTTTAGAGCTTCACACCGAGTCGACTAAAGTACTTCAAAAAAAAAAACGACGCACCTGTCCTCCATCGCTTTGTAGAGGTGCACGGCCGGCACGCCGTCGGGTGACTTCCAGTCGTTGTCCCCGCCGGGATCGTTGGCAGTGCCGTCGAGGGCCACCAGCGCCAAAGGGCCGCGCGGGTACAGGGTGCCGTTGGCGTAGGCCTTGGGGATAGGGTCAGAGAAAAGGGAAGGGGTGAGATTAAAAAGAAGTTTGGGATATCTTATGCGAAGAAATGCAATTCGAGTACAACACAAGAAAAAGGCACAAGCAATTACGGCACTGCACTACCGTCGGAGGTAGTCGCGTGTTCACAATATCATGACACCCTGGGCACTATCAAACTCATGTATTTTACCTCTTCAGCGAGGGCGTCAAGCAATGGCACCATTTTCTTGCAATGAGGGCAGTCAGGGTCGTAGTAGACCACCTGTACGCACAAAAAAACAATTACAACCACATTCAGAAGGTCAGGGGCAGAAGGCAGTAATCTTCGAATGAACAGTAATAGGTACTATATCTTGTTATATTGGTCAGGAGTACGAGTATAAGTACGTGAGCTTAGTTGCTATGATGAGTAAGCGCCTCAAATACGAAGGGGAATGGCATTGGTTTGCTTTCTTATGAGAGTACCAGGACGTGCGTCGACGGGCGTTGGAGCACAAAGGCTTGCCACTGGTCGCCCACAATCTTGATGATGAACAGATGGAGAACGGAAAACACGAGGGTATATCACGTTAGGAAGAAAAAGCCGCCTTGTAAGCACCCATTCGTGCACCAATATAGTACACATGCGCGAGGCCAAGAGGAAACAAGCCAGGGTTTATCTTACCCGCTGCATCGGCAAATTGAGCTGCGCTTCGTTGATCGGCTGCGAGCGGCGCACTGCGGACAGCGAGTTCGCTGATTGGTCGAAAGCCAAGGAGAGCGCATCCGAGAGGGCCGTCAACACCGACGAGGCGACCGTCGAGGTCGAAGAGCTGCCAATACCGCCACTGCCAGCTACACCAGCAGACCCAAGCTGAGCCAGGGTGCCTTTTGGGAGAGGGAGCCCTCCGAGGACTTGGGGCAGCGGCACCAAAAAGGACCGCTGTTCTTGAACCTGCCACCATGGTGATATGTGCAAAAAAAAGAAAAAGAAAGAAAGACAACCAGCAGGAGCCGGATAAAATTATGAAGCAGAAAAAACAAAGAAGTTACCGTCTTGAGCACCCCAAACATTCTTCAAGTAATATCTCATCAACTTTACTAACACATACCTCCACGAAGCGCGCACAGGGCAAGTCTGATTCCGCCAAGTTGAAGTACGTCAGCGCCTCGGAGGCTTGCGCGTCAATCAACACCACGACGGCGCGCTTGGCCACCGTAGGCGTGGCCAAGAGGGGAGCTAACACGGGTTCAAGGGACGACACTGCATGGGCCATGGTGGCAGCGGTGGTCTCTTTCGCATCGCGAGAAGACGCAGCCTACAAGGAAAGACAAGAAGACACATGAAACAGGCATGGTGGCAGCGGGTTTCCAAGCAACAAAAATGATTCTTGGTCACTTAAGTGCTTATCCTCTCAAGCGCAAGACGTAAAGCAAGGGAACGAGGAATAATTTGAAAAATGAGGCAGCGAAAAGAGCTAAAACAAAGACTGCGAGAATGTATTAATCCTAAACTATTCAATTCCTTTCTGTGTGCCGTCATGTCACGATTATTCTAATCCAACCCTCACCTCATCATCTGGGTCTACAAAGGTGTCAAAGAGCAGGAGCTGCCGCACGCTAGGAGTCTGCATAATCGCATTGAAAGCAGCTGATTGGCCAAACGCCACGACCGAAGGCCGGCACGCTTGTTTTAGCCACCCTAGCCCTCGCAGGGAACCGAGCTCCGCACTGGCGTAAAACAAGTGCTTCTGCTGCTCCTCACCGTGGCCGACTTCATTTTCTTCGCCACCTCCGAGGAACCCTGGCGAGCTCAAGTCGGACACTGACGCTGCGGCAACCGACGCCGCTTGATTGGCAGCACTGCCAGCGCCGCTAGTACTAGTCCTAGTGCTTTCCTTGCCTCCTGGAAGCACCACTCGCACCGCTACGAGCATGGCCCGCTGTGCTGCCTCCACTGCTGCTGGTAAGCCCACCGGAATGCCACCTCCACTGAGGGTCCATCCTTGCGCTGTCGAAGAATCATGGCTCACTTCGATGAGACTTGCTACGCTACTAGACGGCACTCGCGACAGCACGACAGTCGCCGAATCCTTGACGGCTCCTACGGTGGGGAGGGAAGGCAAACCCAGAGCATCTCGGACAGCGGCATCGTCGCTCCCGAGGCCGGCAATTCGCAACGCGAGGGCCTGAAACGACAACACGTCTGCTGCCAGGCCTTGATTCTTGTTCTTGCTGTTACCGTCGACGTCATCATCAGCCAAACTAGCCGTTGGTTCTACGAGAAGCACTGCAAGGCCTTCGACACCTTCGTCACTGCGGCTGCTTGCTTGGGTTGTCGCAGCAAGAGCGCTTGCGACGCGGCTTACAGCAGCAGAAGCAGCATTCTCCAAAGGGTGGGTCTTAGTAGCAGCGGCAGCAGGAGCAACTTGGTCTAGTTCAGCGTTGTGTACCAGGGTTGTGTCACCTTGCGCGGCCGCTGCACTAGCCAATTGAGCTACACCTGCTAGAATGCTACTAGCGTCGCGCCCAATACTGAAGGGGAGAACGCTCCCGCGGTAAGTGGCAAAGACGTTAGGGAACCCGTGAACCTTTGATTGGGAAGAAAGCCAACATAAAAACGGAAAAAATAGCAGTGAAATGCAGCAGTAGTGTTTGCGTCATTCATACAAACAGGATTTGGCTGTAGCCGGTAAATAATATCCTTGCTGAACTTTCATTCATGTCAAGATGCATTACCTGAAGTTTCATTTCTGCGAGCTCCTTCAACGCCTCTGCGGTTGCATCTGCTTTCGCAAACGCCACAGGCCAGCTCTTGAGTTGCTGGGCCGCCGCGGCATAGGCAGGGCGAAGCTTCTTGCAGTGGCCACACCTGTTTGTCATCGAGGGTAGAAGGTCAGAACCCATCGACAATAACCGCATGTAGAATACAGAATAGGGAAATAATAATAAAAAATTTGCGTTCTCACGCGCAAACGAACTAAACAAACGAAAGGTGCACTCAACAAAAAGAGGAAACCAGGTAGCAAATGCTCTTCTTTCCTCCATTAGACAATGAACCACTCTCTCACCATGGCGCATAGAACTCCACTAAACCGAGGGGATGCGCCGCCAAAAAGTCATCAAAGTCGTCTTCTGACGTCAGCACTTGCACTGCTTTTTCATCTGCTACCACTTGAGCCTCATTCATTCCACGAGCCTCATCCTTGTCCTGTGAAGCAGCACCAACACCTGGCTTGGGACTCGACGCAGCGCCTGGCACCTTGCCCTGAAAGAAATCTTCTATCCATCCTTGCAGCTCCGTCTCGCTGCTCAGAGCATCGAGTTCGTCGGATTCTTTGATGTTTTCCGGATCCAACCGCCGGTAAAATGTTACAGTGCCTGCTTTCGCATCGGAACGCACCTGTAACAAGAATACAATAGTGATATGATCAATTGAAAATATGAGCACATTAGATAATTGCAATACACACGAATGAAAGAAAAGCGCAAGACACGTTTATTATTACCGCTACGACTGTCGGAAGCTGATTCACGCCCACCGACCCCACCAACTGTTGCCTGAGGCTTTGGGTGTCCTCGTTGGCTGCCACCACTAAAAACAGCGCCACGTTGCCGCGAGCCTGTGCTTCAGCGGCGAGAGCGTGCTTCCACTCATTGTTGTTGCTAGCTGATACTTGTTGGCTTGTCGCATTGTCACTCGTATCGCCAGCACTATTAGCATCATCAGGGGGAAGGAACAGCAGCACGTGGGTCTCAAAGCCCGGCCGCCTGGTGAAGATGAAGGGCATGTGCGGAGGCAGCCACTCCAGCACCGCCGGGTAGCGGTGTTGGTCGGTCCAGGCTCGCAAGCCCGCTACCAACGGACCCACCCTTAAGGGAGATGATGACGACGACGATGATGAAGCAGTATTGTCCGTGGATCCTCCGTCTTGGTCTCCTCCTAGTGCTGAACCCGCATTAACACCATCGCTGTCGCCACTGTGGCTGAGGCCCACAACCACCAGGCCGTCTCGGCTGGTGGCGGCACCCGGTGGCCGCGGCAACTGATTGGCTAAGGCAGCCAAAGCAGCTCCAGTGAGCACTTCGGCATGGGGAAACGGTCTAGCCGCGGTAGGCTTCGCCCATTGGCCCATCTTGCGATCCAAGGTGCTGACGTCGCTGCCCAGTTGGTCGGCAATACTTTCGCGTTCTGCACCAGCCTCTGCGGCAGTGGCGTTGGGGAACAAACCGTCAGGGCCTGGAAAGGCCCGGATGAGCACCACCGCCGGCCCGCGGGCGTTGGAATCCACTCCGAGAAGTGTGCGCGCGACCCGCAGCGACGACGAATGCCATTCTTGGTGGCCATCGCCAGTGGTAGAGCTGCTAGCAGTACCGGTTCCAATGATGGCGAGTGGGGGTGCTTCTGGTGCGTCATTACCGCCCGGCTGAGGGCCTTCCTGTGAGGCACGATCGTGGAAAAGCACCTTGATGGACAAAAGAAGAAGAAAAAAGTAACCAGAGGTAATTTTCGGTAATATGGAGTCAACATCGGCTTGTGAACGACAACTATGATAACAAGGAAAGAAAGAAGACGAGCGTTGTCTTTCTTTTCTCCCTTTGAGACCCTTTTAATTCAATGCTATATCCTCATCATGCGCGCTCACCGCTAAGCTACGAAACGCAGCTTCAGCTTCACGCGCTTCACCGTGTTGTTCCGCCTGTTGTTGTGAATCAGACTCCGCATCTGCGGGCACAAACACCAGGGCAACTCGCAAGTCCCAGCTGCTTCCACCTTGACCCGAAGGCGCTGTGTGGCTTTGCCGCAGGTTTTCCAGTGAAGCAGCCAGCGCGGCAGCGCCGCCTTGCACTGATTCTTGTAGTGCTGCCGCGCTTGTTGCCTCGGGGTTTGGGACGCCAAGAAGGGGCACCGAATGCGCTACCGCGCGGCGAGCACTCGCCCACGCAATGATGTCGTCTGCTGTGCGAGCGCCGCAGTCGGTCAAAGCAACGCCGCCGCGAAACAGCCGCAGGGTAGGGTACGAAGAAAGGTCATAGCGCCAGTAGAGGCCCTGTGGGGAGACATAATAGCAAGGAGCTGGTTTCAAAGTATTTGAGACACACGATGTGCTCTTAACATCCTCTTTAGCCAATCATCAAAACTTTCTCTGAACAAGAAGGCTCATTCAAAGCCTATTTTGATGTCGTGCCTATGACTCAAGCGAACCGTCCATATGCTAACAGACTCTTGAGAAAGAGTCTCCTAGGGTCTCACCGGGTTCGCAACTGCGTCTACTGATACCACAGTTAGCTTCTCTGCATGCGATTCGCTAGGATGCGCTGATTCGTCTTCGGGGCTGTTGAATTTCGCTGCCACTTCAGCCCAATGTGGCTTGAGGGCTTTGCAATGCGCACACCCTGGGGAAGACAAAAGCGACAGTCAAAAAGCAGGTGCTGTGCGCAGCCACATGATTCATGAAAAGATTAACGCTAACTTTCGAATGTCGCTAGACAAAAGACAAAGGCTAATTCGCAGACGATGCTCTCAGTGGAGCGAAACGTGGGTACTTACATGGCGCAAAGAACCCAACGAGGACGAGCGGTGAGCTCATGACGACATCGTCCCAATTATCATCCGTGCCCTCAACTGCAGCATGCTCAGATAATGCAGCTACGGGTGACAATACGAATGCAAAAACCAGAGCCCACGCCGCACCTAGGTACCAAGGGTGAGGCATTTCACTTGAGAAGGTGCGGGGGTTTTATTCCTAATTCCCACGATGGGCAGTTGAACAGTTGAATTGTTTTTGCTCTCGCTGCACAGTAACTTCTTACTGCACTACGCACTACAGTACGGTACTGAAGTGGTGCAGCGGCTACTGAATCTGAAATCTTTTGCTCAACCCTAAAGTAGCTCTACTTCAAACAGGCCTGCCGGGAGCTAGACACAGGCTTCTTAGTCAGGACTCAATTAATTCATCAACTCCTTGAGTATTAATTCGCCTGTTACAAAAGATGTCCCGCCTAGTGGTCGCTAGCGTGGTCTTCGCTTTACTTAGCATCGCTGGCCAAGCACAAGGATACTCCCAGCCTACCCGGCTCACCTTAGGACGGCGAACATTCGGCGACCTCGTAGCCTCTTCCATGCTTGGTGTAGGATCGAGAGCTGGTCTCATGGGCTTGGGCGTAGGAGGCGGCGCGACCGTGGTGGGATTTCCTCGAGCCGCTCTTGCGTCGGAGAAGATGACCATCAAGGAGTCCACGTCGTCGGGACTCGTGGGCGACACCGTCTCGTACGAAGACTTCACCACCGTTCTGATGCGCGGCGAAGCTGCGAAGGTGCGAGAGTGGGTATTGGAAGGAGTAAATCGTGGAGTAAATGATGGAATTGAAGGGATGGGCGGCTTGAAGGGCTGGCGTGGATGCAGGTTCCAGTGGTTCAACTGAGAACACATGTGCAAAATACCGTTTCTAAAGTTTCACTCGAAAGATTGAGACGATTTCTTCAAAAAGAGCAATGGTTCTAAAGACAACACAACTTCTTGAATAGGTACAATTTTACGGCACGGGCGAGGAGTGCTATTTGACGACCAAGGACGGAAAACGTTTGCGCATCCTAGGGGTAAGTTAAAATAAAGGAATGACTGATTAGCATTTTCTTCTCGACTTCTCGAATAACTTTGCTCTCTGCAACTTTTCGTTCTCATTAAACTCTGAATATTTGTGTTTTGCACCAACGATTGAAAGCAGGTGGCGAAAGAAAGCGCCAACTCGCCTCTGGGCCCAGCCAGCACCGTTGCCAAGTGCCGAGATTTCAAAGTTTGTGCACCACCCACCACTCTCATTCACAAACAATCACACCATACGCGCTCGTGTCTGCAGGAGCGATTCCCTTCCCTTAGAAAATATAATCAGCCAATATATTTTAGCTTGACGTGCTCAGTGCTCGTGATTCGCAAACCTTTCTTATTTACCTGTTCATACCTTCACACAATTATTCACTGCTATTGACTGCAGGTGCCTTTTACTTTTGAATCGTACGACCTAACCTCCTTCCGCAAGGTGCGTGCAATGATGTTTACAATTATTAACTACCGTACTATTCAGTAGCCATTTTGCTTCCTTGACCCTAATTTAATGCGTGCGACGCATCTATGACTGAAGGGTTGGGAAAAGGATGAGTGTGAGAGATGGGATGGGAAATCTGCAGTAGTTCTTAGCACGCTCCATTGGATGGTTCCTGTCTCGTGTGCTGAACTGATGCGAAGTTCTGTCTACTTATCCATTCACGAGCATCACCGCTTTTATTTACTTATTCACTGTCTCTTTTTCTTTTCCCCGCTTTACAGGGCCGAGCCAGGGGAGAAATCGAAGTGCCTCCTATTCTCAACCCGTTTGAGCAAATATCGGTGGACAAAACGGCTGCGCCTTAGGATTCACTTGCCATATCATTCCAAGGAACCTCAGTTGTCTAGTACCGAACCCCTAGATTTCCCTTGTTTGCTGATTTGTAATACAAGAGACACAAAATCGGATATATATCTATATACGGGGGACCGTGTGATATGTGAGGTATCACAGTACGTAAAAGGGCGCACCCGAAGAATCCTGAATGATATCTGAAGACTGATGGCGAATTTTGTTATGGGTTATAGTGGAAACCGGCGAACTTCTAGGCATAAGGCATTTGGAATTCGAGTGGAGTGGAGTTCGCGCGCGGGTCAACAATAGAAAAAGCCCGCTCCTTTTGTTGGGATAACTTCATCACAAATATTCAATTCTGCTCTACAGAACAATACAGTGCAATCAGGGATCGATATATGTATATATGTCTACTTGTTGGCCTGTTGCCACTCAAATTTCAGCCTTTGAGGCTTCGGAGCCTGTGTCATAATCAAAATCCGGACACTTGGACCTCGTTTGGGGAAGCGACAAATAAAGTTATTAGCAAAGAGAGTTCTCAACTTCAACGTGCGCTTTTCATAAGTCCATGTGCCTTAGCAGCTCACAAGGATTCCTATCGCCCGCTGCCCCACCCGCCGCTCATCCCACCACCGCTGCGACCACCGCCTCCTCGGCCACCGTCACGGAAATTTCCACCACGACCACCGCCACGACCACCGCCACGACCACCGCCACGACCACCGCCTCGACCACCGCCTCGGCCCCCGCGGCCCCCAAAGTTTCCATTGTTGCGCGGCCTGGCCGTGCGCCACGCATCGGTGTTGCCGTCGGCGCGCCATTCTCGGAGCGTGTCGTTCACGTCTACACCCTAGTATAGTAGATAAAAATAAGAAGTTAAACGATTTAAAACCGAAGAGAAATGAAGCGAGAAAAAAGGGTGAATAAATAACGACAAGAAAGCGATTAAAAAAAAAAAGTGAATCTAAGTGCTTGACAACTCCAATCAATTAAATGACGGGTCGCACTACTTCTAGAGTACTATGATTATGCTACAGACGTTGTCGGCGAGTTCCTGCCGAAGGACGTCTGCGCCAGTGAAGTCACCGGCCAGTTTAGCCCGAAGACGGTCCGCTAACAGGCGATCCACCTGATGAAAGAAGAAGAAGACGAAGGAAGGAAGAAGAAGAGACCCGTTTAAAAAAAGTTTGAATAAAAATCGATAAAGAATATGAGGGGGATCAGACAGTTAGGAAAGATGGAAGAGACCAGGAAAAAAAGAAGGGGCGAGCAACACAACCCTCCAGGAAACAACCAGAAATGTACGATACGAATGATAAAAGAGCAAATAAGAAATTAATCGCGGCGCATTATAAGCACTCTTAAAGGTACAGCATATCAAGCTAGTTCTTCACCAGAGCCAAGTCAATGTCTTCGCCCTCCGCCGCGTCAGTGGCACAACGCTTGTAATCGTGGCCTGCAGGGCCCAGCTCTCTCTGTGCCAAGGCTGCGTCCGCCACAGACTCCGGCGATCCCTCAAAACCCGTGAAGGGCATCCCGTCGCTGCGCCACTCTTGCCGAGCGTCGTTGACTTCTACGCCCATGGCTTCGCGCAACTGTTTAAGAAGAGAAATGGATAGAAAGGATTCAACAAAAAAAGAGACGCAATGAGGAAGCATTTAGACAGAACACAAAGCCAAACGAAACTCGATATTTTCTGTCAAGAAACCGGAAACGGAACGAAGAAGCAAAGGACTCAAGCTCTCGCATCAACAACATCACCGTGAACTTTCTCAAACGAGAGTCTGTCGTTACAACAGCAGCGCAGCCCCCTGCCACAAGCAACACGCACTCACATGAAGGCGAATCGCGTCTGCGCGCCCGAAGTCGCGCCGTTTCTTAGCCTCGACTCGGCGCCCCAGCAACAGCTGCACTTTGGTGGCATCGACCACTTTCGCCTCGACAGCGCTCTCTCCTTCGCCCTTTACTTGTGGTTGTTGTTGGTCGTCGACAGCGCGGCTGTAGCCGCCTCCGTCGCTGCCCCAGTTGGGACCGGCCCCGGCGGGAATGTCAAACGGCAAACCATCGGCGCGCCACTCCTGGGTCCGGTCGTGAATCTGTATGCGCGCGTATATGGAATACCAAGCAGCAAGATCACAAATGAGCCATCGAGTACTGCGAATATATTCAAAACCACACCAAGGAGCGCATTTATTCACTCTTGGTACTCTTTTCGCACACTTTTTTCCCCAATAAGCTTCTGTACTATTTCTCCCCCCCCCATTTTTTCTGATTCATTCACTCACTCCACATATCCCACCACACTTTGAAAAGCTCGTTTCTCTGTACTAACCTCTACGCCGTGCTTGTCAGCGAGTTCGTCTCTCAGCGCATCAGCAGCGTCGAATTGCCGCAATTTACGGGCCTCTTTGCGCTTGGCCAGGTACGACAAGACCACTTCTGGAGTTGTGCCTTCGGACAGGGCACTGAAATCGTCTAGAAAGAAGAAGAATGCAAGAATCACATGGAGAATGAGAACAAGAAGGAGGCGATGGCAATGGTGAGAAGGAGAGGCCAGTCAAGAGAAGAGCAAAAATTAGTCACGCAGCTACACCGTTGAAAGTAACGAAATTGTTCTCGCGTTGACGAGTTTGTAATTACCCTTCATAGACTATACACACGACAAAAACATAATTTGGATTGTGCAACCATGATTATAACTCTCTTAACTCTTATCCGTCTCGTTCAGATGCACACACCTGGCGACCGGAGGTAGTCTTGGTCCAAAAAGGCCGTCGCAGCGCCAGAGAGTTTGGCCGGGTCTCCCGCGAGCGACACCCGCCATTCTTTGCTGACGTCGTCCACAAACACCGCGTAGCGCATCTATAGATAGTAGTACATGTACCACATAATGGCCCGAGTAGAAAAAAGTAAGCAATACTTACGTAGTTGAAATGCAAGGAAACGCAGATGAAAGGGAACGAAAAAAGGAACGAAAAAGTTTGAAACGTGTCGCCAGCTGCGTCTAGGGTGATGGCAAACAAGATGAATTACATGTGCTCTCACCCTCAAAGCATCCCGGCACACGTCTGCTTCCGCGAAATTGCTCCGCGCGCGCGCATCGGCTCGAGCAGCTACCAGCTCGGCCACTTGGGCTAGAGCCTAATGCGAGGGACGCGAAATCAAAGGATTCGATCAAACAAGGATTCACCATGACAGGTGCACAGAGAGGAAAGAAAGTGATTGATAAGTAAAATTTGACCCGAGGTTAGCAAGTTGCGATGCGAAATGATAGATGTATACTCGAAGGCATCACCCAAGACAATGCGAAAACGGAAAAAGAAGAAAGCGCCCTTATAGGCATGCCGCTCGCTACAGGACTGTTGCATGGCCTAAGCCTAGCTAGGGTGAAGTACTTACCGCTGGAGCGAGGTACTCTTTGTCTGACGCAGCGCGTTGGTATGGCCTTGGCGCATCAATCACTGCAGGAGTTTTAACTTTGTTGCGCTGCGCTGCTACTGCGTCACTCGAGGCCACGAACCAGGTCTTGAGGGAGTCATCCACGCAAACCTTGTTTTATTGTGCCCGTGAGAAATTCAGGGGCAGGGAAGTTCCGCAATGTTATGATTTATATCAAAATGAAACTCACAGGTATGCGTGAGGCAAAAAGAACATTTGGCATTGTTGGCACTTTGTGACTCACCCCAGCGTCGAGGAGTTCGTGAAGAACGTCATCGGCTAAATCATAGTCGCCTTCAGCACGAGCGACCTAAACTCACATCAGTAATAGAAAAAGCAGAGAGAGCTAATTTGAATCGTAGGAGATTGAAATGGGAGAGCGATATCAGTACTTCGGATCTAAACTGCAACCATAGGAGCGAATGCCATGCCTGTACCTCACGTGTGCTGATCAAATCGTGCAGCAAATCAGCGTCGAGGCCCACTGCTTGCGCCGTGTCTCCAACCGCTCGGGTATAAGTGTGCTCAGAGCTTCCGCTCGGGAATATTGGAGTGGTGGGGGCCACTGCTTCAACAGCATCTAGGCCAGGAGCCCCAATCTCAGCATCAGCAGGAGCAGCGGCAGCAGCCCCTGAGGCAGACTCTGCTTCAAGTGAAAGATCACCAACCGCTTCAGAACCACTATCTTCAAGTCTAGCAATCAGATCAGCTTTGGTTCCGCCAACTTTGAGCCCTCGAGCGCGGCACAGCTCCTTCAGCGCTGGCACCGTGAGTGGCTGCAACTCATTCGCGGAAGCAGCTCCGTGAAGCTTACTAGCTAGACGCCAACGCAGATCTAATTGTTGAGTGGATCTCAGATATCGCGGAGCGATAAATGATTGCACATGCCCGCAGAAAAGCGCTAAAGCAACTAAACGGAGAGAGCGCGGCGATATCACCATCGCTGGATTTGCCTAAAAGATCCAACTGAAGATAGACTATGCGAGGTGCTGCTCACAACGGCTCTTCCAGTACTGTACTGTAAACTTCAACTTTCAGGCTGCTTTCAGTTTCCGAAGAAGAGTTCCCAACAAGCCGACCCCAAGAAGGTCCAAGGTGGCGCCTTAGCAGAATAGAAGCGAAGGAACCAAAATCTAGGGTTAAAGCGCGCCCATCACCAGGCGGGGCATCCCTTCTTGTAATTTACTTATTGCCTACTTTCTTCGCATTTACGTGCGTGAATGTAGAAGTGCCTAGCACTTCTACTACTTCTACAGTGAAGTCGTCTTGTTCAGTAGTTTAATTAAGAATTGTTCAGAATTGAGTCAATACCGAATACCTGATACTTTTCCACGACAAAGGGAGATGGGGATATGGCAGCCGCAGAACCAATGCTGCGAGCAGGTATCTACCCACATGCGATGAGTGCAAGTCACAAGCCAAATCGAAATGCGTAAAGAGGAAGTAGGAAGTATACAGAGGGCGGGAAGTTTGCGCCTTCCAGACCCGCCTTACCTTCAAAGTGGGGACGATGTAGTTATGACTATTAAGGCACCAGTTCTCTGATAACAGCCCAGTAGTAATTATGCCCTTTAGTTGTGTATAATAATCCCCTAATTTCTTGAAGAATGAGATCAGAACCACTATCATCATCATCATCATCATCACCTCCCACATACATCAACACATCAAGCGAGGTGTCGTATCGAATCGATAAACACAATTCCCTCCATCCCCGTCACGCCCTAATTGCTCTTTATCTAGATAGACAAGCAGCTTTCGTATCTATGATTTGATGGGAAGAGAACCACCAGCACGAATTTTGGTAAGATCGCTGCTTAGACGGCGCACTAGTGCATTCGTGAGCGTAAGTACGTCAACGCTCATCTCCGAATATGCGTTGGCACCAGGCACGAGAAAAAATGTGTGCTTCAGCGGCAACCACGCAAGGGCAACGTAGAAAGTGAGGTTTGGGTACTCCCACGGCAAAAGCTCCACTACAGTGCTACCCTCTGGCAGATGAATCGAGTTGCTGAGGCCACTGCCATGAGGTGCTATTAAAACAGAGGTGCGACGAAAAGCCGCCATCTGTGCTACTACATGCAGCGCCTCTGTCTCGAGCTCCTCCACTGCGTACTTGCCGTTGAAGGCAGACCTCAAGCCTGCCACTAAAGCCGCTTGATTCCCCACGGATCGAACTCCTGGTCGTCGTAACACTGTCATAATGGGCAGATAGCTCGGCAGTAGAGGTGGCGCCGGTATTGTATACTTCAAAAACTTCTGGCGTAACGCAAGAGTTAGCGCGCGAGGTGCATGGCCGCAAGGCAAAGGGGCAGGCACGAGAAGCAAGGCTGCACAAACAGAGACTCCACGTTCGTACGGTAAAATCTGGGACTCCCACAAGCCCATAACGTCTACCAAGTAATCACGCACAAAAGGTCCTCCGGTAACATCGACGAGCACTCGCCATTCCCGGTCAGCAAGCACGAGGTCAATGACTTGTAAAAGGCGAGGCAATTCCTCAAGCAAAAAATGATAGAACACGTGATGAAAGCGCTGTACAAGCGAAATAACTTTCTTGCCGCGCTGAAATATTGGGACTTCGTTTTCTTTAGGATCCACGAAAGTTCGGCCAATTTCGCCATGACCTAGCGGGCAGCATCCACATCCACCGTAATGAAATTCACTGTCCACCGTTTGAGCTGAGCCGGTGACCGTCACTGCGATTCCATCTTTGCGTATGCACGCATTCTTTAGGACTAGGACCCCTGACTGAAAGAAACGGGGATACTTATTGTGCCCATCCCAAGGAAATTGGTGGGAGTTGCTGTTAAGCCCAGGCAGAAGAGTCTGCGCGTCGCCTGCGCCAATAAGGTCAAGGTCGTGCATAGGCTCGTCAACGGCATCATTTACAGGTAGGCGTAAGAGCGCTTCATTACCATTCGGCTCCGTGGCTGCTAAAACAGCAGACAAAGACGTACTGTCGATAGACGTAGCGTTAACTGCAAACTGTGGCTGCAGGTCACCGATCTCGTGGCAATTTGAAGCACCAACTTCACTGAGCCACGTGCGCAAGAGCCATGGATCGTCACTTACTTGACTAGCCTTCAAAGGGTCGCACACAATTGAGTAGTGATTTGAGGATGGGTCAGCCGAAAGGCTCGTATTCGGGCTGTACCAAGGCGACTTCTGCCAGAGGTCAGCCTCTTGAGGAGGCAACTCAAGAGAAATTGCGATATTCAAATTCGCCATATCGTCGGCGCACGTTTCAGCCATCCCTTCTGCAGTGCCACAGTGCTCAGCCATGAGAGTTTCTATCCAGGACGACACAGGAGCCATGACAACTGGAATAACGACCTCGTGAGAGTCAGGCCCAAGCCCTGGCGGCACGGCAGTTTCAACTCCTGCATGATCCAAAATGACAAGCGCGGAAACGCCACGGAGCTGTGCAGACAGTGCCTTAAATCCAAAGGAACAACCACCGCGTGGTGTTACACCAATAGCCAAATCATTGACATAAACGTTCCTCTCTTGAGCCTCTGGTTCAGAGCAGCTGGCATTAAGTGAAAGCAGAACTGCTTTTCCTTCCGCGTGCAATTTTTGAGGACCACCCTCGCTCCACTGGGCAGATGCGCACGGTATATTGAAATTACTAGCAAGGCATTGAGCTGAGTATGTTAGTGAATTCTGGCTGCCCACAAAGTGAAGCCAACACGTGAGTAAGTACGCAGTAATATGCCACCGTGGTGCCATCTGTACTATGAAAATGCTACGAATCATTGAGACACAGGGCGATGCACTCGGCACTGCTCCACTTCAACAGACACGCAGCGTTCTGGTATTTGGATAAGCGCTGCAGCACTAGTTTCAAAAAACGTAAGAAAGAGTCGTAGAGTGATAAGTGTCAAACGAAAGGCCGCGCTGCAGTGCAAACCCCACCCATGAGAGAAATCCACTTCCAGAAATGTTATTGTGGTGGTACCCAAACTGAGATCCTTGTGAGTTGCTAATGGCCCCTTATGTGATTTTCAGGATAGTACACAATTTCATCGTGAGCTTAGAAGCTAAACGTGTTGTGTGTTGTGCTTCGCAATTGGAAGTACAGTAAGAAGAGGCATCACGTATTGATAGTGCTGGCTACGTCCGCTTGATACACAGATAATACTCTAGCTAGCTAGAAACCTTCGACCTTCGAAACTGAACCTTATAATCGCATTTGATTCCTATTTCATTCAAGCAGCACTGCGACATGAAGTGAAGAAGAGATCCATTTTGAGCAGCGTAGGCTAGCTTGCTTGAGGAGAGAAAGAGAGACAAGATGAGTTCATGAGCAAAACTCTTCTTCTGTCGATCGCTTGTCAATCATGGCTTCGTTGGCGGCTTACCGGAGGAAGCTGGAATAGGGGGCATGGTACTTCAAACCATGCAAGTCTGGATAACGGATTCATAAGCAAGCTAGTAAAACAGAGGCCAGACGGCCAGACTACTGTACTGTATTAGGGTTGAGCTAGGGATTTGGGATTTCTGATTTTGACGAGAGAGTTCGTGATTTCAAATCATCGAGAGTCAAGAGAGATAAACCTCGAGATCATGTTGGCGCCGGAAGACGAAGATGAACGGGTTCGAGTCCAGTGGGCGGGAAAGGGTGAAGCTAAGTTGGTGCCCGATAACAATGCACTGAGAACGACCCATGCACTGCACAGTGATGACGACAATGACTCTGAGCGTGACTTCACGCCGTCTGAAGGTCGAACCACGAGGGACTCATTTTGGGGATCGTTAAAGGGCAGCGTGTCACCACACCGAGGCGGAGGTCGCCGCAGCTCCAGCCGTCGTCGAGAAAGAGGCTCTTCTAGCTCGTTGAATTCACCTCTGAATGAGTCTACTTCGCTTGAGCGAGAGGATGGTCCATCCGAGCCTCGGAATATTAGTGGGTTCGAACATACCAGCCCTGCTTCGAGAACTCAGTCGTCAGAGCGCTCGGCTTCAAACGATGCCTCTGAGCGAGACAACTCCAATGAATCCACGCAAAGTTACCCGTCGAACGTGCTCAAGCGCAGCACGAGCGTCTCGGGCGCGCGCGCCATTGCTCCTTGGCTGACTTCAGCATCGACAATGTCGGGCCCGCTCAAGAAGTTGAGCAGCAAAGGCTGGTGGCAGAAGCGTTATGTGGAGGTAATCTATTTCTGTTTTGAGCTACCCGTTGAGACAGAATTGAGCTGAGCTGCATAGAAGCTCACTTCATTCATTACCTTTCACCGTTGGGCGTTTCACCCGTACATTTTCTTCAGGTGCGTGGGCCTTTCGTATGCTACTGGCGTTCTGAGCGTGCGAGCCGGCCTGAGCCTGGCTCAAATTTCAGCCACAAGAGCACTGCCAACGTGGGTCGTGAGAATGGCAGCGGTAATGATGGTAGTGGCGGCGGCGTGGGTCTTGGTGACGCTGGTTTCAAGGTGTCGATGCCAGACGCTGCGATTGACCTGCGCACAGTGTGTGGAGTGACAGTGGATGGACTTGACTTGATCCTCGAACTCATTCCCCAGGTCAGCTGTTCGGTTATTATCAGTTCTCGCTTATTTTTCACGATACAATATTCTAGTTGGCATTCGTTTACGACCTAGAATTGCTCTCTCTAGATTAAGAGCATCGAAATAATCCTTTCCGAAGTCAGCTGTGTAGCTTTCTTTTTAAAAGCCACCCTCCTAAATTGACACACCTTTTGTTATCTCTCATCCTACTTCGTTTGTTCTTGAAAATTACACCTGCACCAAATCCTTAATTGTGGCCGCCAACTTTCTTCCTTCAATCTCTAGGACGAGGCGCGGCGTGGCCGGCGCAGTCAAGTGCACTTTCGGTGCGAAGCCGCCGCAGCGCACCTCTGGCAGGCCTCCTTCAAGCATGCTATCGTGAGGTACAAACAACTCGAAGAGGCCTTTGCATATGCATGCTGAACGGTGGACTTTGATAGCAATGAAAGCGTGGAAGCATTTGGCCTTCTTTCGGTCGTGCTACCTGTTTCTTGCTGACATGGTGCTTGTGTGTGTGTTTGCCTTTCGCGCGTTTTCTGAAGGTACGCGTCTGGCGGTGGCGGGCTATCCGGAGGATCTTCGGAGGATGACAGTGACCCATCGCAGTCGCCATCGAAGGTGCCTCCTGCCGCTGAAATTCAGCCCAACGCTGCCAGTACGAATGCAGTTGCCAGGATGCAACCCAATCCTGCAGCAACAACAACAGGAGTGGAGCGCTCCGACGAGGGTGACAGTTTTCCAGCGCAATATACAAAAAGCGCGTTGTTGGCTCAGGCAAGAGACATAGACAGTTCGGAGCTTAAGTTGCGTTTTTGCTGGAAGTTTGCAGTGTTAAAACCAAGGCACATGCTGACTCATATCGTTCACTCCTAACAAACATGCACCAATTCGCTGCCTTCGTGCAATTCTGGTCTCCACCGTACGTTCATGCATGCATACGTTTGCATGTGCGTGTGTGCGCAGATTCAAGAATTGAAATCCGCGCACGCCCAAGAGATGCAGAACTACCAGGCGGATGCTGCGCTCGCGCGCTTGTCCCTGAAGGCGCTGATGGTGGCCCAGCATGAAGATGACGTCAGCCGTGTGCGCACGCAGGCAGCAGCTGAAGTGGCACAAGCAAGGGCAACAGCGGAAGCTGCCAGAGTGGAGGCCAAGCTCGCTAAGCAACAGGTGCTGAAACAGGAACAGGAAGAAGATGTGATCGAGGCTCAACAGAGAGAGCTTGTGCAACAGAAGCAACAGCAGGATATGGAGACTTCTTCTCGTGCAATAGCCAGGTTGCGAGACCAACTGTCAAGCGCGGAAGCAACAGTAGCAGAACAGGTGAGCGAGTGAACTGATCTATTCTCGATGTGTATTAGATCTCTAACGCCAGCTCTACAAGGATTGCAAAATAATGTCCTCGATCTTTACAGTAGTCTTCAAAAGCTCTTTGAGGTAAGGCTTTGGCCTCTGAATTCTGCCAACTCTTCAACCTCCGTTGGATTCGCTCTCTCTTCAGGCGCGTAGCGAAGCCCAAATGCGCGTTGAGCGAGATAACGCCATCTCAAAAGTAGCTGACCTTCAAGATAAACACGCTGCTACTTCCGCAGCGGCGGTTGTCGCACGAAACGAGGTGCATGAAAATAATAATAATCAATGAGGGCACTTCAAATTTACGAACTCATTATATAAACGCGCTTGCAAGATTTATTCTTCTTTCGGTTTCTTCTAATTCCATTATTTTCATCTTTATCGTCCTGTTTCTGCGCACAGGCCGCTGCACTAAGGCGCGAAGTCGGCGAATTGCGAGCGCGGCATTTGAGTCTAGGCGCCGCCGTTCAGAAGCGCCAGGTTGAAGGCCGCCGGGAAATCGGGACTTTGAAGCAAGAGCGCGATGACGTTATGGCAAAATGCCAAGTAAGAGGGGGGTTTGCGCTTTAAAATATGTGTTTACTGTTGAATGTATTTATTCATTCACCGAAGCATTTATTTCCTACTGTTTCGTGGACTATTCCCTTTACCCCTCTCGTTTTGTCGTGCTTATGTCTATAATATATACCACGTTGCTTCTGTCGTAAAAATACTAGTAGTTTTAATGCACACTATTCTTTGAGCCACCGATTTGTTCGCTCATTTCCATGTTGCACAGGTTTGCCTTCGTCGTTCACCCACCTTAAAAGCCTTCATTGATTTCCGTTAAAAAAAAAATTCCTTCATTTTCTCAGCTTTCCTCATTCTTTAGGGCTTGGCGGCTCAGCTGGAGAGCGCCTCTCGACAAGACCAAGACCGCCGCCGCGAGCTCCATCGCGCCCAAGCCTTTGCCCAAGAGCAGAAAGCAGCCTTGACGGCGCGTGCGCAGGAAGCAGTTACTGCAGCCTCCGCGCGCATCTCCGAGCTTTCAGCCATGGCGACTGCAGCAGCGTCTGCCCAACATCAGGTCAGACGGAAGAGATGTGAACTGTTTTGGGTGCACACAAGCTTGTGTGCGTCTTTGTGAATAAGTTCTCGCTTTTGGTGTACTACCTCTCATTGCACCTTTTGACCTCCCCGTCTTGATGCTTCTTATGTGTACTTGTGATATCTGTGTGCATGGCACAAAGGCTGAACGCGTTGCAGATGAAGCAACGTATCGAGCAAGGACCCTGGAAGCAACTGCCTCTCAAGCTGTGGCCGCGGCTCGAGCTTCTGAGCTAGCAGTGGACAGAGCCAACGAACAAGCGCAGAGGGCTGCAAAGGTTACCCAAGAAGAAATCAGCAAACGGCTCTTTGCAGAGAAACGAGCTCAACAAGCCGAAGAAAAAGTAAGCAATAATTAGGATGACAGTAAGAAGAGACGGTTAAAGGGTGTCCATCTGGATTGCTTGAGATGACACCACCTCTGTGCTTTAGGTTTTTACTCTATGCACGGCCCTCCTCTGCTTGTGTTTCCACCTGTGTTTGTTTTATCGGATACTTTTCGTTGCAGCGACAATCGCTGAGTGGCGAGGTGAAAGCGCTCACGGCTCAGTTGACTGCTACCCAATCTTCTCGCGACCAAGCTCAGCAACAAGTGAACCAACTCCGGCGCAGTGCGAAAAGTGAGGCGAAAGCTTATACGGATGTGCAAGCGCAGGTATCAAATCAAAGGGGGAATGTCCCAAGAACATGAGGCTAATTGTCTACCTAGAAGAGTCTAAATTGAGATGCGTTGAACTATCGACAATACCAATCTTCTATCTGTGAAATATAAGGAAAATAGTATACTGGAAGACAATGCCCTGGAAGTTACTGCAATAAGTCATTTGCAATCTTATTATTTGTTTCGGTGATGCGTTGAGTTCTTTCTCATTTGCTTCGCCTTTTTAAATTGCTTTCTTCCTTTTCCCAGGTAACATCCCTGGAAGCTGAGTTGCGAGCGGCCACTGCTGCCAGTGCCGAAGCCGAACAAAGTCATGCAGAAGCCCTGAAGACTGCAACAATCTCCGCTGAGGCGCAAATCACAGCGATGACTCAGAAGCATGCAGAAGCGATCCATACATCTCAGCAAGAAGTCGATGCATTGGCACAAGAAGTGACAGCGCTCAAGAGCTCAGAAGCTGCTGCACTCGATGAAATGCGAGACACTCAGGTATGGTGTGGTATAGGTGTGAGTGTATGTACATGTATTCGTGTACTGCACGCGTACATCAACGGGGGAGCACACCGGGAGCAAACTGAGAATAAATCAATTTATACTCCAAAGCTTCAATGAATCACAATCAAATAATTTGCTTTAATTTCCTCTGTGATACATTGACTCCCTCTCTTCCGCTGTCGTCTATCCCAATTCTTTCTGATCAGGCCCAATTAGCCAAGGTACAAGCACAGCACCAATTAGCCCAAACGGCTGCAACTGGCCAAGCGCGATCAGACGCAGCTGTGGCGCATGAAGAAGAATTGAGAAACGCCCAAAAGCTGCAGCACGAAGCGGAAGAGCGCGAGCAAAAAGCCAACGAACAATTGCAACAGCTCACTGCAGCCCTCGAGGTGTGTAAAATGGCATTGTTGTATGAAAAGACTTTTGAAACTACTTTAAAACTTCTTAATTCAAGTCCCAAATCTTCGAAGCATTGTACTGCACGTCAGATTTCTGATTTGGATTTCTTCTTGTTTTCGTTACTTTGTATGCTCTTTGTTCCCAACTAGGCTGCACGAGCGGAAGTTTTGGGCGTAGCTCAAATTGGCAGCGGCGACGAATTCGATTCCCGAGGTCTTCATTCACCTTCACCGCAGGAAGCAGCTGTAGAAAGGCTGGTATGACTACCTGAACGCTATCATTTCCTGCATGCACATAGAGGAAAGTACGGAAAGGTTATAAAAGTCAAATTATTGGCTCTATTGCACATATATGTGAATGTTGCGTTGTATAATCTCTCTCGCATGATTCTTTTTCTATTCTTTGTCTGTTCTCCACAGGTCAGCGACTACGTGCGTGCGATTGAAGCGAGCAAGAAAGAAGCCGCCGCGTTTGCCGATGCCGTAGAATCTCTCACGGTCGAGCACCAGAGCTCAGAGGCGGCCGCTCGCGATGATCTGCAGGACACTCGGGTATGGCGGTGTACTGTGGGCGTGCACATTTACGTTCATGCTTGGAGGGAAGGGACCACAAGAGAGAATTGCTTTAGTTGTTTAAGGATCTCCACCTCCATATCTTTTCTTCTGTGTTTGATTTCCATTCCTCTCTGATCAGGCCCAATTAGCCGAGGTACAAGCACAGCACCAATTAGCCCAAACGGCTGCAACTGGCCATGCGCGATCAGAAGCAGCCGTGGCGCATGAAGAAGAATTGAGACACGCCCAAAAGCTACAGCGCGAAGCGGAAGAGCGCGAGCAAAAAGCGAATGAACAATTGCAACAGCTCACTGCAGCCCTCGAGGTGGGTAGATGTGGAATAAATTCGAAGTAATTAAAAATTAGAAGACGCTTTCATTTCAAGTCCCAAATCTTCGAAGCATTGCATTGTAGGTCGGGTCTTGATCCATGTTTCTCGTCTCATGTCTTACTTCCATGGCCCTCTAAAAGTCTTTATACATGCTCTGCTTCGTAAAACATATCAGGCTGCGCGAGCGGACGTTTTGGGGGCAGCTCAGAGTGGTGGCGGCGATGAAATTGCAACTCAAGGTCTTCACTCAACTTCACCGCAGGAAGCAGCGGTGGAGAGGCTGGTATGTCAACCTTAACGCTCTCATTTCCTGCATGCACGCAGAGGAAAGCACGGAGAGATTATGCAGGGAAGGAGTAAATATAGGAAGTAGTAAAGTAGTGAATATTGCTTCATTTATTTCTATTCGCATGCCTCTTTTCTTTTGTTCTTTTCGTCTATTCCCACAGGTCAGCGACTACGTGCGTGCGATTGAAGCGAGCAAGAAAGAAGCAGCCGCCTTTGCCGATGCCGTGGAATCTCTCACGGTCGAGCACAACGCCACGATGGAACAGCTCGCTGATGCTCACGCGCAGATGGCGCTAACAGCTGCTGCTGACGCACTGGAGATCCTGGAGGAAAGCGAAGCTAGTGGCAATAGAAGTGAAAGAGGAGCAGCAGCACAGATTGTGGTGTCAGAGGCAGTGAAAGGAACAGCTGTAAAACCAATGGCAATGGCAGCAGGAGAAGGTGAAGGAGAAGCTTCAGCACCAGCGATAGTTGTAGAGAAAAAGAGAGGAACAGCAGCAGCAGCGCGGGCAATGGCAGCAGAAGAAGGCGAAGAAGTAGCACGCGCAGAACCTAGTCCTGAAGCACTCCAATTGGCAGAGCACGAGGAACTTCGTGCAAGGACAGCGCAGCTTACAAAAGAATTAGAAACTGCGCGGACAGAAACCGTCGCAGTTCAGAAAGCTCTTCGCGAAAAGACTGAGCGTGCTGAGAGTGAAGCCAAGAAAACCAAGAACGAAATGAAGAGACTGCGAGAAGAACTTCATCAAGCTCAAAGTGAAAAAGACTACACAGCCAAGGTGAGTGTTGATGTTGTTGATGTTAGCATGAAAAAAAGTAGGAACGATCGTGGTGTCAGTGTTTTGGTGCTCTCGCGCACGCTCTCTTGTGCTCAATCTATGTACGTGTGGACTACCCAACCTTATATCACTTCTTCTCTCTCTTGCACTCTCATTTCATTTCCGTTCTTTTTTTTCACAGAACTTGGCTTCAACCCAAGAAGAACTCGCAGCTGCCAAAGACGCTGTGACGGCGCTCGAGTCAGCGGAGGCCGCGCAGGACGACGAGGACCGAGCGGTTCGCGGTGCATTGGATGGCGTCTTGCGAAGTGAATTGAACCAGATCCGTGAGGCTAGCAATAGCAGACGAAAGAGTCAAATCAGCACTGGCACGAAAGCCACCCCCGATTCGACAACATCTGTTAGCGGTGCTGTCGATACTACCGCTGAATCAACTACTACCGCTATCGCTGCCGCTAGTGCAAGCAGCAACTCCATCAACACTCCTGTCGTCAGTGCTTCATCCACAAACACTACTACGAGTGCTTCTTCGGATGTTGCTCCTCAACCAACTCGCGTCTTGAGCCGCCGCCGCTCCTCGGTGAGTGTTGGCCGATCGTCGGTAAGTGTTGGCCGTTCCACGGCGAGTATTGGCCGACCTTCTGTGAGTGTAGGCCGCCCAGTATCTATCGGTACTGGAGTAAGCACCAGTAATAGTAATATTCAAGATGCAGAGCGCAGCAGAAATGAATCAACCACTACTGCTGCAATTGCCGATGCAGAGAAAAAGATGATGCAGTTGCAGGCAGAATGTGACCAGCAGGCTTCTGTTATACGTACCCATGCACAGCAGGTAATTTGCACAATCCGTTCGGTCAATAGGTGTGTGTTTTTATGAAACCAATTTGTATTTGGATTCGTCTTGGTTTGATCAATTCATTCCGCTCTATATGTGATCTTGCGCCACTCCAATGACCTTATGACAAGCGTTGGCATGCATGTTCGTTCTCTTCCGTGTGTATCTGTTTCCTCTTACATATTCAGATGGCTGCCTTGGAAGAACATCACGCTAGAGCTCTCGATACTCAGTTCGCTTCGTTTCAAGAAGAGAAGCAGCGCTTTTTGCTGGAGGTGCAGGCGTCAGCTCCGGAAGCAGCTCTCGTTCAAGCGTACGAGGAAGACGACAACGACAACAGCACTCACAACAATCGAGTAAGGAATCTACTGTCGCAACTCACTAAATAATATTCCTCAAGTGCATGCACCTCATAACTTCGTATGCCTTTCCGTCTGATTTCTCTCAGGTGGTGCGAAATTTGCTCGCTGCGGGCTACCGCCTCAGCTCAGACCTTCGGAAAGCCAAGCGAGAAATTGAAGACCTTAAAACCGCGGTGAGCATGCGCATACGCTCTTTCATCTCACGTTCGAATAGGGCGCCTACAATTTTCATCTTTGCTTGCGCTGTGCAATCGTTCATCTACTTTCTTTGAAGAAAACGAGAGCGTGACTTTGCGCGGCCGAATCTGTGTAATTGGGCAATGATTGCGGCAGACCGAGTATTTGAATTCAACTTCATCCAAATATTTATATCTTTTGTCTCGATTGTATGTGCATAGGCAACCCGTAGCAGTGAGCTGCACGCAGCCCATATGGTTGCGGCTGAAGCTGACGCGTCCAAACTTCGCAGCTTGCTCGCGTACACTCAAGTAGTAGCTGCGTCTTTAACCGCATCGTCACCATCTGCTGCTTCAACTCAATCGTCGTCCTTGTTGTCATCGTGGGCAAACGCGGAAGCACCGAGCTATCTTTCAGATGTGGCAGAAGCCGAAGCAAAGTTAGAAGCAATTGCCTCCAAACACCAGACTGAAAGTTCAACCTTGCGCCAGAAAGTTACCGACCTTCAGGAGCAGCTTAAGCAACAACAGCAGCCACCGCGACATGAGGTGCTGGCTTTGCCTGGTTCCGATGGTGCGGACGAGTCAGCAATTGATCCAAGCCCTCACAAGAAGAACAGTAGTGGCACTGAATTTCATGCTGAAAGCTCCGAGGTGCAGCAGTATGATGTTGCGCTCAAGCAGGAACATTTGCAGCAGCGCCTCCAAGAACTCAAGAGCCTCTTTGAGCACGCCTTGAATTCAAACACTCATGCCAATGCCTTAACCAGCGCCTCAACGGAAGTCATGCCTGGCATGTCGAATCAATCGGCTGGTGAGTTCCCGCGTTCCTTGACGGCCATGCCCCCAAAGTTGTCGACTGTCCCCACGGACGGTGAACACGGCGCAGTTTGGTGGTACCAGCACCGCGCCACTCACCGTGCCAACCAGCTCTTCGGCTTGTACACTTTTCTCGTGGCCACTTGCCTCGATGCCGAGTGAGCCCCATTTGGAGGGAAGCTGGAATAAGACGCCTATTTTGATTTTCTGGTGTGTTTGTATTTTGTATTTGATTGCGCTTCCTGGAACTCTAGAGTAAAGCCCCATGCACATCGCATTAAGCAGATCCATTCCGTTGGCGTTGGTCCCCTCGATAACTTAATGCCGACTGAATTAGGCGCCAGGCGGAATCTTCCTTGCAGCTGCGCAGAATGATTTGGTCTGATCCCAGTTTGGAGATATTCCTGCAGCTCGAAGTGCCACACATCCCTACAGCCGTACAGCAGACAGTCGGCAGCGACAGGACTACAGATAGTCTAATCGCAGTACTGTGTACAGTACAGTAGTAGTAGTACAGTAGTAATACTTCCCGGCATTAAATTTCCCCTGTAATTAGGTAAAATGCGAAAATGCTGGACACGTTCGTTAGACGATATCACGAGGGCTCTAGCTCTAGCTGCAGGAATAAGAAATCAGCGCTCAAACCTCGGCCTATACCTAATACCGGATGAACTTTAGCCTAGCACGCGGCGACTTGTAGTGGTGAATCATCTTCTCGCCAGGTTGCGCTATCTCTCGTAGATGTGGGAGCCTCAGTATGACGAAGAGGGCGGAGTCTATTACGTGCATAGTGAGACTGGCGAGACATCTTGGGAAGATCCGACCAACGCACAGAGCTCTGATTGGGGAACGGGACATGAATTTGCAGGCGAACATGGGATTGTTGAAACAGACCACAGCTACGAGGCTGCCGTTGGTGAACCTCGTTCCTGGGAGGACATGAACAATGCCCATGATATAAGCTGGGAGGACGCAGGCAGCGTTGAATATCACGGCGAAGAGAACGAAGCATCGCATCATGTCGAGCCAAGCGTAGGCTATTATAACGATCTGTCGCACGACGATCCTTCAGGAAATGACGGAGGCTACAGCGGTCAGCCACAAGTAAGCTGGGAGGATGTTGATAGTGGCATCGACAATAGCGGCGTCAACACATCGAGTTGGGAAGAAGCAGGCACAAGCTACGAAGGTGCTGAGGCTTCGTGGGATGGTACACCAAATGCCTATGATCATTCCGGTCATCGAGTAAGCTGGCACGAAGGTGGGGATGAGGTACATTACGATGCGGGCACAGAGTTTGGTTGGGATCACAGCGGCGTTGAATCAGCAAGCGGCCTTCAAGGAGAAGAAGAGGAAGACATCATTGAAGAGTGGGAAGAAATAGCCGACCATGAAACTGGAGGCGTGTACTATATGAACACAGCTACAGGCGAGACGCGGTATGACCCGCCTGGTGGAGCACCTTCCACGGAAGACCATCACGCAATAAGCTCAGCTGAAGGAGGAAGCCAAATTGAGTCCACCGCTCCTGAGGAATGGCACGATGAGAAAGGCGAAGGACTTTTACTTGTAGCAGAAGAACCGCATGCAGAGGTCGTGCATGATGCAGCTGATACCGCATCCCCCGACGAAACATCATTTTTTACAGAAACACACATATTCGGTGGCGAGGAACTCCAAAGCATGTGCTTGAAATTGGCGAGTAAATTGACGCAAAAAGTAATCGAGAAGGCGACGAAGAATAGCACTCGAGCACTTGAGAAGGCTCATTATAAGCGAATGAAGGTCGAGAAAGACTTTGCTAGGAAAAAAGTGAAAGATAGCACCCCTCTAGAGGAAGGTGACCCAGGTTACGAAGCTTACGCAGAGAAGATGGAAGCGACAGCTCAGGCCGAAAGTGAAGCGTTGAAATTACTTGAAAAACCAATGGAGCGCATAGACGCAAATAAAAACGTATTGAAGTCGTACTCGTCCGGCTCGGAGGTTTGCCAAGAAGTCGGTTGCAGCCCGGCTCAGCTAGTGAAACACTTGAAAGGCGACTCAGGATCAATCAAGGGGATGCACTTCCGGCTTCGAGGCGCGCCCACGCGACCCCAAACGCCCGCGGATCTAGCAGAACTTGCTGACGCCACTGAAGGGCAATTTCAAGCTACTCTTAAGCTTGCACACTCTCCTGGAAAGGCCCTAGTGTCGGTGGTGCAGCACCTGGAAGAGTCATCGAAGTCGAAGGGACTTGCGTCAGCTCCCAAAACGGTAAACCTGAACTTCGAAGAAATTGGCGACGAAGGAGCAGAAGAGCTTGCCAAGGGACTCAAGCACAGCAACGTTACGCAACTTTACCTGGTGAAGAACGGAATATCTGATTATGGTGCTCAGAAACTCGCTGATGCTCTTCATGTCAATAAAAGCCTGACCTCTCTTTACTTGACTGACAACCAAATCGGCGATGATGGCATCACCGCACTGGCTCAACTCATGGCAGAAAGCTCCTTAAAGACATTGACTTTATCGTGCTGTCCTATCTCCTCAAAAGGGTGCCAGAGCCTCGCAGAGTGGATCATCAAGCCCCATTGCCAATTGCGCGCTCTATTGCTAGGAGGCGCAGCTCCGCCCAAAGAGACCTTCGCAGGGGGCTCTGGAGTTGCCAAGGAGGATGCTCCCCCTCCTGTACCACGCGTCGGACCTGAAGGTGCATCTTTTCTTGCAGCAGCCTTGTTGGCCCCTCACGGCTGCTCCCTCCGCAAATTATGGGTAATCAATTCGGATATAGGGTCTCAGGGTGTTCGATCACTGGCTGCTGCACTATTTTCTAACGACGTACTCAATGATTTGAACATTTCGGGAAACCCCATGCTGCCACGCGATGCCAATGCACTTGTACACGCAACAACTTTCAATTCCAGTCTCAAGTCTCTGGTGTGCCGCAATTGTAATTTGAGTGACGACATGGAGAAAGCTCTGCAATTCGCCGTGAAAGCTCGCGAGAATTCAGAAAATTCCGCTGCTGACGCTGACCTTGCACAATCGCTCCGGAAAGACTTACTAGCATTCTCCCAATCAAAACTCTTAGTGTTCCCGAAGAAGCCTCCTGAGAAGCCTCTTGCACCGATGCACTTAAGAGCAGCGCCTGACACACGAAAAGCAGGGATGGACACGGAACCCGTGTGGAGGCGGGTTCACGACTGGAAGGATGAAAATCTAGAGGTGCTGCTCGTGGGACCTATTCCCCTAGGTGAATCCTTTGAAGCTCTTTCATCGCTTCGCTCAGATCTTCATCGTGCGCACGAAAACCTGAAAACTAGGGTAAAAGACCTTACTTCTCGACAGAACACTTTGAATGAAGGTTTAGTGGACACAGGTAGTAAGTTGGAAGAAGCGAAACGGGTCAATCGTACTCGAGCTGAAGTGTGGAATGATCGGATAACTGCTGATACGTTGAAATCCAGGCAGGCTCAATTGAGTGCTGAATATGCTTCAAAGCAACACATGAAGGAAGTGACAAAATGTAGCGATTACGAAAGTAGTGTTCGCACGGCGCAGAACTTGGTTACGGAAGCTCGTGTAAGTAATGAAAAGGATCGTTCTGAATCTACCAGAAAGGCCCTCAGCGATGCTTTAGTGCAGTGCAAATTTTGCGAAGGTCGATTGTTGGACTTGCGGCAGACAATAGTTCCTCGACTTGAGGCCACGAAAAACGAAACTGCTCATTACTACGCCGAATGTATCACCCGACTAGAAGTGGTTTTTAAGGACGCCAAGAAAGAATTCAGCATGAATGATGATAACGTGAATAGTCTTCAAACTAGACGGTCAGAGATGCAAGACGAATTAAATTTGGTACGAAGACATTTGAATCCAGCTTCAGATCTCCTATGCCGCTTCAGTGTATGGTTAAGCAGTTTTGATAACTACGTTGAAAACGCTCAATCAGCAGAAGAATGGATGAATCTCATACCTGTGTCTTGTGGCGACACGACTATTGACAACCGTTTAAGAGCAGCGCTTCACCAACGTAATGTTCTTAAGCGACAGTTCAAACTTGCACAACGGTTTGCTAAAGGGATAACGGATTCCAAAAGCAAAGCTTCTATCGAGCATAGAGGAATGGCAATGGAGGATGTGCGCGCGCATTCGGTGCGTTTGCAGCTAGCCGAGCGCAACGCTAAGCGTGCGCACGTGGAATATGATCTCGTGATGAAAAATCCTGTCAGCGAGGCAGCGTTATCAGCAGACAAGGGCATCAAACCAACAGACCTGGCAGTAGCCAGAGCAAAACAACCGTCTGAACCTCTGGCTAAAGCTGCATTACTCCTTAGCTCAGCGTCAGCGACCTCTTCTCAGGCTTCTCTAAATGAGTCGAAATCGATACCAAAAGAACTGAAACGCAAGAACACAAGTAAATTTGGGTCCTCTTTCGTCGAACGTCCATCCGAGCGGGAAAAAGTCAGCGCTCAAAGCAACGAAGAGTATGAGAGAAGAAACGATTCACAGTCGACTGTGCGAAATTCCAAGCGTTACGCTCAGTTAATGGACGAAGCGTACGCCGATTTGGTCTCGATGACTCCGTCGCAGCTTCGCGGGGAACTTCTGGCCAATGATTTAGACGGCACAAACCCTCTTGCAGCAGGTGAAGCACAGGGTGAAGAGCTCATCAACATGCTCGCCAAAATGCGCGTTGCTAGAGAATTGGGCTAAAATTGTAATCACCAATGCAAAAGCGCCTGTTTTTGGAAACCCCCAAAAAAACGGATTAGAAGGCCAGCACAAGGGAATTTATTGTTCTTGTGCCTCACGCATGCGCCCGCCAAGTAGAGAACCCCCATTCCCATTCCCACTCCGACCCCAAGGCCCCAAGAGGAGCAGAACTTTCCTTTCTTTACATCGGCACTGCCAGTACATTAAAGCAGTGTCTGATTGCTCTGCGAATTGCAATTGAAAATCATAACTACTACAGAGGAGTAGAAGGCATGGAGGTTGGAGCGTGTTCCAGTTCCAGGGGGACGTAGCGGTTGCGGCGTCGCGAAACATTTAAACAGTCAAACATCGAAATCTACTAAGAGTTACTTCATCAACAAGACTTTTGGGCGAACTTCATCGCAATTTTCAGGTTTAGAAGTTATTGAGACTCACTAGCTAAGACATCACGGTGTTACAGAAAGGGCAGAGAGCTAGATGTCAGAGTACATAGTTCACCTATCGCATTCTCGCATCTAGCGCATTCTCGACTCTCCATTCTCAAGTGACAATAACCCCCTGTATCCAAGAAGCCAAGAAGTGCTTGAGGCTCAGAAGTACACAGTTCACAGTTCTGTCGTCTGTTATTGCGACGTTGCGACGGTAACGAGCTGCGGCTGTAGCCGTAGCTATACTAATTACAGAAAGAAGTTAGAGTATCTTCCAAAGAGGTAATGGAATATGCGGCGCGGTGTGCAGCCTATTGTGTGCGAGCTCAGTGTTCGCTAGACGAATGGCTGCCTTCCCCCAGCGATGTCTCAAGCGCTAACGCGTTACCGAAGAAAATTAAGAAGAAGTCCAAAGCATCCAAAGTAAAAGCGCCGTTCCCTGCTTGCCTTAATGTCTGCCGCGCCCATCTAGGCTTACCTCTTGCAGCAGAGCTTCTTGAGCACCAGGTGATTCGAAAGAAGAACCTAGAGGGGCTTGTTCTATGTATGCACTGATTTTAATCCCCGGATCATTCGGGACTATTTTCATCGCGTCCTTGACTGGTCACATTCTTTAATTTGCGGACTTCAGGTCAATGAAGTCGTCCAACGATTTCCCGGTTCAGATTTTTCTGCGGTTAGGCTTGTACGTCTCGCTGGGATCATTCGACAGTGCTCTGCGGTATAGTCACCTGGCGTTCACAATGGACTTCTTCTAATATTTCTTTCCATATTTGAATTGTATTCTCGTATGCAGAACACGTACTATTGTCAGCTGCAATTGAAGGAGAGCGAACATACACATGTTTTGAGCCAAATTCCGCGCTATAGCGGCTTTTCAGTACTTCCGAATGAGTTCCTAGCTTTAACTCTTCTTTTCCACATGCACAACTATAGGCAGAGCCCATTCCGGGTTATGACGATGCGCTCATGGTTATTGAAACAGCTTTTGATAATTATCGCTTCTGGCCTACAGACCCAGGTGAAGATCAAATGGTGTTCTGGTCAGAAAACCACTTGATATTATACCAGTCCTCTGAGTTTCTTGTTCGGCAATGGCGAGGAAGCAGTGGCAGTGCAGAATCGTCATTTGCAAGATGCCGAGGGCGTGTAATGACATTCTTACGGCAAAAGTTACGTGATGGCTTTTTCGAGTTCAACTCGCCCTGTTACATTCTCTTCACGTTATCGGCGCTCTTGAATTTGGTCGACTTTGCTAGTGATGCCGAAGTGAAATCGCTTGCACTGGAAGCCGTGCACAAATTGTTGGGCCAAGTTTTAGCATTTGCTATGCCCACAGGCTGTTTTTACTCCGTGACAGGCCGAGCATACTTAAAGCACCGTATTTGTGGTACGGGCTACGATGTCAATGCGGTGATTTTTCTGTTAACAGGTGCTGACCAGTGCCCCAGCCCACCGCTCGCCAGTGCAGCGAGCTTCTTGGCTACGAGCTCGTACTTGCCGCCTCTGGAAGTACTGAAACAGTTCAGAGAGCCGATGACAGTATTCCATATTGGTCGAGACTTAGGCACTACGCTCAGAGATTTGCAGTCGGATTCCAATTTAGCTGACAAAGACTTCGTACCCTTCCTGTGGTCCATGGGTGCCTATTTTGTACCTCGCGTGATCCGCGAAACCATTGATTTTCTCAACTTGACGCAGCGGACACCCGGCTGTCCTAACTTATGGAAGCATGAGACTTTTGAAGCAGTAGGGCACTTGCGGCTGCTACCCATAAGTGCTATGAAATTCATGTCCCGCAAGTTAAAGCCTCTCACTGGCGGCTCAGTTTTGACTAATCAGCGGGTCAGCTTGTACAAAGACTTCGACAACGAAGTCCTTCTTGCTACAGTGCGATCGAAGGAGAATGGCATGGTTGGTTATCAAAAGACACCATTTATTGCTGTCCTTGGGATGGCGTCAGTTTGGACGGCTAGCGGCGACGGTCCTCGAACCATCAACGGTGCTAACGAAATAGTTTCACACTCGTCTTTGCCAGCTACTCGACAATATGCAAACATTGCGCTTCTTTCGTATCGATCCTCGTCGACGCTCACAAAATTTAATCTGGGCTCTCAAGTATTTGCTCATTTTCCGACGCATGAGTTCGACGAATATTGTGTCTCTGAAGTTGTAAGCGCCACTTTGGATTCTAAAAAAAATGGGTTGCGGTGGGCGTTTGCGAGGACCAAACAGTCGTATCTAGCAATTGGCAGCGACTGCTTAATCTACCAGCCTGAAGCGAAACCGCAATTCGTGGCAGCGCATGAGGAGTGTTGCTGGATATGCGTCGTTGGGAGTGCGGCAGATTTTGGCACCTTCGACCAATTCCAACAGCTGTGCGAACGGTGCGAGGCCGTGTCCACAGATGTTGTTTTAACTGTCCAAGTCCCGTCAGCGCTTTGCCTGGAGAAAACAAGCACGGATGACAGCCAATCTGGTAGTGAAAGTGCAACGAAAACGCTTCAATGCTATTGGAAAGACAGCGGAACGCCCAATGGAGATGATGATTGCGAAGGGATCGGTGACGATGGTGACGACATTACTACCGAAGAATGCATAGTGGGCGGAAGAAGTGATCCTTCAATGGAACAGCCGTCTGGTTTAGACATGCATGGAAGCAATTTAGTATCTATAACTATGAGTCCTGAGATTTCTGGACTTCGCCCAGAGAATCAAGTAGTAGTTTCTGCAGCAGCTGCCGCCGAAGATGGAGCTAATGGTTCGAGTACAGGAGCCCACAATGTTGCAGTCTATAGCACCCAGCAGGACCATGAACTTGAAGACGAGGTTGACAATGAAGGGGGAGGTGCCGTTTTCAAATTGTTCGGCTCTGCATTGAGAGCTCCTGGTAAAATTAAATTCTGGTGATGAATTCAATAAAGTCGAAATCAAATTGAGATAACCCATGCGTGGGCCCCACACCTCAACACCTCAATAGCCTCCTCGCTCCTCGAAGGGTCAGGTATAAATGATAGCTCTCGGTTGTGATCTAGCTCTTGATGGCCCCATAGAGCCCCATATTCGCATGTTGCGTTCTAGGCCCCCAACGGCGGCAGCCTTACAAATTGCGCATGTAAATGCAAGCAATTGCCTTTTCGAATTGCGCACCAATAACATTCAGCATACTACTAACGATTTGCTGCTGGTACTGGCACTGCCAGTCTGGATCTCTATCTATGTATTTATGTCACTGTATATACGGGACGAAAAATAAGAAAACGCGATATATCCAATACTAAATTCCTCCACTAAATTTAATACAGAAGGGCGGCGGATAATATCAATCATGACATCATGACTTCTAAGTCTCACAATTCTTGCGTTATTCGAATTGCTTTCAAGTGCTTGATCAGGCGTGATTGGCGTAAGGTGCAGGCTTCACCGGGCACACTGCACGCACAGCGGCAGCTGCGGCACTCGTCTGGTGCATGCCCGCTTGCTTCAGAGCCACACCAAGCTTGAAGCCCTTGTTGGCGAAAAGTTGTGCGTCGGTGAAACCACGAGTAACAGCGTGCGGGTCTCGCCGCATTGCCTGAGCGTCGAAGGTACCACTCCTAAGAAGCCAAACGTCAACATTTCAATCCAAGATACAGAGTTGGTTGCCGACACAAAGTATTGAAAATATTGCAGATACACCATGCAAACACGCTTCATTTTGGAATTAGTGTTGCTTCAAGAGTAGATTAGAAGCAAGAACAATGCTTATGTGGACAAAGTCGCACCATGCTGTCGACGCAGCCGTGGGTTTGTTCACGTCAGCAGTAGTGGCAGCGAGCGCTGCGGCGTAAGGCACCGAAGCAGCAATGGCAGCAATCGCCTCCAGCCTCGCCGCCGCCCGCCTCTGGGCTCGCCACTGCAGCTCCGCCAGTTCGTCTAGCTTGCCTTGCCGCCGCTCCCCGCGGTACTCCACGCGCCTGGCATTTTGAACACCCCGGGCTGCGGCGGCCGCGGCTGCTGCTTGGGCTGCCGCGGCGGCTTCCTTCTGGGCGGTTGCGGCCGCAGCCGCGCGCTCGTCGCGGTAGGCGGCCACGGCAGCCCGGCGCGCTTTGCTTCGCGCGGCGTCTTGCTTGCTGCGCGCCTGAGCTTCGGCCGCAGCTGCTGCGGCGCGCTCAGCCTCCAACGCGGCACGCTCAGAAGCAGCGGCGTCGCGGCCTGGCTGGAGTTGTTCCAGCCGCTGCTTCAGGGCTTCTCCTCGGGCTGCAGCTTCTATCAGGGCCTGCGCACGGTCCCGACGAACCTGCGCTTCCTTCCGCGCTTCGGCCAAGCGCCCGTGGGCCCACCCCACGCACTCGGTGCGTTCGCGCGCAAATTTCTCGTTGGCTTCGCGCCGTTTCACCTGCCGTGCCGCTCCGGCGTCGCACCACGCCGCGTGCGCGATCAAGCTGCGGCGGCTGCGGTGCGGTAAGGTTAAGCCCAAGCGCTCCAGAGCACGGTCTCTTGTGCGGCCCGCACCCTTGAGCTGCTTCCACAGGGTTTCAAACACGCTGTGCTCGCGCGGTGGCCACCCGCCGCACGGGTCTTGGCAAGCCGCAGCTTCCACGGCCACAGCTTCGGCTTGATCGTAATTGCTTGTCCCTACCTCCTCAGGTACTGTGCCGTCGGTGGCAACATTGCCATCACCTAAAGCAGCACCGTTGCAGAGACCTGCACTGCCGTTTACATCCTTCCTAGTTCTTCCGACCCTGTCAAAAGCTCCATTACCCGAGGCCTCTTCACCTTGTGCAGCTGCCTCCTCAGTGGTAGTCACTCCAGTTGCTTCACCAGGGAGTGGCCCTGTCCAGTCGGCGCGCACAGCGGCGATGGCCGCGCGCCGCCACTCCTCATCGGCTATTTTGCGGCTAATGGAACGCTTTTGGTTGGCTTGCCGTACGCGATCGGCTACTTCGGCTCGTGCCATGAGAACTTCGTATTCTTCGTCGTCTTCTCGGTGAGCTGTTGCTTTCTCCTGAGCTTCCCTCATTTCTTTATCTGATCTTCTTCCTGCAGGGGGTTGCGAGGTTGCCTCTTCTACAGAGGCCGTTGAATGGCCTGCTCCTTCCACATTTGATTTGTTTATCTGTACAACTCCTGCTGCGTTGGGGTGCTCGCCGTCAGCATGTTCAGCTTTTCCGACCTCTTCACGTTCTCCAAGAAGCGTCAGAACAGCACGCACTTCTGCATCTTCTTCGGCTTCTTCCTCCGAGGCTCTCTGCTCTCCAGCTACGCCTTCACTGCCACTACCTAATGTACCTCTTGGGCTCTTAGTAGCACTACCGTTGTATCGATGCGGGTTCAAATCTTCAGCGACCATGCGGCATACAGCTCGTCGCGATGCGCCAACTGCGGCTGTGAGCTCGTTGTCAACCTCATCGAGAGCGTGAAGGCCGTCAGATAGCCAGCTCCGCGACTCCAGGAAAGTTTGAGCTAAATTCGCGCGAAAAGCACTCAACTCAGTATATGACAACTCAGGATTGGCGCTACTAGTAGCACTGTTTTGAGGGCCAACAAAAGGCGTGGAGTGTTGTGCATTCTCGTCGTTTTCGTCGGTCAGTCCATTTCCCTGGTCGCCACGCTCTTGATGCTCGCGCTGCGCCGCTACAAATTGGGCCACAAAACCATGGAGATTTTTCCAGCGGCTAGAAACATCTGTTATCAGGGCGCGCCGAGTCACGTCAGCGCGCTTTGTATCCTCTAGCACCGTAGAATGCTGCGTACTAGCCTCGGTCACTGGTGGCCTCGGAGGTCCTGCCGCAAGAAATTCTGGCTCACCGAGCCCCGACAAATTCGCAGCTGATTCGGCCAAATCGGCTTCGAGCTTGCAACGCTGAGACTCAAGACGCTGCCATTCTTCGGCCCACTCAGTTTTGTGCGAGGTAAGCTTTGTGTGTTGCTTGGCGCCCTTGCTGAATTTCTCCAGCTTCTGCAATGTGCGTGCATACGCGCCGTCGAACTCCTCCGCCTCGGCCGCCATTTCTGCACCTGCATGAACTGATGAAGTAACCATACGGTTCATGTAACGCTTCCTCTGCGAGGCTGCCATACTCAATGGCTCAACAGCTATTGTTTTAAGAAAATATGAAGAAAATAACGGCTAGGCGAAAACTTCCGAAAAGCTCAGGTTAATCGTGTCCTTGCTGGTGGTGGTGCTAGATAATACTAATTGATGCAACTCGGAGGCACTATTTCCGCGTTTTAGACCGTATCAATAATGGTAAGGCAGGGCGTAATCACAAACAACTCTTGAGCAGTCAATGCACGATGCCAGTTACTGTAGTGCCATTGTTGTCTTGTTGTCTTGTTGTCCTGTTGTTCGTCCAGAAGTCCAGAACTCGAAAATCCCTAATGTTGTACTTATTTCAATCGGTTTTGGGCTTCACATTTTTGTTTCACACACAGTACTTCGTGCTCAACGCCGCGCCGCGCCGCCGATCTTGGCGTGACGCTCAAGATGCGCGTCTTCATAGATAGATGCGGCACGCTCGCATCCGATGTTGCTTCGAGTGCATTTAGCGGTGCTGGCCACGAGGTTCGCTCTATATCTCTTTATTGCTTTACTTACTATGTTGTGCTAATGCTCAGCTGCCTATCATGAAATATTTGTGACATTCATACCAACGTCTTCTACAGGTCGTATGTCCTGACGATGACGCCGACACAGTGTCGCTTCAGCAGTTGGCCCTCTCCGCTGATCTAATTGTGCTTGATGCTGTCCTCACGTCTGAGCCAGCTGCCAGTAACAGTGCTGCTAGTGCCAGAGACTTCATGGCGCAACAGCTTGGTATTCTTGGCGCGTTACGACATTCGCAGCACCTTAAAACAGGTCGCAAACAGCGCCTGGTGCTTCTTTCATCAATGACTACGTGGGGAAAGACTGCAGTAGCCGAGGTAACGCTAGGCTTTAACTCATCTTAACCAATCTTGAATAGCGCTAGCGGGCCGCTAATCCTCACACCCTTGTTAGGCACATATAAACACGCAAGCATGTTCTCTTCGCTCCAATTCCCACATTAGCACCTTTGTTTCTTGTGCACACAAATTTAATTCTTAATGCATAATCATTTTAAACTTTGTCGTGTGCGTTGCCAGGGCCATCACACGCACGAAGGCTTGTACCTCCAGCGCGCTCCGCTCGCAGGCGCCAGCCGCTTGCGGCACTTGGAGGACGACGTGCTGCGGTTACGCGGCGCACATGATGGCGCGCTAGAGACGTGCGTCATTGGCTGCGGCTGTTTGGTGAGTTGTTAGTAGTATTTATGCCTGTTAGAAAGCGGGCTGTGAAGTATTCACCGTCGTAGGGTTTTGATGCCGCCTCCTGATTGGCTCTCACATTCTTTCCTTGCGGGTCATCCACGATTACAGGTGGGTTTGGGTGAGGACTGGCTCTTTCCCCTCTTTTTGGACGCCTGGCGGCAACAACCCGTTCGGATCCCAGGTGGCCTTCGCGGCGACGCTAGCCACCGGTTGCCCATTTTACAGGCCCGCGACTTGGCTGCCTTCTTGGTTGCGCTCACGACGACGACGACGAAGTCAGCCTACAACGGCTCTTCTTCCAGTGGCGTTGACCCAAACGTGAGCAGCGGCTCAATCGACACCTTAAAACCCTTCCCGAAACCTTACATGCTCGCGTGCAATGAGGAGTACGCTGCAAGCTTGGCGACGGTAGCAGCTGCTGTCTCTGCGGCGCTGGGCACCGGTGAGGTCACCATTGTGGGCGACGGCGCATCCTCCGTGGCAGACCAATCGACCTTCGGACTAAACGGAAACAGCCGCGGCGCCGCTGTTCCCTGGACCTCAATGCTTTCCCTGGACGTGCAGCAGGTGGCGATGCAAAACAGCGTGTTCCACCGCGTAGTGGAAAAGCCCCGCGCCAAAATTGAGGCGGCGGAAGCTGCGCGGGCAGCCGAAGCCGCAGCGGTCTTGGCGGCCCAGGACGCAGCCTCCAAGCGCACGAGCAGTGGGAACGGCACGAGCCGCGCTGGTGGCACTTCCAAAGGCAACACCGCGCGCTCCGCGTCGCAAACGGGCCGAAGTCGAGGCACGGCGAGGTCGGGGGGCAAAGCCTCGGCAGGTGCCATCCCACCTCCACCCCCACCTGCGCCAGGGTTTGCGACGGCGTGCAAGCTCGCTGCCTCGGAGTTTGCAGCCAGCCGGGGCTTGACCCCCCTACGGGTGGGGATCTGGTCGGCGCCTGGCGCCGGCGGCGGTGCGCTAGCGCGCGACCTCGCGCAGCACTGGAAGTTGGCACCGGAAGCGACGGAAGTCAATGTGGCCAGTGCCGTGTCTTATGTGCGCCAAGCTGGTCGAGCCCTTTTGACCCGCACTGCCGCGCAAAAGCAGCAGCAAGACAGCGCAGCCAAAGCACGCGTGGCGCGGCATGCGGCCCACTTGGCTGCGGTGGCAGCGGCTGCGGAGAAAGGCGAAGAAGCTCCACCGGAAGAAGGCGAGCCTGAAGACCCATACGAGGTACGATGACAGCAACATTGGCATCAATCTTTTCTTCTTGTCTGTGCCATGCCTTTTCGTTTACGCATACTCAGTAATATTCCATGTAACTAGTTTTGCATTCTCAATCACTCAACCATCATCTTGCACTCTCCGCAATAACAGGTCGGCAGTCACCCCGACGTCCTCGCTGCTCTCGCCGCTACGGTCATTCCACCTTTTGACGACTTGAAACTGTTTGACGCATGCGGCGGCGACGAGCTTGGCCTCTCGGGTTTGGGCACAACTGGAGCAGGAGACGCGGATGGCGCAGCAGCAGCTGCTGCAGAAACGCCAGGTTCACCGGAGTCGCTGCCGCCAGCTAATGAGCTGCCTCGCGACGTGCAACTAGCGTGCGTGCGCGCTTATTTAACCCACTGCCGCCCTTTGAGGCTACAGGGATGGGCGCTGGCCCCTGGTTTATTGGCTTCTCGCCAGGAAGCCATACAGTTGTTTGCGCAACCGCAACTTGCTCCTGCTGCTGCTACAGTGGCTACTGTCGCAGAGGATGGTGACGGAGCTGCAATCAAAGAGGCTTCCGACAGCACCGCGAATGGCAGCGCGACCACTCAAAGCGACCCCGGTGCTGCGGATGCTGCTGGTGGCGTACCAGCTGGACCGCCCGAGTGGGACTCAGCTCTCTTTCCAACTTCCCTGGTCGTGCTAGACGGGCCAGACGACTTGCTTCAGGCTGCCCACACACAAGAGCTCAAAGAAGTGGCTGCTCTGAAAGCTGCTGTTAAGGCGGCGGCGGCTGAAGGAGCAGAGCCATCGGAAAATGCAGGAGTCGTCGCAGAGGAAGCTGAACCTGCGCAAGTTGCTGAAGCATTCGCAGAAGAATTGAGTCGTTTTCGGACTAACGCTGCTGACGCAGCTGCGTGGTTGGCGAACCCTGAATACGAAGCTGATCTGGTGGCTGCGGAAGCTTCGGCGATGCAAACTGCTGACGAGGAGCACGCTGCAGCCGTGGCGCAACACGAAGCAGCGGTTGCAGCCGCTGCGGCGCAAGCCGAGGGTGCTGCTGAGGGCAGTGGTGAAGGGCAGCCGCAGTCGCCATTGCCGCCAGTGTGGAAACGGCCGTTTGAGCCGAGGCCGAGCTGCTTGACACGCGGCCTCGGTGAACTCTTCAGCGGCGCATTCTCGGTGCCTGTGCTTGACGTCGGAGCGGACTGGCACAGTGGCCTCTTACCGAACCGCCCCGCAGTGTTGGCGGCCGTAGCTAGTGCAAGCAGCGGTGCCACCGATTGCCTGTGCGCGCACGCCTACCTTGCTGCTGAGGCGGCTAGCGTCGCAGTGTCAGCTTCTGACGATGCAGCTACGGAAGAAGACGAAGCTTTCTTCGCCCGGTGGATGGCTGGAGATTTGGCGGCCGAACCACTCGAAGTGCCCGTTGCGCCGCCGCAAGCTCCGGCAACTGAGGGTGAGCCTGATGCTGACGCAGGAGCGCCAACAACTGGAGGTGCGGATGATGCGGCTGGCCCCGCCTTAGCTGCTTCTCCTGCTGCTGACACAGATGCACTCCCCCCGGCGCCCACCCTCAAAGAGGGTGTTGCGCCGAAGGCAACCCCGGAAGGTGATTCCATCGCAGGTGGAGTGCTCGCAGGCGTAGCAGGCGGAGTCACAGCCGCGGAGCGGTCAGCGCTGGCGAAGCGCGCCGCGGGGCACCAAGAATTCTTGCTGAAGCACGTGATGCCCACGCTGACCTACGGGATGCTGCGCGTGGTGCGCGAAGCGCCAGCGGACCCCATCGAGTTTCTGGCCGACTTCTTGTGCTTCCAGGGCAAGCTTGCTGAGGCGAGGGCTGCAGCCCAGGCCAAGCTTCAGTTTGTGGGCCTGGTGGCCAAGGCGCAGTGGATTGAAATGATGGAAAAAGCGGAGGAAGAAGAGGCAGCGCGCCAAGCGGCTGGAAATGAAGACGATGAATGAGTTCAACGCACGGAAACGCCAATGCTGAATCCGTTCCGTTAAGTGCGTTCAATGGGCAGTAGGCTAGGTGTATGCTCCATTTGATGAAGATAGCTGGGCATTCTCTCCGTACTTCCTGGCCGAAGAAGACATCTCCTATAGAGACCTATTAAAATTGAGTAGTAATAGTTAATAGCGAACCCGAACCCGAAGTGCAATAAGTCGAAATTTATTACTGCAGCTGCAAAGGTACTTCGAATGGTAAATGCTGAATGCTAAAAACCAGTGCACGATATGGTAATATAAAATATAGCATCAGTAGTCCGTAGTCCAGCAGAATTAAAGAATTAGCATATGCGAGCCAGCAGGCAAGTGCAAAGAGTGCGAGAGTGCGAGTGTAGAGTGCAGACTGCGGTGGCGGTTCGGCGGTGGGAGTGTAGAGGCGTAGAGTGGCAGAGTGGCAGCGCAGTGCAACAGTATACAGTAGTAATACGTAGTAACAGTATCGCAGATCGCAGTACTGTAAGCCTTGGCTGGGTATTACGATAAATCGTATCGTCAAAATTTGCCGTATTTTTCGTTATTTCGCTGAATAACGCCCGATTTCGCGTTTAGACCAACTGGCAGCTAAAGGGGGGTCACTTCTGAAATATCACCTTTGTTGGCCATAGTATACGCAAATCGAGGCGGGATTCCCCCTAACCGAGCTCATACGGCCTTACCACTGTGGCCCGATATTTTGACAATAACGAGGGGGAATCCCGATACCAAGAAGCACGATGTTTTATTGAATTTGGGGCCTAGAATGGGCCAAAATCGCTCGAAATCCGCAGTGCAGCCGAGCTGCACTGGCTGTGCTAGATGGGGACCAAAAAAGAAATAATGGACGAGTTTTTCGTGGTTTTACGTTACGGCCCTACCGGGTATACCAAATACGGCTTATCTGTGCATTGCCTAGTCTTGTCTAGTTAGTCTAGTTAATACTCCCCAAAATACAAAGAAACGCCACTGTGGCAAATAGCAACAGAAAAATGTAACCTTCAGAACGAGTCTGACTGGGCTAAGTGTCCTTTTGCATAATACAATTGTAATCATTTTCTCTCGAGGTGTCCTTCAGCCGCCAGGCATCAGGAGGTTTGGGAATGGAGTGAGTCAGCTGTCTCCACTTCGACCTGTCCTTGGC
>Ga0307930_1000114_pt1 | contig 57521 bp, 42 predicted proteins | sample OrgLakmetageno46_FD_203161 | JGI IMG/M metagenome (GOLD analysis project Ga0307930, IMG submission 203161) | Saline water microbial communities from Organic Lake, Antarctica - #46 | ecosystem: Environmental > Aquatic > Non-marine Saline and Alkaline > Saline | place: Antarctica: Organic Lake...
ATTGCCTACGCCTCTTCTAATTGATGAAAAATACAACAATATCTTGCCACCATGTTTCTACTTTGGGAAGGGAGGCGACCATTCCATTAGTCTGTGCCATTAGGGTGAATTAGATAAAGTATCAACCACTGGTCCCTTTTGGCACTTTTGCGACGGTCACGAGCTTAAAGCTTATGTCAGCCATGTCGGTTCAGATGTCATTAGCATATCAACCACTGATACAGTTCCAATTCTTGATACCTAGTCTCAAACTTTCATATATCCGGACAATCTATAAATATTTACTTGTGCAAACAATACCGTATTCCAAGACCTCAGCATATACAGTATCATTTGATATAAATTTCCGAGCACCTCCCTTTGGTATCGTTTATCGGACAAGCGCGTATAAAACCCATTGATCCCAAGTCGGGGGACGACTTCACACAGTTTTTTTAACACGATGTAAAATATATTCACGATATTAAAAGAAGAATGAGTCATGCTTAGTGGTCCACAGACGTTTAAAACAGATAATTATGCAGATTAATTTTCCGTTGACTGCCATGTTATATAAATTACGAAATAACAATACCTCAACTTTTCGGCAAAGCGTAAAACTTGCGTGGCCTATTTCGCTGCAAAGTATTCTGGTCACCATGCTGGGCATGAGCGACATTATGATGGTTGGTCATCTGGGTGACGCAGCGGTCGCGTCTGTTGGAATAGGTAATCGTATTCAGTTCGTTGTGCTGATCATCTTGGCTGGTCTTGCTACTGGCGTGGGAGTGCTCTCTGCGCAGTATTATGGTGCAGGTAAATTTACTCGCGTCAGTCCGGTAATCATTAAGGTTCTGATTATTGGAACTGGGCTTTTATTGCCGGTGGTGTTGCTTACCTTTTTTTTCGGCGATCTTATTGTTGGTTTAGGCACCACTGACCCTGCAATAATCAATACAGGCAAACAATATCTGTGGGTTACTATGCCCAGCTTAGGCTTCGTATTAATCGTGATGGTTTTTGAGAACGCCCTGCGTGGTTTCAGTCAGGTAAGGCTCTCTATGGCGCTCGGTAGTATTGCGATTATTATTAATATTGCGCTCAACTACTGGCTAATTAACGGCGGGTTAGGGTTGGACGCATTGGGCGTGATCGGTGCGGCTTGGGCAACCTTTATTGCTCGAGCAATTCACGCCTTAATGATTGTCTTTTGTCTGGCTAAAAGTAAGCATATTGTCTTTCCTACGGGTCTTACTGGAAATGACTTTTATGACACAAAACAGTGGTCCCATTTAATTAAACTAGTATGGCCGTTGATGGTGAGCTTCGGAGTCTGGTCATTAGGTACATTTGTGTATCAGCTCATATATGGGCGTATTGGCACACAAGAACTCGCTGTCATGAGTTTGATGGCGCCGCTGGAAGGTTTACTAGTCGCCTTCTTTTTTGGTTTTGCTTCTGCTTGTTCCATTATGATTGGCCAGCGACTTGGACAAGACGATTTCATGTCTGCTTGGTCTGTAGCGCGAGGTTTTGCGATTAGTGCGCCCATCGTGACACTTTTCTTAGGGCTACTGATGCTGAGTTTGGAATCTTTAATGTTCATGCCCTACGCCAATTTGGATCAGGGTACCTTGTCGGTCGCCCACGATATTTTTATACTGATTACATTTGGTACCTGTATAAAAGTATTTAACATGACAGCTTCGATGGGAATTTTGCGCGCTGGGGGAGATAACAAACACTGTTTGCTTATCGACTTCTCCGGCATGTGGATAATTGGCATTCCATTAACCTTTGCAGCTGCATTTTATTTTGCCTTGCCGATATATTGGGTAGTGTTGATTACTTATTCAGAGGAGATCGTCAAGTCTGCCCTGTTTTTTTCCCGGGTCAAAGCAAGACATTGGCAACGTAACCTAACTGCGCATGCAGGTCCACAGGAGTTGATTTAATGCTCAATACCCTTAGCGCTGCTAACTCCTTATTTGATTGAGAGAATTTTGCTACTATGTTCAACTCAGTAAAAATTCAAGCGGAAGTCATGTTAAGTTATCTAGGTGGGCAGAAGTTTAGGACAAATGGACCCTTCACTACAATTGAAGCTCACAATAGTGTTGGGTGAGTTATGGCACTCATTACGAAGTGCTATAACAGAGAACCTTAAGCTCTGCTGGTAAACTTAACGTCTGTCGTATTTACTTTTATTTTTTCGCCAGTTGAAATATATTCTGGCACCTGCACGGTTAAGCCGGTGGATAATAGAGCAGGTTTTGTCCGAGCACTAGCCGATGCGCCTTTGATCGAAGGGTCTGTTTCAGTAATAACTAACTCAACTGAAGCCGGTAATTCAATACCTACTGGCTTATCATCGACGATTAATACCTGCAAACCAATGGTTTCTTCAGTAATAAAAAAAAGCTCATCGCTAATCGTTTCTTTATCTATCGAATAAGGGGTGTAATCTTCATTATCCATAAACACATACTCGTCGCCATCGTTATATGAAAACATCACTTTTTTCTTGCTAAATTCGGCAGTATGTATCATCTCATCCGCTTTGAAACTCTCATCTGCTTTAGCGCCTGTCGCAACTTCATATAAACGCATTCTATATAAACTTGCACCTGCTCTGCCGCTAGGCGTTAGCTTTATGATGTCTTTTACAAAATATACTTTTGCATTCAGTTCAATGGCGGCATTTTTCTTTATTTCACTGGCTTTTGGCATACTGCTTCTCGTTAATATCGGTAATAAAATTCTGGTTTGTTTAAAAATAGAACGAACAAAGTTGATGATATACCATTTTTGTATGTCATGTCTGCTATTGATAGCGAGGCATGGCATTACGTGCGTTTAGTCGTGGTCGAGTTGCAGTGCGCCGTCCCACTGTTCAGGTACGCCGTGTAATATGAGTTGTTCAGTCCACTTGATATGATGTTTAAGGACCGGATCTTGCGGGCTCAACTTTTTAGCCCCACGGAATACATCGAGTGCACCTCGTAAGTTCCCTTCGATGCGCAAATCTAGACCTTGTTGAATTGCTTCCGCGTTATTTAGCCGTTTTTTTTGCAATTTATCGGGTAAATGCGACAGCACTTCAACAAGCTTTAAAGGTTCGGTACGTCCTTTTACTCTAACCCAGTCGATAGTGCGAGAAGCAAATGCATATTTTGCTGTTGCCACTAATTGGTCTGTCACAATAATATCAATGTCGTATACGGGGGCCAGCGTTTCTAGGCGTTGTGCAATATTGACACTATCACCAATAACCGTTGTATCCATTCTATCGTCTGAGCCTACGGTACCGATTATAACGGGACCAAAATGAATGCCAATACCGATATTGACAGCACTATAGCCACTTTTGTCACGGTGTTGATTATACAAAAATAATGCGCGCCTAAGGCCAATGGCGGCTCGAATCGAGTCCTGTGCTTTGTCGCAATCAGATCCTTCGGGGTTATCGAATAGTGCCATGATGGCATCACCAATAAATTTATCGATAAAGCCTTTATTGTCATGAATAGGCGCATTCATTCGAGAGAAATATGAATTTAGAAAATTCATTAATTCCTGTGGACTCATTTGTTCAGAGAGACCAGTAAACCCGCGAATATCGCAAAACATTATAGCGACATTATCTTCGTCGGCATAACCGAGTCCGATTGATTGGCCTTGCTTGTAAATATGCTCTACAAATTGGCGCGGAACAAACTTTTGGAAGTTTTGGTTAAGATGCATCGCTTGGTCAGCTTTTTGCTGATAAGAGTGTTTTTCGGAGTCGGTATATTGCACACGTTTATTGTTCACGGGTTTAGCTTTGCGCAGGGTAACTAACCAGAGCGCAGTGCTTATAATCGCGTAAATTGATAAACCAATAACCCAAAAGAGCACAGACCTAATTTCCTTTTACTTTGCCGTAATTTGTTTGAATGCCCTATCGGCGGCTTCAATCGTTGCTTCAACAACATCAATAGTATGCATTTTAGAAACAAAACCTGCTTCGTAAGATGCTGGCGCAAAATAAACACCTTCGTTGAGCATTGCATGATAGAACTGGTTGAACTGGGCCGTGTTGCAATTGATTGCTTGCTTGTAATTGGTCACATGTTCAACGTCTGTAAAAAATAATCCAAACATACTACCAGCGACATTTATACTCATAGGTATATTATTTCTATGCGCTGTATTTCTTATACCTTCTGCCAATATTTTGGTATTTTCAAAAATACTATCGTAAAAACCAGGCTCGGCTAATTGCGATAGCGCTGCAAGGCCCGCCGCCATAGCAATTGGGTTGCCTGATAGTGTGCCTGCTTGGTATATAGGACCCGTTGGGGCTATGTGCGTTAGTATTTTCTTTTTACCGCCAAAAGCACCTACTGGCATGCCTCCACCAATAACTTTACCAAGACATGTGAGATCAGGTTCCACGCCGTAACGCGCTTGAGCGCCGCCTAGAGAGACTCTAAATCCGGTCATAACTTCATCGAAAATAAGCAGTGCACCATAATGATCACAAATACCACGTAAGCCTTCGAGAAAGCCCTCAACTGGAGGTATACAATTCATATTGCCGGCCACCGGTTCAACAATAATGCAGGAAATATCGTCGCCATGTTCCTCAAATGCGGCTTGTACAGAGTCAAGGTTATTAAAATCGACGGTTAAGGTGTGCTTGGCAAAGTCATCGGGTACACCTGGTGAACTAGGCACGCCTAAAGTCAGCGCACCAGATCCTGCTTTCACTAGCAGGGAGTCAGCATGGCCATGGTAACAACCTTCAAACTTCAATATTTTGTCCCTGGCGGTATAGCCGCGAGCTAGACGTATAGCACTCATTGTGGCTTCGGTACCTGAGTTTACCATGCGTACCATTTCCATTGATGGTACTAACTCACTGACTAATTCTGCCATTATAATTTCGGCTTCGGTTGGAGCACCATAACTCAAGCCAAATTCAGAGGCGTCAATAACCGCTTGTCTGACTTTTGCGTTGTTGTGACCTAGTACCATTGGTCCCCAAGAATTGATGTAGTCAATATAGCGATTGCCATCGACATCCCACATGTAAGGGCCATCAGCCCTGTTGATAAATCGAGGAGTACCACCTACTGCTTTAAATGCACGAACGGGTGAATTCACGCCGCCAGGAATAGTAATTTGAGCTCTTGCGAAAAGTGTTTCAGAATGGCTTGTCATAGTTAGCTTTGGCCTTTATTGCTGTACCAGTTTACGGGTCTATCAAAATCGGAGACTTTGTCTTCAACGCCTAATGTCAGGGCAAACAATGCCATTCTGACCAACACGCCGTTATCAGTTTGTCTAAAAATCGCCAGATTTGGATTAAGGTTTAAATCATTATCAAGTTCGTTTGCTTGTGCCCTCGAATCTCTTGGGAGAGGGTGCATAATGACAGTTTTAGATTGGAAGTGCTTCGTATATGTTTGTTGATTCAAACGAAACTTTCCGCGATATTTGTTTGCTTCATCTTGCGATGGAAAACGCTCTTCTTGAATACGAGTTTGATAACAAATATCTGCATTGAAACTCCCTTCTAATTGATCAGTGATTGTTAGTTTGTGACCTGCATTTGCTATCATATCGCAAATGTAAGTGGGCATACTTAGTTCTTGCGGTGAAATGAAAGTGAAATGCAGATCTTTGTACAAGCACAAAAGCTTTGATAAGGAATGTACGGTGCGACCATATTTAAGATCGCCAATCATGGCAATATTTAAACCATCAATTCCTTCATCGTGGAATTTTCTTTCTTTCTCTATGGTGTATAAATCAAGTAATGCTTGAGTCGGATGCTCGTTCGTACCATCGCCTCCATTTATAACTGGAACTCGACTTCCTTCGGCAAATTCGGCGACCGAATCTTCTTGCGGATGGCGCATGGCAATGATGTCTGAATAGCCGCTTAACACTCTAGCGGTATCATACAAAGACTCACCCTTTGCTAGGGCTGAGTTACGCATGCCTGTGGTTTCTCGGACTTCACCTCCAAGTAAGTTGAACGCGGTGCCAAAGCTGACTCGGGTTCTTGTGCTGGGTTCGAAAAATAAGTTACCCAATATCGCACCTTCAAGCACTTGTGTGCGTTTTTTGCGAAGCGCATACGGTATCATGCTGTCAGCCACCAAAAAGACTTTTTCAATAGCTTCTCGTTCGAATTGCGCGACACTTAACACGTGTTTACCGGTAAATTGAGTCATCAAAACAGCGCCTGTATTGGTTAAATAGTCACTGCCTTTTAGTTTATCAAAAAAATGCAGGCTAGATGCTAAATTTTCATAAAGATAAAATAAAAGCGTCAGCATTTATCGGGCGAGATCGTAAGCGCTATATATTACTCTACTATGTAAATAATTCAGCAATTTTGAGCGTTTTAGCAACCACCTTGCGCGCATAGGCTTCTAATTCTTCCGGTTTCTGTTCGTAAGCCAATCCGAGCATACTAAGCATATGATAATTACCTTTCAAAAGATTAAAAAAATCAGTAGAAAGTTCTTTGGCGTCAGACTCCGGTAAACGAGTCTCGGGGTGTTTTATTAATAAGTCTTTTACTAAATTAAGGCTATGCAGCGGCCCTGCGTCATAAAATAGTTGCGCTAAGTGCAAATTATTCTTTGATTCACCAATAACCACAGAGTACATGGCGATAACACGTTTATCGTTGAGTAGTTGAATAAAATTAAAGGCAATCGAGTAAAGAATTTCGGCAAGCGAATTAGAATCGATACATATAGCCGCTTCTTCAATCCGGTATTCCTCACACTTACTTTCAATAACCGCATTATATAACACGTCTTTATTTTGAAAATGTGAATAAACAGTTTGCTTGGAAACACAACTTTGTTTGGCCACTGCATCCATAGAGGTGCGATCATAGCCTTGCTGCAAAAATAGTTCTCCCGCCTGATGCAGTATTTGCTGGCGTTTTTGGCTACTCTTGGGCCTGCCGACTATTTTTAGTTGACTTTGTGTTTTCAAATTTTTAGCAGATATGGTTAAAATAGTCATAAGGTTTTTAATGTTATGTAAATTGTTTCACAGTCGAGAAAGAAGCTTGTATCGATCAAAACTAGCACAAAATTAGTAATCATACTAGACGGTCTAGTATTTATAGTTTAGCATGAGCGGCATTACATGTGGCATAACTGCATGTGGCACAAATGCAAGAGCGACAACGAGTAAGAGTACTCCTATACATTCGGCTTCAAATGGTAAATGGAAGTAATCACTCTCACCGTTTCTAAAAAGCTGGGACTAAGCTAACAGGCAGTAAAATAATATGACATTCTTTATAGCATTGAATATAGCATTGAATTTAAACACATGAATACTAATACAGGTCCCGATGACAACAATGCGTCAAGCTCAGGTTTGCATTCAGAGCAAGCTTCTAGTTTGCCACCTTACCAGAATATAAAATCACAAAGTCAAATAAATAGCGGTAAGTTCTCGTTGCTTGCTCTTTGTGCAAGCAGTTTTCTATTGTTAATCGGGTTAATTTTATTTTCGGGTGATAAAACGGCAACTGCATTTGCCGACGAACAATCACTGGTTATTCAAAATGCCAAAGTAAATGTGCAATCACTTTCTATTCAACCGACTTACATAAAACAACGAAAGGTATATGGTTTAATTGAGTCTGCAAAACAAGCTAATTTGGGTTTTGAACTTTCCGGCGTCATCGATGAAACACGAGTTGTGGAAGGTGAAAGAGTGGTCAAAGGGCAGATTTTAGCCACTCTCGACAAGCAGAGACTATTTGCCCGAAAGAAGGAACTGGATGCTACGTTAGTAAGAGCCAAAGCAGATGCAACACTGGCCAGTTTGTCGGCTAAGCGAACCGCTGAATTAGTTGACAAGCGCTTAGAACCAGAGCAGAGGCTAGATGAGGCCAATGCGAATTTAGACGCTGCAAATGCGCTAGTGAATGAGGTAAAAGCGAGGCGTGGAGGCCTTGACGTCGAACTTCAGAAATCGTCGCTAGTGGCTCCTTTTAGTGGTCAGGTTGTGCAGCAGTTGCTAGATTTAGGCACAGTGGTAACGACAGGCCAAGCGGTGTTTTCGCTAATGGCTGAAATGGACTTAGAGGCAAGAATAGGATTACCAACCCGAACTCCCCTGGCATTGAATTTAGGTCAAGGCTATGAATTGAGCTACGCAGGCGAAACGCTACCGGCAATATTAATTTCAATCGCGAAACAGCGAGATAGAGCCACTCGAGCGGTCGACGCTTTGTTTAAGATTGATGCACAAACGGCACAAAAACGTTATCTAATGGCTGGCGATCTGGTGTCATTGTCAGTCGATGTGGAAATTGAAAAACAGGGTGCATGGATCCCTATTAGCGCATTATCTAATGGGGTTAGAGGTTTGTGGACGCTGTTTATAATTGACAAATCAAGCGGCTCTCAAATTATTCAACCGCGCAGTGTGTATGTGGAATATATGGAGCAAGAACGTGCATTTGTATCAGGCGCTATTGCGCAAGGGGAGTTGCTAGTTGTATCGGGCTTGCATCGATTAACGCCTAACCAGGTCGTGCAAAACTTGCAAGTGACTAACACGGCGAGCAACTAGATAATGTCGACTGCGCAACATAATTCACCTTGGTTTACGACGTTTTTTCGTCGCGGACACTTACTCGCTCTAAGTATTATTATCATTCTGGTCGCAGGTTTGTCGGCTGTGGCAAACCTGCCACGTTTAGAAGACCCTCGTATAGATTTACGTAACGTAAGCATTCTTACATCTTACCCTGGAGCCTCAGCGGAACGAGTTGAAGCGTTGGTATCAGATGTTCTTGAAGATGAACTGCGAGAGTTGTATGAGATTAAGGAAATCAAATCTACATCAAAAGCCGGATTCTCCAGCGTACTGGTTGAATTACAAGATTGGGTAGACGATTCAACTAACCAGCAAATATTTTCAAAAATCAGAGATAGCCTTGAAAACGCTTCTGTCAGATTACCGGTTGGCGCGAGTAAGCCAATTTTAGAGGATAAGCTGGGAGCGACAGCGTTTACTATGTTAATTTCCATTGACGCGGACATGCCAGAGACCACCTCATTGTCAGTTTCAGGAAGACTCGCTAGCGAGTTAGTAGACCGTGTGCGGAATGTGCCAGGCACAGAACTGGTGCGTTTATATGGTAACCCAATAGAAGAGGTTATAGTCGCGCTCGATCCCCAAGCACTGGCTTCGGTAGGCTTAAGTATTGGCCAAGTTAGTGAGCGTATACGCACAGCCGACTCCAAGTTACCCGCTGGAATACTAAGAACTGAACAAAAAAATATTCGAGTACAAGTGGCTGAACCATTGGAAAATTTAGACATTATTGCGAATATTCCGCTGGTTGCCGCTGACGGTAGTTATTTGCGTTTAGCCGACGTCGCGACTATTGAGCAGTCTTGGCAGACACCAGAGCGCGAGTTTGCGATTGTCGACGGTCAGCGCACGATATTTGTGGCAGCCCGTATGCAAACTACGGTGCGGGCCGACCAATGGACAGAAGCTGTTAACAAAAAGGTCACAGATTTTAATAACGAGTTTGATGGCACCGCTCAAGCCAACATTGTGTTTGAACAAAATAAGTATACCCAAGCTCGGCTAACTGAATTAACCGAAAACTTGCTGTTGGGCTCTGTGGTTGTGATGCTAGTTATTCTTGTGTTTATGGGTGCTAAAGCAAGTTGGATAGTTGGCCTTGCTCTGCCGCTATGTGCTGCCTTTGCGATTTTCTCCTTGAGCTTCTTTGACCAACAAATTCATCAAATGTCTATTTTTGGCATCATTATCGCGATCGGTCTGCTGATTGACAATGCGATTGTCATTACAGACGAAATTAGGCTAAACCTGCTTGACCAGAGTATCAGCAGATTACAAGCGCTTGAAAAATCGGTGAAGCATCTGTTTGCTCCTTTATTAGCGTCGACCCTGACAACGGTACTGGGTTTTATGCCTATTTTTTTATTAACTGGCAATATTGGCGACTTCATAGGCGCAATTGCCATCAGTGTCGTCATGGCATTGCTAGGTTCCTTAGCTATTTCACTCACTATTATCGCCGCGCTAGCAGCTAGGTACTTGCCAAGAGATGGCACAAGCGAGCATGCTTGGTATCGCCGCGGTTGGCAGATGCCGGCGGTTTCATATCAGTTTTCCCGATTGTTGGGTCGGTTAATAAAGCGACCTTTCATGGTATTGTCCGTCATCGTTGTATTCTGTTTATCTGGTTTTGTTCTCTCCCAGCAGTTACCCAGTGTTTTCTTTCCGAGTGCGGACAGAGATCAGTTTGAAATTTATGTGTGGTTGCCAAATGGTACCTCAATCAATCAGACCAAAAAGGTAGCGCTAAGTATTGATGTACTGATCCGAGATAAACAAGAGGTACAACAAGTTACCTGGTTAGTAGGTGCGTCCACACCGTCTATATATTACAATCAAGTGATGTCGCGAGATAACTCTCCCGAGTTTGCAAATGCTGTTGTTACCACCAATTCAATTTCACAAGCTGCAGCGCTCATACCCAAATTGCAATATGAATTACTTGATGCTTATCCAAATGCTCGCATCGTAGTAAGAGCATTCGGGCAAGGCCCGCCAATACCAGCACCAATTGAAGTGGATGTATTTGGGCCAGACATTGACACGCTGAACGCACTCGGAGAGCAAGTTCGCTTGGCAATGACCAAAGTCCCTGGCATTACGCAAACGATTGCGAGCATCACTGCCGGCGAGCCAGAACTGCAATACGATGTGTCTGAAAATGATTCATATATTGCCCAATTATCATTGACCGATATTGCTCAGCAACTGCAATTAGCCTTAGCCGGAACAACCGGTGGTTCGGTATTGCAGGGCACTGAAGAGTTGCCTGTTAGAGTCAGAGTTAACGACCATCAACGCAGTGACATGAGAGAACTCGATGCTATGCCGGTGATGAACGAAGCATTGATGCAAAATCGGGCGAGTATAGGCCTTGCTTCGTTGGGTGAATTCACTCTACTGCCCAGTATTAGTGGTATTACTCGGGTGGACGGTGAACGCGTGAACAAGGTTCAGGCCTTCTTATTACCCGGAGTTCCTGCTATTGATGCCAGTGAACAACTGCGAGAGTTGCTAGAAAACGGTGATTTTGTGCTGCCAAAAGGCTATCGACTGAAAATGGCAGGTGACGCTGATGAACAAAAACAAGCACTGGGTAAATTGGCGACCTATGCACCTGTATTGTTGGTGCTAATGGTCACTGTATTAATTCTGACCTTTAATAGCGTGAGGTTTGCTGCTGTCATCGCAATGGTAGCGATATTGTCTGTCGGGCTCGGCATGCTTAGTTTATGGGTGTCGGGCTTGCCCATTGGTTTCAACCCGCTGCTAGGTAGCGCTGGTTTAATTGGTGTCGCAATTAACGGATCTATCGTAGTCATTGCTGCTATCAATGGCAATGCCAAGGCTAAAAGCGGCGACACCAAGGCTATTGTTGAAGAAACCATGAGTTGTAGTCGTCATATTTTATCCACAACTTTCACCACTGTGGGGGGTCTGATCCCTCTATTATTATTCTCTCAAGGTTCTTTCTGGCCGCCCCTTGCGGTTGTGTTAGCCGGTGGTGTTGGCTTCTCTGTTATTCTGTCATTATTTTTCACTCCCACTATCGTTGCATTGATGTGTAGAATACGCACTAGAAAACTACAAAAACCAGCGCACAAGAACGCACATGCTTAAATTTCTCCAACAAATCAAAGAATGGTGGCAAACAGATTGTGCTTTTTGCCGCCGTTCACGTTATATATTGTTATGGGGCTTAATTATGTTGGTATTTTATTTATATGTCTGGACCTGAATCCGAATCGATTTTTATTAAAGCAGCATCATCTCACAATGCAATGACCTCGATTTTTATTGGGTCTGGCTTGGTTTTGGTTGGTGCATTTGCGTGCGTCGTATTACCAAAGCTGTTTTTTCTTCCTGGTGTGTTTATTATCAGTGGCGGTATAGTTGGCCTTATTATTGGGTTTTTTAAGCTAAAAGAGCCTAAACATAGTCTAGAGTTAACCCGAGAACATATCATCTATTATCACCGACGCGGAAAGTGGCGTATTTCCTGGCAAAATATCCAACGTATTGATGTGCCTCGGATCACCAAAGGAATAGAGCAAGTCGACCTTGAAATGATAGGCTTTAAGTTGCGTGATGCCGATATTTTTCTAGATGAAATTTCACCGCGACTAATTACTTATCTATTGATGGAACAACGTCCCTTGACCATGCAAAACCGCGTTCCTAACTCTACAACAGGTGGGTCTTATGGTGCTGATATGATTGAGGATGAAAAGTTTTTGCGAACCAGTGGTGAAACCATAAGAGGCGTGTCTGCGATGTTTGGTAACCGAATGGGGAAACTGCGGAATCAATTAGGTTATGATATTTTCATTTCGACTAACGAAATCGATAGGGACGTGACGAAATTCATTTCGTTATTAAAAGATTGTCAGGATTCTGCGATCAAACATAAGACTTGATATTAATTAATTTAATCTTCCCCGCTGTGTTTTGAATTGAACTGCACCGTATTATGCCACTCTTCTAAAATTGCCTCTGCCTCTACCAGAAGGGTAGATATTAACTTCGTCAATGACTGATAATGCTGTTGTTTTAAGTTGCTCTCCGTTTCGTAGCAGACTTTTTGAAAGCTAGTGGCACCTGTATATGCGCTAGCGCCATGAAGCTTATGAATGCACCGTTGCAATGATAAGAAGTCCTGTTTTTGCCAGTGTAACTCTATCTCTGTCATGCTGCTGGGCAGTATAGCGATGAATCCGGCAAGAAACTCACGAGCACTCTCGTCGCTGCCGTGCGCCTTAGCAATTGCAATTTGCCAATTTATGGCTAAGTTTTTAGTTTCGACAAATTCAACTCCTCTGCACCAACGTTTAATAGTGTTAACCAAGGTTGCTAAATCAACAGGCTTGGGTAGATAATCATCCATTCCCGAAGACAAAAAACGTTCTTTTTCTTCACGGAATGCATGTGCGGTGATGGCTACAATCGGGGTTCCCATATTAAGTTCAGTTTGCCTTATATGTTTAGTTGCTTGGAGTCCATCCATGGTGGGCATTTGGATATCCATTAATATTAGATCATACCCGTTTTGCTTACACAACTCGATGGCATCAGCCCCACAAGAGGCTGTATCGAGTGTAGAGGGGGAGTCTCTTAACCAAGTTTCTAGCAGTTTTAAGTTCAAAGGCATGTCGTCCACCGCTAATATGCGCACAGCGGGCAGCGATTTCGGCTCCGATTGGCTGCCTTTTTCGGCTAATTCAGGTTGCACTGTGTTTAGGCTATTAATGTTTTTTAAGGTTAATGGCGAGCGGATGATTATGGGCTGATTAACGACTCTGCGAATTTGCTGTTGTTCTGGCGGCGGGCCAGAAAAAATTAGTGACGTTTTTTGCGAGCTAAGTTCCAATATTCGATTAATAATGCTTGTTCGGTGGGCAATATATCGCATTGGTAAAGAGGCAAAAATATAGTCAAATGAAATATTTGCCTGTTCAAAAGCGGCTATTGAATCATAGGAGTAAGTGTCAAAACCGACACTCCTGAGAAGTCTGCATGTGATTTTTCTACTTTGGGGGGTAGGATCATAGATACCGGCTATTCTTGACACGAAACGATTCTGCAGAGCCGGTATTAATTGGTCATTGACTTTTTTGAATGGCAGGTTGATCTTAAAACTACTTCCTCTGGAGTAATGGCTTCGAACTTCAATGTTGCCCCTCATTAAAAATACAAGTTCTTGGCAGATAACCAAGCCCAATCCGGTACCTTGGAATGATCTATTTAACTCGTCATCAAGTTGATTAAATGGCTTAAATAATTTCTCCTTGTCTGAATTACTTATACCGATACCAGTATCCTCAACTTCAACAGATAGCATATAGTTGTCATCACCAAATTGTAACGATTTTGCGCGTAACACTATTTGGCCGTAGTTGGTAAATTTTAATGCGTTACTTAGCAAGTTACTCATCAATTGTTTAAGCTTAAAGTTATCGCCTATTAGCACTGAAGGTAGCGTATCAATATCAAATATGAACTCTAATTGTTTCAAATGCGCGGACTTCGCCATCAAGCTTGCAATATCTTCGAATGCGTCGCGCGGCGAGAACGGCTTCTGATTAATGGTCAACTTACCTGCTTCCATTTTGGAAAAGTCGAGAATGTCATTTACGATGGTCAATAGGTCGGATGCAGCGCTATTGATAATGCGCACATGTTCATCGCGTTCAGTTTCATTGGTCTTGCTTTCCAATTCACTACTAAAGCCAATAATGGCATTTAATGGTGTTCGAATTTCATGTGACATATTAGCTAAAAACTGACTTTTAACTTTGCTCGCTTTGACGGCTTCTCTGCGAGCGATGTCCAAATGCACGTTTTGTTCTTCAATTAGATAAAAGTTATTTTCGGCATCGTTGGATGCTTGGCGAATTTCTACTTCGAGACTGAATCTAATTTTCAGAATTATAGCTAATACAAAACATAAGGTTTGTGCCAATAATGCAGATTGAAATACGTAGGTTGTAAAAGAGTTAACCGGTAATTTGCCAGCAATAAATAACGAACTAATAATTGAGCCTAAAGTTAAAAAAATCCAGCCTACCAAGACTGTTTTGGCCGGCGAAAATGCCTGACTGATATTTCTTATTGTGAACATGATATTAAGAAGTAAGGTCGCAAAACCGACAGTGCGTACCAGCATAGCTTGTCCAAACTCCCTAAACCAGCCAAATAAAACAATGATAAAAGTGAAAACAAGTATTATGAATAAGCACTTTAATGCTAAATAAACGCCACTAAAACTGGCTGGTTTAGGTAAAAAGGTGAGCGTAAATAAACTTGCAGACGCACAAACAAGGGGCAGTAGCAGGTCGACACTTTGGAAAAAACTCAAGGCGTGCCATTGTTTTGGTAATAACTGGACGTGCCCACTCCATACCATATGCCACAAAAATAATAGGCAAACAAGCGTAAACAAGGCAATTGCACTGACTTCTCTTCTATCGAACAATACGAATATGCAATACATTGCAATGACCAGCAAGGCGCCATAAAAAGCCCCCCAAATTAAGTAATCTAGTAGGGTTTCATACCGATGCTGTTCCTCACTCATTAATCGCAATGGAGCAATAATAGGAATGCGCTTCGCTTTGACGAATAGGTAGACTTGATATGTTTGCTCACTATCAAGTGTCACCTTAAACGTTGGAGTGCGATAGAAGTGATTGCTTTGCTCGCGCCCACCACGAAGTTGGTCTAGCACTGCTCCATTTGAAACTAGGTAGAAATCAACTTGGTCAAGCTGAGAAAAGTTAACATTGAGAACCCAACTGTGCTCACTAGACAGATTTGTCACTTCTGCATATAACCATACACCAGCAGGATTGAATCCATAATTAGGAATAGTGTGACTTTGATAGGATAGATTAGTGCGGCTCAATTTGAACTCGTCAAAACTCAATGCACGGCCTTGTTGAGGGTATACAGCAATTGCAGAGGAAATATTCACCTTAGATGAATCGTCTGTTAATTTGACGGTTTCTATTGCTTGTGCATAAAACACTAAAAAGAATAGTGTGAATGCCAGTAACCCACGTATTTTTGTTAGTTCAGACACAAGAATTGTTATGCTTAATTCGAAAATAATATAACATGATGTTAATATAGATTCTGCGGCATCATATGTACAGCCCGTTAGCCTAGCTACTGAGCAGTTTTTTGATTTTATCAAATAAGAATAAATAAAAGTCAATCATGAGTAATGAAATAACCATTAATACTGACGGTATTGAACAACTACCCTTAAGTCGGTTTGCTGAAGACGCATACCTTAACTATTCCATGTATGTCATCATGGACAGAGCATTACCGCATGTTGGTGATGGGCTCAAGCCGGTACAACGGCGAATTATTTACGCTATGTCTGAACTTGGACTGAGTAATAACGCAAAATATAAAAAGTCAGCAAGAACGGTTGGTGATGTGTTAGGTAAGTTCCACCCTCATGGTGACTCGGCTTGCTATGAAGCAATGGTGTTAATGGCGCAGCCGTTTTCTTATCGATACCCATTGGTCGATGGCCAAGGTAACTGGGGTGCACCAGATGACCCTAAGTCTTTCGCCGCGATGCGTTACACCGAATCGCGACTGAGTAAGTTCAGTGAAATATTACTGACTGAACTAGGGCAAGGCACCGCAGACTGGCAACCAAATTTTGATGGCACCTTAGATGAACCTAAAGTATTGCCAGCAAGACTTCCGCATATTCTATTGAATGGTATTACAGGTATTGCCGTTGGTATGGCCACTGATGTTCCCCCTCACAATGTGCTTGAAGTAGCCAATGCTTGTGCATTACTGCTCGATAACAGCCGTGCTGAACTAAGTGAATTATTAGAGCATGTACAAGGTCCTGACTACCCAACGGACGCTGAAATTATTACGCCGCGCGGCGATATACACAAGATTTACGAAACCGGCCGTGGTTCAATTAAGATGCGCGCCGTTTACCATGATGAAGGCGGCGATATTATAGTGACAGCGCTTCCTCATCAGGTTTCTGGTGGTAGAGTGTTAGAGCAAATTGCGGGTCAAATGCAAGCCAAAAAGTTGCCAATGGTGAGTGATTTACGTGACGAGTCTGATCATGAAAACCCAACGCGTTTGTTAATTACACCACGTTCCAGTCGTGTTGATATTCATCAGCTTATGCAGCACTTGTTTGCAACAACTGATTTAGAAAAAAGCTATCGTGTAAATATTAACATGATAGGCCTTGATGGCCGTCCTCAGGTTAAAGACCTGCGTTCAATTCTGACTGAATGGTTAGTCTTCAGAAAAGACATCGTAACGCGTCGCTTGCAATATCGATTAGACAAAATACTTGCGCGCTTGCACATTCTCGAAGGTTTGCTTATCGCGTTTTTGAATATAGATGAAATTATTCACATTATTCGCACAGAAGATAAACCTAAACCTTTTTTGATGCAGAGATTCAGTCTCACGGACACCCAAGCTGAAGCTATCCTTGAATTAAAACTACGTCATTTGGCGAAGCTTGAAGAATTTAGGATAACGGGTGAACAAGAAGAACTAGCCAAAGAGCGCGACAGCTTGCAGTTATTATTGGGGTCTGAACGTCGTTTAAAAACGCTGATTAAGAAAGAACTTTTAGCTGATGCTGAAAAATATGGCGACGATCGTCGCAGCCCAATTGTTGAGCGTGCAGAATCAAAAGCTATTTCTGAAAAAGAACTCGTTCCGTCAGAAGCCGTTACTGTTGTGGTTTCCGATAAAGGTTGGGCGCGATGTGCAAAAGGCCATGATGTCGATGTTGAAGGCCTGAGTTACAAATCGAGCGATAAATTCCTTTGTAGTGCGAAAGGCCGAAGTACCCAACTTGTTGCCTTTATTGACTCATCGGGTCGCGCTTTTTCTTGCGACGCACACGCATTGCCCTCTGCTAGAAGCCAAGGTGAGCCTTTAACTGGGCGCTTTAGCATTGTGGGTGGGGAAAATGTCGAATATGTCATCATGGGTGCTGATGATAAACAATACCTGTTTGGTTCTGATGCTGGTTATGGGTTTGTCGGTAAGTTTTCTGACATGCTAAGCAAGGCCAAAGCGGGTAAAGCCTTCGTTTCACTGCCAAGTGCCGCAAAGGTGATGCGCCCGCAACCGGTCACCAATGTTAAAACCGACTGGTGTTTGTGTATCTCCAATGAAGGTAGGATGTTGCTTTTCCCACTTAAAGACTTACCCGTGCTAAGCAAAGGTAAAGGAAATAAGTTAATGAACATTCCACCTGCTAAGGCGAAAACGCGAGATGAGTATCTAACGGTATTAACGGTTGTGCCTGATGGAGCTGATATTAAGATTTTTGCTGGTAAACGAGGAATGACGTTAAGCGCAAACGATTTAACTCACTATCAAGGTGAACGCGGCCGCAGAGGTAACAAGTTACCACGTGGATTACAGCGCGTAGACTCGGTTGAAATAGAAGATAAAAAGCAGTAACTGAGGTCTAAGACACTGATTTTAAGATAGACAAATCAAGTCGTGATCTACCTACAAGTAATTAGTAGTTAGATGACTATTAATCATTAATAATTACCTACCTCAACTTTGGTGGTCAGCTTGTTATGGTTAACGTTTTTAATTACTGTGGGTAATTTTTGTAGTTAACGTTGTTAATTACTGTGAGTCACTTTTTCATATAGCCACTTTAATAGGTCGCGCCAACTTACCACACCGATAGGGTGCTTTTTGCTATCGACAACGGGTAAGCAAGAAATCTTGTTTTCATAAAACAGCTCGATTGCCTCACGCAACGACGTGTTTTCATCGACACAAATAACTTTTCTATTCATTACTTGATGGACCCGTTTGTTTAACGTTGCTAGATCTTTGGCTGTTGCTGAGGGCATGTCGATATTAGGATGAATTGCTTTGGTGTAATCACGATCAGAAATAACACCAGCAAGTTCACCCCTTTGATTAACTACCATCAGATGGTGAAATGAATTTTGCTCAAATAGTTTTTTTACTTTTGTTAATCTATCGTCGATATGCACGGTAATAACGTTTTGCGACATTAAAGTATCAATATTCAAGTTTGTTTTACCCTTGTTTATGCGTGCTAATACTATAGCTAGCGCGATGCAAATAGACAATGTAATGTTGATAAGCGAGTCAGCGCATAAAACATGGCTAGAGTTGCATTAGTAATAACTAATAACGAAAGCAAATCAAAAAGGCGTGATATATTGATTTGCTCGCTGGTTTGTTTGGTTACACTACCCAGTACTTTCTTTCAGATATCTAACTTTTAGGTTTGTATGCAACTCATTGACATAAATAAAAAACGGTATCGGCGTCATTTAAACTACATAATAGTTGCCTGTGTTATCTCTCTAATCGTCGGTTGCTTAGCCATTTCTCAACTGCTGATTGCGGTATTTCCTGATCAAAGCGGCAGTCATTTCCATTGGAATTTGACGGGTGTCGTGATTACAAGTTTGATCATTGGATTGATTCTCAATAAATACCGCACTCATGATTTCATGATTGAGGTCGCCTACGTGTGGGATCTTAAACAAGTACTTAATCGAATAAACCGTAAAATGCTAAAACTCAAAGCGGCAGCTCAAGAAGGCAATATTAATGCATTACTCGCCATTAATTACAGTTACGCAGGCTCGCGTCTTTTGTGGCAGTTAGACGACAATCTAATCACTATGGATCAACTGGCTATTGATCAAGCTGAAATTGATAGTTTGGCCATGAAGTATAATTTGACCCTAACGGCTGAAGATTATGATGAGGCTGTTTTGAAAGAATTTTAGTGCCTCAACGTGGCTTAATTCTTATACTTTTCTTTAACATCGTGAATAAAACGTTGCCAAATTTGATTCGGCTGCCAGATAGCATCTAAATCTTCCTTGGCGATGGCCTCAGGCACATCCAATTGAGTTACTCGGTATAGATAAGTAAACACACCACCTCGCCAATTGAGTTTGCAGTGAGTCAGTGTTATGTCGCCATCGTTTTCGAGTTTTCGCATCGTAACTACGTATTCGTCAAAATTTTCCAAGGTAGGATTTCCCCACTCGACGGCGATGTTATGATACTGCAACTGCAAAGATTTGATTAACTTGGATTCTTCACTTCTATCTCCTGGGAGCAAATCAATAATGTTGGAAACACCATTTGATTTAAGTGCTTTAAATTGCTCTGGATTAGGCATGCCGGCGCTGACCATTGTTGGTGTATTGACTTGAAAGTTTTTTATGTTGTCCAAAACGGGGTCAGTTCCTGTGGAGAGAGCGTTAATATGAAAACTTACTAGCGCAAAGTGAATCGTGACTAAAGGTATCAAAAGTATGGATTTCATTATGTATTGGCCTGTTATTCTTTTATTCTACCTAATTGTTCAAAGTCAGCGGCGTCATCGTTAAGGCGACTGTGGATAACGCTGCCGAATCATAATAGGCTTATATAGTATTTATCAAAGTATAAAATAAAATTTGAAATAGCAAGTAAGTCGCTCATTCAGTTGGCCCAGCAGCATGTTTTAAACTATTTTCTGGCGGCGTAAGCATCCTGACGATGAGATTATTTTAGCTGTATTAACAATCAAAGGTATCCTTAAATAAAGCAAATAAAAGTATTTAAACACTAATTTTAACGATATACACTTGCACTAGAACATAGTGTAAAGGAATATTATGAAAATTGCTGTTTTGTCACGCAATCCTAAGCTCTACTCAACTAGACGATTTGTCGAAGCGGGTGAAAAGTTAGGTCATCAAGTCGAAGTCATCGACACAATGCATTGTTATATGGATGTAACTAGCAGCCGCCCTTCGGTTCGCTACAAGGGTAAAGCGTTACCACGTTATGACGCTATTATTCCAAGAATTGGTGCATCTGTTACTTTTTACGGCACTTCTGTCGTTCGTCAATTTGAAATGATGGGAACCTATTCAATTAACGAATCTGTCGCTATTAGTCGCTCAAGAGATAAATTACGTGCGTTGCAATTGCTATCACGCAAAGGTATTGGTATGCCTCGAACTGGTTTTGCTAATCACCCTGACAGAATTGACGACTTAATTAAAAATGTCGGTGGTGCGCCAGTCGTTATCAAATTGCTGGAAGGAACCCAAGGTATTGGTGTTGTATTGGCCGAAACAGTTAAAGCTGCTGAGGCTATCATTGAGGCATTTATGGGGCTTAAAGCGAGTATTTTAGTACAAGAATATATTGAAGAAGCAGGTGGTGCAGACATCCGTTGTCTAGTTGTTGGCGGTAAAGTTATTGCAGCAATGAAGCGCCAAGGTGGACCAGGAGAATTTCGCTCCAACTTGCACCGAGGTGGCTCAGCAAGCCTCGTCCGTTTGTCACCTGCTGAACGAAAAACCGCCATGGATGCGGCAAAAACCATGGGCTTGAATATGTGTGGTGTTGATATATTGCGTTCAAAAAGTGGTCCTATGGTGATGGAAGTAAATTCCTCACCAGGATTAGAAGGTATAGAAACCGCAACGGGTAAAGATATTGCCAGCATGATTATTGACTTTATTGCAAACACGGCTACCCCAAACAAAACAAAAACGATAGGTAAAGGCTAGATATGAAACGCGAAAACCTCACAATTGGTGGGGAAGTAATTAAACCAGGTGAACACAAACGTTTGCAGTTGCAAATGCCTCCATTGTACACCGACACTAGTATGGGCATTCCTGTCTTCGTTCAGCACGGCAAGCGCGCAGGACCTACGCTGTTCGTGAGCGCTGCCATTCATGGTGACGAATTAAATGGTATTGAAATCGTTAGCCGTTTAATTAAAAGCCGGGCGATAAAAAGTATTCGCGGCACCTTAATTGCGATACCAATAGTAAATGTGTACGGCGTTCTCAATCAAAGCCGTTATTTGCCTGACCGTAGAGATTTAAACCGCTGCTTTCCGGGTAGCAAAAAAGGCTCACTAGCCGGACGCATAGCACGTTTATTTTTAGACGAAATAGTCAGTAAGTGTGATTACGGTATCGATCTTCATACAGGTGCTATACATCGCTCTAATTTGCCGCAAATACGCGCCAACTTGGACGACCTAGTGACACTAGAAATGGCAGAAGCCTTTGGTGTCCCAGTGTTACTTAACGCTGACATTCGAGATGGATCGTTGCGCCAAGCCGCTGCAGATGAGGGTGCCAAAGTGCTTCTCTATGAAGCAGGCCAGGCCCTGCGTTATGATGAGTTTTCAATATCAGTTGGGGTAAAGGGTATTATTAAAGTAATGCGTCATGTTGGTATGCTAAATAGAGCTAAAGCCGAAGGACACCGGATTAAGCCGTTTGTTGCAAGACAAAGCGGCTGGGTAAGAGCTAACGAAAGTGGGTTTGTGATGCATAAGGCCCAGTTGGGTGATCATGTTGTCAAAGGAGATGTGCTCGCTGTTATTTCAAACCCATTTGGTGAGCAATTAGGTACGATTGACTCTCCAAGCACAGGTGTCGTTATTGGTAAGCAAAATATACCATTGGCGCAGGAGGGCGAAGCCATATATCACATTGCTTACTTTAAAAAACCTGACGAGGTAGCAGAGCACGTTGAGATGTTGCAATACAACTTAATTGTAGTTGATTAAGCAACTGATATGCGCATCTAACGTTTACTATTGAGAGCTCCAGAATGAATGAAAAGCGTATTGTGGGTAATTTAGAGTTATGTGACCTGCCTGAGTTAGGGATAAAAGGACTGCATGTTAGAGTCGATACAGGCGCAACAACGTCATCTTTGCATGTGGACAACATTGAAGAAATTGATATTGGCGAGGATACATGGATAAAATTTGATATTCATCCTGATATTCATGACGTAAAAAAGCTGATCCGCTGTCAAGCAAAAGTGGCAGGTCAACGTAAGGTGAAAAGCTCTACTGCAAACAGTCAGCGCCGTTATGTGATTGAAACAGATATAATGATGGCAGATCAGCGTTGGCAAATTCAATTAACCTTAACGGATCGTTCTGAAATGACCTACTTGATGTTATTTGGACGCGAAGCAATGGCGGGTAAATTCATTGTTGATCCGGAGCTTGAGTATTTACTCAAGAAGGCATAAACAAGTGTTATTGAAAAAACCAGGCAAGACTCATTTGAAATTAAATAAGTCTTGTTAATACTAATTATTAGGCATTTGTGCTATCAAAAATCTTATCTGCAGAAGCTGCCACAAATCCTTGATAATATTCGCCATTTGCCATTTTATAGCGTTGGGCAAATTCATAAAAGCAACTAGGAATAGACATTGTAGCGTCAGCGAAAACAACGTCTGATGAATCAGCCATAGTTGAAGATTGAGCTAAACAAACCTCTTCTCCCCCTTTGATCTCACCACCAGATGAATTTAATGTAAACCCAGCCTGCTTTAAGATGTCATTCACTTCGCTCAGTTCATCAATGTTGTTTAAGTGATTAACGCTAACAGTGAAGTGATTTGCTCGATAGCCCCAAGCGGCCATCCATGCTGCATATTCTGATTCGGCTAATAGGGTTTTATAGTCTTCATGTGAAACCGTCCAATGTGTTCCTGAATACAGGAAATTATCGGCTTCAACAGCTTGCACGGTAACAGTGTAAATCAGCTTATTAATAATCGCCTGTGCTGTCTCGCTGAGTTCTTCTACTCTCAACTCACTAATAAATACTTTCGCTTGCGCAGTATCCGGATGCTCAAAGTGTTGTGCGGCCAGTTTTTTTGTCGCAAAGTCATAATCTCCTTTTTGCTCATAACCAAGTGCAAGAAAGTGTGCCGCTAGCTTTTTTAAATTCACGCTTTGAAGGTTGAATGTACGCAAGGCAATATGGTCGTTAATAATAGCGGACTCGCCAGTTTTGGTGCCTAATAATTCATGAATATTGCTCGCTGATGGCGTTATTTGAATATAGTTTTGCCAAAGCCCTTGAAACAATTTATTGATATCTGTGTGCATGTTTATTCCTTACTATCTATTAAAACTTAAGACCGGGACTAAGTGTGGATGGTAAAGTAACTACATCTAGTTCTACAGACGCAACTGGGTATGCACAGTAGTCAGCAGCATAGTAAGCACTTGCCCTATGGTTCCCACTTTCTCCAATGCCACCAAAAGGTGCTGCACTGCTAGCGCCTGTAATAGGGCGGTTCCAGTTGACAATACCGGCTCTAATACGTGCTAAAAAATACTCATAATCTGCTTTGGAGTCGCTTAACAAACCCGCAGACAAACCAAAGCTGGTATTATTCGCTTGCGTGATTGCATCATCGAAATCGCTATATCTGATCACTTTCAAAAGTGGTCCGAAATGTTCCTCATCAGGCATCTCATCGAGTATTGCCGTTACATCAATTATACCAGGGGTAACGAAGCCGGTATCTTTATCTGTGTGTTCAAGTGTCAGTAAACTTGTTGCACCTAAGCCCAAAAGTTGCTGTTGAGCGTTTGCCATTCCAGCAGCGGCAACTGAGCTTATCATCGATCCCATGAACGGCTGTTCTTGCGCATCATAATGACCAACTTGAATACTTTTGGTCACTTCCAACAAACGCGCTAACAAAACATCACCTTGTTCATTGTCTTGAATAAACAAACGTCGCGCACAGGTGCAGCGCTGTCCACTAGTGACAAAAGCAGACTGCACAATGTCATGTACTGCAGCGTCAATATTAGCGACGTCTTTAACTATTAATGGATTATTGCCGCCCATTTCAAGTGCTAAGATTTTGCCTGGGTGACCGGCAAATTGTTCATGCAATATTTTACCTGTTCGAGAGCTGCCGGTAAAAAACAGTCCATCAATATTAGGGTGACTGGCAAGTGCCTTGCCTGTTTCCACTTGACCTTGAATAAGATTTAACACGCCACTTAGTAAGCCCGCCTTTTGCCATAGTTGAACAATGAATTCGGCAACCATTGGGGTGAAATCACTAGGCTTAAATACAATCGTATTTCCTGCGATCAGGGCTGGAACAATATGTCCGTTGGGCAAATGGCCGGGGAAATTATAGGGACCAAACACAGCCACGACACCATGTGGTTTGTGTCTGATTATTGCTTGGCCAACAGGCATGGCATTTTCAACAGTACCGGTACGTTGATTATAAGCCTTTTCAGAAATCGCAATTTTTCCTATCATTGCGCCAACTTCGGTGGCTGTTTCCCATTCGGGCTTGCCGGTTTCCTTAGCAATAATTTTTGCTAACTCAGTTTTGCTTTGACCTAGCAATTCGGCAAATTTCTTTATTATGCTTAAACGTTCTTCAACCGACTTCAAAGACCATACAGGGAATGCATTGCGAGCGGCAACAACCGCTTCGTTTACTTGTGCCTGAGATGCTGATTTTGCAGACCAAATCACGATATTTTTTGCAGGATCGAGCGAATTGATAGCATGGCCTAAACCCTCAATCCATTGACCATTTATAAAGTGTGTTGATGAATTTGTCATGTGTGCTCCTAATGCTTCGTGTTAGCTGGCGAGAAACGAACTGAATCACCATCTTTAATACCTAATGCCTCAGCACTAACTCGTTCAATCGCAACGCGATTACCGTCAACATAGGCGATTTCTGCAATACAAGCTCTGAAGTCTTGTATGGATGTATTAATAGCAAAGCAGGTTTCACCATCGGTTTGAGCGAGGTTGTCGTTGATGACGACAGATGCTTTTCGACTGGCTTGCACTGTTGCGATGTTTTTAACATCTGCTTCTACAGTTGGGCCGGCGTCAAAAATATCCACATACCCACGGCACTTAAATCCTTCTTGCTCAAGCAAACACAGAGCTGGTTTGGTTTTTTCGTGTACTTTTCCGATACAGTCTTGCGCCGCTGTACTAAGTAAATTAACGTAGATAGGGTATTTGGGCATCAGTTCAGCGATGAATACTTTGTTGCCGATACCGGTTAGATAGTCAGCAGTAGGGAAATCCATTGAGAAGAAATTTTCTTCGAGCCAAGCCCAAAATGGCGAGAGTCCTCTGTCATCGCTAACACCACGCATTTCAGCGATAACTATGTCAGCAAAACGTTCTTTGTGCTCAGCCATGAAAAGGAAGCGCATTTTGGATAGAAAGCGACCATTAAGACCTTTTCGCGCATTTTCTCTTAAAAACAAGGTGCAAATTTCACTTACGCCTGTGTAATCATTACAAAAATGCAGTATATCGACGGTGTTATGCACATTTAGCTCACGCGACGCATGCACCACCTTGCTTATATGATAATGATAAAACGCGTCTTGCAGGCCAACTGTTGCTTCAATACCAGTAGTACCGACAACTTCACCGGTTTCTGTATCTTCCATTACGAATAAGTAGCTTTGCATGCCTGGTTCTGTTGGCGTCGACTGAACCGCTGCTTCAGCGTTTGTAATTTTGCGGCGCAACAACTCTTCATTCACAGGCAGTGAAGTGAAACCGATACCAGACTCCTTCGCTATCTCATGCAGCGTCTGATAATCAGACGCTGCAATTGGTCGAATAATTTTCATCAAATGATCCCTGTGGTTGTCAAAGACAAGCTAAAAAAGACTAACCGGCAACGACTGAGGCAACCGCCTTCTCGAAACGAGCCAAACCTTCAATGATATCTTCATCGGGGATAACTAAAGATGGAGCAAAACGAATAACGTTCATGCCGGCAATTAAACACATAAGATGCTGCTCATTCGCCGCGACCAAGAAGTCACGCGCTCGGCCAACGTATTTTTCATTTAACGCACACCCTAACAACATGCCTTTGCCACGTATTTCACTGAATACATGATATTTTTCATTAATTCCAGCTAAAATTTCACGGTATAATGCTTCTTTTTTAAGCACTCCAGCCAAAATCGCCGGTTGGTTAATAACGTCCAAGACTCTTTCTGCTACCGCACATGCTAGCGGATTACCACCATATGTACTGCCATGAGTACCTGGTTTTAGGCTACTAGCTATAGCGTCAGTGGTAAGCATAGCGCCAATTGGAAAGCCCCCGCCTAATGACTTAGCTGAGGTCAAAATATCAGGCGTAACATCAACATCCATATAAGCAAATAGATAGCCTGTTCTGCCAACACCACTTTGTACTTCATCGAAAATTAATAGCGCATTATGTTTATCACAAAGTTCTCTAACACCCTTCACGAATGCAGGGTCTGGCACGATTATTCCGCCTTCACCTTGCAATGGCTCCATCATAATGGCGCAAGTCCGGTCTGACATCATGCTTGCCAGCATTTCTAGATTATTGTATTCGCAATGTTCAATACCGCCGGGCTTTGGACCAAATCCGTCTGAATAAGCTGGTTGACCGCCCACGGTTACTGTGAAGAAAGTACGACCATGAAAGCCTTGCTTAAAGGCAATAATTTGGTCCTTGCTTTGGTTGTGATGGTCAATAGCAAACCTGCGCGCTAGTTTCAATGCTGCTTCGTTTGCCTCTGCACCCGAGTTAGCGAAATACACTTTATCGGCAAAAGTAGCAGCACATAACTTTTTAGCTAATCTGATTGCGGGCTCGTTAGTAAATACATTACTCAAATGCCACAACTTGTTGCCTTGTTCTTGTAAAACGCTAACCAGTTCTGGATGGCAATGGCCAAGGACGTTAACCGCAATACCGCCTGCAAAATCGATGTATTCATTGCCCTCTTGATCCCAAACGCGAGACCCTTCACCACGCACCGGCACCATTTGTGCAGGATTATAGTTAGGCACCATTACGTCATCAAACGTTGAACGAGTCACTTGCATGTTATACACCTCTTTGCTTAGCTATTCTGCACCCACACAACTTTAGATGTGCGGGTAATCTGAAGATGTATTATGCCAGAAGAGATAGTTAAAGCAATCAACTTATTCGTCCCAAAGCCAGTAAAAATAGGGGGTGTGAACTGATTTGCAGAATTAGTGAATATTTATTTTGGTGGTAGTATGGCGAAAAAAATAATCGGGTTTTAAGGTGCTAGTACTGACCGTAATGGCTTACAGACAAGCTACATATTTTCAAATGGGGCTAATACCGACACAATAGTTGGCCTAAATGCATCATATTTAGGCATATCCATGCAAAAAATGTTAATCAAACGACAACGCTGATTGACAAACTAGGATGGTAAATCGTTCAGTCGTTGCGCGTTCTTTCTTAGTCCTTGTTGGATTTCGGGAATTTTTATTTCAAGCCCGGTTAAATCGGTTTTCATCAACAACACAACATCGTCTGAAACAATGCCAAAGTTGCGTAAATACAACAACGATGCTTGCTTGGATATTAAGTTATTTCCTTTCATCATTTTAAATTGCATATAGCCTTGGCAACGAAACAATAAATTGGTGAGAGGATGTAAATTTTTCTCTTTTACGTGCGCAAAGCTTATTTCTTCTATACTTTTGTAGTCTTCAAACCCAATACCAATCATCAACCAACGGCACTTTAAGCTTGCAACTATGTCGTTGTTAAGACCATCAGCGTAGCGATGCCATAATGAAATGAGATATTTGTGCGAAGGAACCAGTGTATTGAGCGCTTCAGCTTGAACTGGATTATTTTTCTTTTGCGCTTCGATGATTTTTTCGCGTAATTTACCTTCAAACGCCTTTAGGTACATTGTGGTAATCGCACTGCGCCCGACGGTACTCATCAAACCGACGTTATAACCTAAATACCATTTTATTCCTTCTTTTTCGGCAATTGCTCGGCACGCTTTACCTGTTCCCAGCGTGTATTCCCAAAGGTTCTTGTGTAATTCTGGAAACAGCGCTGATTTTGGCGGTAAACCGCGCTTAGAAATTAACGCGGGCAGCAAGGTGCGCAGACTTTCTATTCCAATGAAACTCAGTGCACTGCGCAAAGTATCAATGACGATTAGTCTACCTTTTGAATCAAACCGACGGTATGTTGCTTGTTTGATAAAGCTAAGAATGGCTTCTGACAACCAATTTAATTCTTTAATAAAAACTTCTAAGCGAGATATTGAGCAGGACTCTGTGTACAAAACATCCAAAATTTTGCCTATGGATGGGTCAAACCCAAGCACTTTTTCAAATACGTACGAGGTATTTCTGAATTTTTCAGCAAGATCATTCATAAGGCTGTCATTAAATTCAGCTTCAACTTGTTGGATAAACAAATGGTGTTTTTGATTTTTCTCTTCACGATTTTTTATTGTGATTTCTTCGACAAACAACAATTCCCGACGAGCATTAACTTGCTCTGATTCTTCCTTAATGCGTTGCTTCTCAGTTTTTTGACCAGTAAGCAGAACAGCTTCATCCGAGCTGACGAGAAGGTGCTCGAATCTATTATTCATAGTCGAGGCTAATTGAGATACACTTAAATTCATTTTGTTGTTCTATATCCGTCGTCTATTTTCTTAAAAAATTATTTAAAATTTTATGACCTTCTTGGGTTAACAATGACTCAGGGTGAAACTGAACACCAAATATTGGCATTGTTTTGTGCTGGATCCCCATTATCTCTGTATCGCCACTTTCGCTACAAACTGCAGTAATTTCTAGCAGTTCAGGTAGTGTTTCTAATTCTAACAGCAAAGAGTGGTATCTTGTTGCTGTAAATACGCTCTGGATACCGGCAAATATCCCATGCGCATGTTTTACCTGTATGTCTGAAGTTTTACCATGTTTGATATTTTTTGCACGTATTACTTTGGCACCAAAGACTTGCCCTATCGCCTGATGGCCCAAGCATACTCCTAAAAGTGGTACTTTTCCTGCAAATGCTGCAATTGCATCTAGGCAAATACCCGATTCATTTGGTGAACATGGACCAGGAGATATCACTAAGTGGCTAAATTCTAGCTCCTGTAGCTCACTAATACTTGGCCCATTATTTTTAATGACTTTTACCTTCGAACCTAACTCTTCAAAATAGCGCGCTAAATTGAAGGTAAAAGAGTCATAGTTATCAATGATTAAAACCATGTTAATGACTCCAATGGCAAAGCTTGTTTTGCTAGCAAATCATATTCGTTTATAACCAAGTTAATGTCCAGAGCTAGATAGAAATAAAGGGTATAGGGTTATGGTGCAACAAACCCAAGCGCTTTATATGTTTTTGCGAGTGTCACCGATGCCTTTTCCCTGGCTTTTATAGCGCTGGCTCGCAAAACATCATGTAAATAACTTTGGTCCGCACGAATCCGAGCATACTCTGCCTGAATAGGCGCAAGCATAGTGACAACAGCCTCAGCAACATCACCTTTTAGGTGCCCGTACATTTTGTCTTCATATTGTGGTATCAAGCTCTCAATCGACTGTCCTGTTGAACAAGACAGTAACGATAACAAACTTGATACGCCTGGCTTTTCAGCAACATCAAAATAAATACGTGCTTGCTCATCACTGTCAGTAACGGCGCGTTTAATTTTTTTGCTCAGCTTTTTCGGATCGTCCAATAAGCCAATCACATTATTTGGATTATCGTCCGATTTTGACATTTTTTTCAAGGGATCTTGTAAGCTCATAATGCGAGCGCCTGATTCAGGAATAAACGGGTCAGGGATGGTGAATATGTCACCATAGATGTTATTGAAACGCGTTGCGATGTCTCGAGCTAATTCCAAATGCTGCTTTTGATCTTCGCCGACAGGGACTTTATTCGCTTGATAAACCAGTATATCAGCCGCTTGAAGCACAGGATAGCTATACAAACCAACGTTGATATTTGACGCATTCTTTTGTGATTTATCCTTGAACTGTGTCATCCGGTTGAGCTCGCCCATTTGTGTATAACAATTGAGTACCCAGCTTAGTTGCGCATGCTCAGGAATGTGGGACTGCAAAAAGATACTACTCTTTTTAGGGTCAATACCGCAGGCTAGATATAATGCTAAGCCATCAAGGCAAGCTTGCTTTAACGCCGCAGGGTCTTGCCTAACTGTAATGGCATGCAAATCAACAATCATGTACAGGCAATCGTTGTCGTCTTGTATATTTACCCACTGCCGCAGGGCTCCCATATAATTGCCCATGGTAAGTTGACCTGAAGGTTGGCAACCACTTAAAACGATCGGTTTTTGCAAGCTCATTTTGTTTACGACTTCCTAGTGTTATTTAAATTGATTTTTCATTGCCGCAATAGCGTCGGCGTAATTGTCAGTATTGAATATAGCAGAACCTGCAACGAACATGTCCGCGCCTGCTTCCCAAACCGACTTGATATTGTCAACTTTTATGCCGCCATCGACTTCTATTCGAGTATTGAGACCTTTTGCATCTATTATCTTCTTTAACTCCGTTATTTTAGTCAGTGTATTTTCGATGAAAGATTGCCCCCCAAACCCAGGGTTAACCGACATTAACAAAACATAATCAAGTTTTTCAAGGACACAATCCAAAACGTGTAATGGCGTTCCGGGGTTTAATGCCAGCCCGGCTTTGCAACCATTATCTTTAATTAACTGGATACTGCGGTCCAGATGCAGCGTTGCTTCAGGGTGAAAACTAATCATACTTGCGCCAGTTTTTGCAAAAGCTTGGATCATAGAATCGACTGGTCGGACCATTAAGTGCACGTCAATATCCGCTTTGATACCATATTTGCGCAATGCTTCACAAATCATTGGGCCGAAAGAAAGGTTAGGAACGTAATGATTATCCATTACGTCAAAGTGAACTATGTCTGCCCCAGAATCGAGCACGTTTTGAACATCTTGTCCTAAGCAAGCAAAATCAGCGGACAGAATAGATGGTGCAATTAATGGTCTATGCATTAGTTAATCCCTAAATTGATCAGTTTACCGAACTTTTGTGATTGACAAAAGCCTTAACGGTGCCCTTTATTGGTGAGCATGCATCAAAATGGGGCGTTTTTATTTACTGAATCCCTTCAATGCGCCAAATATTTTTAAATAGCAAAACATAAAAATCAAAAAAGTCTATAAAATTCAGTGTGATAATTTTTTTTACACGGTTTTTTATATTTAGGCATTACTTTTGCTCTACCTAACCCATACGCCGAATATACGACTTAAATAAACCAAAGCTGTATCAACAACTTAAATAAATTATTGATTTAATACACAATTATTAATTTAGGATACGACAGCATGACAAAACTAATAATAATAAGAAGAAGACAAGAAGAAACTGTTTTAACAACTTGGAACCTTACGGAGATCACATGAAAACTTTTAAACGCGCAGCAATAGCTGCAACAATTTTGACAGCAACCCTAACAAGTCAATCTGCAATGGCGGCTTGGTCAGCAAACGTCGGTCTAGTCTCTGATTATCACTTCCGTGGTATCCAGCAAACTGAGTCTGCATCAGCCAGCGCTGGTATCGATTACGCTGCTGATTCTGGCTTTTATGTCGGCGCTTGGACTGCTGAAGTGGAGGATGGACTCGAAGTCGATCTATATGGCGGTTATGGCCTTGAACTAGAAAGCGGTATCACCTTGGATGCCAACTTTGTTAGCTATCAATATACGGGCGATTTTGACAGTGCTTACAATGAAATTGGAGTGGGTGCTGGTTACGGTCTTTTTTCGGTCGGATATGTCATTGGCAAGTGGGATGGTGTAGTAGGTAACGAAGCCGCAACCGAAAACGATTATTCCTTAGTTACAGTGGGTGTCGAGAAAAACGGTTGGTCTGCAACTATTGGTTCTTGGGGCAAAGATAGCGATGGTGAGTATGGTGAAATTGGATACGGCACTGAAGTTGGTGGATTTGATGTAGGCGTAGGCCTTGTAATAAGCGGTGGTGATTTAGATGACTCTGAGTCATTATATTTGTCGCTTAGCAAGTCATTTGAGCTGTAACTTAAACCTATAGGTTTATATACTTAAAACCCTGCAAGCCTAAAGGCTTGCAGGGTTTTTTAATGATTAAATATTGTGCATTTTGACTTTTGCGCTATACTAGCACTGGTCGTTTACTTATATCGTGAACTTCGGCATCATTAGGTTTTCATAAGTGAAACGTTTTGCATTTTTCAGCCTATACGGTATGTTCGTTTGTCATTGTATTTACAAGAGAACATGCCGATAAGAGTATAAAATTGAATATAAAGAGTCAAGTCGATAGAAAAGCAACGAGAAAAGCAACATTGATAAAATCAGTGTTTGTTGGTCTTTGTCTAACGCTTAGTATCTATTTAAGCATTTTTTCTATTCAGCCTTCTATGCGAGTTTGTAGCCAAAGCGAGTTTTCGGTGCAAGCAAACGGAAATGGTTTACCTGCAAGTATTCAATGTTCGCGCAAAGGCAACGAAGTAAGTTGGTTGGCGTGGATTACCAACAAATCTGCATCTAATCAGTTTCATTTTCTTGATTTGTTAGAGTTGCTCTCGCAAGTTGGGTCTGATGAATAATAGGAAGTGTTAGTGCTTAAAAAGTGGTTTCGATTGATCAAAAGTGTATCCGCAAGTATGTTAGGCGTACAATCTCAGAAGAGTTACGAAGAAGACTTTACCGAACAATCAGCGATCCCGTTCATAGTTACCGGCATTGTTCTGGTAATCCTGTTTGTGCTCAGCCTTGTTTTGCTAGTTAATTTTTTAGTTTAACTAATATTATCTATTGCAAGGCGAGGTTATCTATTATACCTTGCCATTTTCTTGCAAAAATATGACTAGGTCTTCATGTATGATGGGCTTAGAAATTAAATATCCTTGAATAAAGTCGCAACCCAATTTTCTTAGTTGTTCAAATTGTTCTTGTGTTTCGGCACCTTCAGCAACCACCGGAACTGAAAAACTGTGGATCATTTGAGTCAATGAACCAACCATTCTTTGCTGCCGTATATCGACGTCAATTTTGTCAAGCAGGGAACGGTCTAGTTTAACTGTATTATAATTGAATGAAGCCAAGTAAGACAAAGAAGAATACCCTGCACCAAAATCATCTATCGCTACCCTAAACCCAATGCTAGCAGCCATTTCTATCCAAGCCTTAGCTTGTTTAAAGTTAGTGATTAACGTGGTTTCGGTTATTTCAAGTTCGATACGGTTCGGATTGATTTTATGGGTTTCTAGTTGGTTAACAAGTAATTCAACCGCTGTGTCATCAACCAGTTGGGAAGGACTTAAATTGACTGAAATAACAATATCGGGGCGTCCAATACTGGTTAAATATGTCGCTTCTTCTATCACGTTGCTAACAATCCATTCGAACAGCTTATTCATATTCTCACTTTCTTCCAGCACATCTATAAATGTTGGCGGTGGAATAAAGCCGAGCTCTGGATGCTTCCAACGGCAAAGCGCTTCAATTTTAGTTACCTTTCTCGTGTGGCTGTCAACAATGGGTTGATAGACTAGAAATAGTTGCCCATCTGCAAGTGATGCAAGAAAATCGTTTTTGATAGTAAATTTTAACTGTGCTCGGGCTCTCATCGACTCGTCAAAAAATTTATACCTGTTTTTTCCTTCTTCCTTCGCTTGATACATAGCAATATCAGCGTATCTTAGTAACTGGCCTGCATCGATAGCGTTGGCCTCTTGGAGTGCAATACCAATACTGGCGCTAATCACGATATTCGTCTCATAAACATGAAACGGAGCTGCAAATAATTGTACCAGTGATTCAGCCATTTGAAATAAGATTTTTTCACTACTATAGTCGGTATAGCAGATAACAAACTCGTCTCCACCTATCCGATAGACCTTGATGAACTTGTTGGAAACCCCTTTTAAGCGATAACCTATTTTCTTTAGCATGATATCGCCAGCTTCATGCCCTAAATTATCATTAACAGGTTTAAATCCATCTAAATCTAAGAAAAAGATAGCAACATTCAATGATGTGTCTGTATTGCGGATACGCCAAAGATCATCCACCAATACGTTGCGTGTAAATAGACCCGTTATGCCGTCAATAGTGGCTTGACGTAGCAGTCTTTTCTGCGAAAAATCAAGCTTACGCTCATAGGATTCGAGCATATCAATTGCATTTCTAAATTCATCTTCAAGGTCATGAAGTTCGTCATTAAACTTTCGCTTGCCAGATTGTCCAAGACGAAATCTAGCTGTGTTATATTCTTTATTTGCAATCAGCCTTATGGTCCGGCGTAGTTTGTTTATTTGTGAAATAGGGATGATTGAAAAAGTTATCAGGGTCAGCAAAATTCCCAAAGTGACGGTCATAAAGATAATGATGATTTGTTCTTTTTGTTGATTTTGCTCTGCAACAACGGACGTGACATTGCGTATAAAAATAACCTTCAGATTAGAGCCACCCACGCTTAAGGTTTCAAACCAGATGAAAAACTCTCTGCCGTCAAAGGATTTTCTTATCCCTTGAGTTTCAGCCTGTATTAGTTCATCTCGTGTTAGTTGCGTCTTTAATAGGCCGTCAATTCGTCCGAGTCCCGTCATTATTTCTGTTATGTAACGCTTAAGATTGAGCTGATCTGTGATCGGTTCTTTGTTAGGTGTCAATACACCAATATCACTACCTACAATTTGATATAAAAACTCGATTGACGGCGCAATGTCAGCAATAAGGGTCAGTGATGCCATTTCACGCCCAAACATAACCGGAACTGACGAGGCTAGTTCACAAATGCGATGGCATATTATAGCTGATTTTGCTTGTGAACTAGCAAACACCTCTTGTCGTAATAATATAGTCTCTTGTGCAGGGAAGTCGCCAAACTCGAATGTTTGCTCTGAGTTAGTAATAGACATGGAGGATAAAGCAAAGCTGAGCTGAATTCGGGGCCAAATTCCTTCGAAATAGGACGCTGCCTCTTGTGGTGTTTTATTCCCTAAACCACCGAGTGTAAAGATCTCTTCAGTCGTCAGTACTTGCTCTTTGAGCTGCTGTTGAAATAATAATTGGGCTAGTTGCAAATGCGATTGTTTAATCGCTTTGCCGTTTTCTATAAAACGTTTGGATTGCTGCGCTGTAACGAATCCATAGGACGCATATAACGACACAATGGCTACAACAACAACCAATAGAAGAGTTTTAAATAATAAACCGCGGATTCGAATCATGAATTAAAATTTGTAAACCAATTCCGTTGAAAGCAAAATCCAATACCTTTTTTCAAATGCTTCAGGCTGCAATATAGCGAAGGGAGGCAACCAAGCAGAACCTTCAACAAAGTGAACTTCAATGTTTAGGCTAACCTTCTTGTTAATTACCCAATTCAGTGCGAATGTATAAAATTGGCCTTTTTTGGCCAACAACAATCAAGCGACTGTGCTTTAGCACTCTCTTTATCATTCAAATTCGCGTCTAACTTATCATATCGAGCCATTAGCGTCACTGGATTATCGACGCCAGATCTTATTGTTATATAATAGCGCTTTAAAAGCGCGTTTATTTAATCTACCAGTTGATCACTTGGTTTCTTTGCAAAAAATAGCAATGAGTTCTTTTACTGGCTTTCGGTTGAGGGCATTTTGACTGATCAATCGTCGGGCAGAAAAGCTATTAAATTTGGCACCCTGATATAAACGTCGCGAAAGGGGAGTATCGTGGTTACTAATAATCACCGTCACTGGACGCTTCGCTACAATTTCGAATACGGTTTGTGCCAATTTCTCTTGAGCTTCTAAGCTAAACCCGCTTGTTGCGTACTGAGTAAATGACGCTGTTTTACTAATAGGAATATAAGGTGGATCGCAATAAATAACGCTGTTATCAGGCGCTTTTTTGATTACCTCAACATAATCTAAATTAGTGAATTCAGCTTTAGCAAAACGCTCAGCAAAATAAGCAATTTCTGCCGATGGCATCTTTGGTTTTACATAGCGACCAAAGGGCACATTAAAACCACCTTTGCGGTTGTAGCGACATAAACCATTGTAGCCGTGACGATTTAGATAAACAAACAACAAGGCTTTTCTAAATGCATCATCAGTGGCATTAAACTCTTCTCTACGCTGGTAATAGAAATCTGCATGGTTTGACTCTGGCGTGAATAATGGAGCTAATGCAGCAATAAAATGCCCCGATGAGTGTTGAACCAATTTGTACAAATCAACCAAATCGGTATTAATGTCGTTAAGTTGATAATTATCGTATTGTGCATTTAAAGCGATAGAGCCGGCGCCGAAAAACGGTTCGATGAGCTTAGGTGATTTAGGTAAATGAGGGAGAATATGCTCAAGCAGAGAGTATTTGCCGCCGGCCCATTTTAAAAAGGCCCTGTTTTTAGTATTTTTTTTCACGACTGTGGTTCAAACTGCAAAGTGTTTTAAAAAGTGGCGTTACAGTACCATAAAATCTAACGATTTCGTATTTCTAGCTTTATTTGTGCCAAGTCTTTTGCGAATGGTTGTGTCGACTGCAATGACGATGGTAATAATTCGACAGCCTGGCGTGTTGCATTTAATGAAGTAAAGCGCTGATTCAATAAAACCACATGCCAAGGACCGCCGTACCGTGTGGTTTGATAAACCCACACCAAATCTTGCAATTGATTATCCACAATAAATTCATTTAATACACGTCTATTTTGGATACCGGAGAGTTGCAATAACAAGCCCGCTTCTGGCAATGCCAATAACATCGCTTCATCAAATTCGTACAAACTATTATGCCTTTGGTCTTGTTTTTCTTGAGCGGCGGCTCGTTCTGGCTGAGCCGGTAAAGCGTCTTCAGATGCCAACGTATCGATAGCTAGCTTTTCTTCTTGTGACGGCGCCAATAATTGCTTGCTCAATGTAGCATCTAACTGTTCAACGTTAATGATGTCTGGAACCGCAAAATCGCCATCAGCGTCATAAGCGTCGACGACATCGTCGCTTGGGACTGGCGTTATTTCGTTCAAGTTTGTAATGAGCGCAGCATCCTTCTCTTGTGCAACCCGCTGTCCATTAATATTCTCTTTGAGTGATTTAATTTTATCAATGCTAGTTTGCTTCGCGTCATCCCATGAAGTGACTAACTGAGTGCTATCTTTAGTTGAATTCGAATGTAAAGTGGACTGTATTTCCTTCGGGGTAGCTAACAGCATCGCTTCTTTTGTCTGCTCTTTTGTCTTTGTTTCTCTGTCTAACTGCTCGTTTAACAGCGCCAACTTGTCTGTATTAAGTTGGACTTCAGGTGGCAGCATTCCTGTTTGTAGCAGTGATTTTACGTGGTCTGGATATTGCCAACTCATGAGACCGACAAAAACCGACAGAAGTAAAACTAATACGCTCACAATAAACCATTTTTGGGTCACGATAGGCGGTGAAAATTCGTCTCGCCTGAATAATGCGAGAGAAAATGCGGGGCGTTCCTCGGCCATGAGGCTCTCTAATGCATTTACGTCGAATTTTGTTGGATCTATAGATTGAGTCGATAACAGTACTGGACGACTACTATTGCGTTTAGGAAGCCACTCCTTAGCCTTTTCTGCCCAAGCTGTCTCACCAAAAAGTATGACGTTGACGTGATGATTTTGCGATTGTGCCTTACTTTCTGTTACCCAGTCCCATAGTTCTTGTAAAAATGCATTTGGAAGCGTTTGAGCTTGCTTAATACAAAGTAAGTAGGGGCCTGGTTGCTCGTGTAAATCTTTGAGAAGTTCTTTTAATGGTCGAACAAAACTACCCACCTTTTGGCCTAAAAGTTGACGACAAATAATCTGTCGAAAATCAGGCGACTCCATGCTGAGTTCAGAAGTGAAATAGGAAATTTCAGTGTTTTCTTTTTGCATCGACAAAAAATCTTCGAGTGTTCTTTGTTGCTGGGCAACACTGTCCCCGCTTACAAATATAAGCTGAGAAGAATAATTAACTAAGTGTTCTAATCGTTCTTGCAATTCTGACAAACAGTCATGTCCTTTTAAATTTGGCCTTACAAATTTTTGCAGCAGTTTGGGCTAGTTCAATATCGCCGTCAATTCTTCATTTTTAACGTCATCTATTATTTTAGCATTGCCTATAGATGTCGGAACGATGAATCGCATTTTACCGGATAGTACCTTTTTATCGTGTTGCATATGCCTAATATATACGTCTGCAGACATATCTGCCGGACCTGTAATCGGTAAGTTAAATAAGCTCAATAGCCTTTGTATGCGACTGGATTCTGACATTGATATCCAATTACGCCGCATTGCTAACTTTGCTGCAAGCGCCATGCCAGCAGCAACAGCCTCACCATGTAGCCAGACACCGTAGCCTTTTTCAGCCTCTATAGCATGGCCAAAGGTGTGACCAAGATTCAATAGAGCTCTAACGCCATGCTCTTTTTCATCTAAATTTACGACTTCGGCTTTTATCGCGCAACACTTTGTAATGAGATATCGCAGAGCGTCAGAGTCCCGATTTTTTATAGCTGCGGTTTGGTTTTCAATCCAAGTAAAGAAATTCCCATCGTACATTATCCCATATTTTATGACTTCAGCCATACCGGCAGAGAATTCTCTTTCGGGTAACGTAGACAGCGAGTTGGTATCAATAAACACCGCTTTGGGCTGATAAAAAGCGCCAATCATATTCTTGCCAAGAGGGTGATTTACCGCCGTTTTCCCGCCAACAGAGGAATCAACTTGCGAAAGTAGTGTTGTGGGTACCTGAATGAATGGTATTCCTCGCTGATAACAAGCAGCAGCAAAACCGCCCATATCTCCAATAACTCCGCCACCTAAAGCGATCAGCGTTGTGTCCCTAGCTGCTCTATTTTCAAGTAGCTGAGTTAAAACAGCATTGAAGTATTCAATTGTTTTATACCGTTCACCATCGGGCAGAATAATATCGAAGGAACTTATCCCTGCGTTATTTAAGGGTTTTTTAATGCTATTTAAAAACAGTGGTGCGACAGTTTCGTTGGTGACAATCGCACATTGCTTTCCTTGTATAGCAGAAAGTAAAAAACCGGGTTGATTAAACAAACCGGTCTCAATGTAGATAGGGTAGCTACGCTCTCCCAAATCAACGTTTAATGTGGGCATAGCGCAATATCCTTTCTAAAAAAATCCTAAAAATTAACCTGTTACAAACCGATTTTACTGATGATTTGGTTTGCTACTGCGCGAGCGCTTTGGTCATCTGTTTCAACTACATAATCAGCAACCTCTGTGTACAAAGGGTTACGTTCGTCAGCTAAATCTCTTAACACTTGCTCAGGGTCATTATTCTGAAGAAGAGGGCGGCGCTTATCACGCTGAGTTCTAGCTACTTGCTTATCAATAGTTGTTTGTAAATACACTACGATACCTCGTGCTGAAAGTCTATTTCTCACATTTTTTGAGACAATAGAACCTCCACCCGTGGCTAAAACGATACCTTGTTTATCAGTGAGGTCGTTTATGATGTCTTCTTCTCGCTTGCGAAAACCATCTTCCCCTTCGAGATCAAAAATCCAGGCAATATCTGCGCCAGTGCGCTTCTCTATTTCCTGATCAGAGTCGTAAAAATCGAGGTGAAGTTCGTCTGCAAGATGTCTACCGATAGTACTCTTTCCTGCTCCCATCGGGCCAACAAGAAATATATTACGTTTTTCAGCCATGTCTGATTGATTCACATTCTTTATAAATGATTGAAGTCGGCTTGGTGTATTCGTAACAAGCAACTTTAACTACCACATCAACGCGTTTTATAATTTTTTAACGCCAATGCGAGCGAATAATTTCCTCTGTGGAAAATCTATGCGGGGATTATCTCAATTAACTAGCCTGATATGCAAGCATTCTTATTCAAGCAATGGGTAAAATACGGTGCTTTAGAACTGCAAAAGAGTGAAGGCCATGCCTTCACTCTTTATAACGGTTAGTGATATTTGTGTAAATACCTTCATAAATCAGTAATTAAAAGCTTTCTTCGATGATTTTTGGTGTTACAAATATAAGTAGCTCACGTTTCTGTTCAATAGTTGACGTTGTTTTGAATAAATTACCGAAGTAAGGAATATCACCGAGTAACGGTACTTTGGTAACGTCGTTAGTACTAACTTGCTGAAAAATACCACCTAGAACAATGGTTTCGCCATTTTCGACCAGCACTTGAGTACTAATCTCTTGCGTATCGATTGCAACGGCTGGACCAGTAGAGGTAGCAACTGTATCGCCACGGGTATCCTGAGTAACTACCAGATTCAAAATAATTCTATTATCCGGCGTAATATGTGGTGTTACCTTTAAACTCAATACTGCTTTTTTGAATTCTACCGATGTTGCGCCACTTGATGTTGCTTGCACAAACGGAATTTCAGTACCTTGTTCAATGTAAGCTTCTTGTTGGTTGGCAACCGTAATTCGCGGGCTTGCTATAATTTCGCCTTTGTTCTCGGCTTCTAAAGCACTTAGCTCGAGGTCTAAGATATTACCGTCAAGTAGATTAGCAATTTGAAAACCGATGGTGCCAGCTGCGCTTGATACCGGTAAGTTAACGTTTAAGCGGTCACCAATATCAGGAACATTCCCCTGGCCGGTAGTATCAGCACCTACAATTGAACCTGAAACTGAATTGTTATCGTCGGCGCCAGTGAATCCCCAACGAACACCCAGTTGTTCGTCTACGTTATCACGAACCATGACCATGCGAGACTCAATAAGTACTTGTTTTACTGGAATATCTAATACATCTATAACACGGCGTGCCTCATCGATGCTTTCTAATGTATCGCGGATTAATATGGTGTTGGTCCGAGCATCGACGGTGACGTTACCACGGTCGGAAAGTATTCCACCATCGCTGGTTTTAAGGATGGTCGCAATTTCACCAGCCTTCGCGTAGTTGATCTCGATATGTGCTGACTGAAGTTGAGCAAGACTTTGTACCTGTTGCTTTGATTGCAGCTGCTGCGTTTCACGGGCAGACAATTCCTCAGTAGGAGCGATAAGTAGGATGTTACCTTCTAACCGTTTATCCAAGCCTCTAATCTTTAAAATCATATCAAGGGCTTGGTCCCAAGGAACACCAGACAAACTGATAGTGACATTGCCGTTAACAGTGTCAGTTGTTACCAAATTAAAACCATTAACTTGCGCAATAATCTGCAATACTTGGCGCACAGGTACGTCTTGGAAATCCAACGAAATTGGCTTGCCTTCATACGTTGTATTCTTAGATTGTTGAACTTCGTCTGGTGTTAACGGCGTTACCCCTAAAGTAACAACAGCGTTCTCTTCTATTCTTTTAATTTTTACTACGCCATTATAGCGTATTTCAACTTTCGCGTTGTCAGCATCTTGAAAGGTTTCGATGCTGTTAATTGCAGTACCAAACTGACTAACGTCAATTTCAACATATTGGTCCTCCGCTAACATCGTTTCTTTCATTGTTAAGGTAATTAAACCTTTAGCCTCTACGACGGTTACCGATGGGATTTTGCCTTCAAATCCTATAAGCACGTTCCCCGTCTTTGCAGAGCGATTAAAATCGATGCTATTTAAGATGGCTGAACTTTCAAATACAACTTCACCTTGCGGATCAACTAAATCAATTAAATTTTCAGACTCTTGAGCAACAGCACCCAAGCTGATAATGGCTAAAACGAACGCAATTATCAGGACCCAGTGAGGTCTGTTGCTGTTTAAGCGCTTGTTAAAAATATATTTATCAGACATTATCATTTTCTCCAGCTACTGATGACATAGTTAATGTGGCGATTTTTGTTTTCCAACATCCAGCACCGTCAGGTAACATTTCTTCAATAACCACTTCTTTATCCGTTATGTTAATAATTTTGCCGAAAAATAGGCCGACGTATTGACCTCGTTTCGCCTTGTGTAAAGTGCCATCATTGGCCTTGATAAGAACCCACTGTTGACCGCCAGTGCTAAAAATACCTGTCATCTGTAATGCATCTATACCGTATGATTCTAATTTTTCTTTCGGTCGTTGGCGATTTGGCTGACTGCAGTTAGCCGTTTGAACTGTCACGCTTGTTTTTGCTTCATTTCCTTGCTGCAATCGTTTGAATGGACTGCGCAGATCGCTAGCTGAATAATTGACTGGGTCCAACTGCTTAAACTCAGGATATTCTTCAATGCTGATATTCGTATTTGCTTTAACACTATCGGTATAAGCAATTAGGTCATCAATTTCTGCACTGCAAGCTGACAAACCAAGGCAAGTTGCAAGCAATAGATACTTATTCATTGCGCTTTTAGGGAATTTTATAAATGCGATTGTCATTATTCTTTGCCCTCAGCATTCATATCGGCCTGAGTCGTCGCAGCCCGATAAGTTTTTGCCTGCATCTTTAAATTAAGAACGCCTTTATTGTTTGTAATGTCAAAGTCATGCAACGTTACAATTCTTGGGAGATTAGCGATGTTCGAGGTAAATAAGCCAAACTCGTGATAAGTTCCGGCAACTTCAAGTTGAATAGGTAACTCGGTATAAAATTCTTTCGGATTTTCTCGTTGCCAATTAAGTAACTTAAATGATAGACCTGCGTCGGTTCCTACATAAGTAATGTCGTCTAACAACCCTGGTGTTTCATTGCTGGTTGGCAATGTTTTAAGCATCGAGGAAAAATCGCTTTGCATTCTTACCAGTTGTTTTTCATAAGCGTCTACGTTGACAGCAATTCGATATTTTGATTCAAATGTAATTCTAAGCTCGGTTTCTTTGATTTTAGAACTATCCAACTGCGGTAACTTGCTGCTAATAATAGCGTAATAGCAAATAGCACCCACCACGATCACACAGAAGATGGCAACGACGGTTTTGACTTCTTTCGGCCAAATAGCGACTTGTTCGAAATCGAGATCGTTTATTTCCTTTAACTTAGAAAAATCAAAAGCCATTATTGACTCCTCCCTTCATCCGTTTCTACATTTTGAACTGGAGCAACCTTTGACGTAATAGAGAATGTTAGTTTAAAGTCACTCACCGCATTCGACGTGCTCACATCAGCAGTAATTGAAGACAATACGCCACTGGTAAATACGTCGGACTGCTCAAGTTTTCGCATAAACGCAGATAAACGATTGTTCGATTCACTGATACCGACAATTTCTATTAGGTTGCCGCTCCGAGACATTTTCTCAAATGAAACACCCGCTGGAACAATTCGTGCTAACTCATCAAAAACGATGGGTGATACATTTTTACTCACTTGCAGTTGCTCAATGAGTGCCATGCGTTGGGCAATCTCCGCTTTTGACCTACGAATGTCTTTGATGCGTTGAATTTGCGTGTCTAAAACCCCAATCTGCTGTTCTAGATAATTGTTCCTTGAGTTCTGGTTGCGAACTTGTTGATCAATGACTTCGCCTAATATCCAGAAAACGGCAAGTACAGAAATTGAAATAACAACTAATGAGCTAATGTATTGTTTTTTATGACGCTGACGCAAAGCTTCACGCCATGGAAGTAAATTTACATGTGCCATTGCGAATAACTCCTACTTGCTAACCCCATCGCAATCGCCAATTGTGCTGCAAATTTATTCAATTTTTCGGCGTCGACGTTTTCAGCAATAGTTAAATTTGAAAACGGATTAAACGCTTCGACTTCAATGCCGAGGTCTTTTGACAATTCTTGAATGACCATTGGCAATGAACCAGCGCCACCAGAAATCAAGATTTTTTCGGGCTGCGTCTTGTGCGTTGTCGACGCATACATTTGTAATGCACGTTGTATTTGTTGTTGCAATGCAGATAAAAACATTGGCAAGGTATCTTTAAACCACGACTCAGGGGCTGAATCATCGGCTATTTGATTCTCTACTTCTTGAATGTCTAGCGAGTGAATAACCGCTAAATCTTGTATGAATTTGTTCATACCGAAGTTGTGTTCTTTGCTATAAATAACTTCACCATCTTCAACGAAGCAGACTTGCAATAAACTCGCACCTACGTTGATACAGCAAGTTGGGCGGTCTTTTCTATGCGTTGCAAAGTGTATAAGAGCGTTACCTAGAGCATAACCCTCAATGTCCATGATCACGGGTTCGAAAGGCGCTTCTCTGACTAGCGTGATGCGACTATCGACCATGTCTTTGTGTGCGGCGCTCAGCAATACTTCAACTTTTCCGCCATGCATTTTGCTTTCACCCAATTCTTCAAAGTCCAAGTAAACTTCTTCCAAAGGATAAGGTATTAAACTGTCTGCTTCGATTTCAATTTGGCTTTCCAATTCAAAATCAGTTTGATTTGGCTCCATGAAAACCACTTTACTTAAGACAGATGCGCCGGCAACGGCTATCGCGACATTTTTGTTTTTGGTCTTCAAGTTATGCTTGATTTTGGTCAGTGCCTTGCTGACGGCATCAAAGTCTTTTATTTCACGCTCATTAAATGCACCACCTATAATAGGTTCGCAAGCGAAAGCATTTACTTTGGCTACAGAACCGCTAACATCGAGGTATACTGCCTTGACGTACTTGGTTCCTATGTCTAAGCCGATTATACTTTGGACTTTTTTCTTAAAAAGCGATTTCATTGATTAGTAGCTCTGTCATAGTTCTAGTATCATAAGTACCAATAGTACTGATTTTTTTAAACTGTATGGTTCTGTTAACGACACCTAAGTATAAAAATTGAGTATTTAATCCCAATAAATAAAAGTGAAAACAGTACAGTGAAGTTAATAAAGAAATTCATGTTACTGAGCGCCTTAGGTTTTTTCCTAGCGGTCATTAGCATCATAGGTATGTATTTTTATCTCAAACCCGGGCTTCCAAGTGTGGAAATTTTGAGAGAGGTCAAGCTACAAACACCTATGCGTATATTTACCCAAGACGGTAAATTAATATCCCAATATGGGGTAAAAAGAAGAATACCGGTTTCTCTCGATGAAGTCCCCGAGACTTTGGTACAGGCACTAATAGCAACCGAGGATAGCCGCTTCTACAGCCATATTGGGGTAGATCCTATTGGTGTTGGTCGTGCCTTCTTAAATTTGATTACAACTGGCGAGCGGGGGCAGGGAGCTAGCACCTTGACGATGCAAATGGCGCGCGGTTTCTTCTTGACCAAAGAAAAGAAGTTTAGCCGTAAAATCAGGGAACTGTTTATTGCATTGCATATGGAGCAAGAATTAAGCAAAAATGAAATTCTTGAGTTATATCTAAATAAGGTTGAGCTAGGACACCGGGCTTTTGGTTTTGGCGCAGCTGCACAAGTGTATTATGGAAAAAATTTAAAGCAATTGAATCTAGCCCAACTTGCCACGTTAGCTGGATTGCCGCAAGCTCCGTCGGTACTTAACCCAATAAGCCGACCTGAGCGCTCAAAAGAGCGCCGACGTATTGTTTTGTTGCGCATGTTAGATGAAGGTTATATTAACCGGCAACAGTTCGATGAAGCCTCCCAATCTCCCGTAACAGCTAAGAAACACGGTGCAGAGCTGGCGCTTGATGCGCCTTATTTAGCTGACCTTATTTATAACGAAATGGTTGAAATTTACGGCAAAGAAATTGCAGAAACGAGTGGTTTTAATGTTTTTGCGACGGCAACTTACGATATGCAAAAGGCTGCCCAAGAGGCGGTTATACAGAATTTGCATGATTATGACGAAAGGCATGGATTCAGAGGACCTTTGGCGCAACTTTGGGAACCACTTAAGCGCGCATTTGCTAAACCAGTCGCGGTTGTTGATGGTGTAGAAAAAGGCAATGCTAGACCAGTAGAAATACCTCCAAGCATCAATAAAAATGCTTGGTCTACTGAAAAAGTGACAGCGTATCTGGATAGCGTTGAGGAAATAGACCCATTGCTGCCTGCGGTGGTTATGGCGGTGCAAGAAAAATCGGTAGATGTGATTATTGCTGATGGTCGAATGATTCAATTAGTCTGGGATGGTTTGGATTGGGCAAGGGCCTACATCGATGATCAGACACAAGGAAATGAACCCGAAGTTGCGGCAGATATTCTACAAGAAGGTATGTTGGTATATATCCGAAAGCGTCCTCAAGACGATGTTTGGCAACTCGGACAACTGCCTGATGCGGCCGGTGCTTTGGTCGCACTAGATCCTTACAACGGCTCTGTAAAGGCCGTGGTAGGCGGGTACAGCTTCTACAAAAGCCAGTTTAACCGAGCGACACAAGCAAAGCGCCAAGTAGGTTCAAATATAAAACCGTTTGTGTATGCCAGCGCCATTGGAAATGGGTATACGCTAGCGAGTATTATGAATGATGCGCCTATTAATCAATGGGATAGCTCGTCTGGCGTTGCCTGGCGTCCACAAAATTCGCCTGCCGTTTACGAAGGTCCAATGCGCTTGCGTGTCGCATTAGGAATGTCAAAGAACGTAGTGTCAGTTCGTCTGTTACGAGGTGTTGGCATAGATGAAACTGTGGACTATATTTCGCGTTTTGGATTTGACAAAGACGACATACCTCGCGATGAAACTCTGTCTTTAGGTTCAGGTTCACATACGCCTTTAGAGGTCGTGTCCGGGATTGCAGTGCTAGCTAACGGTGGTTTTGCTGTGCGTCCTTATTTTATGGAGCGAATTGAGAATGATCTGGAGGAGTTAATATGGCAAGCAGAACCTTCTTATGCCTGTAACCCATGCGATGATGATTCACCAGAACTAGAACAAGAATTAAATGAAGCTGATATTGAAGCTCGGTTAGCCGCTCAGTTTAGGCAAAAAGCTGGAAGTAACCGTCAGAAAAAGAAAGTAAAACAATCAGCGGAACAAGTCATTAGTCCGCAAACCGCGTTTTTAGTCACCGAAATGATGCACTCGGCAGTAAAGGCGAATGGCAACTGGAACAAGAAAACGTTTTGGTTAGGCACGGGTTGGCGTGCGAAAAACCTGCTGCAACGTGACGATATTGGCGGTAAAACAGGGACGTCGAATGATTCAAAAGACACCTGGTTTAGTGGCTTTGCTGGCAACTTAGTGGCAACTACATGGGTTGGATTTGATGATGCATCGCGCCAACTAGGTCGAGCTTCGCGGAATCAAAATCTAGTCAACAAAAATCCTGAAAAATTTAATTGGATTGGTAATGCACTTATTGGCACTGAAGCTGGTGCTATGAGCGCTCAACCCGCTTGGATACGTTTTATGCAAGCGGTACTTAAAGACCAGCCGCAAGTGCCTAAAAAAATCCCAGAAGGCATTATTCGAGTGAGAATTGATCTCAAAACAGGTAAATTAACGCGACGAACCGACCACACTGCAATGTTCGAATATTTCAAAGTTGGAACTGAACCAACCACTTATGTAGTAGATGATGAGTTATCATTACCAATAGATGAAGAAAATCCTAAACCACCCGAAATTGATGATATTTTTTAGTTATTTTCAGGTTTTTCTAAACAAGCTTCTACACTAAGGCCTGTTAACCTTCAACAATATTGTGTATTGGAGAAGGTTAAGAGATGCAAAGTAATAAGACAGTAATAAATAGTCGAACAGCGAATAACTAACACATCATGCATAAAAGAGAATTCACGAATGAGCGACAACAGTCAGCACAATCACCTATATATTCCGCATTCAGGGCCTGCTTTACTTGAGACACCTCTATTAAATAAAGGTAGCGCATTTACCGAAAAAGAGCGTAAAACTTTCAATCTACTGGGCTTACTGCCGCCTCGATACGAAACTATCGAAGAGCAGCTCAGCAGAGCTTATAAACAATACAAAGGGTTCGAGAACCCGTTGAATAAGCACATTTACTTACGCGCAATTCAAGATAATAACGAAACTTTGTTTTATCGACTCCTGCAGGCACATATTGAAGAAATGATGCCCATTATCTATACGCCTACTGTTGGTGACGCATGTGAGAGTTTCTCGGATATCTATCGCAGTTCGCGCGGCTTATTTATTAGTTATGAAGAACGTTATTTAATGGATGATATTTTACGTAACGCAACCAAACGCAAGGTGAAAGTCATTGTGGTGACGGACGGTGAGCGGATTCTTGGCTTAGGAGATCAAGGTATTGGGGGCATGGGCATCCCAATTGGTAAACTTTCATTATATACAGCGTGTGGTGGCATCAGTCCAGCGTATACATTACCTGTAATGTTAGACGTTGGAACCAACAACCAGAAACTGCTTAACGATCCAATGTACATGGGTGCTCGGCATGAAAGAATAAATCAAGAACAATACTATGAGTTTGTGGATACGTTTATCTGTGCTGCGCGCAGACGTTGGCCTGAAGTGATGATCCAGTTTGAGGATTTTGCACAGCCAAATGCAATGCCTTTATTGAAGAAGTATCGCGAAGAAGTATGCTGCTTTAATGACGATATTCAGGGCACTGCGGCGGTGACGCTGGGTACTATTTTAGCCGCGTGTCGAGTTCGTGGTGCTAAGTTATCGGACATGAATATCGCTTTTGTGGGCTCAGGGTCGGCTGGCTGTGGTATTGCTGAAATGCTTATTCAACAAATGATTTTTGAAGGTTTAAGCGATAAAGAAGCCCGTAAACATGTGTTTATGATTGACCGTTTTGGCTTGCTGACGGAGGGAATGCAAGACTTACGCGATTTTCAGCAAGCATTACAGCAACCCAGAAAAGTTCTACAAAATTGGTCTTACAGTGGAGAGTATGCATCTTTATTAGATGTTATCCATTGTGCTAAACCCGATGTATTGATTGGCGTCTCAGGTCACCCCGGTTTATTTAGTGAGCGAGTGATAAGGACTATGGCGCAAAATAGTGAAAAACCCATCATCTTCCCACTAAGTAACCCGTCTCGTCAGGTTGAAGCCAGACCTGAACAAGTCATTGAATGGACTAACGGTAATGTCGTGATTGCTACCGGAAGTCCTTTTAAGCCTGTCGAATACAAAGATAAGATTTATCCAATTGTCCAATGTAATAATAGTTATATATTTCCTGGCATAGGTTTGGGTGTTATTGCTGCTAGAGCGCGCCTAATTAGTGATGAAATGCTAATGGCAGCAAGCAACGCACTTGCCGATGCTTCGCCGATGGTGACTGATCCTTATGGCGAATTACTGCCACCGCTAACTGAAATTGGAAATTTGAGTCGAAAAATTGCATTTGCAGTGGCAAAAGTGGCCATGGGGCAAGGACTAGCATTACCTATTCCAGACGAAATTTTAGAGCAACGTATTGAAAGTAACTTTTGGAAACCAGAATATCGTCCCTACAAACGCGTCAGCATTTAATTAAATAGCTTTCACTTTTTTTATGTCTATTTGTGTCAATCGCAAGCAGGCATTTTTGATTAACTCTATTGAGTCTATCAAAAACAACCAGCAACGTAGTCATGGCTCTGTTTTTACAAATAAAAAGTATTGTTAATTTGCTGCGTTAACCTTGTCGATATTTATTCTTAGTCACGAGTAGTTACAATTAAGAACAGAAGCTATTTGTATCTCATTTCCTAATGCGCATAATATGCTCATAAATACCAAATCAATGGATTGCTATGAGCCTCAACACACCATCTACTTTATTAATATTGTTAGTTGCTGCATTAGCAGCTTGCTCTCCCAGTCCAGCACAGGAAGAAAAGGTCAAAGAGAAAGTATATAAAGTTCCTGTTGAAACAACGCTCGTCGAAAATAGAACGATAACCAACACCTATCGGACGACCGCGATACTCGAAGCCAGAGCCGAGAGCAAAGTCACGAATAAAGTCAGCGGCATGATTGACACGATTTTGGTTGAAGAAGGAATGTCTGTTAAAAAAGGACAAGTTTTAGCTGAAATTGATTCTGAAAATTATTTATTAGAACTCGAACGCACCACTATCGATCTTAATTCAGCAGTGGCAGAGTTTAATCGTAGTCAACCCATTAATGGCAAACAGCTTATTGCGGCGAAAGACTTTGAAAAACTTGAATTCTTAGTTAAAACGCGAAAAAATCAACAAAAAGTAGCCGCTATCCAAGTTCGTGACTCTAAAGTGCGTGCACCAATATCGGGTGTTGTCGCAGCAAGAATGGTAAAAGAGGGCAACATGACAGCCCAAGTGGGCAGCGAAATGTTTATGATAGTGGCGCTTGATACCCTGCAAGGTCTTGTCTATTTGCCCGAAGCTGAAATAAATAACGTACATATTGACCAACAAGCTTATTTAGATTTTCCATCTACCGCCTTAGTTATTCCAGCCTCGGTGGTTTTGATATCTCCGATTATTGATACTGAATCAGGCACCTTCAAAGTGACTTTGAAAGTGAACAATGATGATCATCGTTTAAAGCCTGGCATGTTTGCCAAAGTGTCTCTTACTTTGGATGTGCACAATAATGCGCAATTAGTGCCACAAAAAGCCTTGCTTGTAACCGACACTGAAACCAGTTTATTTGTAATAAAAGACAATAAAGCAAAGAAAATTGTTGTAGAAACCGGTTTTGAACAGGACGGTTATGTTGAGATTTTAACCCCCTTAAATGCACAAGAGCCAATAGTGATTGTTGGTCAACAAGGCTTAAAAATTGATAGTGACGTGCAAATTTTGGGACAAGAAACCAGCGACGACGCGGTAACACAAAACTAGTTAATTTTGCTAGTCAATCACTTGTTACTTAATCGCGTCTCTTTTAGTGGCGTCTGTTTTAATGGCGTCTGTTTTAATGGCGTCTGTTTTAATAATAGTGCCGCAAAAGGATCTTGTTTATGAGTATTGTTAGCACGGTGGTTAAGCGCCCAGTAACAGTCGCGATGTTTACCCTCGCAGTTATGTTATTTGGTATGGTTGGTTTTTCGCGTTTGTCGGTGTCTTTATTGCCCGATCTGTCTTATCCCACAGTAACCATTAGAACAGAAAATCCTGGTGCGGCGCCGGCTGAAATAGAACAATTGATCAGCAAACCTATCGAAGAATCGGTGGGGGTTGTCAAAGGCATTCGCAAAGTACATTCCATCTCAAAAGCCGGGCAATCGGATGTTGTTATTGAGTTTCAATGGGGTACGGCGATGAATTTTGCGATTCAAAATGTGCGTGAAAAACTGGATATCATTGCGCTGCCTATCGATGTTAACAAACCCGTTATATTGCGTTTTAACCCAGCACTAGACCCTATTATTCGCTTAGGTTTATCCACTGAGAATACCCATCCTCGTGCATTAAAACAAATACGCACCTTCGCGGAACAAGAAATAAAACGTCAAATTGAAACTATTTCAGGTGTAGCAGCAGCACAACTTGGCGGTGGTTTACAGCAAGAAATTCAAGTTGTTTTCGACCAAGAAAAAGCGGCACGCAGAGGGATCACAGCGCAAAGTATTGTTGCTCGCATTGAGAGTGAAAATATCAACATGTCGGCAGGCCGTGTATACGATGGTCAGCAAGAATACTTGGTGCGTACGGTCAATCAGTTTGTTTCGTTAGATCAGCTCGGCAATATGATTATTAAACAGGTCGATGGCAAAACCATCTATCTAAAAGACATTGCAAGGGTAATTGATGGCGAGAAAGAACGCACCGATATTACTCGAGTCAACAACAATGAAGCCATCGAATTGGCAATTTATAAAGAAGGTGACGCTAATACGGTAACCGTAGCAAAAGCGGTGAATGCTAAATTAGCCGAGCTTGCAAAAACCTTACCTGAAGAGCTGACTTTTACAGTAATTTACGATCAGTCTGAATTTATTGTGAATGCGGTGGATGAAGTAAAAAGTGCTGCCATTTTAGGCGGATTACTCGCTATGCTGATTTTATATTTATTCTTAGGTAATTTTTTCAATACTATTATCATTTCATTGGCCATACCTGTTTCGATTATTGCCACTTTTAACCTGATGTTTGCTAATGATATCAGCCTTAATATTATGTCATTAGGCGGCATCGCGTTAGCGGTCGGTTTATTGGTGGATAACGCCATCGTTGTGCTTGAGAATATTGCACGATACCGAGAAAAAGGTGCGAGTATTATAGAAGCGGCGGTGCGCGGTACCGATGAAGTTGCTGGCGCTGTAACCGCATCCACCTTGACCACACTAGCCGTCTTTTTCCCCTTGGCCTTTGTCACCGGATTTGCCGGACAATTATTCAGTGACCAGGCCATCACCGTCACTTTTGCCTTACTTGCTTCGTTAGTGGTGGCATTAACATTAATTCCAATGTTGGCCTCCCGTCGATTCGATAAGCGTAAAATTACAACTGATGATGGTTCTGTTTTAGCAGATAAAAAAATACATCAAGCGCCAGCTAGCTGGACTAAAAAGATCCGCAGTATAGCAGCGAAAGTTGCGGCATTTCCGTTTGTATTAATTTTTAATTATTTGCCGATGTTGGTAACAAAAGCGGTACTGCTATTGACCAACGTGATCACCAAAATCATGACTCTTGTGTTTAAGCCCGCACATAAAATATTTAGTTTTTATTTTGAAAAAATAGCCTTTGCTTATTCAAGATTACTAAAATCCACGTTGCAACATCGACTTGTTTTAGTTTCCTGTAGTGTGATTTTTGCCATTGTAGTCCTAAGTTTATTACCCAAAATCGCTGTTGAATTAGTGCCCGAGATAGAAAAATCTGAATTCACCATTGAGTTAACTTTGCCCCAAGGCACACCTATCTCGGTGACGGATACCAGACTGACAGAGCTGGCGGCAACGATTGCCAACGATAAGCGCGTCAAGCACAGCTATTCCCTAGCTGGAAGCGGCAGTTTAATGATGAGTTCAGCCAGTAAAGGTGGGGAAAACTGGGGCCAATTATTGGTTGCAGTCAATAACAGTCAAGACGTTGACGCAGTAAAATCGGTGGTCAGGGATAAAGTCGCACAAATGGCCGATGTTAGTGCTGAAATAGCACAAGTAGATATGTTCACTACAGAGCGTCCTCTGCAAGTTGTTTTATCAGGATACGATCTTGTCGCTCTCAAAAAATATAGCGACCAACTCATGCGAAAGCTGTCGTTAGATAAGCAGTTTATTGATTTAAACAATAGTTTACGAGCAGGACAACCTGAGTTAAACATAAGCTTCGATAATCAGCGCTTGGCCAGTCTGGAGCTCAGGGGAGCAGATATTGCTGATCAGTTGGTGACTAAAATTGCGGGCTCAGTTGCTAGCAAATATAACCTGCAAGACCGACAAATTGATATTTTAGTGCGCGCCGATGAAAGTGCTAGAAATTCGGTACAAGCTATTCGCCAATTAACCATCAATTCAGAGCAAAGCAGGTCGTTGCCCTTGTCGGCAGTAGCTGAGATAACTGAAAGTATTGGACCGAATGAAATTAACCGTATTGATCAGAGTCGTGTGGCCATTATATCAGCCTCTTTGGCTTTTGGTGATTTATCAGAGGCGGCCCAAAAGGCAGAAAATTTAGTCAACGATTTGTATTTGCCGTTCAACATAAAGGCTGCCGTTGCTGGGCAAAATGAGGAAATGAATAGTTCCTTTTCTTCATTAATGATGGCTTTGGCCTTGGCTATATTTTTGGTTTACTTAGTGATGGCATCACAATTTGAGTCATTACTAAATCCGTTTATTATTTTGTTTTCGATCCCGCTTGCCGTATTGGGTTCGGTATTGGGCTTGTTCGTAACCGGCACCAACATTAGTGTGATTGTGCTTATCGGGGTTATTATGCTTACTGGGATAGTGGTGAATAATGCCATTGTGTTAGTTGATAGAATTAACCAGCTACGCCATAGCGGAGTTCAAAAAACGGCGGCGATTATAGAAGCCAGTAGTTCTCGTTTTCGACCTATTATCATGACCTCATTAACCACAATATTGGGTTTAGCTCCCTTAGCGTTCAGTAGTGGTGAAGGCGCTGAATTGCGCGCTCCTTTGGCGATTACGGTTATGAGTGGTTTGCTGGTTGCTACCATGCTAACACTGTTACTAATTCCAGTGTTGTACAGCTTATTCGATAGAAAAAACTATCAAGTAGAAAGTGACGAACCGCAAAGTGAATCAGTTAAAAGTGATGGTCTTGACAATTTCCCTGATAAAACAATCGAGGCGAAAATATGACTACCCCTAAGTCTTATAACAAACGATTTACGCAAAAATTGACAGACTTACCGGCCACAGTGTGGTTAACCTCCTTAGCCATAAAGCGACCTGTTACCACGGGTATGTTGATAATGTCGCTTTTTGTGACCGGACTTATTTCGAGTAAGCTGTTGCCACAGGAAAGCTGGCCGGCACTCAATATCCCGATAGCATTTATTAATGTGCCATACAATGGCGCAACCCCAGAAGAAGTTGAACGATTGATAACCCGTCCAATAGAAGAAGCGGTGGCGACTTTAGGCGGTATTACCGAAATGCGTTCTACTAGCCGTGCAGACAGAGCATCTATTCGAGTCTTTATGGATCTTGGTACGGATTTGGATAGCAAAATATTAGAAGTACGAGAAAAAGTCGACATGGTGCGATACCTCTTGCCCGATGATGTGGAAAGAGTCTTCGTGCAAAAGTTTTCGACGCAAGACCTGCCTGTCATCAGCTTAGTCTTGTCAGGTGATAACAATCTATCTCAAGCCTATGATTTTTTGGACCAAAAACTACAACAACCACTGGAACGCCTCGAAGGTGTTGGTCAAGTTGAAATGCGGGGCGTGATCCAACCTTATATTGAAATTCAGCTTGATAGCACAAAATTGTCCATGGTCCGAGTAGATCAAGCTAAATTATTGCGTGATTTAAGAGCCAGTAATTTTTTAGTCAAATCCGGCTCCATTCTCAATGCTGGTCGCAAATTTAGAGTGTCACCTGACGGTCAATATCAGAGCCTGGCAGACATCGAAAACTTCCACGTTAGAGCTGGGGTAAAATTAAGTGAAGTAGCGAAGGTTGGTTTAGTGACGCCACCCCGAAACAGTGAAATACGAACCGACAGGAAAAAATCCGTCGGCATGGAGGTGTTTAAAGAGTCGGATTCAAATGTGATTGATGTCACCAATAGCATTGTTGCTTTAGTCGAAGCTTTGCGTCTAGAGGATGAGTTTAAAGGCATTACTATCGGTATTGAAGACAACAGCGGTGAAGAAATTCAACAATCATTGGGTGGTTTACTGAAAGCCGGTGGGCTGGGTATTGTGTTGTCTTTTATCGTTCTATTTATATTTTTGCGTAATATTCAGATAACCTTAGTGGTGGTCGCCTCTGTGCCTATATCATTAAGTTTTGCCTTAGCTGGCATGTACTTTATGGGCTACAGCTTAAACATGCTGTCACTTGCTGGACTCTTTATTGCCGTGGGTTTATTAATTGATAATTCGGTGGTGATTTGTGAAAGTATTCTTCAGCAAAAAGATAAGTCACTAAGCGCCATTGAGAGAGTTCTCAAAGGCGTTGATAATGTCAGTATTGCGATAATTAGTGGCACCTTGACCACTACCATTGTTTTTATGCCCTTACTGCTTGGCGAAAAAAACTTCATTACCATTCTGGTTGAACAAATAGCGGTAGCCATATGTTTACCCTTGTTTGCTTCATTAATTATTTCCAAAACCGCGATTCCACTAATGCTAAGTCGGATAGATCAAACTGCCTTATCTGGGGTCGTGACACAAGGACGTTTAGACAAATGGTACCGTCCAAATCTCATCAGAATACTGACATATCCAAAAGCCACTGGCGCTTTCATCTTTTTGCTTTGTGTTAGTGGCTTCTTCACCAAACAATTAGTCAATGCCAATAGTGAGATGGGCCAAGGAGAGACAGAAGTCATTATTGTTTACCATATTCAAGGTCAACAAAAATTAGCAGATGTGAGTCGTTTGGTGGACCAAATGGAGCAGTACTTGTACGATAACCAGCAAGCCTTTGAATTTATCCAGGTTAATAGCCGGATTTTTTCAAGCTATGCGATGTCCCGTGTGAAACTAAAAGAAGGTTACTCAATTCCTTTTAATGATTTAAAACAACAAATTAAACAAGGGTTCCCTGAAACTGCGATTGCAAAACCCTCATTTGAGTGGTCTGAACAAAAGCAAAAACTGGTTAAGATGACATTAAACGGCAGTTCTACAAAGCGCCTATTGGAGATGAGCGAATCCGTTATCAGTCAGTTAAGTAATGTTGAGGGTTTTTCTGAGGTCGGTATTGATGATGAAAACAAAGATATGGAATTGGTATTGCGGATCGATCGCGAAAAAGTGTCACGCTTAGGGTTAAACACGCAAGACATCGCTATACGTATTGCAAACTCACTGCGGGGCATCAACCTGCGTTCTTTTCGCGATGCGAAGTTAGGAGAAGTTGATATCCGTTTGGTTTACCATCCTGAACAAGCAGTGCCTATGGAGCGCATAAAGCAATTACCGATTTATGAAAGTAACGGACGCATTATTACCTTACAACAATTAGTGGTTTTTGACACTCAGCCTATTTTGCAACAGATCACGCGCGTGCAACGAAGAACGACGCTAGGTATTTCCATTAACCTTGCGGACATCAGCCGTGATCAAGCTGCCGAAAAAATCAAAGAAGTGATGGATAATATTGTGTTGCCTTCGGGCTATGATTGGAACTTAGGGCGCCAGTTTACTGAAGATAGAGAAGCCGCCAAAGACATGTTGATAAATATGATACTCGCCTTAGCGCTGATTTTTATTGTGATGGCGGCGTTGTTTGAATCATTGTTAATGCCGATCGCCATATTATCGTCTATCGGCTTAGCCTTTATTGGAGTGTATTGGACCTTTGCTATAATGGGTATGGGTTTGGGTGAAACCGGCATGATCGGCATGTTGATTTTAATGGGTATAGTGGTAAATAACGGCATTGTACTGATTGACCAGATTAATAAGTTGAAAACCGATTCAACAACCCTCATTACGCCGATTGTCGAAGCGTGTGTGAGTCGAATTAGGCCGATTTTTATGACGGTAGCAACGACTATTATAGGTATGGTTCCATTAACGTTTGCTGCCAATGATAGCCAAACTTACCCAATGGCTGTCGCCATTATCGGTGGCCTATTGTTTTCAACCTTTACCAGTTTGTTTTTAGTTCCATTTTGTTATTTGATGCTAGTTAAGCTGGGTGAGCTTTCAAGCCACCGTTTTGCCGAAGCTAAAGCTGTCATTCCGCACCCCTATTTTTAATTAAATTCGCTCATTAAATAAGCACTTGATCTATTTTTGTTAAAAATGTCTTGACACGGATCCCCAGCTTTGATCTATTACTCTCTTTTGAGAGAGTAA
>Ga0307930_1000122_pt1 | contig 55858 bp, 58 predicted proteins | sample OrgLakmetageno46_FD_203161 | JGI IMG/M metagenome (GOLD analysis project Ga0307930, IMG submission 203161) | Saline water microbial communities from Organic Lake, Antarctica - #46 | ecosystem: Environmental > Aquatic > Non-marine Saline and Alkaline > Saline | place: Antarctica: Organic Lake...
TCGACATCGCAATATAACTCGACTAATTTATTCATGCCTGTTCCTTTTTAGATTTGTTTAATCTTTGTCGAAAGATCAGATCCTGGAACAGGCATTTAGTTCAATTTTCTTAAACAGGATTCGGGTTGGTTAAGCACTTTGGGTACGTGCAGAACATATGAAGACCCAGAGCAGGGAGATCCACAGGAGGCGCATGAAACATATAATTCAGGTCATGCGACAGGAGGTAGTAACGACCCTACATTTGTTGAGCGGGCGAAAAGAGGTGGTATTCACATAGGTCCTGGTTGTAGCAATATTACCATCAGTAACAACACTAGTAGCACCTCACTTCCAGATGCCTATGTTTTGTGTACCACAACTGAATTTTCACCAGAAAAACTAAGCGATACGTTCGGTAAGTATTGTGTTGAAATAACAAACCCAAGAGAGTTCTTTGTTACTGTTTCGGAAAACTTAGAGTCTCAGGCTGCAATTAAAGAAGCTGCAGCTGGCAAGATTATTTATAAAGATCGTAGCTATAGCGGAATGGAATCACCACCTGGACCAATCGGCTTCGTTAAGCCACCAGACTTGTATGCTAGCCAAAAGGAATTTAGGTTTCTATGGCTCCCTGAAAAAAGCAAAGAAATAACTCCATTTTTACTAAAGTGCCCTAAAATAAGCCATTTATGCAAGCGAATCGCCTAACAAACGCATCAAATCTGACTCCGCAAGCTGTCGCATTTTTTGCAAAAAAGACGCAAAAAACTGCGCCAACTCACTCCGCAGTTTATGCGGGCGTTATGCCTCATGAGCCGTAAAGCTTGCGTACGGCTGAAAGATTTTAACCACACTTTAATAAAGGGAAGTATAAATTATGGCAGATCCAAGAGTATTCATAAGTTTCGATTTTGATCACGATGAAACTGAAAAAACCTTATTTGTAGGCCAAGGGAAAAATTCAAAAACACCTTTTTCAATACAAGATTGGTCAGCAAAATCTTCAATGGCGCAGTCAAAGTGGGAAGCTATAGTCAAAGAAAAAATTAATAAATGTAATATGGTTATAGTTCTATCAGGTAAAACTATGGCTAGCGCGACGGGTGTAGCTAAAGAAATTGCTATGGCTAAGGATCAAAACGTTCCTGTATTTGGTGTATATGTTGACGGGGCTGGTGCAAGCAACAATTTGCCTACAGGTTTGCAACGAAACAGAACAATTGCGTGGAAGTGGGACAAAATTGCTGATGCCATCGATCAGATGATGACTGAAGGCAAGAATAAATAGGAGGTATCATGAAAAGAGCACTAGTTGTTGGAATTGATGATTATCCTAACTCTCCGCTAAACGGATGTGTAAACGATGCAAATGCAATCGCAAATACACTTGAAACGCATGGAGATGGATCACCAAACTTTAGCGTTAAGTTAATAACTTCCCCGAGGGAGAATGTGAATCGTTCAAATCTCCGAGAGGCTATTGATCAACTTTTCACAGGTGAATCAGACATGGCACTTCTATATTTTTCTGGCCACGGCCTTATAAAAAGCACAGGAGGCTATTTAGTTACGAAAGATGCCAGTAGATATGACGAAGGCGTTTCTATGGACGAGATTCTCAACATAGCAAATCAATCCAAAGCTAATAATAAAATTATTATTCTAGATTGCTGTCATTCAGGCGCTCTTGGAACACCGAGCTTTACAGATAACAATATTGCGCAATTATCAGAGGGGCTTTCTGTATTAACAGCAAGTCGGGATAGTGAATATTCCATGGAAGTAAATGGTGCTGGTGTGTTTACGTCTTTAGTGGTTGACGCACTAAAAGGTGGTGCAGCTGATTTAAGGGGGAATATTACTCCAGGATCATTATATGCGTATGTTGATGAAGCGTTAGGTGCTTGGGATCAGCGCCCAATTTTTAAAACAAACGTTTCAAGTTTTGCATCACTGAGAAAAATTACACCAAAAATACCATTTGAAACCATGAGGAAAATTACTACTTATTTTAATGCTCCTGAAGCTGAACATAGTCTAGATCCAACGTACGAAGATACTGAAGAGTGTTCTGTTGAGAGTAACGTGAAAATATTTAAAGATCTTCAGAAGTTTCAAAGTGTAGGGTTAGTTATTCCTGTTGATGCCGAGTTTATGTATTTTGCGGCAATGGAATCTAAATCTTGTAGATTGACGGCTTTAGGCAATCAATATTGGCGGTTAGTAAACGAGAAAAAACTGTAACCAAAGGCATAACAAGCGCCTGCAATCTGACCTACGGCCACTGTCACCTTTTGTGCAAAGAGCCGCAAAAAAGATGCCAATAGCCTTCGGCAGTTGAGGCGGGCGTTATGTTTTCATGGTGTTTTGGTTTTAAATTTAAACTATTCATGAATAAAAGGGATTTTGATGAAAGAATCTATTAACGAGCTAAAGAGTGAGTTTAAAGCTAAATTACGTTTTTGGAATAATATTCAAAGTATGAAAGTAAAAATAGCCCTACTACTTCTATTTATAGCTTTAATAGGGTTAAAAGTTTTTACAACAGTTTTAACTTTTGACTGGCTAGCCGGTTTATTCACTTAATTTGGTGTAGTAAAAACATAACAAGATTTTAAGAGGGACAAAATACAGTTGGCTGTTTTGTTCACTCCGTTCACTTATTTTAACCAACTGTATTTTTCCCCTTAAATGGCCGTTAGCCAGTCAAGGGAATTTAATCAAAGTATGGTACTTCGAGAAGCCAGTATAAAAGATCTTTCAAATATTGTAGAATTACATGCTCAGAGTTGGCGTGAAAATTATAGTGATGTTCTATCTAATAAGTATCTTAACGAGGACGTTTATGCTGATAGGACAAAAATATGGACTGCTCGTTTAACGAACCCATCTCAAAATCAATTTATATTAATAGCAGAAATTGATAGTGTTTTTTGTGGTTTGGTTTGTGTGTTCGGCGCTAATAATCCTAAGTTTGGAACTATCATTGATAACCTACACGTTAAATCCCGAATTAAAGGAAAAGGGATTGGTACTAAATTATTAGTCGAAGCTGCGGGGTGGGCAGCAACAAATTATGAAAATGACAATCTATATCTTGAAGTTTTAGAGGGTAATTTAAAGGCTATTAAGTTTTATGAATCTCTTGGAGGAGAAAGGGTAGATATTGCTTATTGGCATACTCCGTGTGGTAATAAGGTTAAAGAGTTAATTTATAGCTGGGGGTCACCCAAGAAACTGGCTAACAAGCAAATCAACAAGGACTAAAAACAGTGGGCTGTTCGCTCCGCTCCATTTTAGCCCACTATTTTTAGCCTGTTATTCGGGCGTTGAGGCTGTAGAATTTCTCCTATAAGAACATTTTGATGTTCTTATTAAATACTTCTAAATTGTCTGCTTTTTAACCTTGAGCCCCAGGGTTAGGTGTGATCTAATAGATATTATTCATCCACAGTAAATTGTCATGGCCAATTACAAGCCTGATTTATCCTGGCAAAACAAGTTCATCCCCGTCAATTTCTCAGAGCAAATTCTGCCCGGTACGTTTGAATATGCGCTTTGTTATATCGTCGAAAACAAGCTCGACTTATCGGGGTTTGATGCCTGGTATAACAATGACAAAACAGGCGCGGCGGCTTATCCACCCTCAGTGATGTTGAAGATTATATTACTCGGTTATGCCCATGGCGTAATTAGTAGCAGGCGCATTGCCAAGGCTTGCGACACCAATACTCACTTTATGAGTGTGTCGGGTGATGTGCAGCCACATTACACGCCTATCGCGGGGTTTGTGGCAAAGATGCATGAACAAATTGAGCCGCTTTTTACCCAAGTGCTGATGATATGTGATGAAGAAAATTTAATTGGCCATAACATGTTTGCCATTGATGGCTGCAAGATAAAGTCTAATGCGAGTAGAGAGTGGAGCGGCACGTTCGAAGAGCTCGGGCGTAAAAAAGCAAAGTTAGAGCGTGCCAGTCAACGGATTATTGAGCGTCATCAAGTGCAAGATGGTTCAGGTGATGAGGAGGTTGCTCATGACTTAAAACAAAAAGAAAAACTAGATAAAAGCGCTGAAAAAATCACAATGTTCTTAGCCACTCACGAAGAAAAAACAGGCAGTAAAGGTAAGCCGGTTAAAAGTAATATTACCGACCCAGATAGCGCAAAGATGACCTACAATTGCTCCTGCATGATAGGCATATAGTCCATCCATGGACAAAACCACATCAAAAGGGACTATCCAAGGTTATAACGGGATAGCGATAAACGATGATAAGCACCAGATAATATTCCAAGCCCAAGCATGGGGCTCAGTGGGAGAGCAACAAACACTACAATCTGCCATTGAACAACTTAACCAGCAACTGGATAAACTCAATGCTACAAAAAACAATGATGATAAAACACATAAAACACATAAAACAACCACGAAATTCACTGCTGATAGCGGCTTTAAAAGCGAAGACAACTTAGCCTTCATGGCCAATAGTGGCTTTGATACTTACATTGCTGACACCCAGTTTAGAAGCAGAAACCCGCTGTTTAAAAACAGCGAAACCTACCACACAGAAAAAGAAAAAAGCCGGCTTAAACGACGAAATGGCAAACCGCGACTCTTTACTTCACAAGACTTCCATTACGATAAAAATAGTCAAACCTGCCGTTGCCCAGCAGGTAACCTTATGTGGTGCAGCGGAACTAACGTAAACAGTAACAATAAAGAATACACCCGTTTTGGCGGATATTTAAAAGACTGTAAAACCTGTCCCCTGCAAGCGCCGTGCATGCGTAAGCCTCCAACCCAAAGAGGGCGACAAGTACAGTTCTTGAACGACGCGTCACGAAAACGGCTCAGTTACGGTGACAAAATGAAAATCAAAATAGACAGCCCAATGGGGCGACGACAATATTCAAAAAGACTGGGATGCATAGAGCCAGTGTTTGGCAACATCACAACGAATAAAGGCATGAACAAACTGACCTTACGAGGCCAAGTCAAGGTGAATGCCCAATGGCAGCTATATTGCCTAGTCCATAATATAGAAAAGCTGCAAAGCACAATGCATTAAGAAGGGTAACCCCTTTTTACCCTCAATAAAGCCACCTAAACCTCGCCTAAACGCCCATCAAAACAATGCTCAATCACTATTTTTAATATTGAAGGTCAAAACCAAGTAATCGATTGAATCAAAATATGAACTCAGATATCGTTTCAGGACTAATAAAACAAATTCAAAACGGGTTAATCTACAGCCTCGTTAGACACCAAGAACGAATTAAGTGGAAACCCTCAGGCATTTAGCCTATGGCGCAAGTAGGGATGTCTATCTGAGGGAGATGAAATGAAACGGGCTGATTATTTAGTTTCGGGGGAGCTTGCACGATTAATTCCGGTTGCTAGTAAACCTGAACTTCGAAATACCTGTGTCACCTGCGCCATGTTGATGGCTGTGGATGAATTTGCCGAAGCGTTACTTGGTCCAGTTGGTGCACCAACTGGCAAGCGTTCCAAAGTTGAAGTTTGGGTTGAGCCCGTATTTAAGGCCGATAAGAGCGAGAATAAGGGTAGGCCCGACGCATTAATCATAGTTAATAATGGTCGCAGAGAGTGGCGCGCCGTGGTGGAAGCAAAAGCCAAGGGAGCTGATCTCGAGTCTGGCCAGATCGAGCGATATCTGGATATTGCAAAAGCCCAAGGTGTTGACGCTGTAATTACGATTTCAAATCAATTTGTAGCTACACCGATGCAATCCCCTTGCGTTATCAGCAGACAAAAGCTCAAGAAAGTTGCGCTGTTCCATTGGTCTTGGTCGTATCTAAAAACCGAGGCAAAAATTCAATTAGCAAAAAGTACGGTCTCAGATCCAGTTCAGGCTTACATGTTGGATGAGTTTGTGCGTTTTCTCGAACACGAGTCCGCTGGCGTCAGCGAATTTGAGCAAATGGGCAAAGAGTGGGTAGAGGCGTGCAAACTATTTTTTGCGAAGTCTGTTCTAGACAAAAAATCTCCTCTCGGGTTAGCGGTCGTTAGCGACTGGGATGAACTGACGCGATGCACGGCTTTGTCAATGAGCAGAGATCTTCAAACAAACGTCACCACAGTTCTTAGCACCAAGGAACGGAGAGACCCGAATAGTCGCCTCGAAGTGATTCAAGCAAAATTTATTGGCTCCGGTGTATTAGAAAGTAGGCTCGATGTGCCTGATGCCGCATCGCCAATATGCGTGGAAGCTGACCTTACGAGTCGCTCTGTTACCGTTTCAATGGCTGTCGCCGCTCCTCAAGATAAGACCCGTGCGCCTGCAACAGTGAATTGGCTACTACGCCAATTGGCAAAAACTGAAGATGGGAGCCTGATGATCGTTGCCAAATGGCCCGGTCGCACCGGTGATACGTATGCCGAGCTTTCGGCAATTCGGGAGGACGCCGATGCTCTAGTAGGTGAACGAAAGGGCCAGCTTCCTCGAACTTTCGAGATTAAGTCGGTTTCCGACCTTGGCGGAAAATTTACTCAGCGTCGTAATTTCGTTCCTGCGTTAGTTAAATGCGTTACCCAGTTTTATGAAGCCGTTGGTCAACACATTGTGCAATGGCAAGCTCCGCCGCCGAAGCCAAAAAAAGCACAGCAAACAGAGGAGTCATCGGAAGACGAGAACGATTCAGAGAGTGGTGGAGTTGGCGTCTAACAAATCGTTGCAAGGGACGTTTGACTCGTCCTCATTTTTTCTGTCACAAAGATAGTCGCCGCTTCAAACGGCCCTGAAATAAGGCGTTATATGCAAATATTTAGAGCACTTTTTTGACATCACGGTAAAAATTTTCGTGTGAGCCTAATGTAATTAACTCCAAGATCACTGCACCATCTTCATAACTATAGCCAAGCAACGTTAACTGCTTTACCATTTTAAATTTGTAAACGCGCAAAAAACATAAGTCTCCTTTTTTTTGCTCGCCTATTTGAGGATTTTCCATAAGTATTTTGATTGCCTTATCGAGATCCCGCTTTTGGTTTTGATGTAACTTCTTTACTGTTCTTTCAAAGCTCGAGGTCTGTAATACTTTGGTAGCCCTAACCAAAATTATAAAGCTCTAATTTTCCCGCGTCTTTCTCAGCCTTAGAAATTATTGCTTGTCGCACAAATTCATAGGGTAAATCAGGGTTATCTTCCATCATTTCACCAATTTTTGCCCAATGCTCAATTTGTTTTGGTGTGGTGCGATTTAGTGCTTTTCCCATAATCGCAGCTTTCTCAACTAAGTTTGCATCTAGCCTTACGCTTGAGGTTGCCATAATATATCTCCTATTGGTTTACTCTACTGTAGCAAAGCGCATCAATTGTGGCAATCTGCATATAACAAACGCATTAATTCACTCACTGCGTTCGCTGGGACAACTTTACGGGTGCATTTCGCGTTGCTTAAAAGCTGCGCCGATAAACTTGCCCGTTATGCGGGGTGTTAGCAATCAAAAAGGAACTTCAAAGCTCATGTACAAAATATTTAAAATACTTTTAATTTCTTCCTTGGCTTTTACGGGCACTTGTAGTGCTGGTGAGTGGTATGAAGGAGGCACACTCACAGACCAGAACGCAATTGTAGGGCAAGATGCTAGTCTAGCGAATAAGATTGCCCCGTCAGCAGATTTTGTTGCAGTAATGTTCCAAGGCAGTTATCTCAAGCTTTCTATCTCAAGCCTTCTATTTCAAGCCTTCTATTTCAAGCAACATTAAGTCCGTCACTGATTTAGCTGCATATGCTATTCAAGTTGCATGGCGCCAGTATGCTACGCCGGAGAATGCGGCGTTAAGAAAGATAATACTTGGGCCGCTTTGTAGCCGAAAGCTGTCTTTACAGGCAAATTTCCTAACGGACGGTTTAATCAAGAAATTCAAAATCAAGCTATCAGTGAGACCAGTCGCGTGCTTTTTAGCAAGTACGGTTAACTCACTGGATTGGCATTATAAAAAAAGACGACAGTAGAAAAACGCTTATCAAATGATACGGTCTTTCTGCGTCGTCTATACTATTTTACAGCTTACTAAGCTTCTTTTGCTCTGATCAGCAACGAACCAACATCAGCCTTGACGACTTCTACCACGGTTCCTTTCACCAAGTCTTCGTGAGCATTTAAATACCAACTGATACCAGAGAATTGGTATTTAGGCTTTTGTTTCATTGGCAGCGCCGCTTCAACATTTTCTGGCAACACAAAGGTATGCCCTATGAGGTCAGAATCGGCGCGACGATAATCAACGGTATTTTGTAATTTCGCCAGTCTTGTCCATAGCAGCGCAGCAAATACAGCAGTGAAAACGGCAATTGAAATCATCGTCCAAGCAAATGTTTCTGGGATTAATCCTGCCCACATAATTATTGCTGTAGCAATGGCGGCTAAGCCAGTAAAAGTCAGGAAAAATGTGCTAAAACCCAATACGACAACTTCAACGATTAATAGTATGACACCTACAATTAATATTGTTTCAATTAAGTTGTTAGCAAACCATTCCATATTAGACTCCTTTTTGAGCCATAGTGTTGATGATGCTTGTTGCTTGCGCAACAACAGATGCGATATCCGTACCTGCGTCTGGTAACAGCACAACACTCGACTCTTTGGCTATGGCTTTTTTAGCTTCAATCGCTCTTGAAGCGAGATCAAGTTGAATTGCTTTTTGACCTGCCTCAGTATTGGCTGCCTCACCTACTTTTCTTAAGGCCTCGGCTTGAGCTTCTGCGACAGCAACTATTGCTGATGCTTCACCTTGCGCTCGCAATATTTGTTCTGACTTTTCAGCTTCAGCAGCTAATACAACAGCGGCTTTTTGACCTTCAGCGCGGTTAATCGCAGATTGTCTATCACCTTCAGATTCTAAAATCTGTGCGCGTTTCACCCTCTCGGCTTTCATTTGCGCTTCCATCGCTTCCATAATAGAACCCGGCGGAATGATGTCTTTAATTTCATATCGCATCACCTGAATTCCCCAAGGGCCAGCCGCTTGGTTAATTGCTGTTACGATGTTTAAGTTCAATATGTCTCTTTCTTCAAAGGTCTTGTCGAGTTCCATTTTACCTAATTCAGAACGCATGGTGGTTTGCGCTAATTGTATTACGGCAAACGCATAGTCCTCTACCCCATAGGTCGCTTTGTAAGGGTCCATTACTCGAAAATATAAAACGCCATCAACCATTAATGAAATATTATCTTTGGTGATTGCACTTTGTTCTTGGACATCGAAGGCTTGTTCCTTTAATGAGCGGTCTGCAGAAATACGGTCGATAAAGGGTAAAATGAAGTTCAGTCCCGCTTCTTTAGTCGACTGGAATTTACCAAATCGCTCGATAACAAAGACTCTGTTTTGTGGCACAAATTTAATGCTGCTTCTTAACAACACTAATACCAAGATGATAATGGCGACTTCTACGGTCAGGATATAATTAAACAATAAGTCCATATACTACTTCCTTTTGTCGGTTTAATATTACGATCAGTTCTAGTTACCTTTGATCATAGCTTAAAAGTGACCATTTAGCATTCTAATAACAATCACTGGGAGGCTTTTTTAAACTGTAAAGCTGGAACTGTTGCAGTATGCGTATTACCGGCTGCTTAGATTGCTTGTTGTATAAATAATGCGTGGTAATTATCTTCAGGATGGTTATCTGAAAAGCCAAATGCTTCAAGTATCACAGGGTAATGTGAGCTAGACTGAGCTATGCAGACTCGAATGCTTATATTGAGTACTTATAAGAGCATAAGCACAAAGAGCGTGACAGGCGCTCTTTGTGTTACGTTATTCTTCGGATCTTTTAGGCTTTGCGTGTTCTTTAGGTCTTCGCAAATGCTTTTGCTAAATAGGCATCGAAGTCAGGTTTAGCAGCGGCTTGGTCTTTCGCTATCGCCCTCGCTTCTGGCATAGCGTTTAACTTTGCAAATAACTCTTTTGCACCAGGTGCTTCGGCAAACAAGTCAGTTGCAAATAATTTTTTAGCCACACCTGATGCTAAACTCATTGAATATAAAAAGAATATATCAGCGGCGGTCATTTTATCACCTGCAAGGTAGGGTGAAAATGAGGCTGCACGGGACAGCGCTTGTATACCATTGAGCAGTGCACGTTTTGCTTCGCTCTTAGTTTGTTCATGCACGGGTACACCAAAAAAAGCTTCAGAATGGCAGCGTCGAGCAGGCAATTCTATATACAGTTCTACCATTTTCATTAACTCTCTAATTCTAGCTCGTTCGTAAGCTGAGCCAAAAATTAGTGGATCCGCAGGAGATAATTCATCTAAGTATTCAAAAATAACATTGGTTTCGATTAACACGCCATCTGCCGTTTGTAGTGCGGGTACTTTCCCGGTTGGACAGATTGCGAGGTACTCAGGTGTTTGATTCGGATAGGTAATAACCGTTTCATATTCAATGCCTTTTATGGCCATTGCTAGTTTGATCATGTTGTAATAATTACTGACGTTAAATCCGTATAATTTAAGCATTGTATTGTCTCAATCGATATTTTTAGTAGTAACATACTGTTGCGTTTTATTGCTAAATTTGCAACATTCAAATTCTTATAGTCAAGTATCATTTTTTTGAACCTAAGGAAAATCCATGAATATTGTTTGTGCACATTGTTGGTCAACCAATCGCATTCCCGACGATAAAACTCACGTCGGTGCTAAGTGTGGCAAATGCGGTGAAGCGATCTATAGCTCAAAGCCAGTTGACCTAGATGACAGTAGTTTTTATTCCTATGTTGAAAAAAACCACATGCCTGTCGTCGTTGATTTTTGGGCAAGCTGGTGTGGGCCATGCAAAGCAATGGGACCCGCATTTGAAAGCGTAGCAAAAGAATCTGATGGTATTTTGTTTGCAAAAGTAAACACTGAAGATGCAAATGCAGTGTCAGCTGATGCTGCTATTCGTTCTATCCCGACGCTAATCTTTTTCCATAAAGGCAATGAAATTAATCGAATTTCGGGTGGAATGGGCGAAACACAATTAAAACAGTGGATAATGCAAAGCTTCCAAAAGATTTAAAAACTGTTTTGTTGACGTCTTAAGTCATTGAGCCAGAATGTTGAATGCGCCCGGATAAGGCAACATTGTGCAAATTTGGTGCGTTCAATACACTTTTAATTGTTTCTATAACTCTAACTGTATGAAACTATTATAAAAAATATATTGGCATATTTAGTGAGTAACAAAGTTGCATTTAACGAGTTTTGCAAGAACATCGCACGCTTACAGGCGACCCATACACTAGCGTAGCGTTAAATCGTAAAGTAAGGCATTGCAAACGCGAAAACAACATATTTTATAGTCAATCGATGACGATTGATTTATAACGGCAAAGAAGCCCGCAGCAGATCATTGATCGACTGTGGGTTTTTTTATGCCTGAAAAAGGAAACAAAGATGGCGAAGTCAATTATTAGTAGCGTTCCTAAAGACAATATCGTGGTTATTGGCAACGGCATGGTTGGGCATCATTTTGTACAGCAATTGCGAGCACAAAGCCCAGATGCCTCCATTCGAGTGTTGTCGGGCGAGCCACGTTTAGCCTACGACCGAGTTCATTTATCTGAATTTTTCAGTGGTAAAACGGCTGATGACTTAGCAATGACCACACCGGCGGAATACACGTTACTGAACGTGAGTTTTCATACCGAGGCTTGGGTAAAGGCTATCGATAAAGTAAGTAAAATAGTCACCATCAAAACAGGTCAACAGTTTTGCTACGACAAACTCGTTTTAGCAACAGGTTCATACCCTTTTGTTCCTCCTATTCCTGGTAATCAGCAACAGCATTGTTTGGTGTATCGCACAATTGAGGACCTTTATGATATTCAAGCCTCCGCACAGGTCAGTAAAATAGGTGTTGTTGTTGGTGGCGGCCTATTAGGTTTGGAAGCAGCAAATGCGCTCAAAGAAGCCGGTCTTGAAACACATGTTGTTGAATTTGCACCGCAACTGATGGCGGTGCAACTAGATACCTCGGGTGGCCGATTGCTACGAGACAAAATTAGTGCGCTTGGAGTTGAAGTGCACACTCAAAAAGCGACCCAAGAAATTGTTGCCGGTGATAACTGCAGATATCGTATGAATTTTGCTGATGGAACCTTCCTAGAAACTGACATGATCCTCTTTTCTGCAGGTATCCGTCCCAGTGATTCTCTGGCTAAAGCGCATGATTTAGCCATGGGGGAGCGCGGCGGTATTGTGATTGATGATTATTGTTTAACCTCAGATAAAAATATTTATGCAGTGGGTGAATGTGCGCTTTGGCAGCAACGCATATTTGGCTTAGTTGCACCAGGTTATACGATGGCCCGAGCAGCTGTATCGCATATTCTGAATGGCGGGTCTGATAAAACACTTAAGTTTGAGGGTGCTGACATGAGCACGAAACTCAAGCTGATGGGTGTTGAAGTTGGTTCCATTGGTGATGCTCATGCGAAAACCCTGAACGCACTGTCTTATACTTATGAGAACCAGCCTCTGGGCGTATACAAGAAAGTAGTGGTTGATGGCACACAAACTAAACTGCTTGGCGCAGTGTTAGTCGGTGATACAAGTGACTACGATACGTTACTTCAATATGCACTTAATGCGATTGATTTACCTGAATTTCCAGAATCATTAATCCTGCCTTCTACCGGTGATGCACTCCCTGCATTGGGTGCTGACGCTTTGCCCATGACCGCAACAATATGTTCTTGTCACAATGTGTCCAAGGGCGACATTGTGGCTGCAATAGACCAAGGTAGTTATACGCTCAGTAGCGTTAAGTCTTGCACCAAAGCGAGTTCTGGCTGCGGCGGTTGCGCTGCATTGTTGAAGAAAGTGGTTGATACTGAATTAGGTAAGCGCGGTGTGGAGGTGAAAAAAGATGTCTGCGAACATTTTGCCCACTCACGTCAGGAATTATTTCATATCGTGAAGGTTGAGGGCATTACGTCCTTTGATGTATTAATCGAGCAACATGGCAAGGGTCTAGGTTGCGAGATATGTAAACCCTTGTCGGCGTCTATTTTTGCGTCAGTTTACAATGACTTTATTTTACAAAAAGAACATCTAGGCTTGCAAGACACCAATGATATTTTCCTTGGCAATATGCAAAAGGACGGCACTTATTCAGTTGTGCCTCGCGTTCCTGGTGGCGAAATAACACCTGAAAAGCTGATCTTACTGGGTGAAGTTGCGCGCGACTATCGTCTTTACACAAAAATTACGGGAGGCCAACGGGTGGATTTATTTGGAGCCCGGGTCGAAGACTTGCCTGATATCTGGGAACGCCTTGTGGCGGGTGGTTTTGAAACAGGACATGCCTATGCGAAATCGCTGCGTACCGTAAAATCTTGTGTTGGCAGTACATGGTGTCGCTTTGGAGTGCAAGATTCAGTTGCGCAAGCTATCGACTTGGAAAACCGCTACAAAGGCCTGCGTGCGCCACACAAGATTAAATTTGGCGTATCCGGTTGCACTAGGGAATGTGCTGAAGCACAAAGCAAAGATATAGGTATTATTGCCACAGAAAACGGATGGAACTTGTACGTTTGCGGTAACGGTGGAATGAAACCAAGACACGGTGATTTATTCGCAATCGATCTAGACACTAAAACCTTGGTCAAATACATCGATAGAATATTGTCTTTTTACATCAAAACAGCAGATCGTTTGCAACGTACGTCGGTTTGGATGGATAACATGGAAGGTGGGTTAGGCTACCTTCAAGATGTGGTTATTAATGATGCCTTGGGCATTGGAAGTGAGCTCGAGGCACAAATGCAAAATATTGTAGATACGTACCAATGTGAATGGAAGACCACGATTGAAAATCCGGAGTTGCGTAAGCGCTTCCGCCAGTTTGTTAACAGCAATCAGAAAGATAACAACATTACGTTTGTGCAAGAACGCGGTCAAATCAGACCAGCGACTGAAGAGGAAAAAAATACCATTAATATTGTGGAGCGGGTGTAGGAAAAGCGCATAAGTACAGCAATAACTAACCAAGCGAGAAACGTAATGACAAATGCACTTACTAAGCATCAACAGAACGACAGTGGCACAATCGAAGCAGATAGCATGACTAATATAGCAAAGACGCAGTTATGCATTTCTCAGGTAAGCACTAATGAGATGGACGGTGAACAGTCTATGCAAAGAGTATGTGAATTATCCGACCTTGCACCCAACTCAGGTGTGTGTGCCTTGATTAATGATGTCCAAATCGCCATCTTCCAGCTAGTCAATAATAAAGGCCACACCAGCATTTATGCGCTAAGCAATTGGGATCCAATTGGTAAAGCAAATGTTATGTATAGAGGGCTCATAGGGTCTATTTCAGATGAGCCTGTGATTTGTTCTCCTTTATACAAACAGCATTATTCGTTAAAGACGGGTCGCTGTTTTGAAAGTGAAGAGATGCATTTGTCGGTGTATAGGTGCGTTGTTGAAAATCAACAAGTCTTTGTTGGTCTCGCTGATGCAGCGACATTTGCTGCGTAGCTCTGGTAGATACAAAGATGTCGATTCAAAATAATTCTTCGGTAAAGGTAATCCAAACAACCTGTCCATATTGTGGTGTGGGTTGCGGCATTGACGTTAACGTTAAGCCTCTAAATCTAGTCGGCTCGGCTGCTCATCCTGCTAATTTTGGTCGATTGTGTGTCAAAGGCACGCATCTACTAGAAACAATCTCACCTGAAGGGCGCTTGTTGCAACCTGCTATTAATGGCCAAACTGCATCTTGGGATGAGGCGACCTCGCTGGTTGCATTAAAACTCAAACAAACTATTGCCGAGTATGGTCCAGACTCAGTCGCATTTTATGTCTCAGGGCAGCTTCTTACTGAAGACTACTATGTAGCCAATAAACTAATGAAGGGCTTCTTAGGCAGTGCCAATATCGACACTAATTCCCGCCTTTGTATGTCCTCAGCGGTCGCCGGCTATAAGCGTGCTTTCGGCGCAGATGTTGTTCCATGCAGTTATGAAGATATAGAGCAAACAGAACTACTGGTGCTAATTGGGTCTAATGCTGCATGGACACATCCAGTGCTTTTCCAGCGCATGGAGCAAGCAAAAAAATCTAATCCGACGATGAAAATAGTGGTTGTTGACCCAAGAAGGACTGCGTCGACCGCGCAATCTGACTTGGACCTACACATAAAGGCCGGTACTGACACCATACTGTTTAACGGGCTACTGAATTACTTAAAACAAAACGCGGCCATTGATCAATGTTTTGTCTTGGAAAATACCGACTTTGCAGACGCTGCATTTGATGCGGCAGAACCATATTCAGCTGAAAAAGTAAGTGAGCTGTGCGATGTTGAGTATGCCAAAGTCCTTTGTTTTTTCGAATGGTTTGCAGCGTCTACCTCCGCCATTTCATTTTATTCGATGGGTATTAACCAATCTGTTTCAGGCGTAGATAATGCCAACGCCATTATAAACTGCCACCTTGCGACAGGTAAAATTGGTAAGCCAGGAAGCGGTCCTTTCTCAATAACCGGTCAACCGAATGCCATGGGCGGCAGGGAAGTTGGCGGTCTAGCCAACATGCTAGCTGCGCATATGGAGATTGAAAACAAACAGCATAATGCGCTCGTTGAACGCTTTTGGTTAGCTGAGAATATGGTTAAAACCGATGGTCTGAAAGCAGTAGATATGTTTGAAAAGTTGCATAAAGGTGACATTAAGTTTATCTGGATAATGGCCACAAACCCAGTGGTAAGTATGCCTAATAGGCAAAAAATTGAAGAAGCACTGCTGCGATGCGATACCGTTGTGGTGTCGGACATGGTGAGTAAAAACGATACACTTAAGTTTGCCAATATTGTGTTACCGGCCACAGGCTGGTCTGAAAAGGACGGCACAGTTACCAATTCTGACCGCAGAATATCAAGGCAACGAGCGATATTCCCCCCCACTGGGCAAGCCCGACATGATTGGCAAATCATTTGCGATGTTGCTGCTAAAATGGGGTATCAAAAAGCCTTTGAATTCACTCATGTTAGCCAGATTTTTGCCGAGCATGCGCAGCTTACCGCATTTGAGAATAACGGTGAACGTGCGCTTGATCTGTCTGCACTTGCGGATCTGACGAAACAGCAGTATGAAGCACTGCAGCCAATTCAATGGCCAGTAAACAAAGCGAATCCGAAGGGCTCATCGAGAATGTTTATGGATAATAAATTCTTTACCGATAACCGTAAGGCTAAATTCGTCGCGATCTTGCCAAAAGCGCCAGAGCAAGTTACTTGTAAAGCGTTTCCCCTGGTATTAAATACCGGACGCGTTCGTGACCAGTGGCACACAATGACAAGAACCGGTAACGCTGCTCGTTTACATCAACATACTGCGCAAGCGGAACTCAGTATTCATCCAATTGATGCTGAAATTCTAAGTTTGAATGAGGGCGATTTAGTCTCGCTTCGGGCGCAACATAGCCCACTACCGGTTATTCTGCCTTCCCTTATATCAAAAAACCAAAGGAAAGGTGAGTTGTTCGCTCCAATACATTGGTCTAAGACCTGGTCATCCCATGTCAATATAACGAGCTTATTTACCGATGCTAATGATAAAATTTCAGGACAACCTGAGCTCAAACATGCGGCAGTCAGCTTAAAAAAAACTGCGGTAAAAGCGCTAGGATGTATATTTACTCGCTACGAATTGCCCGAATTATTAGTTAATGAAATTTGTGATTATTGGGTCAAAATTAAATTAAGAAATGGCTATCAGTATCGTATTGCTTTGCTGGGTGCATTTGAAAAACTGAGTGCTGCTGAGGCTAAAAATACACCTGACACCTCAGGCCCAATTAGTTTGAGCAATTGGTACGCTCAAATAAGCGCACATATTATACAAGATTCTGAAATCCAAACACTGGCGTCATCTTCCCAGCTGATGGCTGTTAAAATTCATCAAGAAGCGCTTTCTATGATGGTTGTTTTGCATATGCATGGCAAAAACGCGGTAAGCAATGTTCTTGAATATCAAATAGACGCCAACTGGTTAAGCTTTTTGTTAGGCAAGGATGTGGTTTGTGCCACCGATATTCGCGACTTATTAAGAAATTGTCCTGATGAAGACTTCACCCAAGGTAAATTAATCTGTAGCTGCTTCAGTGTGCGCGAGAAAACCATTAGTGATGCAATTTATCGAGGTTGCAACACGGTTGATAATCTGGGTAAACAACTGAAGTGTGGTACCAATTGTGGTTCTTGTAAGTCTGAACTATCAACATTGATCAAAGCGACACAAATAATGGAGCCAAAATGACCACATCAATGAATATCTTAGTAAATGCAGGTATAGATTGCTTTAAAGCAGGTTGGCAGCAACGTTGGATACCTTCTCAAAAAACCATTGCGCCGGTGCACAGACCTAAGACGTATGCAAAAGTAGGCTCTGTCGCTATTGTAGGGGCGGGCCCAGGCGATGCAGAGTTATTGACAATTAAGGCTTATAAAGCGCTACAAAATGCAGATATTGTGCTGTTTGATTGGCTAGTAGATGAGTCAGTGTTAAGGGTCATCCCAGCGCATATTGAAAAAGAGTTTGTTGGCAAAAGAGCGGGTAAACATAGCATGCAGCAGACAGCTATTTGCAAGCGTATTTTACTGCATGCAATGGCGGGTAAAAGGGTAGTTCGCCTGAAAGGAGGTGATCCTGCAATATTTGCGCGCACTGTAGAAGAAACCCAAATGTTGAACCAATATAACGTGCCTTTTTGTATTATCCCGGGTATTACCTCTGCGTCTGGCGCATCCGCTTACACCGGTATTCCACTTACTCACAGAGAGTGCGCATCGTCGGTCAGATTCATTACGGCAAGTCTTAAAAACCCATCTTCAGAACCAAATTGGAAAGAGTTGGTGAGTAGCAGTAAAAATCAAACAATGGTTTTTTATATGGGCTTAAAGAAAATTGATTTAATCTGCTGTCGATTAATCAATAATGGCCTTACAACCTCCTTTCCTATCGCTGTGGTTGATAATGCATGTACTCCAATACAACGTACTGAAATTGGTACCATATCAACAATTACTCGACAGGTAGAAGAAGCTAAATTCAGCGGCCCCGCGATGATTGTGATAGGTAAAGTTGTAGATTATAAGCAGGCCGTCACTTTGGCATTAATGTATGACGTTTCAGTCAACCCATATTAAAGAGCTTAACCGAACATTGAATATCAAGCCTCCTCAACATTCAGCAGCTAGCGCTTTCGTTCCCTATTTACAAGCAGTGGGTCGTGGGCACAGAAGTGGACGTAGTCTAAGCCAAACTGAAGCGTGTGATGCGATGACGATGTTGCTTGAAAATCGAATTACACCTGAGCAACGCGGCGCGTTTTTAATGCTTTTGCGCGTTCGCGAGGAAACTGCCGAAGAAATTGCTGGTTTTACTGAGGCTTGCAGAGCAACGTTACCTTATGCGCTCACCAAACATGTGGATAAAGAAAATAGCGAAACAGTCATCGACTTGGATATAGGTGCTTACGCGGGGAAGCGTCGACAGCTTCCTTGGTTTCTTCTAGCGGTAGCCTGCTTGGTACAAGAGGGGGTGAAAGTGGGCATGCATGGCACCCAAGAGCCAGAGTCGCAAAGATTGTATATTCATTCTGTTTTGTCACAATTAAGTGCCAACAGACAAGTACCCAATGAGCATTTAAAACATCAGAAAAATCAATGGCAAGCTGCGTCTATCGGGAGCATTAAAAGCAAAATTAAACATCAAGGTTTTGTCTATGCCGACTTGTCACTTTTGCATCCGCAATTGGATGAACTTATTCAACTTCGTGAATTTTTTGGCTTGCGCTCATGCGCCAATACGCTAGCGCGTTTACTTAATCCATTCAACGCAAGCTATTCATTACAAGGCGTACATCACAAAAATTTGGACGACAAACACGTGGAGGTTGCGAGGCTGTTGCATGAAAGACACATCCTTTGCTTTCGAGGAGAAGGGGGAGAACCTGAGGTCGATCCATCAAAAGAAACAGTCTTAAAAATCTGTCGTCAGGGCAATGTCGAGCACATTAGTTTAACACCAGAGCAACGATGGGAATTAAAACCGAAGGCCTTGGATGTGAAAATCTTATCCTCGGTGTGGCAAGGTGCGAGTATGCACAGTTATGGTGAAAATACGGTTATTTCAACACTCGCATCACTGTTAATTTTACTTGAAAATAAAAACCAAGAGCAAGCATTCTCAGAAGCCAATAAGCTTTGGAAAGCAAGGAATGGCAGTCTTTTCCTTGGTGTTAATACGCAATTACCAAGTCGTTTATGATGTTATTTAACCTACCTTTAGTTACGTTTTATAGCAGTTGGCTGGTTCTTTGCAGAATTTGTATATCAATTTGATATCTCTGCCTTTTGCGGTCAATGAATAAAAACCACTCATATCACGAAAATACCACCGATAAGCGTGACAAGCTGAGTATTTTGCTCATTGATGATGACCATACTCGTGCTTCGGAATTGATCGCCGCATTGGAAAATTCACGTTATCAGGTAAATCATTTAGTTAGTTCAGGCGCATCCTTATTAAAACAGGTAGATGACCTAAAGCCTGACATGGTTGTTATTGATATCGAATCTCCAGACAGGGATATTCTTGACAGCCTGCACACCCTTTCTAACTTCAATCCTAAACCTATTGTCATGTTCTCTGAACAAGAGGATGCCGAGATTATTAACCGTTCAGTGAAATCTGGAGTCAGTGCCTACGTTTGTGGCAATGCTGACCCAAAAAGGGTTCGCGCTATCTTGGATGCTGCATTGGCCCGTTTTGATGACTATCAAAGTGTTAAGCAAGAGTTGGTAAATACAAAGCAAGAATTAGAAGCAACAAAGGTTATTGATACGGCAAAGCGGTTATTAATGAAATCAAGGAATATGTCTGAAAATGAGGCGTTTCATGCATTACGTAAGATGGCCATGGACACCGGGCAAAAAATTGAACAGGTAGCAAAAACCTTGATATCTGTTCTTAATACAATTAAGTAGAACGGCACTTGGCAGAGTGAGAAACCGTAACATAGAAGTAAATTTAATGATGAAAAAAAACAAAATGGGATTGTTTTATAACGCAATAATCGTCACAAGGGTTTTGCAAAAAGCATTAATCAGAACACGTTTCCGAATGGAGAAATACCATGTCAGCTCAAATTAATCTTGGTTTTGTTCCTTTAACCGACAGTGCGCCCTTAATTGTTGCGCAGGAGTTGGGGTATTTTCGACAGTTTGAATTAGATGTTAAATTATGCCCACAAAATTCATGGTCGACGCTGCGAGATAAATTGCAAACGGGTTTGCTTGATGCGGCCCAACTATTAGCTCCTATGCCCCTTGCTAGTTCACTTGGGCTTGGTGGCATGCAAGTACAAATGACAGTACCCATGGTACTGAGTCAAAATGGTAACGCCATTTCACTCTCTCACGTTTTGTGTGACGAAATATTATTGGACAGCAAGCTATCTGAATTACCGTTTCCAATGCCATCAAACCTACTAACTAAGATTGTGCAAAGAAGAGCGAAGAAAGGAGAAAAAAAGCTTCGCTTTGCTACTGTATTTCCTTACAGTTGCCATCAATATCAGTTGTTGGATTGGTTGAAGGCGGTAAATGTGCATAACGACATTGATGTGATCACTATTCCACCTAGTGAAATGTCAAGCTCGCTGGAGTCAGGTTTGATTGATGGTTTCTGCGTTGGCGGGCCTTGGAGCGCAAAATCGGTGCGCGAAGGAACGGGCGTGACAGTATTAACTTCTTATCATATTTGGCAAGATAAAGCGGAAAAAGTCCTGGGAATAACCGACGCTTTTTATCAAAAAGAGCCAGAATTGATGGCCAAACTATGTGCCGCTCTGCTCTTAGCTTGTGAATGGTTACAATATTTACCCAATAGATTCGAAGCTGCCAAGCTGATGTCACAAAGTGGCTACTTAAATGAACCTATTGAGGTTATTGCACCTTCACTATTGGGTAGTTGCTTAATCCAGAAAAATCAATCACCTCAACATGTGCCTCATTATAACCGTTTTTATGAGTCGAATTTCACTGTGGTTAATTCATCCACATTAGAATTGCAGCAGTGGCTGTTACAAAAGATGCTGGATAGCCAACAGTTGTCATCAAAAGACGCTCAGCAGAGTGTGGTAACGCAGATTATGCAAAAAGTTGTGAATAAGGGATGCTTTGATGAGGCAATAGCATTGCTCGCAAAACACAACCATAAGTACTGATTGTTAGCTGCCTGATGTGGCTAAAACAAAATGCAGAAGCACAGCAATAGTGCAGTTTGCACAAAGTTGATTCATTTAACTGGATCACAACTTCGTTGTTAAATTGTTAAGACTCTGATTATAAACAAGTAAAAAGTTGGCATTAATGATGCTTAGTAATAGTGAAAGTTAGCAAGCGGGTAGCGAACAAAATGTGTGTTTGTCGGGACATTCATTTTGTGGTTAGCAGCTTAAATGAGAAATGCACTTCTGTAATTAGTATTACATTCACTCATTTATAATAATAAGAACCTAACGACAAAGAATAATCGACACCAAAGACGGTGTTAATTATTCAGGCAAAGTAGCCCACGATGAAAAGATAGCAATGTCTCTTCAACGTGGGTTTTTTTTTGGAATTTTATCGGTTTTATCAATATCAAAAGAGAAAGGATTATCCTATGGTTATTCAAAAAATGAAGACATTTAACACCTCAATGAGGCCGGTCTTAGTCGCACTTACCGCTGTTACGTTTTTCTCTTTATGTGTAAATATGCAGTTGGCTCAAGCGCAAACCAAAGTAGGTTACGCTGAAAAAGAAGAGCTTAAAATTGGTTTTATTAAACTAACTGATATGGCGCCATTAGCGGTGGCGTATGAAAAGGGCTATTTTGAAGACGAAGGTTTGTATGTCACGTTAGAAGCTCAAGCTAATTGGAAAGTACTCTTGGACCGGGTTATTGATGGCGAGCTTGATGGTGCTCATATGTTAGCGGGTCAACCCTTAGGCGCAACGATTGGATTTGGCACTCAGGCTCACATTATCACTGCTTTAAGTATGGATCTGAATGGAAACGCGATTACCGTATCAAATGATGTTTGGGCTCAGATGAAACCAAATATTAAACATGAAAATGGCAGACCAGTGCATCCAATTACAGCTGATGCATTAAAGCCTGTTGTTGATAAATACGCTGCACAAGGTAAACCTTTTAAGATGGGTATGGTATTTCCAGTCTCTACGCATAACTACGAACTGCGTTATTGGTTAGCGGCAGGTGGTATTCACCCGGGGTACTATGCACCCCATAAAGGCGACACAAGCGGGCAAATTGATGCACAAGCGTTGTTGTCTGTAACACCGCCACCACAAATGCCAGCGACCATGGAAGCAGGCACTATTGATGGTTACTGTGTGGGTGAGCCTTGGAATCAGCAAGCGGTCATTAAAGGTATTGGTGTTCCAGTTATTACCGACTATGAAATTTGGAAAAACAATCCTGAAAAAGTATTTGGAGTCAGCGCCAAGTGGGCAGAAGAAAATCCAAATACCCACATTCGTGTTGTTAAAGCAATCATTAGAGCAGCAATGTGGCTGGATGAAAACGATAATGTAAACCGAGTCGAAGCCGTCAAGATGCTTTCTAGAAGCACCTATGTAGGTGCCGACGAAGAAGTCATCGCCAATAGTATGACCGGAACCTTTGAGTACGAAAAAGGCGATAAACGTGAGATACCCGACTTCAACGTATTTTTTCGCTATAACGCAACTTATCCATTCTTTAGTGATGCAGTTTGGTATCTAACCCAAATGCGTCGCTGGGGACAAATCGAAGAACCTAAGTCTGACGACTGGTTTATGGCGACTGCAAAGAAAGTATATAAGCCTAAAATCTATGCTGTGGCTGCTAAAGAGCTCATTAGCGAGGGCAAAGCGAAAGCATCCGACTTCCCTGACTTTGCAACGGAAACTGGCTTTAAGCCCCCTCAAAGTGAATTTATCGACAATGTGACTTATGACGCTACAAAACCTAATGCCTATCTGGACTCATTTGCTATTGGCTTAAAAGCAGATAGCAAAATCTAATTGGTATTGAATAAAGTCGACTTAGGAGTGACTCTTATGATGAAAACTAATATAGCCCCTGTGATGTTTCGAAAAATACAGCGAAACGTTATTAGAGAACGCTTTTTCGCGGGCCTTAACGCCATCCTATTACCTATCATAGGTATACTGATTTTTATCGCTTTGTGGGCTGCGGTAGCGAAAAATATCGACACTTCATTGGGCGAATTTCCGGGGCCAACGCAAGTATGGCAGCAGTCTTTTATATTGTTTGATGAGCATAATGCGCAACAAGAAAAAGCCCAAGCGTTTTATGAAAGACAGGAAAAACGCAGTGCCAAGCGTGTTGCCGATGACCCTGACTATGTCCTTACATTAAAAGTATTTACAGGAGCTCCCACCTTCTTTGATCAAATTTGGACTAGCTTATATACCGTTGCTGTGGGTTTCTTTGTGGCTTCTATTATTGCGGTTCCACTCGGTATTTTATGTGGATTGAGTAAAGGAACTTATGCTGCGATTAACCCGCTCATTCAACTATTCAAGCCAGTGTCGCCATTAGCTTGGTTACCTTTGGTAACTATGCTGGTGAGCGCCGTTTACGTAAGTGATGATCCGATGTTTTCGAAATCATTTATTACCTCGGCAGTTACGGTAAGTCTATGTTGTTTATGGCCAACATTGATTAACACGGCCGTGGGCGTGTCAAGCATCGACAAGGACCTCATTAATGTCAGTAAAGTATTACGTTTAAATGCATTTAAGCATGTATTGAAGATTGTATTACCGTCTTCTATTCCTGCCATTTTTACCGGTTTAAGACTCAGTTTGGGCATTGGCTGGATGGTACTTATAGCCGCTGAAATGTTGGCCCAAAACCCAGGGCTGGGTAAGTTTGTGTGGGATGAGTTTCAAAACGGAAGTTCAGAATCACTTGCCCGTATTATGGTCGCCGTGCTGACAATTGGTGTTATCGGTTTCATTTTAGATAGGCTTATGTTGTCGGTTCAACGTCATGTGAGCTGGGACAAGAGTGTTTCGTTAAGATAAACGAAGCAATAAACTTCACTGCTAGGAGTCATTATGACCAAACCAATACAAAACAAGACGAGTGGACTGCAACGTCATTTAGAGTTATCCGATGTAGGCATCGATTTCCCGACAGCTAAAGGGTCGTTTTGTGCCTTAAAAAATGTAAATTTAAAGATTTCAAAAGGCGAATTTATCAGTTTAATTGGTCACTCGGGATGCGGTAAGTCTACCGTGTTGAATATTGTTGCTGGGCTTTATCAAGCCACAACAGGCGGTGTGATATTAGACAACGCTGAAGTTAACGAGCCGGGTCCCGAGCGTGCTGTGGTATTTCAAAATCACTCATTGTTACCTTGGCTTTCGGTTTACAAAAATGTTGAGCTTGCGGTAAAGCAAACCCGAAATGGGCGCTCTAGGTCTGAAATGAAGGCGTGGGTTGAGCATAACTTGGACCTTGTGCACATGACGCATGCTGCCGACAAACATCCCTCTGAACTTTCAGGTGGAATGAAGCAGCGTGTAGGTATAGCGCGAGCTCTATCAATGCAGCCTAAAGTGTTGCTTATGGATGAGCCTTTTGGTGCGCTAGATGCATTAACTCGTGCTCATTTGCAGGATTCCGTGATGGAAATACATGCCTCATTAGGCAACACCGTTATTATGATCACTCATGATGTAGATGAAGCCGTATTACTATCAGATAGGATTGTAATGATGACCAACGGACCCGCGGCAACAATAGGCGAAATATTAGACGTTGACTTAGAAAGACCTCGCAATCGTCTTGAAATGACCGATAGTATAAAATATAACCAGTATCGACATGCGGTGCTGACCTTTCTATATGAAAAACAAAATAAAATTCAAACGGTGAGCAGGGTTAAAGCTGATATTGCGCGAAGCAAGAAAAAATCCAGCAGTGCGGCTTAATAATATATTGGCATTAATTTGCAGTTTAGACCCTAGCGTAGCCGTCATTATAAATTACACATGCAAAAGCATTGCTGCGCTCGCGACAAAAAGCGATTGGGCACAAATATCCATTTGTTAAAATATAGAGAACACGCATGATCGGAAAATTAAATTTACTAACAGTTATTACTTCGGCGCTAATTTTAGCTGTTGCATCGTCATCTGCTTTTGCCGCTGATTCAGTCTACGAAGCACTGAGTTCAGGAAAAGCGACGGGTAACTTCAACTTCAGATATGAGGGTGTGTCTCAAGACAATACAGTAAAAGACGCAAATGCATTTACTTTGCGCACACGACTCGGCTATACAACGTCTGAATTAAAGGGCTGGTCAGTCTCATTTGAACTAGAAGATAATCGTATTGTGCTTGGCCAAGGCGATTATACTGTTGGCCCGACGGGCTACAACTTGGGGAAATATTCGGTCATTGCTGATCCTGAATTTACCGAAGTGGACCAAGCTTTTGTGCAGTATAAAAAAGACAAATTAACAGTCAAGTTAGGCCGTCAAGTTATAGCGTTAGATGGTCAGCGTTTTGTTGGCCATGTTGGCTGGCGTCAAGACCGTCAAACCTTCGATGCGGCAACGATTATTTACGCTGTTAATGAAAAACTCAAAGTACAATATAGCTACCTTAACCAGCGTAATCGTATTTTCGGTGAAGCGGCGGACTTAGATTCAAAGGATCATTTACTCAACCTTAATTACAAAACTCACATTGGTGTTCTCACTGCTTATAGCTATCTGCTAGAAGAAGATAATGCGACAGATAATGCGTTGGACACCTATGGAATGAGTTTTAAAGGTAAAACCACAGCGGCGGATAAAAATGATAGTACCTTTGTATATGCCGTCGAATATGCAACGCAGAGCAGTGAAAGCAGCAATGCGGATTATTTATTCGCCGAAATTGGTGTGAACCTTTCTAGCTTGACCGCAAAAATAGCTTATGAAGTACTAGGGTCTGACGACGGTAACTATGCTTTTGCTACGCCTTTAGCAACGCTACACAAATTTAATGGTTGGTCAGATCAATTCTTAGGCACGCCATCACAAGGCTTAGTCGATGTGATATTTACCTTCTCGGGGAAATTCGGTGGTGGTAATTGGATAGCAGCTTATCACGACTTCTCTGCTGATAAGCCGACACAGAACGTTGATGCTTTAGGCTCAGAAATTAACTTACAGTATGCAAGGCCATTTGCTAAGCATTATACTGCGGCAATAAAATACGCAAGCTATTCGGGTGAAAGTGGCAGAGTAGATGCAGACAAAATATGGCTATGGGTAAGTACCAAGTTTTAATTTAATATAAAGTACAAAGGGCTCTTATGAGCCTCTTTTTTTGCCTTCTTAAACATTCCCTCTTACTTCTTCTCGTACTTTTGCTTCGCTAATGGATGATGATTCATCCTTTGACAAAAACTAGCCTTCAATGTATACCTATATCCTCTAACGATTACATGATTGATGTAATGCCTGCTGGCGATCCGTTTAACGAGGTTAGTTTATACGCGAGGTCATCCAATGTTGAGATTCAAACAGCAGTATTGGCGACTAGTGCAGCAGCAAAAAAATAATAATAATAATATCTAAAAGATAACCAAAAAACGACAGAAAAACTTGTAAATAATGCGGGTGGTTTTTTGTGCCTGATAAAAAGTATTTATAGAATCTGAGCCGAGCAAAAAAGGAGGCTAAATGAGCATAATAGGATTTGTCACAGAGCACGCAGAGAATGAACGTCGGTGCAGCGTACTTCCAATAAATGTGAAAGCTTACGTAAAGCTTGGGGCGACAGTTTTAGTCGAATCCAGTATTGGAAAAAGCATTAACATTCAAGACTCAGAGTACACAGACGCAGGTGCAACAATTGAAACCGATCGGACTTCTTTGTTGGCAAAAGCTGATTTTGTGATGTCAATTCACGCTTTGGAAAAAGTTGATTTGGAAAAGACTAAAACGACGGTTTGTTGCATCAGCTTTTTAGACCCCTTCAATGCACTTGAGCATATAAAATGGTTGCAACAGTCGGGTCGTTCGGCATTAAGCGTTGAAATGATCCCGCGCAGTAGTCGCTGCCAAAAAATGGACGCATTAAGCTCGCAAGCGAGTTTGGCCGGTTATGTCATGGTGGCGAAAGCGATGTCAATCTTACCTCGGATTTTTCCAATGATGATGACACCAGCGGGCACGTTAAAACCTTCCAAAGTGTTTGTTATTGGTGCTGGTGTGGCGGGTCTTCAAGCTATCGCTACAGCCAAACGCCTCGGTGCAGCAGTAATCGCATATGACACACGTGAAGTTGTTGCCGAACAAGTACGATCTCTGGGGGCTAAATTTTTAGCTATTGATATTGGTGAAACAGGACAAACAGATCAAGGTTATGCGAAAGCACTCACCCCAGAACAAATTGAAATTCAGCAACAAGCACAAGCCGATTGTATTGCCAGTTCTGACGTGGTTATAACCACTGCGCAATTATTTGGCAGGAAGCCACCGTTACTTATCAAAAAAGACGTTATTGCTAAAATGAAGCCAGGCAGTGTGATTGTTGATATGGCGGCCGAAAATGGCGGTAATGTTGAAGGTAGTGTTGCGGGTTCTATCGTTACGGTTGAAGGCGCTACGATCATTGGTACTGGAAATTGGGCGAGCGAAGTTGCGTTGGATGCCAGTCAAATGTATGCGAATAATTTGCAAGCACTATTGCTGGAATTCTGGGACGCTGAAACTAAAAAAATAGTCCTTAATTTGGAAGACGATATTCTGCAGACTGCACTAATCACTCACAACGGTGAGCTGATCAATCCAACTATTAAAGCGTTGTTAACACAGGAGAGCGTGTAATGTCATTTATCTATCTTTTAATGATTTTAATGTTAGCGATATTTTTAGGTTTTGAACTTATTCGCAAAGTCCCAGCCACCCTGCATACGCCTCTGATGAGCGGTGCAAATGCGGTGTCAGGCATCACCTTAATTGGTGCTATTGCTTATTCCGGAAATGAAAATTTGTTACTTGCGCAAATTCTGGGCAGTGTTTCGGTATTTCTTGCAACGATTAATGTTGTGGGTGGTTACATGGTCACAGATCGCATGCTTGCCATGTTCAAAAGTAAGTAAGGAAACAAAATGTTGAATACAGAATTAATCATCAATGCAGTGTATGTATTGAGCGCAGCGTTATTCATATTGGGTCTTAAATTACTCAGCCATCCTTCTACCGCTCGTCGCGGCAATAAGCTCTCTGCAATAGGCATGCTAGTGGCTATTTGCGTTACCTTAAGCGACCAGAATATTTTGGCTTATGAATGGATTATTGTAGCGATTGTCGCGGGCAGTGCAGTAGGCGCTTTTATTGCCAAAAAAGTTCAGCTAACAGAAATGCCTGAAATGGTATCACTGCTTAATGGTGTTGGTGGTTTGGCGAGTTTATTAGTGGCACTCGCTATGCTTGAAACTGACACAGCGATAGACAGCTACTTAGCCGTTATTGTATTGCTAGCCATCGCAATTGGCGGTATTACTTTTTCTGGCAGCGTAGTTGCTTGGGCAAAACTCAGTGGCAAAGTAGCTAAGTTGATCAGTAGTGGCTCAACCGTATTTAGCGGTCAGGCTTTCGTTAATGCATTTATCGTTATTGCTATTTTTGTGCTTGGTGCTCTTGTTGTAATTTATCCACAAACTGCAAACAGTACAGTTTACGTTTACTCCTTCGTTGCGCTTTGTATTATATTGGGCGTGATGTTGGTCATTCCTATCGGTGGCGCAGACATGCCGGTGGTTATATCACTTCTCAATAGCTACTCTGGGCTTGCGGCTTGTGCTGCGGGGATGGCGTTAAATAACAATCTATTGATTGTTGCTGGTGCACTAGTAGGCGCAAGCGGTATCATCTTGACCAGCGTGATGTGCAAGGCAATGAATCGCTCTTTAATTAACGTTTTATTTTCTGGATTTCAAACCGTCAAAACGACTGAAATTAAGATTGAAGGTGAAGTTAAACCGTTGGCCGCTGACGATGCTTACTATGTATTGGAAGCTGCTCAATCAGTCGTCGTTATTCCAGGTTATGGTATGGCAGTAGCTCAAGCCCAACACTCGATGAAGGAACTGCAAGTGCTATTGGAGGAAAATGGCGCAGAGGTTGTTTATGGTATCCATCCGGTGGCTGGACGTATGCCGGGCCATATGAACGTACTCTTAGCGGAAGCTGACGTGCCTTACGAGTTGTTGCTTGAAATGGACGAAGTAAATGCGCGTATGACAAACTTTGATGTAGCTATTGTAATTGGGGCTAATGACGTGGTTAATCCTGCGGCAAGAGAGATTGAAGGTAGTCCGATTTATGGCATGCCGATTATCAACGCTGACCTAGCAAAAAATGTCTTTATTCTGAAACGAGGCATGGCTTCTGGTTTCGCGGGTATCGAAAACCCGCTGTTCTTTAAAGACAACGCACGCATGATATTTGGTGATGCTAAGGACACTATCAACACCATCATTCGCCAATTCGCTGATTAGCGCTATAGTCACGTTGTCACCAACAATAAAGCGTAGTTAGTTGATATTAAAAATACAAATACGTCCTCACTTTATAGCAACTAATCTATCTGATTAGTTGCTATTTTTTTGCTGCCTACGCTAGTTTTTATTTTATTTCCTATAATTTGTGGTGCTAACGGCCCATTGTTTTGTATTCTTCTAGTATTAGCTGATTCGCTAAGGTCCGCATTGATGGTTAAGTGCTCGGACATACATGGAATATTGTCTGTTATCAGAGAGGGAATTTTATGCATTTTAAGCGTAATTTATGGTTAAGCATGATGGGTGCTTCCATTATCATAATCGCGGTTCTATTTGGCTCACAACAGAGTGAAGCAAATTCTGGGCCTCAACATAACCTACCACAAATAAATAAGGTCAAAATACCGCAAGAGCCCATGCAGAGTGAGGAAGTAAGTACACAAAGTAGCTATTTTAACAACTGACAATTTAGGCCAATCATCTGCCGTGTTTTTTGCAAACGTGTTTGCCAATAAATTTGCATAAGTAAACGACAATGCGCTAAACAATAGAAATCTTATATGCCAGTTTCAGCTTTGTTTGGTAGGCTTCTGGCCAAACGTACAATACGATTGCTCAAATTTAAGCCCCACTGATGATAGATGCGTGGTCCAGGATGAAAACCATCAATGGCCATGGCACTTTTGTCCATATCAAAGGTCAACGGCTCATAAGTCTTATTTATACATTTACCAATATTTATCGCTTGTAGGGAGTCAAATTCTTTGGCTCTGCTTCCCATGATCCATCTTAACGGTTGTGGTAATAGTGGGAATTTATGCATTGGCGGCATACCACTGACGACAATATGCTTAGCGCCTAGCGTTTGAAAGCAATATTGATGCAGTTTGTTTTGTTCATCCAACCAATGTTTAGCTCGTTGTAGTGACGTAACATCATTTACGCCTAAACTGGTTACCACAATATCAACTGTATTACCCAATTTAGCGCTGTCGAGCATTTTAGAAAGGTCCTGAGTTTGTGCACCGGTTCTTGCTACTAGTGTCCATGATAAATTAAAGTCATTTTTTAGATTATTAACTAATTGACCAAGCAGCGCTGTATTTTGATGAGACGCGCCAACGCCAGCGGCAGCTGAATCACCAATAATCAGTATGCCAAGTGGTGGTTTTGTCGAATCGTTAGTTGAACCTTGACGTTCGCCAATTGCTTCAGGAAGTTTACGTGCTCGTTTTCTAACTTGTCTTCCTTGAACAAGCAAAACTGGAAGGACTAGAAGAGCAGCTAGCTTATAGAACATGTGGCTCTCGATTATTTGTTGTCTATCGGCCAAATATACTTGGTTTTACGTAAATGTGAATCATTAACCGGTTTTATCGAAAAGCGCGATGATAATATTCATCAATACGGTTTTAGCGGCGACTACATTGCCGTCATATCATCGTAATTTCACTGTTTCGCTTGCAATTTAAAGCCATAAGCTTTACTTATTTAGTCTTACTATTTTTGTATTTTAGTCTACTACTGCAAATGAGCTGAGTATCGAGTTTGTCTAAACTCTAGCCTAAAAATAAAGGACCACATAAAGTATGCAGCGAAAAATGGCGATAGTGGGAGCGGGTAGCGTTGGTTGTTATCTTGGAGGCTGCCTAACAGCGAATGGTGTTGATGTCATTTTAGTTGGCAGAGAGCGAATTCAAAAGCAACTGACTAGTCATGGTTTACACGTCACTGATTGGAAAGGACGAGACCAAACGATGAAAATCGAGCAGCTACAGTTTTCTTTTTCAATGGAGAGTATTGCTGACGCAAATTATATTTTGCTGACCGTAAAAAGCGGTGATACAGAGTCTACCGCTGAATCTATTCTGCACTATGCGAAAGCGTCAGCGGTGATTGTTAGCTTTCAAAACGGAACTCAAAATGTAGCTACTTTAAAAGCCAAATTGCCCAATCATAAAATACTCAAAGGCATGGTGCCTTTTAACGTTTTAAATAACGCAGAAGGGCAATTTCATTGCGGTACAGAAGGTGATTTAGCTATTGAGGCAAAAGAGGGTGAGCATGCAAGCCTTGTTAATGCGCTAGAACAAGCCCATTTGCCGGTGACATTACATGAAGATATTGAGGGAGTGCAATGGGGCAAGCTGATTATAAATTTAAATAACGCAGTCAATGCGCTGTCAGGAATTCCATTGTTGCAGCAAATGAACAATCGTGAATATCGCTTAGTCATGACAAAAGTGATTGCAGAAGCGTTAGCAGTCATGAAAGTCGCCGGTATCAAGCCCGCGAGGACAGGAAAAGTGATTCCAAGTTGGATGCCGCACATCTTGGCGCTGCCTAATTGCTTGTTTAAACGAGTGGCTAGCGCAACGCTGAAAATCGATCCCAAAGCTCGTTCGTCAATGTATGAGGATTTTGAACTAAAACGTAAAACCGAAATTGATTTTCTGAATGGCGAAATCGTCAGTTTGGCTAAAAAACATGGCATCCTAGCGCCAGTCAACCAAAGTATCGTCAATTTAGTTAAGGATGCCGAGCAAAAACAAAGTGGTTCTCCTATGCACAGCCCGGAGTTTTTGCGCAACGCTATCAAAAATCATTAAGCTAAAGCGTGTTTCGTTTGCTTATCGTGTGTGTATTGGTAGCATTGAATTTCGCTTTGTTAGTTGAGGCATAATCTAGGGATTAACTAAGGTGCTAACCATGAGGTTAACTATAAGGTTAACTATAGGGTTAATGGAGGCTGTATGGATAATAAGTTGAATACTCAAGGTAAACTTACGCATGTTGACCAAACGGGTCAAGCCAGTATGGTGGACGTGAGCGCAAAAACACCGACCACAAGAAGAGCCGAAGCGACAGGGTTTGTATCAATGACGCCCTCGACACTAGCACTTATTAAAGACAATAACGTTGCCAAAGGCGATGTGCTTGCGACTGCTAGAATTGCCGGGATCCAAGGCGCCAAACAATGTCCATCGCTAATTCCTTTATGTCACCCGTTAATGCTGTCAAAAGTGGGCATTGATTTTACTATTGACGATGTAAACTCTCGAATAAATATTCGCTGTGAATGCAAGTTAGTTGGTAATACTGGTGTTGAAATGGAAGCGTTGACCGGTGTTTCTGTTGCCGCGCTTACGATTTTTGATATGTGTAAGGCAGCCGATCCAAACATGCTCATTGGCGACATTAAGGTGCTAATAAAAGAAGGCGGTAAAACCGGCGAATGGAAGAGGACTGAAACATGATAAATATCCGATTTTTTGCCATACTGCGCGAACGTCTTGGTGTTGATTCACTTGCTTACGAATACAGCGATGAGAAAACAGTAGATGATATTAAACAAAACATCATTGCCCGCGGCGAACCATGGACCTTACTCGCAGAACAAGACGTATTAATTGCATTGAACCAGACACTAACCAGCGCATCAGCGCGGGTAAATGATGGTGATGAAATTGCGTTTTTCCCTCCTGTTACTGGAGGCTAGCGACAGCGTTTATTTACTTTGCAGTACAATCGACTAGATGGCTTTAGCAAACTCGTTCGTTCAGTAAAACCAGATGATATGGAGAAACTGATGATACTCAAACGCATGCGCAATAGTGGGCAACCTGGGATGGTCAAACTGCAGGGGTATTTAGCCACAATTCAACAAGGACAGACAGCATGAGCGAATTTCAAGTAAGCAAAAGTAATTATGTAGAATGCAGAATTGTAGACAATGACCTTTCAAATCAAATGTTAGCTGAAGGTGAGGTGTTGGTGAAAGTGGATAAATTTGCGCTTACCGCTAACAATATAACCTATGCTGTGGTTGCTGAGAAAATAGGCTATTGGCAGTTTTTTCCTGCGCATACGGCAAGTTCGAATAGCAGTGAAGATGTTTCCGTTTGGGGCGTATTGCCGGTCTGGGGTTTTGCTGATGTGGTCAAATCAACTAACCCTGAAGTGCCCGTGGGAGAACGCTTATTTGGTTATTTCCCGCCTGCAACTCACTTAATATTGCATCCGACAAAGATTAGTCCAACGAGTTGGATTGACGGGTCTGCGCATCGCGCAGGATTGCCAGTGGGCTATAATATTTATCGCAAAGTAGAGTCAGAGCGTGGCTACAATAATGCCTTTGAGGATGATCGCATGTTGCTATACCCACTGCATATAACTTCATTTGCCTTATACGATTATTTTAAGACTAATGATTGGTTCGGTGTAACTCAATTAGTCATGATTAGCGCGTCGAGTAAAACCAGCACAGGTTTGGCTTATGGTGTTAAAGATGACGCCAATGCACCGTCGCAAGTTGCGTTAACTTCAACACGCAATATGCAGATGGTTGCAAGCTTAGGTGTTTATGAGAAAACCCTATCGTATGACCAAATACAACAGATAGACGCTACTAAACCGACGCTGATTGTAGATATGTCGGGAAATGGTCAGGTTCTGAATGACTTACATAAACACTTGGGCGAGAACATGAAGTTCTGCTCAAATGTTGGTGTAACACATTGGAAAGAAATGAAAACAGGACCCGATTTCATTAAGCAACGCAGTGAGTTCTTCTTTGCCCCCTCGCAGCTTCAGAAGCGGATTAAGGAGTGGGGAATGGAGGGTTTTGAAGAGCAAAGTGGTAAATATCTAAAACACTCTTTTGCGAAAAGTCGTGAATGGCTAAAAATGACTGATATTCATGGTCTAGATGGTATGTTCAACATTTATGCAGATGTTTGTGAGGGCAAAATCGCACCTGAAGCGGGCCTTACCATCCGCATGCCTTAACCTCTATAAAGAAAAAGCGCCTATGCAAAATGTTAACAGATTAGTACCCGTAATCTGGCTGTTGCATAGGCGTCTGCGACAATCTTTTCCCATTGCTTTGTCAGCGATTCCTTAAGTTGTCACAAAACTGCTAAGTTGTTGCTACTGACACTTATTCTTTAGACCGTTTTAGTATTTTGGTTTTTTGTAGGCCTTGTCGCTGCGGTCTCGATACTTGTCGCTGTGGTCTCGATACTTGACGCTGAGGCTTAGACATCTGACGCTGGGGCTTAGACACCTGACGCTGGGGCTTAGACACCTGACGCTGGGGCTTAGATACCTGACGCTGGGGCTTAGACACCTGACGCTGTTGCTGCGGCAAAATCGTTCTCTGAGACTGGCGCGAATTAAGCTGGTTAAAATCTCTCTCTTTACCCTCAATGTCTCTATTTGGCAACGACTTTGGTTGACGCGCCTCGGCTATATCTGTCTTTCTATATCGCTTTTGCTTGCTATTACTGGTCGGCTTGGAAAATTGACGCTGAGTCTGCTCTGCACTACTGCGTATAATTCTTCTATCCGAACTACGTACTTTGTTAAACTCACTGTGTCTATTAGTCACCCATGCGCTGCGCTTATAAGCGCTGTGTGTTGATTTATTACCCGCATATTTTTGACGTTCAACCTGGCGCGTATGGCGTTTTACCCGAGTCCAACGCTGGTATTCTTTATGGTGAACACGTTTATACTGCGTATTTTTGTAGCGGTAAGAATGCGCTTTGCGAAAAGACCAGTCTCTGTTAATCGAAATGTAATGGTTACCCCAATTAATCCCACCGAATAATAACCGGCTACCAATATAGGCTGCTGGTGCAAAGTAAACATGCTTGTGACGATAATGACGCGCATAATATGGTCGCGACCAACGATATGACGAACTCACATGCCAACTCGGTCCATAAATGATAGCGCTGTCATAGTATGGGACGTAGACAAATTCATGGCGTCGTGGCTGGATAATGATAACACGCGTATTTTGTTCGCGCTCAACGACTACCTCTACTTGATCATCGTTTTGCAAGTTACCCTGGTCATAAGCCAATTCACGTAGTTTTTGTACGCGACTTAACACCCGTTCTTGATCACTTTTAAACGCATCGCCTAAGTCACTTAACCAACCTAAGTCGTCGCTCATATTGTTCAAAATGTTTGGGAACGCGGTTAGTGCGATAACTGAAGCATCCCAGCCGAAGTCCTGCGCGTCTTCTTGAATTACATCAATGGTAATTTGATCTAATCCATTTTTTTCATAATCGTTGAGATCAAATTTTGGATGCTGTTGAATAAAGCGCGCAGCTTCAATCACTTCAAGTGGATACGTAGATGCTATTAAAATGTGAGTCAACAAAGAATCGGGGTAAAGTGCAATAGGTGCCAACGCGGAATCAATTTGATCAAATTCGCTTTGAGATTGGCTCTTTTGAAATCCATACACTTTATTTGATTGCACTGAGCTCGCTTGGGCATAGTGCATGCCTAAGGTTAACGACAAAGTCAATAAGGCCGTGTAGCCAAGGGTTTTTATCACACTTGCAGATACTCTTGGTTTGTTTGTTGTTACTTTTTGATTCGTATTCATACCGATATCCTCCTACTTGGATACCTACAGTTATACGCTAAGTAAACTTAACCGAAACTGAATACAAATTAGCCTAGCAGTAAAATGGATTATTTTAGGTGGTCAGCATTGAAGGTATGGCCTAACTTTTCAGTTTTTGTTTTAAGATAACTTTTATTTTCGTCGGTAACACCGTGGTCAATTGGCAGGCGTCTTACAACCTCAATACCCATGTTGGTCAATGCGTCAACTTTTTTAGGGTTATTTGTCATGAGCTCTACGCGTTTCACTTTTAGCGTATCAAGTATCGTTTTGCAGATACTGTAATCGCGTAAGTCGGCATCGAAGCCTAAATGTTCGTTAGCTTCAACGGTGTCATAGCCTTCATCTTGTAAACGATATGCTTTAATTTTATTCAGCAAGCCTATACCACGTCCCTCTTGGCGCAAGTATAGTAAAACGCCACATCCATTGGCCACTATGTTTTGCAGGGCTCTTTCTAATTGAAAACCACAATCGCACTTAGTACTGAACAGCGCGTCACCGGTTAAACACTCAGAATGAATGCGAATGGGAACCACCTCATTCTCCGCCCATTCACCGTGTGACAATGCAATATGTTCTTGACCGTTAGATGTATCTACGAAACCATGAACGACAAAATCGCCATAGTGAGTGGGTAGTTTTGCACTACTCACAAATTCAAATGAAGTGTATGGATTACTCATATTTCTAGCTATTTGCCCTTGAAGTAAGCGATATTTGGGGATGAAATTCAATTTTCCAAGCGTTATTAAACTGTTGCCCTGCTATTATACGATACAAAGTCGATTAAAGGTGCAGGTTCTGCAATACAATATCCTTGCGCAAAGTCCAGCCCCATTTTCCCAAGCTGCACCATAATCTCATCAGATTCAACAAACTCAGCGACAGTCTGAATAGACATAGCGCCTGCAACATCACGAATAGAGGTTACCATTGCAAGATCAATTGGGTCGGTTAATATATTGCGAATAAAATTCCCATCAATTTTGACATAGTCTACAGGTAAGTTTTTTAAATAGGCATAACTGGAAAAGCCACTCCCAAAGTGGTCGATTGCGAACGTGCAGCCCAAGCGTTTAAATTGCTTGATGAAAGCGATAACGTCGATCATTTTGATGATGGCCAGTGTTTCCGTAATTTCAAAACATATTTTTTCGGGTGGAATATGGTATTTTTCAAAGGCGTTAAGCAAGAAAAATTGGAAGTCGTCATCAGACAATGAATGCCCGGTGATATTAATATTACACTTGGCAAGTTTGTGCATATATTCGGAGTTTGTGTTTAACCAAATAAAATAGTTCTCAATGACCCATTTATCTATTTTATTACTTAAATTGCAGCGCTCGGCCGCAGGCATAAAAAATTCTGGGATCGTCAAATCACCGGCTTCGGTTCTTAAGCGAATAAGGATCTCATAGTAATCATTGTCATCTGATTTGTTGAGTGGACGGTAATGTTGAAAATACAGTTCAAATGAATCTTCTTTTAACGCTCGAGTAACTTCGTTAACCCAGTAGAGTTCCCTCTCATAACTATTTTTTGTGTTCATGTCTTTTGAAAATTCATGTACTTTATCGCGACCACTTTCTTTGGCAACGATACAGGCTGTGTCTGCAAAACTGAGTAACTCTTCGGCATCAGTCGCATTGAGTTCATGCCTTGCAATACCGATACTCACACTTTGACTAAAGCGATGGCGCTCCCACTTAAATTCAAAGTTACGTACCTGAGAAAGAATTTTCTCAGTTGTTGCATTAATTCTGCTTTCGTCACTATATTCAACAATAAGACCAAATTCATCCGCACTCAAGCGGGCGAAAATCCATTTGGGGTCGAATACTTCATACAGTTCATGCGCAAGTTCCTTTATGAATATATCTCCGGCAGCATGACCACAGGTATCATTGATAATTTTAAACTGATCGACATCAATATAAAATACCGCGAATTTTTGATCATTAACGTTACTTTGGCTGATTTTATCATTCAATAATTGCAAGAAGTGACGGCGGTTATGCAAGCCTGTTAATTGATCATGCGTATTCAAATACTGCAAATTAATTTGATTTACTCTGCGTTCGGTAATATCAAATAGGCTACCAAAATGTTCTGCATCACCTTTGGCTTTTACTATTTGGCTTGAAATTGAAAACCAAAATTCTCTGCCATCGACTCGCCTGCCCTTAAATTCTTTACCTATCACTGTTCGTTGCCAGGATAACTCTCCTAATAATAAGTCGGCTTCAACAGGGTCTGAAAATAAATCATGTATTTTATGCAAAGTGCTCAGCAGTTGTTGCTCTGACTCAAAACCAAAAAGTGATGTAAAAGCGGTATTTGCGCGCAGTAACGTTCCGTCAGATTTGGCTGCGTATAGACCCTCCGCGGTATTGTCAAAAACATCTGCAATGTGTTGAAGATTGCTAATAATGGTCGCTTGCGCATGTTCTTGTCGATACACCAATGAATGCTCTCGACTAATAATAGCCACACCGATTAGCATAATTCCAAAGCAAGTAAAGGCAAATGGCAACGCTGCTGAATAACTTAAATGACTGGCACCTTGTGCAAATGAGAGCACTTCCAAGACAGCAACTAAGCCTATTGCAAGCCAACCACAAAAGTAAATAATCGTGCTGCGCATATCAATTTTAGAGCGATAGATAAGTGTGGCGAAGAGTTTGCTGACTAAAAATGCAATGATGATGCCTAGAATAGAGATCAATTGCCAAAAGTCGTTGTACAGAAACAACGTAACGATAGGGACTACCAGCAAAATGTAGTGGGCTCGCAACCAAACACGAGATACCGGTACAAATATATCGCGCCCAATCTTAATCGCGGCAAATAAACTAATTGTTAGACTAAGGGCCGTTATTTCAGCCGCAAAGGCGGGTAGGTTAAATAAACTGGGTAAAATACCTTCGGCGTTAAGTAATGTGGTCATCGAAGCAACTGAAAATATCGCAAACCAAAAGCGAGCAGGCGCATTCTTGAGCATGTATGTGATTAAGAAGTAGGTTGCTAATAGTGATAAACCGCCGCTAAGAGCACCGAGTAAGATAAGTCGAATGCTACTTTGTTGCTCAAAGCTGACTTTATCCCATAATTCGACAGGCAAGATTTCAGGACCGTCGTCATTTATTCGTAAGTACACACTAAGTAGTTGATTGGGGCGAGAAGTGAGGGCCATTCTAAAACCATGTAGATCGCTTACCGCTGGATTTGGCTTGGCATTATTGCGTTGAATGGACTGTATAATGCGGCCTTGATCATCGACTAAAAAACCATCTATGCGATCAATAAAGGTATTTCCGGCAATGAGCATGAGCGGAATATTAATGTTACCGCTATTTTGAATTTGGAAGCGGACCCACATGACTTTGTTTTCTGGGATGGGGGTGAGCGAAAATGTCCGTCGCCACTGAGTCAGTTTGACCACATCGGACAGCAACAAACCTTCACTGGTGTAGTGCAGTGCAGCTATGTTTTGTAAATTAATCGACGTAGTTATGTCTTTTGCTTCGACGATATTAATGGCATGAGTGGGCGACTGTTCTTGGCAGAATGCCTTTAGTGGCAGTGCACTCACGGCTATTAACAGTCCAATAATTAAATACTGAGCAAATATTGCTTTCAATTTCATTATGTCCTTTTGCAACTCAAGCACTATTTTAGTCGTAAACAGGGCTTGTGTGAAGGAAAAAAATAGCTGGTTTCACCATTCAAATAACTGATATTATTAATGAAAACGCTTAACTACATAAGCACCTACCTTACAGATAGTAACCCAAGCTCGCGTTAGTGGATACAAAACAACGACCCTCTTTACGACTTAACTGCTGCATGACAATGAAATACCTTTTTGCGGATTGGCTGGAGGCTTAGAAAAATGCGCAAATTCAGGATGGTCTTCAAATGGCGATGTCAGCACCGTTACTAGCGCTTCAAAAATTGAAAAATCATCCTCTTCAGCGGCTTCAATTGCTTCTTGCACTAAATGGTTTCGCAATATAAATTTAGGGTTAACCGCTAGCATTTTTTGTTGAATTTGTGCCCAACTGCTGTTTGACAATGAGAGCAAGCTTTGTTGTATCTCATGATAATTAACACACCATTGGCGAACCCGATCTGCTTGCACGAAGTTATCGGATATGTTCGGTAAATCTAATATTTCCAACGATAGTAATTGTTCACTAACTAGTCGAAACGATTGATGGAAATCTGCTTTTTCATCCTGCAAAATAGACATCCATTCAGCTATCAATACGTCCATTTCAGAGACCAGTTGGGGATCATCGATGGCGTGTTCATAAAGGCCCAAACGCCGCTTCATTAATATTTGGTATTCGTTTACTAAGGTAGTTTCATAGGTAGTTAATACGGCTTTTATTTCGTCAATTTTTAAAAATGGGGTAAACGCATGCGCCAGGGCATTCAAATTCCACAGTCCAATGCTGGGTTGCTGATCAAAAGCATATCTTCCAGTATGATCAGAACGGTTACACACGTACTCTGGAATAAAGTCATCTAGGAAAGCATACGGACCATAATCGAAAGTAATGCCATGAATGGACATATTATCGGTATTCATTACGCCATGGTTAAACCCATAGGCTTGCCACTTTGCAATCATCAAAGCGGTGTTTGTAACAATACTTTGGAACATGTCTTGATGTGGTGTTGGTGAACTTAAACAACTCGGGAAGTGGTGTTTAAATGAGTAATTAAACAAGGCTTCTAGTTGCTGCGGTTGGTTGCTGTGATGAAAATACTCAAAGTGGCCAAAGCGTATGTGACTCTGGCAGGTTCTGATCATCATTGCGCCGCGTTCTCGCTGTTCGCGATGCACAGGTTCGTGACTGGTCAATAAGCATAGAGAGCGACTGCTTGGAATGCCTAGAACATGCAAGGCCTCGCCCGCAAGGTATTCTCGAATGGTGGAGCGTAAAACGGCTCTTCCGTCGGCATGACGGCTATAGGGTGTTTGACCTGCCCCTTTTAAATGCAAATCCCAAAAAGCCCCATTTGGTGCTTTAATTTCGCCTAGCAATAATCCACGACCATCACCGAGATTTGGATTCCATTGGCCAAATTGATGTCCACCGTACTTTTGGGCAACACTATTTTCTTGTAATGCACCATTTTCACTAAATAATGATGATAACAACGCGTCGGTTTCAAGCTCCTCAAGGTCGATACCTAATTCAGTTGCAAGTGATTCATTGCGCACAGCAACTCTGGCACGGGTAACGGGGAATGGTTTTACGTGGCTACTAATGGCGCTTAACTCTGTGGCATAGTGATGAAAAAGTTGCATGCTATCTCGTTTGAATTAATATGCACTGACTATACGTTAGTTTTGTGCAAAGGAATCAATAATGAAAAAAATAATTAAAAGAAATAAGACAACAATGTCCTTAAATAAAAGACTTCTTGCACTAATCGTATTTTCTGTCGCGAGCCTTTCAGCGTGCGCAGAAACGATATTACAAGGTGATGTTGAACGAGGCTCAGAAATCTCGAAGGTTTGCGGCATGTGTCATGGCGTAAATGGCATCTCAAACATACCTATCTACCCAAATTTAGCAGGTCAAAAAGAACAATATCTAGTCCTCCAATTGAAAGCATTCCGAGGTGGCCAACGGGTAAATATAGCGATGACCTCGCATGCACGAAAACTAACAGACCAAGATATTGCTGATCTATCAGCTTACTATGCGCAACTCGATCCAAAGCCTCAATAAAACTTTTTAAATCTAAATGTCTTGTCAATAAGTATAAATATTCTACTATACGAAGAAAACTCAGTTGAGAAATGCATTTCCTCTTAGTTCCTAAGGACAGTCTTTGTAAAAGATTTTTGTCAGGGCTTTTTACAAGGTTTTTTGCAGAAGGCTTATTCTAAGGCCTATATGAAAGATGTTGCGGTTGCATAAATAATCGCAATTAATGGAATAGCGAATTAACACTGAAGGAGAAAATATGTTTCAGTTACACCATTTGAATAACTCACGCTCTCAACGCATCGTTTGGATGTTGGAAGCCGTTGACGCAGATTATGATATTAAGGTTTATAGGCGCGATGCTAAAACCAATTTAGCCCCACCTGAGTTGAAACAGATCCATCCATTGGGCAGAGCGCCTGTGTTGATCCACGACGGTAAAGTGATTGCTGAGTCAGGCGCTATTTGTGATTACATCGCGAGGCAATTTCCTGATTCTGGAATGTTACCGGACGCGAACGCACATAGTTTCAACGATGTGCAATTTTGGTCGCACTACGCGGAAGGTAGTTTCATGCCTTCGTTAGTAACCAGTATGGTGCTTGAAAAAGCGAGGGAAAAAGTCACTCCATTTTTTATTCGTTATGTTGCAGACAAAATAATTGATGGTGTAATGGATGCTTATTTTGGTAAAAACATTGAAGCAAATTTAGTTTTCGTTGAAGGCCATTTGGCAGACCACAAATGGTTTGTCGGCGACACACCCACACTGGCTGATGTACAGATGAGTTTTGGCCTTGAAGGTTTATTTGATAGTGGCAAACTTAAGCCTTTTAGGTATATGACGACTTACGTTCAGCAACTTAGAAACTTGCAAAGCCACAGAACCGCAATGGCTAAGATGAAAGAGCTTGAAGCGTCTTTTTAATTAACTAGCACCATCAGTTAGCAGGGTAATTATATAAGGCCTTAACGGCTTCCTAAATAGTCTTCAATAAGCGTAATAAAAGCCTCTCCATATCTTTCTAGCTTGCTTTGACCGACACCGGTGACCCCAATAAATTGGTTTTTGTCTGTTGGCATTTTGTCCGTCATATCTGCAAGGGTAGCATCACTAAAAATGACAAAAGCGGGTACGTTTTCTTCTTCAGCAATTTGTTTTCTCAGGTGTTTCAACTTAGCAAATAACTGGCGGTCAATATTCATCGGTTCCGCTTTGTTTCGTTTGCTCGTATCGACACTTAATTTAGGCACAGCAAGATGTACAACGCGCTCTGCTTTCAAAACAGCGCGAGCTGACTCATTAATACGTAAAATACCGGACAGGGTCATATCAATGCGCAAAAGTCCTTGGTGGATCAATTGCTGGATAATATTATGCCAGTAGTTATCAGATTGGTCTTTGCCGATACCGTAGGTGCTCAATTCGTTGTGTTTATTGTCTATTATCTTTCTGATGCCTTTGCCGCGCAGAACATCAATTACGTATTGTACAGAGGTGTCTTGTTTCAGGCGGTAAACGCATGATAATGCTTGCTGTGCCTGCGTCGTACCTTCAAATAATTTGGGTGGATCGAGACAAATGTCGCAGTTACCACATTGCTCTTCGCGATAATCTGAAAAGTAGTTTAATAATACTTGTCGCCTGCAAGTTTGCGCTTCGGCAAACGCTTCCATAGCTTCAAATTTATGCATCTCAATATCATATCGATCGGGTGCTGTGCCGGTTGAAATCCACTGTTTAATTCTAGCAGCATCACGTTCGTCAAATAACAATAGTGCCTCTGCCGGCATACCATCTCGACCTGCTCGTCCCGTTTCTTGATAGTAAGATTCAACACTTCGAGGCACATCATGATGCACTACAAAGCGAACATTCGATTTATTAATACCCATGCCAAAGGCAACCGTTGCGATTACAACCTGCAAATCGTCTTTTAGAAATTGAGTCTGTACAAATTCGCGCGTAGCGGTATATCGACCGGCATGATAAGCATCACACTTAATACCCGCGCTTTGTAAGCGCTGAGTTAGGTCGTCGACTTTCGCTCGGCTATTACAGTATACAATACCGGCAGCGCCATCTTGTTGTTTAACAAACGCAACGACTTGGTCAAACCCTTTATATTTGGCGAGTAGGTTGTATCGAATATTTGGGCGATCGAAGCCTCCCTTAAAAACGAAGGGATTGTCTAATTGCAATTGATGTTGAATATCAACTTGCGTGGCGTGATCGGCGGTAGCCGTTAACGCAATAAAGGGAACATTCTGGAACTGCGACTTTAAACGCCCAAGTTGACGATAATCTTGTCTAAAATCGTGGCCCCAATGCGAAACGCAATGTGCTTCATCCACCGCAATTAAGCTAACTTTGACCCGATGCAATGAATTCAAAAAATACGATTTTAATAACCTTTCGGGTGCCACGTAAAGCAGGTCAAGTTCGCCACGGAATAATTGCTCAGTTATTTGTTGAGACTCTTCAGCGTCTTGTGATGAATTTAAGTATGCCGCTTTTACGCCCTGGGCGGTCAACTGTTGTACTTGATCTTGCATTAAAGAAATAAGCGGCGAAACAACAATAGTGATGCCTTCGAGAGCTAACGCGGGGACCTGATAACATAACGATTTTCCGCCGCCGGTAGGTAATAAAATAAGCGCATCTTGGCCATTTAAGATTTTATCAATGACCTCCATTTGGCCGGCACGAAACTCAGCGTAGCCAAAGGTATCTTTTAATATTTTTGCACACTTTTGGTAGTGTTGAGTATCGACATTTCCAGCTGCTATTGCGCCATTTACCTTGGTGTTATTCTCGGCAATAGCATTAGATTGTTGTGCAATAAGGCTCAATTTTTATCTCATTCAAATTCAATTTTGGCATTTTACGCGTTTTTGCGCTTGAATTCATGCTGTACTAGCAGACTATTTTATTATTGCTGAGTATTTGCACATTTTAAAAACTGTAGTAATGTAGTTACCTGTATGTAAAGTGAGCGATAAACATGAGTGTAGATACTTTTACAAGCCGTCAATTTAACCAAGACCCAAGTTCGGTAAAGCGCGCAGCTAAAAACGGATCAGTAAAAATTACTGAACGAGGTGTTGTTGCGTATATGATGATGAGCATTGAGGAATATTTGGAAATAACCGGTAAAACTACCACTATTTGCGATTTATTAGGTGCACCAAATACAGCTGATATCGAATTATCGGTGCCTAAGTTCAAAACGACCAGTCAGTCAGCATAAGGGATTATTATGTATTTACTCGATACTAGCGTTTTGTCGGTATTAAGAAGCCCGGGCGAAGAGGATGCAAAACTTGTTGCATGGGCCAGTCAGCAACAGACTTTTAACTTGTATGTTTCATCAATTAGCATACTGGAATTGAAGTTGGCCATCTTACAAAAAAGAAAAATTAGTCCTGGGGAAGGTGAAGTCCTAAATACTTGGCTACAAAAGCAAGTATTACAAGGTTTTAAAGGTCGGGTTGTTGCATTTGATGGCGAAATGGCAGAATATTGCGCCGCATTGCATGTGCCTAATCCTAAATCGGAAAGAGACCCTATGATTGCAGCTACTTGTTTGGTGAAAAATTTGAGTTTAGTTACTCGCCATCCATTAGATTACAAGCATATTAAGATACAAACGATTAACCCTTGGGAAGCATAGAGTCGATTATCCTGAAAGGTTGGTGATGCTGTATTTTTCTTGTCCGTAAATAGTAGAGAGTGAACTAACATTCACTCTTATCAACCGTTAAAGAGAGTCAATTGAGCCAACAAAGTTCAGTCCGTTCTGGCGTTATTTTTGCGCTCTGCGCCTATACAATGTGGGGCATTGCACCCATCTACTTCAAAGCACTTGCCGCTGTCCCTCCGATCGAAATATTAATGCATCGCGTAGTTTGGGCAGTCGTATTACTGTCGTTTTTGATTGTTGGCTTGCGTCATATTGGTAAAGTGAAGGCGGCTATAAAAAATAAGCGAGTGCTGATTACGCTGATGCTGGCAAGTACCTTACTTGCATGCAATTGGTTTTTGTATATATGGGCGGTTAATAACGACTTTATTCTTGAAGCAAGTTTGGGCTATTACATTAATCCGCTAATTAATGTTTTCTTAGGGCGTCTATTTTTGGGTGAAACCTTGCGAATGACGCAAAAGGTCGCCGTAGGTATTGCTGTTACTGGCGTTTTGATCATGATTTTTAATTTTGGTTACGTTCCGTGGATTGCCTTAGCGTTGGCGATGAGTTTTAGTATTTATGGATTACTGCGCAAGCAAGTCTCGGTAGACTCATTACCTGGTCTGTTTATAGAAACCTTATTTCTATTCCCCGCAGCCATTATTTATTGGCTATTCTTTGCCACTCAAGTGTCCGATTTAAGCAATAATACAAGCTCACTGAATGTTTTATTGCTATTAGCGGGTATAGTTTCAACGGCTCCGTTACTTTGCTTCACCGCCGCGGCTCGACGTATTCGCTATTCAACCTTAGGCTTTTTTCAATATATTGGCCCCTCGTTAATGTTTGTTTTGGCGGTGACGCTTTATAATGAGCAACTGAGCACTGCGCGTTTAGTGACTTTCGGTTTTGTTTGGGTGGCATTAGCATTATTTACTTTCGACACATTCAAGCATTATCGAAGAGAGAAGAAAGAAAAGAAACTAGCAGCCTTGCGTCCTGATTAGCAAACTAATAACCGTCTTCAGGATAACGTCCTTGGGCTTTTAGTGTCTGTTATCCACAAAACAGGGTTAAAAGACGTTTTAGCTCAGTATCGACCAGATGTTTTTTTACAACGCCTTCAATAGGACTTAACGACGGTTTATTGTTGCAAAAGCCGGCGATTTTACCCGACTCCCCTTCTATAAGGGCTGTTGTTGCAAGCACGCCTAGCCGGATCCCTAGCATACGGTCTTGAGCCGAAGGATTGCCGCCCCGCTGTATATGACCCAGTTTAGCTACTCGTAGCTCTATGTGAGGATTAACGTTCCTAATTTGTGACATTACTTCTTCAACTCTCAGGGCATCACCTTCAGCTACCACTACGATAAACGCGTCTTCGCTGTCGTAATTCTTAATCTTGTTTAAAAGATAGGCGATATCTTCATCACTTTCAGGGATCAGTATTGAGTCTGCGCCACAACTAAGACCAGAATATATACCGATGTAACCAGAATCTCGGCCCATGACTTCAACTAGAAATACCCTGTTATGAGATTCCGCAGTATCTCTTATATTATCAATACACTTTATTGCTGTATTGACCGCTGAATCAAACCCGAGCGTGTAGTCAGTGCCAGTAATGTCATTATCTATGGTGCCAGGAATGCCAATAAAAGGAGTGTTGCCGATGTTTGCTAGCGACAACATACCTCGAAATGTGCCATCGCCACCAATAGCAATAAGTGCGTCGAGATTATTTTTTTGAACTGTTCGTACGGCTTTTTGTTGCCCCAGTGCAGTCATGAAGCGATCACTACGAGCGGTTTTAAGGAGTGTGCCGCCAAGATGCATTATTCTTTGCAGTTGCCTAGAATTCAGTGGTATTAAATCATTATCTATAAGACCTTCAAATCCCCTACGTATGCCGCTAAGTTTGATGCCATAGCTTTCAGCTGTTTTAGCCACCGCAAATAATGCTGCATTCATTCCAGGAGCATCACCACCTGATGTGAAAATACCGATATGCTTAAGTTTGTTCACCATAATTATCTGTCTACTATTGATGCTTCACGTAGTTATACACCAAGCTAACACGGCCAGTAATAAAGGGGTAATACTTATAGGGCATTGGTCATTGTTGCTAGAAATTAGGCACTTTGATAAATTAGCTCAGCTAAAATAGGTAATCTTGCTCAAGGTCAATAGTAAGTAACTGAACCACGGTAACATTACGTTTAAGTATAAACACATAAACAAAGACGCATCACAATGTCTAATCGTAAAGAGCATTCATCCATTATAAGCAGTGCACAAGCAATGCCTCTTGGCACCGAGATAGAGGTGCGTGGCAGCATCGTGGACGTCAAGTTTGAAGTGAACCTACCGGATATAAGAGCGCTTTTATTTGCTAACAATAAAACCGTCGGTTTGGTAGTATTTGCAAGATCCCATCCTATTGAACCAACAACGGTGCGCAATTGGAACACTGCGTGCTAAATAATTGGACCACAAAATGACAACAAACTGGACCACTTTTGTACTTTGTGTATTTTATGATAAAATTACGGGTAAGATTAAAGAGAGTTTGAATTGTTATTGGGCGTAAGGTCGCAACTGCTAACGCAAACTGTTCATACCGATTTATAAGGGGAAATGACTACTGTAAAACGGCGCACGACTATCGTTGAACATAGTGTGAATAGCAGCTTCCGCGGCGGTGAAAATAGCCGCTACATTTTCATTGATTGCAGTCGTCAGTATTGTCCGAAGAGTATAAGCATGCGGGCAGTCAAACTGCGCCATTGCATCGACGTTTTTAAATATGACTAAACTTCGAAGCGCAGGATCTGTGATTGATTGAATAACCTGTTGCCAATCATCCGATTGAAAAGCTTCATCGAGGGATGCGAATTGCTGAAAATCAATCTGTGCAGTTGTAATATTTATTTCTTTCGCGGCGGACGTCACCTTACTGACAAAAGACACACGCTCACCTTCAGTGCTTTCCGAAAACAATGTAAATATGCTGTCTGGCATATCCCAGCCAACCTTTAAGAATCTATCAACTGAAATCATCTGCACCCCAAAAGTAAATCGTTAATCTAGCATTAGGCGTTTGCCGCTTTCGCCTGGTGCACAATACCAAACTATTCATTTGATAAAAACTTCATTTTTGATATCTAATGTTTGTTGCTACTAGACTTAATTTATGAGCAACGTACTACAAAAAAATTGGATTGGACGAGCTTAATGGTACTGCTAGAATACGCTGCTCAGCAAAACCAATCCACGGCGATGGTAATATTGCTCAATTCGAAGAAGGGGTTGCACTATTATGTAGCTCCGACTCCATTAACTCTAATAGCTTCAGTTAACTGGGCAGCATAAGCTGGTTGTCATGGTCATCACAAAACGGCGAGCCTAGTCAAAACAACTGGTGTCTCCACTTTAGTGGCGCTGGCACTAAGTGCTGACCTAACCGGCGACAACTGATTACTTATACCGGAAAGGGCTGCCTAGCCGAACGGTGTTATTGCCGGCTATTTTTACAATTTTACTTCACTATATTGCACAAGGTCACACTCTGGCTCGAAATCCCCATCATAAAACGTTGATTTGATTTCTACCCTATTAGGAAATGAACTTGGAAGTATTATCAAAAAGTGATCAAGTTCATTGATGAACTTTAGTCCACAATCTGCCTTTATTGTTTCGTCGTGAATAACGAGCCGAGAAGCTCGTTTTATAGAGCACCATTTCGATGTTAGTTTCTTAAAATTAATTTGACTAGCAGTCGGCTGCAAAACATCTAATTTTAGTGAACCAATTTCATCCCAATTATCAAGCTCATTAATATAAGAGCTTAATCGTAAAGTACGACCATCTTTAATCTTCAAGTAAATACAATCTGGGCGCCCATTTGTCGGTTTGACGACACTATATGATTCAATGCCGCTCTCAAATAGACTTGAAAGCGACTCTTTGAAATTACATTTAAAATTAGTTTCTATCAATGTACTTATTCTATTTTTAAAGTGGGTGTCCTGTTTATTTTCCCTGCACCAGATAAGCTAGCAATGCGCCCGACGCAAGAACAGCAAGTGAAATCGCAACCACTAGGAGCCATTCTCGACGGTCTTCGCGAAGCATTTCAGCTCGGTCCTCTTGCCATGTTTTTATGCTCATATTGAATCCGGTTTTTTAACAAATCTGAACCCACGATCTCGTAAATTACACTGACCCCTTTATTCTGATTGTTTTAGTAATCCTAATGATGCTAGAAAAGACTTGCCAGTCGAGACTAAACTATCCTTTAGACTCATGTCGAAAAATGTAAAACCTTCATTATTTTCGATATTGCTATCTGCTCTATATGATTTCGAAATACCTAAAAACGGTTTAAACATAAACGAATCATTTTTAATAATATTGTTTTCAGATAACCTATTCAAAATCAATAAAGCAACTTTAGCCCTAGCATCTTCATATGTCGATGCTTCAATGAATAACGTAGTATAAAACCCAGTCAGAGCTTGGTCTTTGTTATTCAATTTAAAGTTCAAACCTTCAATGATGAATCTATAATGGTAACTATTCATTATTCTCTAATTCTTGATCACGTTCGCGCACGTGCTCCCTCAATTCATCTGTAGATTCCCAAATCAACAGTGTACGGTTTGCTCTTTTTTAAATTAGATATTGTGAGCGCCTAGTTATTTTATTCACGACACACCATAAAGATTATCGATAAATAACTTAAATTGTGAATCTGCCTCAGGAAAAACATCGTAAGCTAAACTAACATCCTGACAAGATGCGGCTATCACATCTTGAAACGAATTATCAAAGACTAAACACCAATAACTATCATTAAACCATGCACACCAGCTTAAACTATGATCAAAAACATAAAACGAAATCATTTCACTCTTTGCACAAAAACAAGAAAAGTCTTGCCAGTTATTGAGCACTACATCATTTAGTCTGACGGTTTTTCCTGAAGACTTATAGTACCTCTCAAAATCTTCAGCGACAATTAGCTCATGGCATTTAGAGCTTTCAGCCAAGTTGAAAATAGTCTCCTCAAAAACGTCCTTTAACATCCAGTTCTCGTTTTCTTTAGATTTAATGAACGCCGCTACATTATTCCCCTTCCTGATTAGTGGAAAGTTAGAAGGGTGAATCAACGTATCATTTATCGATTTTATCAGTTTGTTGATTTGATCAAGCGTCAAGAGCTTTTATCCTCTGGGTATCTAATCTTAACTTCAGTTTTTCCGTTGGGCTTTTGAACTTCTAACGTAGGCGTACCCTGAGGGTAAGAATCACCACCGCCACTTGGATGAACATTAACTTTTCTCCCACTTCCATCACCAACGGTTCCGCCTTGCCTGCTCCCATCAGGAGATGACCATTCGCTACCCTCCTCTAGAGGAATGCTACCCAAGTCGTCGAGTGCACCATCCTGTTCTCCAGAACCTTCTAATTGGCCTTTAGCGCCTGCCTCTCCTTGGGCTGGCGACTTACCCTCTTTAACACCATCAACGGCATCCCCATTAGCCGATTCATTAAGTACCGCATCAGTTGCTACAACTGCGGTACCGACTACCGCAGCAGCCCTAAATGCTTTATACGCTTTGTATGCCTTATAAGTAAGGACTCCTGCGCCAATAACACAAGCACCACCGCAAATAGCCTTACCGTCTGGGTCAGTATACTTATAAGGATTGTTAACTGCATATGAATAACGGTTGAACCCCATTATTCCTTCCGCATTACTTAGATGACTGACCGCATCCACCGGATCATTTGAGTAAAACCGCCCAATAACTGGATCATAGTATCGTGCCTGCATATAAATTAGTACGATTTACAATCCAATGTCTGACATGCGATTAAAAAAACCACGATGTGACTGCAACTAATCCTGACATAAAACAACTTGCAAGCCACATCAAATATGAAGTACAATAAAATCACACAAAAATAAAACTGTCAGATTTAGGTGAACATGTCCATATCAGTGTTAGTTTCTAACAGGGTGTCTCGCATGAAACGAGGTACTCCTTTTTCCATAGAGAAATTCTATACTCTAGGAACAACTACATCTGTTCAAAAAGCAATGAGTCGCTTAGCTATAGAAGGTATAATTGTTCGTGTTGCAAAAGGCATATATTCCCGTCCTAAGCCTTTACCTAGATTCCCTTCAATCAAAATTACAGCTAAAGCTGAAGAAGTTGCTAAAACTTGGGCACGTACACACAATTATAAACTGGTTCCTCAAGGTTTAGAGTCTGCGTATCGTTTAGGAATGCAAACCCAAGCACCTATAAAATCAGTATATTGGACGACAGGTCCATCACGTGAATTTAGGGTTGGTAATGAAGTCGTAAAGGTAAAACATACAACGTCTACTAAATTGCGCTGGGGAAATAAACCTGAAGGTATTTTTCTTCGGGGGCTACTTGCCCTATCTCCTGAGCATACCTCCATATCTACGTTAAAAATTGCTATTAAACGCTTAAACTTACATGAAGAAGAATCGATTGATGTTGTTCATAAATTAAGCCGCAGCCCTTTGTTGAAAGAATGGCAGCACAAGCTAAATCAATTGGAAAATAGCATCTCATTATGAGTATTTTTGAGCTTTACGCAGATAAGTCAAAACATGATGACTTATCTGCTATGTTTACTTATGCAGCACAGCAACATGAGGATGGTTTAGCAGCTAATTTTATAGAAAAAGATGTGTGGGTCACCGAAATTCTTCGCTTACTATATGATGAAAAATTATTAGGTGATTGTTCTGTAGCTTTTAAAGGTGGAACAGCATTAAGTAAATGTTGGTCGGCAATCGAACGCTTTTCTGAAGATATAGATTTATCAATTCATTGGGCTGATTTATCCGGTCTATCAGAAGAAGAAGAGCTAGTTTCTTGGCTTCAAAGTACAAAAAATCCAAGCCAAAGTAAAAGATTCATCAAGCAGCAGCGAAAAAGGCTAATTGAATGGAGTACCAAGCTAGCTGATACTCTAAATATGCGCTTAGCAGTCTATAATATTGTTGGTCTCCACGCTGAACTTGAAGAAGGTTCCCAAGGTGAAAAGATTGACATTCATTTCCCTCGTGTCACTAGAGGTGATTACGATTATCAGCTTGACCATGTTTTATTAGAGTTTGGAGGGAGAAACAGAGGCAAACCTACAGAGTCTATTGAAGTCGATTGTTACATGGACAGCATTCCCGAATTCAATACGCTTAATTTGCCTAAAGCCAAAGTAATGGCCTATCAAAAAGATTATATCCTTTGGGAAAAGTTAACAGCGTTACACCAGTTTTCAACTCAAGATAATGATCCAGATCCAACGAGGCTTGCCCGTCATTGGTATGATGTAGATTGTCTATTGACAATGAAATTTGCAGATCCTCTAAACTCAGATGATGCAATGGAAGCTGTTATAGATATGAAAAAGAACAGATGGCCAAGTCCAGGTGTTAACTACGAAGCAATATTAAGTGGAAACCTCTTACTTATCCCTATAGCAAAAAGGTTAGAGGGAATTAAAAAAGACCATGATGATGCAGTAACGGGTGGTATGTTTTTTACAGTACCAGATAAGTTTATTAATATAGTTGAGCGAATCAGCGCCATTCAAGCTGAGATAAACACACATATCTCATCTGCTAAATCATAACCACTCGAATCAAAATAAACCACTTCCTCCCTGTGCCGAAGGATGTGTATCATTATAAACCTGAGTGAGTTTTTTGCGGCTTACATGAGTATATATCTGTGTAGTGAGGATGCTTGCATGGCCTAGCATTTCTTGGATGTGCCTTAAGTCGGCTCCGTTATCTAGCATCGTTGTTGCGGTGTTATGTCGATATAAATGACAAGCACCAGTTCGGTCAAATCCAGCGAGTCTCACATATTGTGAGGCCATATCAGACAGTTTACCTGGTACATACCTTTTGCCATTATTGGCAAGGAAGAGTGTGAGCGTCCGCCAAACACCGCCTTACTATAAATTACCCGGCATCGCACAATATTGTCTTTGATAAACTATCGAGGACATTATGCGTAGAGAACAGCGAACTAAAGATGAATGGGGAGCGACATGGCTCGCCCAGCAAACCAGTGGTCTCAATGCCCGTGAGTATTGTGAGAAGCACAATATTCATTTTAAAACCTTTTCCGCCCGTAAAAGCGATATTAGAAGAAATGCAGTGAAGCCAACCGGCAAGTTAGTCAACGTCCTTAAACCCAATTCAACACCGGTATCAGCCATTCCGTTGCTGTCGGTTGTTTATCAAGGCGTTACAGTCAATGTAAGTCAGGCAGTTGAGGCCAAATGGCTCGCCGAAGTCATGAAGGCCTTAGACTCATGAAGATGTTCGTCGAGCCTGATGATATCTATTTGCACACCGGATTCGTCGACTTTAGAAAGTCCATCAACGGCTTACTTGCCATCATTGAAAACGAATTAGAAGTGGATGCATTTACAGGTGCGTTGTTTATCTTTTGCAATAAAAAGCAGGATAAGCTCAAATTATTATACTGGGGTGTGCCACGAACAAAAGCGTAAGCTTTTGGAGCTGTATCAAAGATGAGAGTAGGTCTCTCGAAATCTGCCTACAGGGGTCGGTTTCAAACCACCAAATGCTGCTGTGTTAAAGAGGCATGGTAGTGAGCGATTTGGAAAAGGCATCAAGTAAAGGTGTCAGGTATGAGTCAAGAAGATGAGCGAAAGCGAACCTGTCGATGACGCATCGTTAAGAATATAAGTATTGTCAAAATTAGGGGCGCTCAGTAACCCTAAGATTAGCCAAAAGGAAACCTGTTTACTGTTTTGGCGGCAATCGGTGTATAGACGGCATGAGCTTGACTTAGGCTTTGGTACGGAACGTGGGAACCTGCATTAGCATGCTAAGGGAAATAACAAATGGCAAACACCATGAGAAAGAATACCGATGGCTTATGCAGGGGCGGAGCAATTCGTAGTAGTGATGAAGCGCTTGTAATGAGCGTGGAGCGAAGGAATTGCGTTATCCAGTTGATGAAATTGCGTCAACCTAATTTTACTAGGAAGGAACAAAATGACATCGACAAAATCGTTTGATATCTCAAAACAACTCGTTTGGAAAGCATATCAACGCGTAAAAGCCAATAAAGGCGCTGCCGGTATAGACAGAGTTTCTCTGACTGTATTTGAGCAAAACCTGAAAGGCAATCTTTACAAAATATGGAATCGTATGTCGTCTGGATCTTACATACCGCCGGCTGTTCTACAGGTAAATATACCTAAGAAAGATGGTGGTGTGCGAAGTTTAGGCATTCCTACGGTGTCTGATCGCATCGCTCAGATGGTGGTCAAGTTGTTAATAGAGCCCGAGATAGATAACTGTTTCCATACCGATTCGTATGGATATCGACCTGAGAAATCAGCACAGCGAGCCGTGGAGCTAGTTCGGCAGCGGTGTTGGCGAATGGACTGGGTAGTCGAGTTTGATATTAAAGGTGCATTTGATAATATTGATCATGTGCTTCTGATGAAAGCGGTTCGTCATCATGTAAAGAGCAAGTGGGCTTTGCTGTACATCGAAAGATGGCTACAAGCGCCGACCCTAAGTACTGACAACATTCTTCAACCACGGACAGTAGGCACGCCCCAGGGCGGTGTCATCAGTCCATTGTTGATGAATCTGTTCATGCACTATACATTTGATGTTTGGATAAGCAGAACTTCTCCAAAATGTCCATTTGCTAGGTATGCGGATGATGCTGTCGTACATTGTCACTCAAGAGCACAAGCAGAATTTTTGCTAAATGCGATTGGAAAGCGTTTAAAACAGTGCAAACTCACCTTGCATCCAACTAAGTCAAAGATAGTGTACTGTAAGGACAGTAATCGGCAACTCGTTTATCCACTCACGCAGTTTACCTTTTTGGGATTTACCTTTAGACCAAGAAGTGCGGTAAACAAAGATGGAGAGCGTTTTACTAGCTTTCTGCCTGCGGTGAGCAACGAAGCGCTAAAATCCATGCGAGCACAAATCAAAACATGGCGTTTATCTACAAGGACGCCTGCGACGTTGGAAGAGTTATCGCGTTTATACAATCCAATTATACGAGGCTGGTTTCAATATTACAGTCACTTTTATCCCACACAAATGCGCAAACTAGCAGATTATCTGCAACTTAGGTTAGGACGTTGGGCAAGGCGGAAATATAAACGTCTTGCAGGCCATAAGCGTAAAAGCGCTCATTGGTTAAAGCATGTGGCAGACAGTCGCCCGTATTTATTTGCACACTGGCATTATTTTGGAAACAAACGATTGGATAATGGGAGCCGTATGATATGAGAGTATCACGTACGGTTCTGCGAGAGGCTAGAGGTGAAATTCCTCTGGCCTACTCACCATA
>Ga0307930_1000123_pt1 | contig 55832 bp, 56 predicted proteins | sample OrgLakmetageno46_FD_203161 | JGI IMG/M metagenome (GOLD analysis project Ga0307930, IMG submission 203161) | Saline water microbial communities from Organic Lake, Antarctica - #46 | ecosystem: Environmental > Aquatic > Non-marine Saline and Alkaline > Saline | place: Antarctica: Organic Lake...
AACGCGGCGGACGCAATTGAAGACCAACTAGAGGGCATCGCAGCCGAATGACCTCCAAGACATTGAATATAGGGAAGACATCATGAGCCCACTTGATAAAGGTATGCCAAATCTGCGCGGACAAGACGGAGAAGGCTCCGTCCAGGTCCATCAGGACGCTGACGCACAGATCGAAGGCGCAAAGGTTTTTGCCGTCTACGGCAAGGGCGGAATCGGGAAATCGACGACGTCGAGCAACCTGTCCGCAGCTTTCTCCAAGATGGGCAAGCGCGTGCTGCAGATCGGGTGTGATCCCAAGCATGACAGCACGTTCACCCTGACGGGCAAACTGATCCCCACGGTGATCGACATTCTCAAGGAGGTGGATTTCCACCCCGAAGAGCTGCGCGCGGAAGACTTCGTGTTCGAAGGCTACGGCGGCGTGAAATGTGTAGAGGCGGGCGGGCCTCCTGCGGGCACAGGTTGCGGTGGCTATGTGGTCGGCCAGACCGTCAAACTGCTCAAGCAGCATCACCTTCTGGAAGACACCGATGTGGTGATCTTCGACGTGCTGGGCGATGTGGTGTGTGGTGGTTTTGCCGCGCCCTTGCAGCATGCTGACCGTGCGCTGATCGTGACAGCCAATGACTTCGACAGCATCTACGCGATGAACCGGATCATCGCGGCGGTAGAAGCGAAATCAACCAACTACAAGGTGCGCCTTGCCGGTTGCGTCGCCAACCGCTCGCGCGACACGAACGAGGTGGACCGCTATTGCAATGTGGTGGGCTTCAACCGTCTGGCCCACCTGCCCGATCTCGACGCGATCCGCCGGTCGCGCCTCAAGAAAAAGACGCTGTTCGAGATGGACCTCGATGACGATATCGCGGCAGTCCAAGCGGAATATATCCGTCTGGCGAACACCCTTTGGGCAGGAACGGAGCCGTTGGCGCCCAAGTCCCTGCCCGACCGCGAAATCTTTGATTTGCTCGGTTTCGATTGATGGACGGCACGCGCGTATATTCCCAGCGGCCCAAAACCTCCGGTGCCTATGCGTCCACCCGTGACCGGGTGGAGACGTATTTCGACAGCACCGCGACCAAGACATGGGAGCGTCTGACTTCCGACGCGCCGGTGTCGGGCATCCGCGCCACCGTGCGTGCGGGAAGGGATGACATGCGCGCGCTGATCCTCAGCAGCTTGCCGGATGATCTGCGCGGCGCGCGCATCCTCGATGCGGGATGTGGCACCGGCGCGCTGGCGTTTGAGCTGGCTGCACGCGGCGCCGAAGTCGTCGGCATCGACATCTCGCCGCAACTGGTCGAGATCGCACGCAAGCGCACACCGGACGCTGTTGCGCGCAAGCTGACGTTCACCTCTGGCGATATGCTCAACCCCGCGCTGGGGCAGTTCGACCACATCGTCGCCATGGACAGCCTGATCTACTACACCGCCGACGACATCGCACAGATTTTGGGCGGCATTGCGCCACGCCTGTCGGGCAAGATGATCTTTACCGTCGCCCCGCGCACCCCGCTGCTGATGGCATTCTGGCGTCTGGGGAAGTTGTTTCCCCGTCGTGACCGTTCGCCGGTGATGATCCCGCACAGCCCTGCGGAGATCGCGGGCAAGATCACGACAGGCCGTTTGCGCGACATCTCCCGCGTCAAATCCGGCTTTTACTTTTCCAACGCGTTGGAGTTTACCCCATGATGATCCCTACCAAAAAAGGCCTCAAGGCGCTCACGCTGCGCTCGCTCCCTTTTGCGGACGCGATCAGCGAGCAATTGCCGCTCAACCAACTTTTGCGCATGTCGCTTTTCCAGGTTTCGGTCGGCATGGCCTCGGTCATGCTGCTGGGCACGCTCAACCGAGTGATGATCGTGGAATTGGGCGTGATGGCGTGGATCGTGGCGATCATGATCGCGATCCCGGTGCTGGTGGCCCCCTTCCGCGCACTGCTCGGGTTCCGCTCCGACACCTACCGCTCCGCCATTGGGTGGAAGCGTATTCCATATCTGTGGTTCGGCAGCCTATGGCAGTTCGGCGGCTTTGCGATCATGCCGTTCGGCTTGCTGCTTCTGACGGGTGATCAGGCCACCGGCCCCACTTGGGCGGGCGAAGTGGGTGCGGCACTCGCCTTCCTGCTCACGGGGCTGGGCATGCATATGACACAGACGGCAGGCCTCGCGCTGGCTGCCGACCGCGCCACGGACGAGACCCGGCCGCAGGTTGTGGCCCTGCTCTATGTGATGCTGCTGGTCGGCATGGCAGTGGCCGCGATTGTCATAGGAACACTGCTGCGTGACTTTAGTCAGCTGCGCCTCATTCAGGTCGTGCAGGGGGCGGCGGTGATGACCATCGTGCTCAACGTGATTGCCCTGTGGAAGCAGGAGCGCGTCAATCCGATGACCCGCGCGGAGCGTGAAGCGGCCAAACCTTTGTTCTCGGACGCGTGGACAGATCTGACCACCGGCAACAACGCGCTGCGCCTGCTGGTCGTCGTCTTCCTCGGCACGCTGGCGTTCAACATGCAGGACGTCCTGCTGGAGCCTTACGGCGGTGACGTTCTGGGGCTTTCGGTCTCGGCCACGACGCTGCTGACGGCGATGTGGGCGGCTGGCGCGCTGGTGGGTTTTGCTTTTGCCGCACGCTGGCTCAAGGCGGGGATGAACCCCTATGCCATGGCCGCCCGTGGCGCGCTTGTCGGTGTGGCGGCGTTCAGTGCGGTGATCTTTGCCGCACCACTGGAAAGTGGCGTGCTGTTCTTTACCGGTGCTTTTGCCATCGGCCTCGGCTCTGGCCTCTTCGCCATTTCCACCCTCACTGCGGCCATGACGCTTGAGACAGGCTCGCTCGCCGGTAAGGGTCTTGCCCTTGGCGCGTGGGGGGCGGCGCAGGCAACGGCGGCAGGGCTGTCGATCTTTATCGGCGGTGCGCTGCGCGATGTGGTGGACCACGCGGCCCTCGCGGGCACCTTCGGCCCCGGCATGCAGAACGCCACAACAGGTTACTCGGTGGTTTACCACATCGAGATTTTACTACTCTTCGCGACGCTCGTTGCTGTGGGTCCTTTGGTACGGACGCGCACATCGGCATCTTCACAGACGGGGCGCATCGGCCTCGCCGACTTCCCCACCTAAACCACCCAACACGGAGGACCCCCTAATGGTTGGCACTGAATTCTTTGGTAACTTCGATCTGGCAAGCGCCGCAATCTGGCTGTTCTGGATCTTTTTCGCCGGACTGGTCTATTACCTCCAGACCGAAAACATGCGCGAAGGCTATCCTTTGCAGACCGATGACGGCAAGGTCGCCCCGAACCAAGGGCCCTTTCCCGTCCCGAAAGACAAGACGTTCCATCTGCGTGACGGTCGTGGCGATCTGGTGGTGCCCTCGGGCCAGCGGGGCGACCGAGACAACCTCGCAATGGAGCAGATCTCTCAGGCCGCCGGCTCCCCTTTCGAGCCGACCGGCAATCCGATGATCGACGGTGTCGGCCCCGCCTCCTGGGCGCCGCGCGCCGATCATCCGGAACTTGACGCGCATGGCCACGCAAAGATCAAACTGCTGAGCAAGCTGACCGATTTCGCCGTAGCCGCCGGTACCGATCCACGGGGCAAGCCCGTCGTGGCGGGCGATGGTGAAGTCGTGGGCCGGGTCACCGACATGTGGGTCGATGTGCCGGAGCAGTACGTGCGCTACTTCACCGTCGATCTCAACCCTGAGGGCACCGGCAAAACCTGCCTGATCCCGGCAAACTTTGCCCGGATCAAATCCAACCGCGTGGTAGTGCGCTCCATCTACGGGGCCCATTTCGCAGACGTTCCCGGCATCAAATCCGACGAGCAGATCACCCTGCTCGAAGAAGAAAAAATCATGGCCTACTACGGCGGCGGCACGCTCTATGCCGACATCAAGCGTCTTGAGCCCGTGATCTAGTAATTCAGCCGTCCGGGCCAGAACAGCCGCTGGCCCGGACCACCATTTAGGGGAAACATACAATGCACGACGATTTTAACTTTGAACCGATCCGTGGCCTGCCCGAAGCGCTTCCCGAAGGGGAGCACATTCTCTGGCAAGGCGCACCAAACCCGCTACGCCTCGCGATCGAGGCCTGGAAAATGCACTGGATCATCGGCTACTTCGCCGTGCTCGCGGTCTGGCGCATCGGGATCTCGTCCCTCACCGTGCCCATGCCCACAGCCTTCGGCCATGCGGTGCCCTTCGTGATCTGCGCGATCGCCGCCTGCATCGTGGTCTATATCATGGCAACGGTGCAATCCCGCTCCACGGTCTACACGCTCACCAACAAACGCGCGGCGATGCGCATCGGTGCGGCGCTGACGATGACGCTCAACCTGCCCTATGTCTGCATCGGCAACGCCGCCGTTCAGACGCGCAGATCAGGTACCGGCACGCTCAGCTTCGAGCTGATCGACGAGACGCGAATCTCATATCTGATGACCTGGCCGCACACACGCCCTTGGTCGCTGAGCCGGACACAGCCCTCATTCCGCTGCATTGCGGATGTGGAAAAGGTCGCACAGATCTTTGCCGAGGCCGCCGAGACACGCGTGCACACACCGCGCATAGAGAAACTTGATCCAGCGCAAAGCGCGCCCAACGCCGTTGCAGCAGAGTAGTCATCATGAGCCTTATTTCCCCCCTCGCCCAACAAATGAAAGCACGCGACAAGGACATGGTCCCGCGTATTCTGATCCAGGCCATGTTCGGCCTGATGCTCGCCTCGCTGGCGCTCGTGTCTTACGCGCGCCTGTCGGATATGCCGCGCACGGGTCTACCAACTCAGGAATTAATCGTGGCCGAGCGCAGTGTTAGCTTTGAAGGTGACCGAAACTTTGGTATCAAGGTGATGGATGCAACAGGCACCGAGATTGCCAATTCCACCCGCGATAAGGCGGGCTTCATCGACGTGGTCTGGGTTGCGATGATGCGCGAACGCAAGGTTCAGCGCGTCGATCCTGCCGCACCCTTCCGACTGGTGCGCCGCGAGAACGGCCGCTTGGACGTGGTAGACGACACCACAGGCTGGCAGCTTGAGCTGATCGGCTACGGAAAAGACAACATAGCGGCCTTCGCCCGGCTGCTTGACTGAAACTGAAACCATTATTCAAGGGACTGGATACTATGGGACTACTGACAAGAACACGCGAACAAGCCCCCTGCGAGGTCACGATCTCGCACCGGTTTGAAGAGCTTTCCGCGCATGTGAAATTTCTCAACGGTGCGGTCGTGAACCCCGGTGATTCCGTGCTGGTGCACGGAGCCGAGATCATGGCCGCCTATGGTGAGGTCGTCCGCGAGGAGCGTACCGCCACCATCACCCGCGCCTCCACGATCGAGCGGATGTGGACCCGTGCCACGGGTGATTTCGAATTTATGGAACTCTGCGAGTTTTCCTTTTCTGACGAGGTAATGTCATGAACGCCCATACCAAACCAGCACCCAGCCATTCCGCCTATGCCGACACGGCAGAGGAAGCGATTGCCGCACAGGACGCACTCGACACTGGCATGATCACCTCCGAGCAGGCCACGGAAGTCGCAATGCAGAACACGCTGCTCACGCCGCGTTTCTACACCACCGATTTCGCCGAGATGGACGCGATTGATGTCACACCCGTGCGCGCCGATTGGGACACCATGATCGCCGCGATGGCCGCCGACCCGAACAAGGGCCACTTCAAGAAGACGGAGAAATGGGGAACCGTCGATTGGGATGGTATGGACCCTGCCCTGCGTGCGGAGTTCATCGACTTTCTGATCTCAAGCTGTACGGCGGAATTCTCCGGCTGTGTGCTGTATAAAGAGATGAAACGTCGCGGCTCCAACACCGACATCACGCAGCTGTTCCAGCTGATGGCGCGCGACGAGGCGCGGCATGCCGGCTTCATCAACGATGCCCTGCGCGAGGCGGGCATCCGCGTGAACCTCGGGTTTCTGACCCAGCAGAAGAAATACACGTATTTCCGGCCCAAGTTCATCTATTACGCGACGTACCTCAGCGAGAAGATCGGTTATGCCCGCTATATCACCATCTACCGCCATCTGGAGCAGAACCCGGACAAGCAGTTCCACCCGATCTTTGGCTGGTTCCGCGAATGGTGTAACGATGAATTCTCCCACGGTGAGGCATTTGCCCTGCTGCTGAAGACCGATCCCAAGCTGACAGAAAGCTTCGTCAACAAGCTGTGGATCAAGTTCTTCCTCACGGCTGTCTTTTCCACGATGTGGGTGCGCGACCACCAGCGGCCACTGTTCCACGAGGCGCTGGATGTCGACGTGACCTGGTACGGTCAGGAAGTCTTCCGAAAGACGTCCGATATCTCCAAGCAGATCTTCCCGATGACACTCGACATCGACCACCCGCGCTGGCGTCCCAACCTTGACCGGATGGAAGCGGCCTCACGGCAGGTCGCCGCAGCCAAGGCGCGCGGCGGTATCGGCGGAATGATCTCCCGCGTGGCGGGAATGGCAAAGGCGAGCTACGCGTTCGCCGCGCTCTACACGATCCCTGCGATCAAGAACGAGGTGCCCGCGAGCCCCGTCATGAAGCCTGCCTACTGATGACGACTGCCTGGTCCGCCATACTGATCGCATTGTTTGCCTGGTGGTTTTTCACCGGTGCAATCCTGCTGGTCGTGCGGCGGGCCGATGCCGGTGATCAGGTGGCCCACGGGCGCAACGTGTTCATCACCGTGCCGTTTTTCGCCTTGGGTTTCGCCGGTCTTTGGATCAGTGCGCAGGAGCTGACGGTGGCCAATGCCTACATCGCGTTTGTCTCCGTCCTGCTCATCTGGGGCTGGATCGAGCTGGCGTTTCTGTCGGGGATCATCACCGGACCGCAGCTTGCCCCCTGCCCCGACCATCTGAGGGGTTATGCCCGTTTTGCTCGCGCGTGGGATACGATCTCACGGCACGAATTGCTGCTCGCCGGTGCGCTGCTCGCCGTGGTGGTGATGACCTCGCATGCGCAGAATACCGTGGGCCTCTGGACCTACATCATCCTATTCACCGCGCGCATCTCGGCCAAGCTTAACCTGTTTTTCGGGGTGCCACAGATCAATACCGAATTTGTGCCGATCCCTTTGCAGCATATCAAATCCTATTTTCGCCAAGGGCAGATCACACCGGCCTTTCCCATCGGCGTGACATTCCTCAGCGTGACGGCAGCCTTTTTTGTCGAGCGTCTGATTTCCGCGCAGACCCCGGCCGAAACAGTTGGGTTCGCGCTTCTCACCGCTTTGGCGGTTCTCGCGGCCATTGAACATTGGTTCATGGTTATCCCTTTGCCCGATGCCAAACTTTGGCGGTGGATGCTACCCGACACCACGACTTCAAGACAGGACCAGACCCGTGAACTTTGACGCACTCTTTAACGCACAGATTGATCAGCTGAAGTCGGATGGCAACTACCGCTACTTTGCAGAACTTGAACGTCAGGCAGGTAAATTCCCTCACGCCTCCAACCACGTGGAGGGAGAAAAGCGCGATGTCACGGTCTGGTGCTCGAACGATTATCTGGGCATGGGCCAGAACCCCCTGACCATCGCCGCCATGTGCGAGGCGGTACAGCGCACCGGTACCGGTGCCGGCGGCACGCGCAACATCTCCGGCACCAACCATGACCACCTGCTGCTTGAGGCCGAATTGGCTGATCTGCACGGCAAGGACGCGGCGCTGCTGTTCACCTCCGGCTATGTCTCCAACTGGGCGGCGCTGTCGTGCCTTGGCTCGCGCCTCGAGAATTGCGTGATCCTCAGCGACAGCGGCAACCACGCCAGCATGATCGAAGGCATCCGCCATTCCAAGGCTAAGAAGGTCCTGTGGAAGCATAACGATGTGAAGGATCTGGAGGCCAAGCTTCAGGCGCTGCCCGCGAACGTGCCGAAAATCGTCGCGTTCGAGAGCGTCTATTCCATGGACGGCGACATCTGCCCCATGCGCGAGATCGTCGAGGTCTGCGAGAAATACGGCGCGATGAGCTATCTCGATGAGGTGCACGCCGTCGGCCTTTATGGCCCACGCGGCGGCGGCATATCGGAGCGTGAGGGGCTCGCCGACCGCATCACCCTGATCGAGGGCACGTTGGGCAAAGCCTACGGCGTCGTCGGCGGCTACATCACAGGCTCCATCGCGCTGTGCGATTTCATCCGCAGCTTTGCCTCCGGCTTCATTTTTACGACGGCCCTGCCCCCTGCGGTAGCAGCCGCAGCGCGTGCGTCGGTGATGCACCTCAAGACATCCCAGGACGAGCGCACGCGCCATCAGGCACAGGTTGCCAAACTGCGCGCCCGTCTGGACCGTGCGGGCATCCCGCATCTGCACAACGACAGCCACATCATCCCCGTGATGATCAAGGATCCAGTCAAGACACGGATGTTGGCCGACTACCTCATGGACGAATGGGGCATCTACGTACAACCGATCAATTATCCCACCGTGCCGAAGGGAACCGAGCGTTTGCGCTTTACTCCCTCGCCCCACCACAGCGATGCGGACATCGAACATCTGGTAAATGCCCTGAGCCATCTGTGGAAGCAATGCGCCGTGAGCCACGCAGTCGCATGAACGCAAACGGCCCGCGTGAGGCGGGCCGAGCGTTTTGAGTATTTATAGCCAGAAAAATAGACTGCCGCCCGTTCTGGAAAACAGGACCGGCGGTTTTGTTCAGCGCCAGTCGAAGAAGTCCGGACCCGCTTGAGACAGCAATTTGTGCGCCATTTCGGTGCCTGCTTTTTCCCCGTCCTCGATCGGGCAACTCACGGCATCGTTCAGCGCCTCCGATCCATCTGGGCGCAACACTTCACCACGCAAATGCAGCCTACCGCCGTCAAGTTCGGCCAAACCGGCAATGGGCGTCTCGCACGAGCCGTCAAGGGCAAGCAAGAAAGCGCGCTCCGCGGCGAGACGCTGACCGGTTGGCGTGTCGTGGATCGCCTCCAGCATCTGCGCCACGTTTGTGTCATCCACACGCCGCTCAATCCCGATGGCCCCTTGGGCCACGGCAGGCAGCATGACATCCGTCTCGATTGCCGTATGCGGCACCTCGTCCATCTTGAGCCGCCGCAAGCCCGCCATGGCGAGGAAAGTTGCGGCGGCCACCCCTTGGTCGAGCTTCATCAGGCGGGTTTGTAGATTGCCCCGAAATTCCACCACCTCCAGATCGGAACGTTTGAGCATCAACTGCGCGCGGCGTCGCAGGCTTGAGGTGCCGACGACGGTACCAGCAGGGAGGTCAGCGAGGGATTTTGCAGTGGGCGAGATGAAGGCATCGCGCACATCCTCGCGCGGCAGATAGGTATCGAGGATCAGGCCCTCGGGTTGCAATGTCGGCATGTCTTTCATGGAGTGCACGGCAATGTCGATCTTGCCGTCGATCATGTCGGCCTCGATCTCACGGGTGAACAGGCCCTTGCCGCCGATCTCTTTCAACGGGCGGTCGATGATCTTGTCACCGGTGGTCTTGATCACGACGATCGTAAACGCTTCAAAAGGCAGATCAAAAGCGTGGGCGAGACGCTCCCGCGTCTCATGCGCCTGGGCCAGAGCCAAGGGCGATCCACGGGTGCCGATCATCAGCGGTTGGGCGGGGGTGGGCAGTTTCAATGTCATAATTCATCTCTAACGGTGTAAACTAAACCTGACAACTCTTGTATAACCCCCATGCTTTATCGCATGATAGTCGCAGCCAAATTCAATGATAGAGACACCATATGACCACCCAGAAAACAATACTTCGCGCGCTTGCCGGAGAAACTCTTCCCACCCCCCCGATCTGGATGATGCGTCAAGCGGGTCGCTATCTGCCCGAGTACCGCGCCACGCGCGCGCAGGCCGGCGATTTCCTCAAACTGTGCTACAATCCGGAGCTGGCTGCGGAGGTCACGCTGCAGCCCATCCGCCGCTATGGCTTCGATGCGGCGATCCTCTTCGCCGACATTCTGCTGGTGCCGCAAGCCTTGGGTGCAGACCTGTGGTTCGTGACCGGCGAAGGGCCACGCCTCTCAACCATCACGAAGCAGGAGGAGCTGGACAAGCTTGTGCCCGCAGATGCCATTCACGACCACCTGTCGCCCATCTACGAGACCGTGAAGATCCTCTCCAAGGAGCTGCCTTCCGAGACGACCCTTATCGGATTTGCCGGCGCCCCTTGGACTGTCGCCACCTATATGATCACAGGCCAAGGCACGCCGGATCAGGCGCCCGCGCACAAGCTAAAGGCAGAGAACCGCGCCGTGTTCGACAGTTTGATGGATCGCATTACCGATGCGACGATCCACTACATGTCCAAACAGATCGAGGCTGGTGCAGAGGTCGTCAAAATTTTCGACAGTTGGGCGGGATCACTGAAAGGCGACGACTTTATGAACTACTCGATCAAGCCAATGGCCCGAATTACAGCGGCTATCAAAAAAAAGCACCCCGGCGTGCCGGTCATCGCGTTTCCCCGTGGTGCGGGCGAGAAATATATCGGCGCTCATGCGGTCACCGGCGCTGATTGCATTGCCGTGGATGATGGTGTGACCGCCGAATGGGCCGCAAAACACTTGCAACCCGACGGCTGTGTGCAAGGAAATCTGAAATCCGCGCATATGGTTACCGGCGGCGATGCCCTCGTCTCCGAAACCCGCCGCACGGTCGAGGCCTTTTCCAAAGGGCCCCATATCTTCAACCTCGGCCACGGCATCACACCCGATGCCGACCCCGAAAACGTCACGTTGATGATCGAGACCATTCGCAACGGCTAATCTTATTTTTTCTGGCCGAAAATACTCCGGGGGACTCGGCGGTGAAACGTCGTCGAGGGGGGCTGGCCTCCCACTCCGTTAGATCGGGTTCGCCTCGGCAAAGCTTTTGAAAAACGCCAGAAACGCGCGGTCAGGATCCCGAGGCGCTTCCTTCCCCTTGGACCAATCGCGCCATTCGCCCTCGACGTGGTAAATATCGAACCCGGGGTAGCGCAGGCGCGCCGTCTCGTAGGTGTCGGGACGCAGGGCCGCGCCGCGCGCCTCAAGCCACACGGGGCGCGGACGCTGCGCTTGCGCACGCTCCTCCACGCGCACCTTTCGACCCACCGAAGCAAAGCTCAGCTCGCGTTCCGCCTCCGCTTCGGACTTGGCGTCCTTGCGCCACCACCGCAGCTCGACATGCGTGACCCGCCTGCCCGTCTTGATCGGTGCCAGCTCCACAACGTAATCGCTTAGCGCAGAAACCTCCGCCACCGCAGGATCAATCGCGCGCAGCTTGAGGTTCGACCACGACGTCAGCTTCCCCTTGGGCACCCCGAGGATCCCACGCAGATCGTCTAAGCTGAATTTCTCAGAAGACTTCCACCGCAGATTGCCGCGCTTCTGGATCATCTCGTAGAGCGTCAGCGCGTATTTCGAACTGAGCGCGAACATCACCTCGCGTTGCAGTCGCGCAAACACGGTGCTGTCCTTGATGATGCGGCGCAGGCGCATGGGGATCTCATATTCAAACAATCCGTCGCGCCGGGACGTCTCGATATTTCCACCCAGCAGCTGCACCCGCTCGATGGCATCCTCACCATCGCGCTGCACTTTTATCTTCACGATCGAGGCCATGAGCCGCTCAATCGATTCGCCGACCCGATCATTGGAATTATGAGAGCCGCGCAAGTCCGCCTTGGCGATCACATGGGTCACCGGCTTTTCAATCGCGTCCCAGGCGTTTTCAAGGAGCTGGTTGTAGATGCGCCTGTCAGCCAGTGTCAGAGGTGTGACTTCCACAAGGTCCACCAACTCGCCCGGTTTTACCAGACTTTCGGAATTGGGCCGCGCTGTGATTGTGCGGTAAGGTTTTGTTGCCATCTGCTCGCTTACACGCTTATTCTTACTTTTGTACGCCGTTACACGTAAGATACCCTAGTTATTGCCCATGGGCAATCACCCGATACGTAAGATTTAAAAACCGCTGCACAGTTTAACCGATTCGCAACCACCCATATTCTATCGGGTTTTCATCCCCTGCCTAGCGCAGAACCGAGACCACCCAATTCGTAAGACTTGATGCACCACCCCACACGTAAGACGACCCATCCCAACACGTAAGTCTATCCCTCCCAAGATGTATGCAAACTTATCCCGAAACGTATGATCAGAGACTGTATTGATCATATAAATATGAGCGTATGATACACTGAACAGAGAAGACTCTGAAAGAAGAACACGAGGGGTTTTTTCAGATTTAATTTTTGGGCGAAAGGTGAAGCAAACAGCCCAGTTCCTTTAAATTACTTTTCGGGTGTTTGATAGAAATGTGCCGTCATCTTGCCACTTTCTGGAAGCTAAGCGGCGAATTTTCCAATTTCCGGGCAGCGAATGTGCAATTTCGCACTTTTTGAGTAAACGTCACAAATATTCATACTTGAGCATCACATCGCGACGCGTCATGATTCGCAGGTAACCATAACATGAGGAACTCATGGAGCAGCCTGTACTTCCTGCCGTCACACTAGCGGAGCTTGATCAACTCTCCAGCCGTGCTTCCACCGTCATAAACCGTTTGCGTGACCGCCTTTTTGCGCCCGGCACCAGCAAGACATTGGACATACGATTTAACGTGCGCAAGGCCGCCGCGATGGTGGGACGCAGTGATAAACTGATCCGCGACGCGGAAGCGGATGGCCGTCTGCCCGAGCCGCAAAAGGACCCGGCAACAGGGCGGCGCACAGGATACAGCCTCGCTCAGGTGAATGAGATGCGGCGGGTGTTCGGCACCCTGCCCCACCGCAGCGGCGATGACCCTGCCATGGTACTGGCCATCCAGAATTTCAAAGGTGGCGTCGGTAAATCCACGATGGTCTGCCACCTCGCGCAATTTCTTGCGCTCAAAGGCTACCGCGTCTGCGTCATCGACTGTGACAGTCAGGCGAGCACGACCAGCGTTTTCGGCCTGAACCCTGATGTCGATGTGGATGAGGAGGAAGAAACGCTTTACCCTTTTTTCCGCCACGGAGGGCCAAAAACGTTGCATTATGCTTTGCGTGGCACCTACTGGCCCGGCGTCGCCCTCATTCCCGCTAACCTTGGCCTATATGACGCAGAATACGAATTTGCGGCACGCATGGCGCGGGATTCGACATTTGTGCTCGATAAGCTGCGCGACGGAATTGAGAGCATCAAGGATGAGTTCGACGTGATTCTGCTCGATCCGCCCCCTGCCCTGGGGATGTTGTCGCTGTCGGTGCTGCGCGCGGCTAATGCAATTGTGATACCCGCGCCGCCCAACAACATTGATTTCGGCTCGACCGTGCATTTCCTCAAGATGATGGGTGCGACCCTGAATGAACTGGCGCGCGCGGGGGGTGCGCGTGATTATTCTTTTATTAAAATACTCGCGACAAAGATGAATGACAGCAAATCGGCCCATGTTGCGATCAAGCGAATGATGGATGCGGTTTTTCCACACGATATGCTGAACGCGGTGCTTAAAGACAGTGCCGAGATTGACAATGCCGCCGCCAATCTGGCGACGGTCTATGAACTCACTGGTGCCGCCACGCGGACGGAGACGCACAAACGCTGCCGCGCCTACCTCGATGCGGTGAACGGCGAGATCGAGCTGTTGATCCGCAAGACATGGCCGAGCCATCACAAAAGCCTGCGCAAGGAGGGGCTGTTATGAGCAAGAAGCATGACGCGATTTTTGACGATGTTCTGAGTGATCTGGACACGCCCAATCAGCCACAAGCGCGCGAGCAAGCGCGTTTCTTAAAACGCTCCACCACCATCAGTGATCGTCTGTCCGGGGAGTTGGAGGAAAAGACGCTGCGCTGGATCGATCCGGCGGAATGTCGCATGTGGGAGCGACATAACCGTGATTACGGCCTGCTCAACGAAGAAAACTGCCGTGATTTGATCGATGGCATACGCGCGCAGGGGCGGCAGGAGTTTCCCGCAATTGTGCGACCCATCGATGACCCGGCTTTCAAATATGAGGTGATATGCGGTGCGCGTCGTCACTTTGCGATCAGCTGGCTACGGGCCAACAATTACACGCAATTCAAATATCTGATCGAGGCGCGGGAGATGTCGGACGAAGAGGCGTTTCGTCTCGCCGATATCGAGAACAGGGAGCGCGAGGATATCAGCGACTATGAGCGCGCTATTGATTATGCCGACGCCATCGCGCGTTATTATGGCGGCAAGCAGAAAGCCATGGCGGAGCGGTTGGAAGTGAGCCAGCCATGGCTGTCTCGCTACCTCGCGCTGGCAGCCTTGCCTGCGTCGATTGTGGGCGCGTTTCCCTCGATCCGCGACCTGAAGGAGCGTCACGCCCGCGATCTCAAGCCGCTGCTCGCACGCCCAGCCACGGCAGAGCCGGTGTTGGCGCAGGCCATGCGCCTTGAGGCGCAGCAGCAAAGCGCGCGCAATGGGCGTGGGCCGTTCGTGGACCCGGCCGATGTGGTCAAGCAGTTGCGCAAAGCCGCCGAGGCGCCAAAGGCAAAACCGGCCCGCAAGCTCGATGAGGTGGCCTATCGTCGCTCGGCAGGCGAAAAGGCGGTGACAGCACGCAAGCGTGGCCGCAAGATGCAGCTGGAGTTCGAGGATACGATGTCTGAGGCAAGCCTGCGCGGCGCTCTTGACGCCTTTCTTAAGTCGCGCTTTGCGAAATAATGATTGCCCATGGGCAATAACGATCTAAATTATTGAAAAGTATGAAAAATGCGCCTCAACGGGGCGCGTTTTCGCCCAAATAGGCCAAGATCGGGTCGGCAACAGCATTCGGCGCTTCCTCATGCGCCAGATGCCCAAGATCCGGCAATTCGACATAGTTCAGGCCAGGTAAGGTCTTTGCAATATCTCGCGAGGTCGCCGCCGGAACAGCACGGTCATTCGTGGCAGCGATCAGGAGACCGCGCAGATCGCGTCGCGGCAGATCGGCCAGCAATGGCTCAAGATCCCATTGGGCCATCATCTGGAGCGTTGCGTTGACATGCCCGCGGTCACCGACCAGCGCGGTGTAGTAGCGCAGATCATCAGGCGGCAGGCGCGAGCCGGTACCCTCGATCAGCCGTTCGACCGAGCGTGGCTTGCCATTTGAGGCAGTGAACAGCGAGGCTATTCCCGGCATCATCGCCAGTGCCTTCGCCATGAGCGGAAACATCAGCCCAGCGACCCCTTTAAACGTGGAGAGTGCGGCGTTTATTCCGATTACATGCGGAACAGGGCGGGGCAGGCGCGGTGCAATGTCGAAAGCGACCGCAGCGCCCGCAGAGTGTCCGATCAGAGCGTGCGGCTGCCATCCCTCATTGGTGCATAGGGCGCAAATATCTTCTGCCATCGCCTCCAGTCCACACCTCGCCTGCGCGCCCAGCCGTGTGAATCCTTGGCCTGGAAGATCGAGCGCGATCACGCGGTAGTGCGGTGTGAGCAGGGGGATAAGGTGGCGAAAACTCTGCGTGCTGCCGCCCGCGCCATGCAGCAAAAGCAAAAGAGGGCCCTCGCCGCTGTCCTGGACATGCCATTTATGTGGCTTGCTGAGTATGAACCGTGAGGTGTCGGCACGGGGCCAGTCGTTCTTATAGCGCGCCCACTCCAAGTCTAGGTATCCAGGGTGCGTGAGACCGCGTCCGAGACGGTCTGCGCGGTGGCGCGGGGCAGGGGATATAGGTGCCGTTCATGAGGGCCGACAGATCGGCGAGCGCTTGCTCGGGCCGCCGACCGGTATCGATGATGATCGTGTCGACACCCTCGGCGCGCACTGCACGCGCTACTGCTTGCGCATCCGTGGCGGCTTGCGGGCGACTAGCCGTACCATCGAGCGCCATGTTCGCGCGCCCATCGGTGAGGGCGACAATTGTCGGCGTGAGACCCTTGCGGCGCGCCTGTCCGGCCATGGCCTGTGCTGCCAGCAAGCCTGCAGCGAGGGGCGTCGCACCACCGCCGGGCAGATCCGCCAGCTTGCGTTTCGTCTGCACCAGTGAGCGCGTAGGCTCCAACAGCACTTCAGCTTGCGCGCCGCGAAAGGAAATCAGCGCTACGTGGTCGCGCCGTGCGTAGGCCTGTGCCAGCAATAGCTCAATCGCTCCTTTCGCCTCCCCCATTCGCGCCATCGCGGCAGAGCCGGATGCATCGACTGCAAAGATCAGTAGGCGGTCGGAGAGATCAAGGAAACGTTTGCGGCGCAGGTCGCTGTGGCGAATGATCGGACCGGAGCGCTCGGGGTGATCGCGTTTGCGCAGCGTCTGCCACGGGATCGCCGCGCGCAGGGTCGCGATGAGGTCCACACGTCCTTGATCCTTTCCGCCGTCACGGGTGGGCAGGGGCCGGCCACGGCGGTTGCCGACCTTCTTCTGCCCCGCGCCGCTCCCGGAAGCACTGCGGCTCGCGGTGCCGGCCTTGAGATTTGCCAGAAGGTCGGGCGGCAGGGCGGCGAGCACTGCATCGAGCAGCATATCTTGCGGCAGGGTGTCTTGCGGCTCTGACGGGCCACCATCGTCTTCGGGCGGAGGCGTGTCATCGGGCTGCTCCTGCCTGTCCGGCGTCTCTTCTTCTTCCTCAGAGGGGAGTTGTGTCGCACGGTGCGCAAATACAAGCGCTACAGCGGTGGCAATATCGCTCTCCTCTGTCTCTAACCGATTATTTAGGGCTGCATGGGCCTTTGCCGTGCGCAGGGCAAAGGTCACCGCGCGCAGGCTCGTGATGCCAAGCCGCACGGCGAGGAATACTAGCGCGTTAGCGGTATCCTCCGGCGCCGTAACACGGTCAAGCGCGGCGGGCGCGGGCCATTTCGGCGCAGGGGCGATATCGCTCAGCGCGCAATGCTCCAGATCGACGCGAAAGGCGAGGCGATCGGCGAGGGCAGGGGACAGGGCCTCACCGTCGATACCCTCATCAAGGGCGATCAAAACGCGGTCGCCGCCGAGGTCGAGCGTGGAGGCAAGGCGCGCGGCTATATAGGGCTCAGCCCGCTCTGCCATGGCCAGTACGAGAGTGCCAGTGTGCGACAACAGCCCGCGCGTCTGCGTGAGCGTGCCCGACGACAGCGTGCTCGCCACATCGATACCCCCGTCCAGTGCCTCAGCGGTCATTGCAGGGTGCAGGCGGGTGTGGGGCGGCACCGCGGCCATGACCGCATCGCGCACTGCACCGGCACGTGCGCGGACCACAAGGCCGCCAAGGCCCGGATCAATCGCCAGCAGGGCAAGGGCCGTATGCGCGCGGATGAGCGGCTCCATCTCAGGCGCCCAGCGTCTCTTCGACGATCCGCGCCACGCGGGTACCGGACCCTGCGTCGTCCAATGGTTCACGCCGCATGCGGTGGCGCAGGGCGAGGGCGGCGACATCGCGGATATGTCCTCGTGTGAGAGCCGTGTCGTCGCGGAACGCCGCATAGGCACGCGCTGCCTTGAGCAGCGTCAGCTCTCCGCGCAGCCCGTCAGAGCCTAGGGCCATACAAAGCTCCGCCACGTCCCGAAGGCTCTGTTCTGGGGTTTTGAGCTGTTTGAGTGCGCCGCGCGCGGCGGTGATCTGGTCGCGCAGCATCCCGTCCTCCGCCTGCCAGCTTAGCATGAAGGCTGCATTGTCGTTCTCAAAAGAATCGCGGCGTTTGATCACCTCGATCCGCTCGTCAATGTCGGTGGGGGAGGCCACATCGACCGAGAGGCCAAAACGGTCGAGCAGTTGCGGGCGCAGCTCGCCTTCCTCGGGGTTGCCGGAACCGACGAGGACAAAGCGCGCCGCATGCCGGATCGAGAGGCCTTCGCGTTCCACGACATTCTCGCCCGATTGGGCCACATCGAGTAGCAAATCAACGATGTGATCCTCCAGCAGGTTCACCTCGTCTATATAGAGATATCCTCGGTTGGCTTTCGCCAGCAGGCCTGGTTGAAATGCCTTTTCCCCGTTGGTGAGAGCCTTTTCAATGTCAAGTGCGCCGGTCACGCGATCCTCCGAGGCGCCCAGCGGCAAATCGATGATGGGCGTGGGGATCTCGACCATTTCCTCCGCTTCAATGCCTGACCAGGCGGGGCAATCTGCAAGGCGCGCGGCGTTCACGGGACAGCCCTTCACCACCATTATCGGTGGCAGCAAGGCGGCCAGCGCGCGCACGGCTGTGGATTTGCCCGTGCCACGATCGCCAAACACCAGCACGCCGCCGATGGAAGGGTCGATGGCGGTGAGGATCATCGCGCGTTTCATGTCTTCCTGACCCACGATGGCGGAAAAAGGAAAGGGCTGTTTCATATCGTTTCTTTCGCACAGAGAGGTGACACGCCGCCCCATGTGCCACGGTCGGACACCAGCGAAAAGCGCGCATAGAGTTCTTCGGAAAACCAGCCGTCACTGCGGACGGATTTGATCGCCTCCGCGTGGGGGCCGGTACGGGCAAAATTATTCATCGCGGCGGGGTCGGGCCAGATGGAGAAAGTGACCTGCTGCACCAGTGGTTTCTCCCCTATACCAAGCTTGAACAGCACCGAAGGGTCGGTGCCGATCACGGCGGAGATGTTGGGCACACGCCCCCAGAACCGCAAGGCCATGCCGGGTTTGACGCTGGCGCGGGTGAGAGCTGCGATAGGCCCCTGAACCGTTGGCTCACTGGTGACGAACGGCTGCACCCCCGACCAGTCACCGCGCACGGAGGTGGGTGACAGGAACACGGTCCAATCCTCAGCGGCTTTCGCCCGGTAGCGGGCAAAGACACCGCGCGCCGTCTCGCGCGTGGCCGTGGCGGCATCGGGCCAGGTGGAGAGAATCGCGTAGACCCCCCAGTTGGGTCGTAGGTCGAATCCCTCGCCCATGCCCGATCCGCACAGCTTCCAAAATTGAATTCCGGGCGTGCGCGCCATGGGCCTGCGCGCCATGCCCATCATGGCAAAGGCCCATAGCCGCGCCGCCACGCTGTCAAAGCGGTAAAAACTGAGGCTGACGATTTGCTGCACCATGTAAATTCCTCAATGTGTCTATTTTAGTTTACACATTCGGTCAAAATATGGAAGAGTGTACAGTGAAAACGTAAATCTCATTAGACAGTATAAGTAGCCCCCCTATGATAGATATACACACTTCCCCTGATAACCGCGCCATCGTCATCGGTGCAGGCCTTGGGGGGCTGGCGGCGGCGATGCGCCTCGGGGCCAAGGGCTATGCCGTGACGGTGCTGGACCGGCTGGACCGAACCGGCGGGCGCGGCTCGTCTATTTCGCAGGACGGTCACCGCTTTGATCTGGGCCCGACGATTGTGACCGTGCCGCAAGTGTTCGAATCACTCTGGCACGATTGCGGCCGTGATTTCCGCGCCGACATTGATTTGCGCCCGCTTGATCCATTTTACGAGGTCCGCTGGCCCGATGGGACTACGTTCTCCGCCTGCGGCGATGATGAGCGTATGTTTGCGGAAGTGGCCAAGATCAATCCGGCGGATGTGAAGGGATACAAACGCTTCCTCAAGGACAGCCATGCGCGTTACGTCGTAGGCTTCGAAGGGATGGTCGCCAAGCCGATGCACCGCCTCTGGGAGACGATCAAGGTGCTGCCCAAATTTGCCATGCTGCGCGCCGATCGCTCGATCTATGCCCATGCGGCAGCGCGCGTGAAGGACGAAAAGCTGCGCATGGCGTTGTCGTTTCACCCGCTCTTTATCGGCGGTGATCCGGCGCATGTAACGTCAATGTATGCGCTGGTGGCGCATCTGGAGAAGGAATACGGCGTGCATTACGCCATGGGCGGCGTGCAGGCGATTGCCGACGGTATGGCAAATGTGATCCGCGCCCAAGGCGGGGTGATCCGACACGCGGTTGAGGCGGATGAGATCATCATCGCCGATGGTGCGGCCAAGGCGGTCAAACTCAAAGGGGGAGAGATGCTACATGCGCCCCTGATCGTGAGCAACGCTGACGCGGGCCATACCTACAGCCACCTCATGCGCAATTTTAAGAAAAAGCGTTGGACCGCGCCCAAGCTGCGGCGCAAGCGGTGGTCGATGGGGCTCTATGTCTGGTATTTCGGTACCAAAGGGACCGAAGGCGCTTGGCCTGATCTGGGTCACCACACAATCGTGAACGGCCCACGGTTCAAAGGTCTGCTCAACGATATCTTCATGAAGGGCAAGCTCGCGGATGATATGAGCCTCTACATCCACCGCCCCTCCGTGACCGATCCGACGGCGGCGCCAAGGGGCGACGATACATTTTATGTCCTGTCCCCCGTGCCCCATCTGGGCTGGGACAATGCCGTGGATTGGAAGACCGAAGAGCCGATCTACCGCGAGAAGGTCGCCGCCGAGTTGGAAAAACAAATGCCCGGCTTCCGCGACAAGATCACGACCGAGCTGGTGTTCACCCCCGAAGAATTCCGCGACCGCTACCTGTCGCCCCATGGCGCCGGTTTTTCGCTGGAGCCGCGGATTTTGCAAAGCGCGTGGTTCCGCCCGCATAACGTGAGTGAGGAGGCGCGCGGCCTGTTTCTTGTGGGCGCGGGCACGCACCCCGGTGCGGGTCTGCCCGGTGTCGTGAGCAGTGCCGAAGTGCTGGCAAAACTTGTGCCGGACATGGACGTGGCCGCCGATGCGCCACGATTGGCCGCCGAATGATCGCGCCTGCCGACCTGGAGCATTGCCGCGAAGTGATCCGCACAGGATCGCTGTCCTTCCACGCGGCGAGCAAGCTGTTGCCTACGACCATACGTGACCCTGCGCTTGTGCTCTACGCCTTTTGCCGTCTCGCCGATGATGAGGTGGACGAGGGGTTCGAGAAGGGCAAAGCAGTGATCGAGCTGCAAGAGCGCCTTGATCTCGCCTATCGCGGGACCCCGCGCAACGCGCCCGAAGACCGCGCTTTCGCCGCCATCATCGAGCAGTTCGACATGCCCCGCGCCCTGCCCGAAGCCTTGCTCGAAGGTCTCGCATGGGACGCCGTGGAGCGGCGCTATCACACGCTCTCGGAGGTGCGCGAATATTCCTCTCGCGTTGCCTCCGCCGTGGGGGCCATGATGTGCGTTCTGATGCGGGTGCGCGACGCCGATGCGCTTGCGCGGGCCTGTGATCTGGGGGTGGCGATGCAGCTGACCAACATTGCCCGCGACGTGGGCGAGGATGCACGCGCGGGCCGCATCTATCTGCCGCTCGATTGGCTGGAAGAGGGGGGCATCAGCCTTGAGAGCTTCTTTTCTGCGCCTCAAGCGTCGCCTGAAATCCGCCTCATCGTCAAACGCCTGCTGGCAGAGGCACGCCGCCTCTATATCCGCGCGGAGGCCGGGATCGGCGCGCTGCCCATGGGCGCGCGCACAGGCATCTTTGCCGCGCGCTATATCTACGATGGGATAGGCGGCGCCGTGCGCCGCAACGGCCACGATTCCATCAATCTCCGCGCGCGCACCAACAAGGCGCAGAAAATAAAATTAATCGGCAAGGCCGGTATGCGTGCGGCAGGCTCTATTGTGCTGCCCCGCTCGCCGGTGATCTACGCCAAGCCATTGCCGGAAGTCGCTTTTTTGGTAAATGCGGCGGCAGATATCAGCGTCAATCGTCCGACCCGCATGGCAGGTCTCATGGAGGTCATGGCGGAGCTGCGCGCGCGAGAACGTGCGAAAGAACGCTTGCAGGGGTTGGCCGCAGAGTAAGAACGCTCCATATGTCATAAATGGACATATATCTATTCGCGATATTCTTTGTGGCGTGTTGCGCAGCGGGTGCAACCGGTGCCGTATTCACGCCCGGTGACTGGTACAGAAGCCTGAACAAACCGTGGTTCACGCCGCCCGACTGGGCCTTTCCCGTCGTCTGGACCAGCATCTTTCTGCTGATCTCCTTCGCCGGTGCGCGCTTGGCCGTGTTGGAAGGAAGCGAATACGCCATGGCGTTCTGGGCCGCCCAAGCAGGCCTTTCGACGCTCTGGACGCCACTCTTTTTCGGACTGCGCAAGATCGCGGGAGCCCTTGCCGCCATGGGACCGCTATGGCTGAGTGTGTTGGGCTGCACGGTCAGCGCGTTTTCTCTCGATTTCTGGGCAGGTCTCGCCTTCGTCCCGTACATGATCTGGGTGACCGTTGCCGCCGCCCTCAACTTCGAGATGTGGCGCCTGAACCGCGGCGAAGGCACGCTCACCGTTGACGAAATCTGACCAACCTCACTCCTCAATTTACCAAATAAAATCAAAATCCAACGTCGCCTCGTGCACCAAAATCACCGTTGAATATCCCAGCTTTTGCGCCGGGGCACCCGCACCGCCAGAATTGGCTTCAGGAGCGGTTGCTTGTATCGATCTAGGTCAAGAGCTTCATGCACCCCCTGCACGGTCTCGCCATTCACCACCGTCTCCACCACCGAGCGTGAGTAGAACGGCGCGTCCAGCATCGCTTTGATCTGGCGCGGAACGCAGCCCGCATCTGCGCGGGTCTCCCGGCGCAGCGCCCAAAGCGTACGTTTGAACGGCGTGCGGGCAGGGGCGTCGATGAGCTTCGCCTCGCCCGCGCGATCAAAGGCGATCGCAGCGTCCAGCGAGGTCCCGTCGCGGCGATCCGCATCGTAGAAACATGTCGCTCCGTCGCGGGTGGGATAGCGGCCCCATGTCCAATAGCTGAAATCATGCTCCAAGGGTCGTGTGCCGAAATTTGCGTCGAAATAGCCGTGCCCGCTCCACTGCCATCCAGGGGCTTCCAACTCGACCTTGATCCGCGACGAGGGCGCGAATGGGCGCCAGACGTGGGCGCCGTCAGGAGTGAGCGGCAGCTCGACGGAGGTGATTGCCTCCGGCGTCACTGTAATTTGTCCGCGCACTCGGCTGACGAGGGGGGGCGAGGAGACCTCGTTGATGTCGATCACCAGATCGGTGCCGTTCCAATACATCGAGGACGGCCCGACGCGCAGCATGTCGGGGGTGGCGTTCAGCGCGCTCTCGCCTCTGTCGGTCATGGTGAACCGCCCACCCGCGCCATAGGTCGCCACGTTGATGCAGCAGTTGTCCGCGGGATTGCCGCGCCCGGACCAATGATACCAGGGCGAGAAGACCGATCCGATAAATCCGATGACGGAGACAGCGCGCGTGCCGCAATCGCTTACGCCGTCGACATACCACCAGGCATAGCCGCCTGCGGGGACGTCGAGGTTAAACATAGGTCGCTGATCATCGCTTCGGCCGCATGCCGGGCGGAGAGTGTGGCCATCGGCACCCCCGCGCCCGGATGGGCGCCGCCCCCTGCCAGATAAAGGCCCGGAATTTTCGTGCGCGCAGTCGGGCGCGCGAAGGCCGCCATCATGCCCGCTGGGGATCGCCCGTATAGAGATCCGTTCGACGCCGGAAATAGAGCGTCGAAGCTGTGCGGTCCCGTCAGAGTGGCCATGGCGGGCGCGGGGCTGAAGCGCAGGCCGAAGGCTGCCAACCGGTTGAAGATCAAGGTCTGACATTGGGTGCTCTCCTGTGGGGGAATGGTGCTGTGGTCTATGCTGGGCGGCGCATTGAGGATGATCTCAAAGCGCTCGTCGCTTGTGGGAATGACGCCACCGAACCGATCCTGAGCACAGACATAAAGCGTTGGATCGCTTTGCAGCTTGCCGCGGTCGAGGGGGGTATATTCGGTATGCGCGTCGTCTGCAAAAAAGACGTTATGCGCGGCTAGGGGAAATTTATCTGCGGGTCGGGCGGCAAAGGCCTGAACCTGCGCCGACAGGCTGCGCGGCGCGACGGCCTGTCGTGGCACGGCTTTTGCAACGCCATCGCCCAGCATGCCGGTCGCCAGCGCGCGGGGATCGCCGTTGAATACCACCGCATCGACGGTCATGCGGCCTGTGTCGGTGTGCACGGCGACGGGCTTTCCGTCCTCCAGTTCGATCCGGCTGACGTGCGTGTCATAGCAAAACTGTGCGCCGTGTTGACGGGCGAGGACCTCGATCGCGCGGGCGAGGCAATGCATGCCGCCCTTCACATGCCAGACCCCGCGCCGCTCGGCCTCCCAAATCAGCGACAGGATAGCGGGCGATGTGCCCGGCGTGCCGCCCACATAGGTGGCGTAGCGGGCAAAGAGCTGGGCCAGCTTTGGCTCACGGAATTGCGCGCGCAGCATTTGAGCGAGATTTTGGTGAGGGGCCATCGCGCGGATGAGGGAAGGGCGGCGCAACACTGCGGCAGTGACAATGGCGAGAGAGGGGGCGGCCGTTTGCATCATGGGGCCGTCGAACCCTTCGAAAAGCGATTTGGCCCGAGTGCAAAAGCGGCTGAAATCCTCCGCCGCCCGCGACCCGAAGGCAGCGGTTACGTTTTCGACGCTGTGCGCATGATCCGCCATCAGATCCAGCGTCGTGCCATCGGTCCAGAAGTGGCGCGCCAGCAGCGGCTCGCGCAGCAGGGTCACATGATCCTCCAGCCGCGCGCCCACATCGGCAAAAAGCGCGTCGAACACCGGCTTCATCGTGAGCACGGTCGGCCCCGCATCGACCGGTCCGGCATTGGAAGGGAGGGTGCGCATCTTGCCACCCAGCCCTGCGTGCCGCTCCAGCACGGTGACGCTTGCACCGGTGTGGGCGAGGCGCAGGGCGGTGGCTAGCCCCCCGATTCCCGCGCCAATGACGGCGATATGTGGCTTGGTGGTCAGGATAAAGCGCTCCAAGGCAGGATTGACAAACGGCTCGATTGTGTCCAGTTTAGTTTACAGTTGCTGTGTCAGCAACAGTTTACATTTGTCACGTCGATGGTCGAAGGAAAGCATCATGTCATTTGCCAAAAGAATAGACAGCGCAATTATGCAGGCTATCCGAGACGGTCAAACCTCGCCCAGCCCCGCCAAGCTGGCAGAGGCCCTCCATTATGCCGTTACACCCGGTGGCGCACGGATCAGGCCCACGATTTTGATGAGTGTCGCAGCCGCCTGTGGCGACCAGAACCCGCGCCTTGCCGATGCGGCAGCGGCAGCGCTGGAGCTGATGCACTGTGCCTCACTCGTGCATGACGACCTGCCGTGTTTCGACGATGCGGACACCCGGCGCGGCAAGCCATCGGTGCACAAGGCCTATAGCGAATCACTGGCGGTGCTGGTCGGCGATAGCCTGATCATCATGGCCTTCGAGGTGCTGGCCAAAGTCGCTGCGGAGGCGCCGTTGCGCACGGCGGCTATGATGCGGGTGCTGGCCACACGCTCAGGCATGCCGAATGGCATCTGCGCGGGGCAGGGATGGGAGAACGAGGACGAGATCGACCTGAGCGCGTATCACGCGGCCAAGACCGGTGCGCTGTTCATGGCGGCCACGCAGATGGGCGCCATTGCCGGCGGGCAGGAAGGCGAGCCTTGGGAAGAGCTTGGTGCGCGGATTGGCGAGGCGTTTCAGGTCGCGGACGATTTGCGCGACGCACTTTATGATGAAGAAACATTGGGCAAGCCGGTGGGCCAGGACGACCTGCACGGGCGACCCAATGCGGTCGCCGAGCTTGGCGTGGATGGTGCGATTCAGCGGATGCGCGATATTCTGGGCGGGGCCATCGCCTCCATCCCCAAATGCCCCGGTGAGGCACGACTGGCCGCGATGGTCAACGCGCAGGCCGAGGTACTGACGCCGATCAAATGGCGCGCGGAGCAAGCGTCAAAGATTGCGGGCGAATGAGCGACTCAACGCTTTCGGGCGTCCGTTCCGGGGGCGTCTCATCGGGGGGCATGCCCCTCTCTTCGTCGTGGATCAACCGCCTTGTGGCCAAACGTGGGTTTCAAAAATGGGCCGCCAAATTCCCCCTGACCCGTGGCATCGTGCGCCGCGAGGGTGAGGCGATGTTCGATCTGTTGGCCGGGTTTTGTCATAGCCAGGTACTGTCTGCGCTCGTGCAGCTGGAGATTCCCCACAAGCTGATGCGCGGTTCGATGGACGCGCAAGCGCTGGCTTCCGTCGCGGATATGCCGCTGGAGCGTATGGAGATATTGTTGCGCGCGGGCGTGGCCCTCGGCCTGCTCAAGACCAAGCGCGCGGGGCGTTACGGTGTCAGCCGTACGGGAGCCGCACTTGTCGGCGTGCCGGGGCTGAGCCAGATGATCGCGCATCATGATGTGCTTTACCGTGATCTCGCCGACCCCGTCGCGTTCTTTCGCGGTGAGGTCGAGACGGAGTTGGCAGCGTTCTGGCCGTACGTCTTTGGCGGCGCGATGCAGCCTGAGGTGGCGGCGACCTATTCCGATCTGATGGCGCAAAGTCAGCTGCTGGTGGCCGACGATACCCTCGCGGCCGTAAACTTTTCCGGGATCAAGACCCTGATGGACATCGGTGGCGGTTCCGGCGCGTTTCTGACGGCGGTGGGCAGGGTCTATCCCGCGCTCGATCTGCTGCTCTTCGATCTGCCCGAAGTGGCGCCGACGGCGGCGCAGCGCTTTGAGGCGGAGGGTATGGGCGCGCGGACGAGAATCATCGGCGGCTCGTTCCGCAATGAGGCACTGCCCGGCGGTGCCGATGCGATCAGCCTGATTCGGGTTCTCTATGATCACAGCGATGAGACGGTCACGGATTTGCTGGCCAAATGCTTTGCGGCTCTGCCCTCAGGCGGGCGGTTGATCATCTCGGAGCCGATGACGGGGGGCAAGCATCCGTCGCGGGCGGGGGATGCTTATTTCGCCTTGTATACGCTGGCGATGCGCACGGGGCGGACACGCTCGGCGCAAGAGATCGCGGCCCTTTGTGAAGTGGCTGGTTTTGAGGGTGTCAAAGCCCCCGCCGCGCGCCGCCCTTTCGTGACTTCCTGTGTCGAAGCGAAAAAGCCATGAGGATCTTTCACCATCAAATGTGTCTAATTTAGTTGACACTCTGTTGTGTCTAGTTAGTATTACAGATAGAGAAACAGTTGCAGTGAGTCCCCGCAAAAAGGGGGCAGCTGCACCCGCAAAGACCAAAGGACCACCGTGCAAACAACCGCTGTCATATTGAAAGAGCCCAAGACCATCGGGCTGGATGTGTTGGACATCATGTCTCCCACCGCCAATGACATTGTGGTCAAGGTGAGCCATTCAGGCATCTCCACCGGTACGGAAAAGCTGTTCTGGTCCGGCGAAATGCCTCCCTTCCCCGGCATGGGCTACCCGTTGGTGCCCGGCTATGAGGCGGCGGGCGAAGTGGTCGAAGCAGGCGCGGCGGCGAATTTCAAAGTGGGCGACCGCGTGTTCGTGCCCGGTGCCAATTGCTTTGACGGTGCGTTTGGATTGTTTGGCGGGGCATCGAGCCTGCTTGTCAGCGATGCGGCGCGGGCCACAAAGATCGACGCAGGTCTTGGCGCGGAGGGGGCACTGCTTGCTCTCGCTGCCACGGCACGCCACGCCATGGCCGGCCCGCAAAAGGCTGTGCCTGACCTGATCGTGGGTCACGGTGTGCTGGGCCGTCTGCTTGCACGGTTGACCATTGCGGCGGGCGCACCTGCGCCGACCGTCTGGGAGATCAACCCGGATCGCCAAAGTGGCGGCGAGGGTTATGCGGTCATTCATCCCGATGATGACCCGCGCAAGGATTACATGTCGGTCTACGACGTCTCCGGTGCCGCTGGCATCCTGGGGCAGTTGATCGGCCGGATCGGCAAGGGCGGCGAAGTTGTCCTTGCGGGTTTCTACACAGGCGCGGTGAGCTTTGCCTTCCCGCCTGCGTTCATGAAGGAGGCGCGCTTTCGCGTGGCCGCTGAATGGACGCGCGACGATCTGATCGCCACACGCGCGCTCGTAGAGAGCGGCACGCTGAGCCTTGGCGGCCTGATCACCCATGAACTTCCGGCGGCGCAAGCGGCAGAGGCCTATCCTCTCGCCTTCACTGACGCGCATTGCCTGAAAATGATACTCGACTGGAAAGGTCACGCATGACACTTGATATCCCTAATCTCAAAGATGGCGGCACCATTTCCGATTTCGACCAGCGTCTGCGCGACGAGGCGAACGAAGATTTCGCCGATATCGTCCACGACGAGCCGACGTCCAAGACCCAGATCATCGCGATCTACGGCAAGGGCGGCATTGGCAAATCATTCACTCTCGCGAATCTCAGCCACATGATGGCAGAGCAGGGCAAGCGCGTATTGCTGATCGGGTGCGACCCGAAATCCGACACCACCTCACTGTTGTTCGGTGGCAAGGCTTGCCCGACTATTATCGAAACCTCGACCCGCAAGAAGCTGGCCGGTGAAGAAGTGAAGATCGGCGACGTTTGTTTCAAACGTGGCGGTGTTTTCGCGATGGAACTGGGCGGGCCGGAAGTGGGCCGTGGTTGTGGTGGACGCGGGATCATCCATGGCTTCGAGCTGCTCGAGAAATTGGGCTTTCACGATTGGGACTTCGACTATGTCCTGCTCGACTTCCTCGGTGACGTGGTCTGTGGCGGGTTTGGCCTGCCGATTGCCCGCGACATGGCGCAGAAGGTGATCTTGGTTGCCTCCAACGATCTGCAATCGCTTTATGTGGCCAACAATGTCTGCTCGGCGGTGGAATATTTCCGCAAGCTCGGTGGTAACGTCGGCGTGGCAGGCCTCGTCATCAACAAGGATGACGGCTCGGGCGAGGCGGCGGCATTCGCCAAGGCGGTGGATATCCCAGTGCTGGCGGCGATCCCGCAGGATGACGACTTGCGCAAGAAATCCGCCAACTACCAGATCGTCGGCACGATGCAGAGCCAGTGGGGCAGCCTGTTTGCAGCCCTCGGCGATGAGGTGGCCGTGGCACTGCCCGTCCGTCCCAACCCGCTGACGCAGGACGGATTGCTCGATCTCTTTGACGCCTCCGAGACTGGTGGCAACGTGGTGCTGGAGCCTGCGACGGACGCGGACATGCGCGGCAAGAACGCCAAGCCGGTGGAAAGCCTCGAGGTCATCTACGATGCCGTATAAAGAAGACATCTTCCGGGAGCTGGAGGCCTTGCTGGCCACGGCGGAACCTGAGCAGATCGAGCGTCTGCTCAGCGATATCGCGACCGGTCAGTTCGCTGAAACGGCGCAAACCCGCGCTGGCACGAACGATGACCGCGCCAATGTCACCGATATATCCGATAAGAAGCGCCCTACGAGCCGGACCCCACAGCAGATGACATCGATGGCGCGGGAAAGCCGCGTGCGGAGGTACTCGTCATGAGTGACCTTGACCAGACAACAGCGCCCGCCGATGTGCCGCTGACCCAGGACGGCTTGGGGTGCGCTTCCGGCTCCGAGATGCAAAAAGCTGCCCGCCTGGCCGGTAATTCCGAAATGTTGGATAAATTCGCCGAGGATTACCCCACGGGCCCCCATGATCAGCCGCAAAGCATGTGCCCAGCGTTCGGCAGCCTGCGCGTCGGACTGCGGATGAAGCGGGTGAAGACCATTCTGTCCGGGTCGGCCTGCTGTGTGTACGGCCTGACCTTCGTGAGCCACTTTTACGGCGCCCGCCGCTCTGTCGGATATGTGCCGTTCAATTCGGAATCGCTCGTGACGGGCAAGCTGTTCGAGGACATCCGCGAAGCTGTCCACGAGGCTGCCGATCCAGACACGACCGATGCGATCATCGTGACGAACCTCTGTGTGCCCACCGCGTCGGGTGTGCCGCTGCGTCTTTTGCCGCCGGAAATCAACGGGGTGCGGATCATCGGCATCGACGTGCCCGGCTTTGGCATTCCGACACATGCGGAAGCCAAGGACGTGCTGGCCGGTGCGATGCTGAAATACGCCCGCGAAGAAATCAAGGCTGGCCCCGTGCCGATGCCCGCGTCCGGCAAATCCGACCGTCCGACCGTGACCCTGCTGGGCGAAATGTTCCCCGCCGATCCGATGATGATCGGTCAGATGCTGGCCCCGCTGGGCCTTGCGGCTGGTCCGGTCGTGCCGTGTCGTGAATGGCGCGAGCTCTACGGTGCGCTGGATTGCGGTGCTGTTGCGGCGATCCATCCGTTCTACACTGCCGCAGTGCGCGAGTTTCAGGCGGCGGGCCGTCCGGTTCTGGGATCGGCGCCCGTGGGCCTCGATGGGACAGCCGATTGGCTGCGCGGGATTGGCGATATCTTCGGTCTGAGTGCCGAGCAGGTGGCCGAGGCGCAAAACATGTTCCTGCCCGCGATCAAGAGTGCGCTTGCGGCGACGCCGATCAACGGGACGATCACGCTGTCGGGCTATGAAGGCTCCGAGCTGTTGGTTGCACGTTTGTTGATCGAGAGTGGCGCGAATGTACCTTATGTGGGCACGGCTTGTGCGAAATCGGAATGGTCCGCCACGGATGCTGCATGGCTCGAAGCGCGCGGCGTGAAGGTGAAATTCCGTGCCTCGCTGGAAGATGATTGTGCTGCGATGGAAGCGGTTCAGCCGGATCTGGCCATCGGCACCACGCCCGTCGTGCAGAAGGGCAAGGAGCTGGGCATCCCGTCCTTGTACTTCACCAACCTCATTTCCGCACGGCCCCTGATGGGAGTCGCCGGTGCGGGATCGTTGCAGGAAGTCGTCAATGCGGCGATGGGTAACAAAGAGCGCATGGGCAAGATGAAAGCGTTTTTTGAGGGTGTGGGCCACGGCGATACCGCGGGCGTATGGGAGAAATCCCCGAACCTCAAGCCGGAGTTCCGTGCGTTGAACGCGAAGAAACTGGAGCGTGCGGCCAAAGCGGCGAAGGCTGCGGAGATGATATGATGGTTGTTTTCGGATCATATCGCGGAGATGGGGGCCAGCCCCCACACCCCCGGAGTATTTCGGGCCAGCAAAAATGTGCGGGAGGTGTTTCATGTTAGTGCAAGACCATGACCGTGCGGGCGGGTATTGGGGAGCTGTCTATGCATTCTGTGCCGTCAAGGGCCTGCAGTGTGTGATCGACGGTCCGGTAGGCTGTGAGAACCTGCCCGTGACCTCCGTGCTGCACTATACCGACGGGCTGCCGCCGCATGAGTTGCCGATCGTGGTGACTGGTTTGGGCGAGGGAGAGATGGGCTCTGGCACCGAGGAAGCGATGAAACGCGCTTGGGGGACGTTGGACCCTGCGCTGCCGGCGGTCGTTGTGACCGGATCGATTGCCGAGATGATCGGCGGCGGTGTGACGCCTGCGGGGACGAATATCCAGCGGTTCCTGCCGCGCACCATCGATGAGGATCAGTGGGAAGCCGCCGACCGCGCGATGACCTGGATCTTTACCGAGTTTGGCATGACCAAGGGCCGCATGCCCAAGGAAGTGAAACGCGACGAGGGCATGGCCCCGCGCGTCAACATCCTCGGGCCGATGTATGGCACGTTCAACATGCCGTCCGACCTTGCCGAGATCCGGCGTCTGGTCGAGGGTATCGGTGCGGACGTGAACATGGTGATGCCATTGGGCGCGCATGTGGGCGAGATGCGTAATCTGGTGAACGCGGATGTGAACATCACGATGTACCGTGAGTTCGGGCGCGGTCTGTGTGAAGTGCTGGGCAAACCTTATTTGCAGGCGCCTATGGGGATTGAATCGACCACGCTGTTCCTGCGCAAGCTGGGCGAGCTGACGGGGCTGGACCCTGAGCCGTTCATCGAGCAGGAGAAGCACTCGACCATCAAGCCGGTCTGGGATCTGTGGCGCTCCGTCACGCAGGACTTCTTTGCCACGGCCTCGTTCGGGATCGTCGCCAACGAGACCTACACCCGCGGTGTGCGCGCGTTTCTGGAAGACGATCTCGGGCTGCCGTGTGCCTTTGCGGTCGCCCGTACGCGGGGCAAGAAAACCAACAACGACGAGGTGCGCCATCTGGTGCACACCAAACGTCCGCTGATCCTGACGGGGAGCATCAATGAGAAGATGTACCTCGCCGAGATGAAGTCAGGCTTCGGGCCCGCGCCCACGTTCATTCCCGCCAGCTTTCCCGGTGCCGCGATCCGTCGCGCCACGGGTACGCCCTTCATGGGCTACGCTGGTGCCACCTATATGTTGCAAGAGGTCTGCAATGGCCTGTTCGATGCGCTGTTTCATATCCTGCCCCTGGGCAGTGAGATGGACGAGACATCTGCGACACTCACTCCTTTGCGCCGCGACTTCCCTTGGGATGCCGACGCACAGGCCCGCCTCGATGAAATCGTGGCGACCCATCCGATCCTGACCCGCATCTCGGCGGCCAAAACCCTGCGCGACGAAGCTGAAAAGCGCGCGCTGGACAGCGGTGCCGAGCGGGTGGTTCTGGAAACGGTGATCAGTCTTCAACCCAATTCGGGAGCAACGAAATGACCGATTTTACCACAGATACAAGCATGCCGCGCAAGCGTCATACGAACGCCAGCCAGCGTGAGTATTTCGTTTATTTCGCGATCATCTTTATCGCCACACTGCCTTTGGCGGTCCTGACCTGGACCCTGTCGGCAGCGCGGCAAATGGCGTTGCCGACGCGCGGGCCAGTGAAAGCTGCGTGGAGCCAGGCGCAGATTATCACACCAAGGATCTTCTCCGCTTAAAGCGAGACGATCCGGACCAGAATTGTGCTTCTGAGGGACCAGGGCATACAGACATTCGCTGATCCCCCGTGAGGGGGGGAGTGGATTGATGCGGGGGATGAGCCCCCGTTGTGACCCGGCCGCGGGGGAAGCGCGGCGTCGGTACTATTTTTTCTAGGAGAAAAAACATGGCTGATAAAAATGACCTGTCCTTCACAGGTTTGACAGACGAGCAAGCTCAAGAGCTTCACTCAGTCTACATGAGCGGCTTCATAATCTTTTCGATTGTTGCGTCGGTCGCTCACTTGCTGACTTACTTCAAACTGCCTTGGTTCGCCTGGTAATTGAGAGGAATATACTAACATGGCACAGTTTTACAAAATCTGGCTGATCTTCGACCCACGTCGCGTTTTCGTGGCGCAGGGCGTGTTCCTCTTTTTGCTCGCAGCGATGATTCACCTCGTCCTGCTCAGCAATCCAGAGACCAACTGGTTCAATCGCGCCTTTGGGCCTGAAGTAGTTGCGGCGGACTAAGCTCAGTTGCACGAACACGCTGTGGGCGACGCGGGTACGCCTCCGCCGCCCACGGCAAACCGTACAATTTTCAACGCGCACGATCGCCCCAGCTTTGGGGTCGGGGCGCTAAAGGAGACAGAAGATGGCAATGCTCAGCTTCGAAAGAAAATACCGTGTCCGAGGTGGGACACTGGTGGGCGGAGATCTGTTCGACTTCTGGGTAGGCCCATTTTATGTCGGCTTTTTTGGCGTGACGACATTTTTCTTCGCCGCCCTCGGAACGATCTTGATTTTCTACGGCGCATCGCTCGGCGATACGTGGAATCCCTGGCTCATCTCGATCGAGCCACCGGATCTTGAAATTGGCCTCGGTGTCGCACCGCTGGCCGAAGGCGGCCTGTGGCAGGTGATCACCATCTGCGCGACGTTCGCCTTCACATCATGGGCTTTGCGAGAGGTGGAAATCTGCCGCAAGCTTGGCATCGGGTATCACGTTCCCGTCGCGTTCGGTTTGGCGATCTTTGCCTACGTGACGTTGGTAATCATTCGCCCGCTTCTGATGGGCGCATGGGGCCACGGCTTTCCCTACGGGATCTTCTCCCACCTCGATTGGGTGAATAACGTGGGCTACGCGTATGGCAATTTCCATTACAACCCGGCGCATATGATTGCGATCACGTTCTTCTTCACCACGACACTGGCGCTCGCGCTGCATGGGTCACTGGTGTTGTCGGCGGTCAACCCCGGCAAAGGCAAGACGATCGCCACACCCGATCACGAGGATACGTATTTCCGCGATCTGATCGGCTATTCGGTCGGGCCCTTGGGAATCCACCGTCTGGGTTTGCTGCTGGCGCTCAATGCGGGGTTCTGGAGCGCCATCTGTATCGTCATCTCCGGCACGATCTGGTTCGACCAGTGGAGCGCATGGTGGGATTGGTATGCATTGTTGCCCTGGTGGGCGGATCTTTAAGGAGGACATGAGACATGGCTGAATATCAAAACATCTTCACCCAGGTTCAGGTCCAAGGACCGCCTGAAATGGGAGTTGACCCGCTGGGCGCTCTCGACCGCGAAAGGACCAAGGGCGCCAGCTACAGCAAGCTTGCCGGCCTCTTTGGCAACGCACAACTCGGGCCTATCTACTTGGGTACCTTCGGAATGATCTCGCTGATCACCGGCTTTGCATGGTTCTTCATGGTGGGTTTGTCGTTCTGGGATCAGGTTGACTACAGCCCCGCGCTTTTCATGCGTGAGCTGTTCTGGCTCTCGCTGGAGCCACCTGCCGAGGAATACGGTCTGGGCATCCCGCCCATGGCAGAAGGGGGCTATTTCCTGATCGCTTCGTTCTTCCTGCTGATCAGTGTTATCACATGGTGGGTGCGTACCTACCTGCGCGCCGAAGAGCTGGGCATGGGCAAGCACGTCGCATGGGCCTTCGCCTCTGCCATCTGGCTGTTCCTCGTGCTGGGTCTGTTCCGGCCCGTCCTGATGGGATCGTGGTCGCATATGGTGCCTTACGGTGTCTTCTCGCACCTCGACTGGACTAACCTGTTCTCGCTGACCTACGGCAACCTGTTCTACAACCCGTTCCACGCGCTCAGCATCGTGTTCCTCTACGGATCCGTCCTGCTCTTTGCGATGCACGGTGCGACGATCCTCGCGGTGAGCCGTTACGGCGGCGAGCGTGAGATCGAACAGATCGTCGATCGTGGTACTGCAACCGAACGGGCGAGCCTCTTCTGGCGCTGGACCATGGGCTTCAACGCCACCATGGAAGGGATTCACCGCTGGGCCTGGTGGTTCGCCGTCCTCACCACTCTGACAGGTGGTATCGGGATCCTGTTGACCGGCACCGTTGTCGACAACTGGTTCATCTGGGCACAGGACCACGGCTATGCGCCGCTTGATTAAGGAGACTGAGACATGAGTGACAATCAAGACTATCTGAAAACCTCCGAAGGCAACTTCCGCCTGCGCGCCGACGTCCTTGCGCTCATGCTGAAGGGAGCAGGATACGCCGCAGCCTTCTGTGTCGTCGTCGGGGTCTTCCTCGCCGTGACGATCTGGATCGGGACTCTTCTGCCGCCCGAATCCCAAGAAGCACCGGACCCCTCGCTGGGCTCAGTGTTTACGATCGAGACGACCGCACAGGTCTAGCAAATTCGGGGCAGGGCGCGCCAACGGACAGCGCCCCGTCTCACACCAGTTCAGATGCTCTGTCCCTAGGGTGTTTGAAATGTCGGGGGCCTCGACCCCCCGACGCCTCCTGTTGGCTACGGGAGACAGAGGGTGACACGCACCGCGTTTTTCGCCCTCTGTTCCCCGGCCAACGGGGACCCTCCTCCAAGCCAAACCGTTCGAGAGCCAACCCAGTCGAGAAAAGGAGACCCGCCATGCGCCGTCCCACACCCCACCTGGACCGTGTGTCCGCTCCCTCAGATCTCAAAGCGATGACCAACACAGAGCTGTCGATCCTCGCGGATGAGCTGCGGGATGATGTGATCAATTCGGTCGCCACCACCGGCGGGCATCTGGGATCGAGCTTGGGTGTGGTCGAGTTGACGGTGGCCCTGCATGCTGTGTTCGACACGCCGCGCGACAAGCTGATTTGGGACGTGGGCCACCAGTGCTATCCCCATAAAATTCTCACGGGCCGCCGCGACCGGATGCACACGCTGCGTCAGGAGGGTGGGCTGTCCGGTTTCACCAAACGCTCCGAGAGTGAGTTTGATCCCTTCGGTGCCGCCCACTCCTCCACCTCCATTTCCGCCGCCCTCGGCTTTACCGTGGCGCGCGACATGGGCGAGCCTACGGGCGATGCGATTGCCGTGATCGGCGATGGCTCCATCGGGGCCGGCATGGCCTATGAGGCGATGAACAACGCAGGCGCCGAGGGGCGACGCATGTTTGTGATCCTCAACGACAACGAAATGAGCATCGCGCCGCCCGTGGGGGCAATGTCCAAATATCTCTCCAGCCTTTACGCCTCGCCTCTGGGCGGGCTCAAGGAAGTAGCGGACGGATTCGAGGCGGCGCTGCCCGGCCCGTTGCGCGAACACGCACGCCGTGCGCGGCAGTTGGTGACCGGCTCTGTGTCCGAGCAGAGCACGCTGTTCGAGAGCCTCGGCTTTCAATACATCGGTCCGATCAACGGGCACGACATGGACCAATTGTTGAGCGTGATGCGCGCCGTGCGCACCCGTGCGACGGGGCCGGTCCTGATCCACTGCTGCACGGTCAAGGGCAAGGGCTATGCCCCTGCCGAAGGCTCCGACTGCTGCTATCACGGTGTGGGGAAATTCGACCCGGTCACTGGCGCGCAGGCGAAATCGAAGCCGAATGCGCCGTCCTATACACAGATTTTCGGCGAGGCATTGGTGGATGAGGCGAACCGCGATCCCAAGATCGTGGGCATCACCGCCGCTATGCCCGGTGGCACCGGCCTCGATATCTTTGCCAAGACGCACCCCACGCGGATGTTCGATGTGGGCATCGCGGAGCAGCATGGCGTGACCTTCGCCGCGGGCCTTGCCGCCGGCGGGCTCAAGCCTTTTGTGGCGATCTACTCAAGCTTCCTTCAGCGCGGCTATGACCAGATCGTGCATGACGTGGCGCTGCAAAACCTGCCGGTGCGCTTTGCGATCGACCGCGCGGGGCTTGTGGGTGCCGATGGTGCGACCCATGCGGGCGCCTTCGATGTGGGCTACTTGGCGGCGCTGCCGAATATGGTGGTCATGGCTGCCTCGGACGAGGCGGAGCTGGTTCATATGGTTGCCACGGCGGCGGCTTATAACGACGGGCCCATCGCCTTCCGCTATCCGCGCGGCGAGGGGGAGGGTGTGGTGCTGCCGGAGCGTGGCGTGCCGCTGGAGATCGGCAAGGGCATCGTAGTGCGCAACGGGTTTGACGTTGCGATCCTGTCGTTCGGTGCGCATCTGGGCGAGAGCCAGCGCGCCGCCGACCTGATCGAGGCGCAAGGCCTGACGGTGACGGTCGCCGACGCACGGTTTGCCAAACCATTGGACAAAGGGCTCATCAACCAGCTTGCGCGCAAGCACCGTGTGCTCATCACGGTAGAGCAGGGGGCGCGCGGCGGCTTTGGTGCTATGGTCCTGCACCATCTGGCCAATGAGGGATGGCTTGACGGATCGCTCGCCGTGCGCACGATCACGTTGCCCGACCGGTTCATTGATCAGGCCGCGCCCGATGCAATGTATGCCGACGCGGGCATGACCGCTGGCGATATTGCGGCGGCTGCCTTACAGGCCGCACAGGTCCAACGGGTTAAAGTGACAGATATCTAAAGCGCTGGAACACGCGCTGAGCATCTCTATGGTCCGTTGAGCTGCAAGCCCCGCTCAGAGGACTTTGACATGATCAAATATATCTATCTCGACGGCACCCATTGTTGTCGCGCGCTTCACACGGTGCATCCGGTTTACACGAATGATGAGGGCAAGCTGGTCTCACACGCGCATAAGGCGGACGGGTCCGGCCCGTACGAGTTCGAGATCAAGGGGTTCGAGGTCCTCCAACCCGGTGTGATCTACTCCTAGGGCGGCCCGTCGCGCCGGATAAACTCGATCACCTGCACAACGCTTTGGAGCGTGACATCGTCCGGCCAATCATCCGCACGTCCGATATATGCGGCGGCCTGCGCGAGGGGCATGTCGGTGCAGTGTGTCGCGGTGACCTGCACGGTGCGTGACACATGGTCCTCACAGATAAAGATCAGGGGGGCCAGGGGCGATGGACGCCTCGTTCCAGCGGATGGTCGAGGTTTTGCTACCCTCCAGAATGTCCGGGAACAGGCGCGCGACGACTGTCAGGTACTGCACGCGCGTGCTCAGGCGGCCTCACCAAAGATCATGGCGCTGTGCCGCTCAAGGTAGATGCGCAGCCAAGGGGTGAACAATTCCGGCGTTCGCGCGATATCGCTGCGCAATTGGTCGAGTGTGACCCAGCGTGTGTCCATCACTTCGTGCGGGTTGATCGCGACGGGAAGGTCTTGCGCCGCCTCTACCACAAACACTTCGACCAGCTCATGCTCGATCAAGCCGCCACCCACATTGGCGCGGTATTCGACCTGACCACGGTGCCGCGCGCGCACGCCGGTAATGCCCAGCTCTTCCTCCAGCCGCCGGATCGCGCAGACGGCGTCCGGTTCCTCCCATTCGGGATGGGTGCAGCAGGTGTTCGCCCAAAGCCCCGGCGTGTGATATTTGCCGAGCGCGCGCCGCTGGATCAGTAGTGCATCGCCTGCCATGACGAAAACCGACACCGCCTTGTGTCGCAGGCCGCGCAGATGCGCGTCGAGCTTTTCCACGGGTTGCAGCGTCCCGTCGATCCAGGCGGGAATCATGATATCCGTCATTGTCTCTCCGCCGCGCATGGGCTCAGACTTTGGTCTCGGCCACGAGCCCCGTCAGGTGCGCGATATTCTTAAACCCAATTTTGAGGTGCGCCAAGGGCCGTGCGGCCACGAGCTTTTTATTCATATAGGCTTCGAACGTCAGTTTTTGAACATCGACGTCATGGCACAGAGAGACGAACCGCTCGCGGCGCATGTCGGATTGGTAGTAGGCGTTTTGCATCGCGCCCAGCACTTTGAAGACCTGGCCATGCTCGCCCATGAACATCTTGCGGCTCAGTTTCAGGTCAGACGGCATGTTCGTGCGCAAGCGGCGCGCAGTGGCCAGCGCGGCGGAAGTGCCGCAGGCCATGGCATAGTAGATGCCTTCGCCCGATGAGGGTGCCACCACGCCCGCCGCATCCCCGGCGAGCAGCACGTCATTGCCGTTGTCCCAGCGGTCCAGGGGTTTGAGTGGGATTGGCGCGCCCTCGCGGCGAATGGTTTTGCAGTCGGTCAGGCCGGCGGTCGCGCGCAGATCGGCGGTCGCTTTCTTGAGATCGACGCCGTCGATGCAGGTGCCCATGCCCACGCTGGCCGATGTGCCGTGGGGGAAGATCCAGCCGTAGAAATCCGGGCTGATCTTGCCGTCGTAAATCACATCGCAGCGGGTGGGGTTATAGCTCTCGGTCGTCTCTTTGGGCGCGTCGATAATCTCGTGATAGGCGATCACGTAGGGGATCTTGTCGCCGCCCTTCACTTCGGTTTTCGCCACGTTCGAGCGCGCACCATCCGCGCCGATCACCATGCGGCAGGTCATCGCACGCGCCTCGCCGCTGGCTTTCTCGCGGTAGTGCACGTGAGTGCCCTCCGCATCGCGGGTGATCTTGGTGTAGGTGCCGGTCACGCGCAGGGCACCGGCATCGGCTGCACGCACGCGTAGGAATTCGTCGAAATGCTCACGGTCCACCATGCCGACATAGCCGTTTTCGATCGGGATATCGACGTGACGGCCCGAGGGCGAGATCATCCGCGCGGTGCGGATCTTTGCGACGATCTGGCTGTCGGGAATATCGTAATCTTCGATCATGCGGGGCGGAACGGCACCGCCACAAGGTTTGATTCGGCCCGCGCGGTCGAGCAGGGCGACGCTATAGCCGCGTTTTGCCAGATCGGCGGCGGCGGTCGCGCCGCAGGGGCCACCGCCCACGACAACGACATCGAATTTCTGGGCAGACATACTCATATCAAGCATCGGTTATTCTCCGGGAACGAGCGCGGGCGGAGCCTGCGCAGTGGTGCGGCCCAGCACCTGCATCGCCATAAAGGCTGATGCGATGAATAGAGCCGCTTCGATGGTGAAAACAGCGCCGAATGCGGCGCCGTCGGTTAATATCGTACGGAAGAGATCGACAGCGGCGGCGCCGAAGAGCCCGCCAAAGCCTGCGGCGATGGCTTGTGCAGCACCCCAGAGGCCCATCCGCGTGCCCTCGCGCCGCTCGCGCCCGTCGGAGGCCAGCGCCATCATCGACCCGATGGCGGCGACAGCGAACATGCCGTTGAAAAAGCCCAAAGTCACGACGAGCGGCATTAGAGGTAGGAAAGGAAGGCCAGCGCCATTGTAGGCGATCACGCCCAGTACCGCCGCAGAGCCGAGGCACCCCGCTGTGACCCAGGCGCGCAAACTGCCAAGCTTGAGGCCCGTCGCCATGATGCCGACGGTGAGCATGCCGACGAAAACGCCCCCGTTTTGCGCCCCGCTGAGCTGTGTGGATTGTCCGGGCGTAAAGCCAAAGACGAGGCCCGCGTAAGGCTCGAGGATCAGTTCCTGCATGAAATAAGCGTTCATCGACAGAAAGACAAAGAGGGTGAAGTTGCGCGCGTGCGGTTCTGTCCAGATCTCGCGCAACCCCTCGAAAAAGGGGGTAGGCGGCTCTTGAGCGGTGACGGTCAGGCCCCATTCGATCCGTCCGGTGGCGATGATTGTGAGGAGCATTGCGGCGCTGACCACCACACTGACGACCGTCATCAGGCGCGCGGGGGAGTAGGGGTCGAGGAAGCTGCCGACAAGGCCCGCGGTAAGGGCGATGCCGAAAATCATCATCAGCCATGTGATCGTCGCGGCAGCGGCGCGGCGGTGTGGCGCGGTCGTTGTGGCCAGCAGCGCGAGCAGGGAAGTGCCCGATGCGCCAACGCCCAGGCCAATTGCGGCGTAGGCGATGAGAGAGAGGCCAAGCGCGAGTGAAGGGCTCGACCCGAAGAGCGTCACGGCGAAGGCGGCGAGAAGCGCGCCGAGCGCCAGCACTGCCATGCCGCCGATAATCCAGCGGGTCCGGTTGCCCCCCTTGTCGGAAATGAAGCCCCACTTGGGACGCGTAAGCTGGATGCCGTAGTGCAGCCCCACCAGCGCGCCGGGCAACACGGCGGGCAGGGCAAACTCCACCACCATCAGGCGATTCAGCGTCGACGTGGTCAGCACCACGATCGCGCCAAGGGCCATTTGCACAAGGCCGAGGCGGAAGATTTGAATCCAGTTCAAGTGCATCTCACAGACCCCGCAGCGCGAAGGCGGCAATCATCATGCCGGTGATGTAGAGAAGGATGCCGACGCCTTGATACCACGGCGTTTTACCCTCCGGATCGCGCAGCAGCACGCGCATCGCGGCAAGCTGTCCGAGGAGCAGGGCGGCTACCGCCAAAGCATGCAGCGGTTTGTCCCACCACACGAGCAGGGCCACCACAACAGCTTGCGGCACCGCCATGATCACACAGGCCAGACGCGCGGCGCGCGCAGGTCCCATCGTGACAGGCAGCGAGCGCAGGCCCATCTGGCGGTCGCCTTCGATCGCTTTGAAATCGTTGAGCGTCATGATGCCGTGCGCGCCGAGGCCATAAAGGACGGCAACCCCCAGCACGGGCAGCGCAGGCGCCCCGGCGGCCAAAACGGCGGCGCCGGTAATCCACGGCAGTGTCTCGTAGGCCAATCCACAAAGTCCAGGCCCCCACCAGCCGGAACGCTTTGCGCGCACGGGCTCCGCCGAATAGGCCCAGGCGGCTGCGACACCGAGCAGTGTCGCGCCAAAGCCCCATGGCCCCAATTGGTAGCCGACGATCAGCGAAAGCACTGTCATCGCCAGCGCGATCCACAGGCCCCAGCGACCTGGTATGCGTCCCGACGGGATCGGGCGGTTCGGCTCATTGATGGCATCCACGTGACGGTCGCACCAATCATTCGCGGCCTGCGACATGCCGCAGACTACCGGACCAGCGAGAATCACCCCCAGAATCACCAAAGGCCACTGCCCCGACGGCGAAACGCCGGAGGATACGGCCCCGCAGAGATAAGCCCACATGGGTGGAAACCAGGTAATGGGCTTGATCAGCTGCAAAACGGCAGCAGGTTGCGGTAAACGGCGCGGGGTGTGTGAGATGGCTATGCTCATGCTGTCAGAATAGTCTGACACTCTGCGCTCTAGCAAGTGTAAACTTTGATTTACACATCGCGTTTTGCCAGCGGTTTCATTCTGATGGCGCCACTGTGTCTTGGTTCTGCCATCAATCTGTGCCAACTATCTGACATTGGGCCTTTACGTCTTGCAGGGACGCCCTAGCTCAAGAGGGCAAAGATGAGGAGAAAACTATGAAACTTTTTACAGCAACTGCATTGGGCTTCGCGCTGATGAGCGCACCCACATTTGCCCAAGACGTCGCATCCGGTGATGCAGAAGCGGGCGAACAGGTCTTTAACAAATGTAAGGCCTGCCACATGATCGTCACCGCAGACGACGAAACGATCGTTCGCGGCGGCCGAACCGGGCCCAACCTGTATGGCTTATACAACCGCGTCGCGGGCTCAGCCGATTTCCGTTATGGCGATTCGATCATAGAAGCGGGCGAGGCCGGATTGGTCTGGAACGAAGAAGAATTCGTGAAGTACCTCGAAGATCCGAAGGACTATCTGGCCGAGTACACCGACAACAAGCGTGCCCGTTCCAAAATGGCGTTCAAGCTCAGCGATAAGACAGATGCGGCAGATGTTTGGGCATATCTCGTGTCCGTCGGTCCAGAAGTCGAAGCAGACGCACCTGCAACTGACAGCTAAGAAGCCGCGCCCCTTCCCTCGTGGGTGGGCAAGCGCGTAAATCATATAGAAATGGCGGCCTCTCAGAGGCCGCCATTTCACGTTCTATATATTCGGCATCCGCTTCATCACACCGGCGTGGCTAAATCATGCTATCCGAACTGCCATTGTTTGGCGGTCTGATCCCAAGCATCGCGCGCCTGCACGAGGGCGTCGTCCATGCTACACGGCAAAATCTCGACACCCATAGATTCGACACTATCGTAGGATGTCTGAAGAATCGCACCGCTCACCATGATGCTGGCTTCGGGTACACTCACCCGCAATGCGATCACGAGCTTTGCGAGCGGAACAAGAGCGTGTTCGCCAGCGGCAGACAACCCGATCAGCGGCAATCGGGAAGTGGCTGCGTAGTGCACGATCTCATCGTGTTCCAGATCGCGTTTGAACATGATGTCCCACCCCTCCTTGCGAAAAAGGTCGGTGGCCATGGAGATCCCGAGCAGATGAGTTTCCCCCGGTACGGAGGTGAAAAACGCCGATGGTTGCTCGATGAGTGGCTCCGGCGAGCGGAAGAGCGGTTTAAGCCCCCGCATCACCGCGTAGATATGGCCGGAGGCAACCGTCACGTCCGAAAACGTGATCTTATCCTCTTCCCACCACAAGCCGAGGGTCTTTGCCGCCTCAGCGAGATAGGCGAGGTAGACCGTCTCAACCGATGCGCCCTGCGCGCGGATACACTCGACAAACGCAATGCCGACCTCTGGATCAGGCTCCATCAAGGCACGGGTCAATTCTTCGATAATGGTATCCGAAGGAAAGGCAATAGATGCCGAGACGACGGAAGAATGATCAGACAGACGCCGGATCACCTCACGGGCCAAAGATGCAAAAGCAGCTTCCGGCAGTTTCTCTTTTAAAGTCCCTATCTCCGAAATGGCCTTCTTATAAAGGCCATCATGAAACAAAGACTGATCGTCACGACGATCTGTCATTCTGTCCCCCCTAGCGCAGCAAGGCTAATGCCGCTGAAGCGAGAACAGCCTGCATACAAAAGTATTCAAGCTTTTCCGCATGCCCTTGCATGAATCTGCAGCACCGGAGGTAAATCAAGTCGGCGTGTAAGTCTCATTATGTTATTAAACTACATGCGGCCCGGGAGATAAAGCGCGATCGCAGGGACTGCAAGCAACAGCAAAAGCCGGACGATATCCATGAGCCAAAATGGCGTCACCCCTTTGAAAATAGTGGCTGTGCTCACATCTTTCACCACCCCCTTGAGGACGAAGACATTGAGGCCGACAGGCGGCGTGATGAGGCTGATCTCCGTCACAACTACGACGACGATGCCGAACCAAATTGGGTCGAACCCAAGGCTCGTTACCAGCGGAAAAAAGATCGGCACGGTGAGCAAAAGCATCGAGAGGCTCTCGAACACGCAGCCCAGAACGATGTAGATCAACAGAATCATCGTCATCACCGTCCAGGGGCTCAGACCATTTTCGGAGACCAGCGCCAGAAGCGCTTCTGGCAGGCCCGCGATGTTTACGAAGTTGGAGAAGATCCACGCCCCGATGAGTACGCAAAACAGACTGGAGGAGGTGATCGCCGTCTCGCGCAGGACTTCCGACAGGCCCTTCCACGACAACCGCCTGCGCGCCAGCGTGATCAGGCAGGCGCCCGCGGCCCCCATGCCTGCCGCCTCCGTGGGCGAAAACGCGATATAGACCGGCCAGACGTTGAGCGCGCCGTAGAGCCCGCCGATCACCAGCGCAAACAGCAAGAGCACCGCCCAGACACCGCGCAATGCCGCGCGCCGCTCGGGCCAGCTTTTGCGATCACCCGCCGGGCCCGCTGCCGGATAGCGGCGTACATAAAGCTGAACCGCGAAGACATAGAAAATGATACCCATGATGCCGGGAATGATGCCCGCGATGAAAAGTTGTCCGATGGAGGTCTCGGTCAGCAGACCGTAGATCACCAGAATGACCGAGGGCGGAATCAGAATGCCCAGCGTGCCCCCAGCCGCGATGGACGCGGTGGCCAGCCCGTCGGAATAGCCATAGCGGCGCATCTCCGGCATCGCGACCTTCGACATCGTCGCCGCCGTAGCCAGCGAGGAGCCGGAGATCGCAGCGAAACCGCCACAGGCGACAATGGTGGCAATCGCGAGACCGCCGCGCAGATGCCCCAGAAACGCATTGGACGCGGTATAAAGCTCCTTGCTGATTCCGCCCTTGTTCACGAACAAACCCATCAGGATAAACAGCGGCACGACGCTGAGCCCGTAATCCTGTGACGTGTCGATGATGAGGCGAGCCACCATGGAGATGGACCCGCGAAAGCTCGTCTCGAGCATGAAGCCGATCATACCCACCAGCCCCATCGCAAATGCGATCGGCATACGCAGCAGCACCAAAAGCAGGACGGCACCGAACCCTATCAGACCTTCTGTCATAGCGCGCGCTCCACTTTATGAGGGGCGAAGATGAGCATCAGCCCTTTGACGATCAGCACGAACACGGTGATGCACAGCATGAAGAAGATAAAGTAGGCGACGAGGAATTGCGGGATGCGCAGATACTCCGTCACGTCGCCAAAGCTGCGGGCGCGCTCCGCCAGCACCAGGACCTGCTGCGTGGGCCAGAACAACAAAATACCGCAGGCCAGATTAACGATGACATCGCGCGCGCGCGCAAGCGCCCAACGGTCGAAAAGCGGGTCCAGCAGATCGACGCTGATCTGCTCCCCGCGGGCGGAAATGATGGGCAGCGTGGCAAAGACCATGATCGCCACGCTCAAGCGGGTAAGCTCGGTACTGGCCTGGATGGGCGCGTTGAACGCGGATCGCATAATCACGTCGCAAAAGGTCAGTGTCATGAGAAAAAACAGCGCTGCCCCCGCGATGGCGATGGGCAGGCGAAAGAGCAGTCGGAGCATGGGCAGGTCCTTTGGCACACGTCAGGGCGCACAACTGCATGCGCGCCCCGAGGGAAGGCTTACTTCGCCATTTCTTGCACGACCATGTCGTAGGCCGCCTGAGCATCGACACCCGCGGCGTCGAGCTCTGCGAGGACTTTGATCTTGATCTCTTCCGCGATCACGGCGAATGCCGCTTGATCTTCTGCATTGGCCGTACGGATCGAGTTATCCTCCGCCGCTTCGGTCGCGGTCCGGCCGATGGTGTCGATCTCGTCCCATGCAGCGCCCATCATGCGGCTGGCCGGTGCGCCGAACACTTCCGCATCGAGGGCGGTCTGAATATCTTCCGGCAGCGCGTCAAACGCCTCCTGGCTCATCAGCACGGCAAATGACCCGCGATAGAGGCCGCCGGGCATTTCATAGACGTTCGTGGCCACTTCCGTCAGCTTGAACCCCACGCGGCCCTCAAGCGGCATGGCGACCGCATCGGCGGCGCCGGAATCGAGTGTCTCATAGACTTTTGGCGCGGGCACGCGGATACCGACAAGGCCCAGCGACGCACCCACATCACCCGAAACACCGCCGCCCAGGCGCGTCTTGAGCCCATCGAGATCGGCGAGCGTATTGACGTCCTTGCTGGTGTGGATCTGGCCGGGGCCATGCGTGGTGAGGGCAATGAGTTTCACGCCGCGATGCTCATCGAGCTGCGCCAGATGCGCCTCATGCACCGCCCAATAGGCCGCAGATGCGGCCTCCGCACTACCCTCATACCCCGGCAGCTCGATCAATTTGGTGCCGACGAAACGACCCGGCTGATAGCCATGAAAGATGATTGCGATGTCCGCCGCACCGTCCATGATCAGATCCATCTGGGCCGGTGGCGGGGCAAGGCCGTTCTTGACCTCCGTCGTGACGCGGCCATCCGTAGCCTCCTCGATCATCTCGGTCAGACCGGTGAACATCAACGTATTGACGCCATGCGACGGCGGCAGCCAGGTGGAAATGGTAAGCGTGTGATCTTGCGCCGATGCGGCACCGGCGAGCCCGATGCTCAGGCTCGCAGCGGCGATGAAGTTGGTGAATTTGGTCATATGTTACTCCCTAGGTCATTCATTGTTTCTTTTTGTTATGCTTATAGTCGTATTTAAATTCGTGAAAAAGTCTAGGGCTAGATATGTAGGGCGCGCGCATGCGCATTGGTCGCGCCGGGCAACGTCCATTGCCCGAACATGCAATGTCGGGACGTCTCAGCGCGGACTACTCGTCGCCGCCGGATTTGAGTAAGTTGTACTTGCGCAACTTCACGTAGAGCGATTGCCGCGACAGACCGAGCATCTCGGCGGCGGCCACACGGTTGTTCGAAGTGAGCTCCACGGCGGTCTCGATACACATCTTTTCGACCACATCAGTGGTTTTCGCCACGATCTCGCGCAGCGATTGGCTGCCGATCAGCTCGATCACCGATTGGATGTCTACCTCGCCGAGTTGATGCGTCTCCGGGCGGCTGGTGTCCGCCCGGCTTGTGTCGCGCAGCATCAGGGCAAAGACGGGCTCTGCCCCGGTTTGGACATGCGTCGTCGAGATCTCGACCGCACGCTCGGCGCCAAACTCTCCTGTCACGCGCGTGCTGTAGGCGCGCATCGTCCCGCTGCGCCCGGCATTCTCCAACATCACGTTGAGATCGACACCGCCCCGGCCGAGAAAATCGACGATTGACCGCCCCGAGAGCGCCTGGCCATGGGTCACGTCCGCCAGATTGAGGAACGCCTCATTCGCGCTCAGAATAACGCCCGCCGCATTTACAAAGACAATTGCATCGGCGCCCCGCTCATAGAGCCCGGTCAGATTGTCCTGAAGACTGTCGGATTTCAACGCTTCGGGTGCCGTGACAGTGACGCGGCACAGCATCGCCTGATCCCCGCCACTGCGGAACAGGACGGGGCGCAACACCACCATCCGGCCGGGCGCGCGCGCCTTGAGGGTGATGCCCGACTTATTGCTCTCACTACTGAGCACCATCAGCCTATCCAGCAACGCGCCCTTGCCCTTCGTCTCGAACATCTGATCGAGGGCCATGCCCACCAAATCCCCGCCCTGCTTGCCCAACAGAACACGTGCGGCAGGGTTACAATCGCGGATCGTCCCTTGCGGCAGCGTGATGAACATCATCGCGTCCTCGATGGACGCCATCAGCACGCGGAACTGCATGTCGTTCTCGCGCCGCGACTCATAGTCTTTCTCAAGGGTCAGTTGCGCTGCAACAAGCTGTTGCTGCATTTCCGCGATCGGGCGAAGATCACGGCCCATCATCAGAATTTTATCACCCGCGCCCACACTGTGGAAGCTGTAGCGCACGGTAAAGACGGGCATGCCATCCTGAGCCTTGTGGTTCAGCTCAAGCGCGCGGATCTCCTGGCCCAGCGTCAGGAACTCCGCCAGCCGCGCGTTGAATTTTGCGATGCTTTCTGTGGTCAGGGTATCCGCCAGCGGCTTGCCCTCAAACCGGGCGAGCACGTTCTTGGGCCGAAAGGCGGGATTGGCCAGCACACCGATCACGGTGCCGTCGGTCGCGATCACGATTCCCAGATCCAACGTTCGCGACAGGATCTCAGAGAAAGTGTCTGGAGAGATTCCCGGAACCAGACCACTGGTCCATGTACCGCCGTCCATCGACATTACGGGTCTACTCTATGGGCACAAAAACTCAGAGCGCTTTGCCAGTCGTTCGTGGCGTGGTCCGCCCCGATTTCGACACAAAGATCACAATCCCGTTCCAACACATTTCCGCCCACCAAAACCGGCACCCATGGATTCGCCGCGCGGACCTTCTTCACGACCGCGCGCAGGAAATCAAGCGGCTCCCACAGGGTTGCTGACACCATCACGCCCATCGTTGCGGGGGAGCTGACGAACTGACCGATCTTGTCCAGTGACAGATTGCTGCCCAGCATGACGTCATATCCGGCGCGGCGCATCTGGCCCGCCAGAATACTGGCCCCCAGCGAGTGCTGCACCCCTTCGGGCACGATAATGCAAATCTCGCCGCGCGTGCCAAAGGGTGCCCGCTCCGGCGTACACCAACTCGCATCGAGCGAGCGCAGCATCACGTGCAGATTAGCCATTGCCACCGTAACCTGCGTGAACTCCAGCGTGTCTTCGGTCCACCCCTCGCCGAGCCTGCGGGCCACGACAGGAATGTAGAAATCAGCAATATCGGCATCGCGAATTCCCGAGCCGCGCATCTGGTTGAGCAATTCCAGAACGATGCCGGGATTTGCCTGGGTCAGGGCCGCCTGCATCTGATCAAGGTAGCGGACCAATGCTCGGGGCGGCATGTCGGGGTAAATCAGCCGCAATTCGCTCGACAACACAGACAAGACCTGGCGCGCCACGCCCCCCACACACGGCAAAGGCCGGGGCTGAACGGGGATAGCTATGGCATCTTGTGACATCTGTGCCTCCGAAGGCGACTCGCAACGGTTGAAAACAACGGGTTTTCAGAGCGATTACAACCATGGTCTATGCCCCCTATACCATTGTCAATTAATATTGACATGCAATTTATTACACAACGTATTTGTCATATTTTTAAGGGGGCAAGCCAACTACTCGCAAAATATCGTAAATATGAAATGTGTAAATCAAAGTTGACACTTGCCAGATTCGGTGTCAGATTTGTTATAGAAGATTTTGCCTGAGGACTGCCAAATGGGAACTCCCACCACCACCAAACCCCTGTACACCCCTGCCCAAAGGGCACGGCGTGATTCCTCGGTCTGGACCACGGTTCAGGGGATTCTGGCGCCCGTGCAATTCGTGATCTTTCTGGTCTCCATCGTGCTCGTGCTGCGCTATCTCGCGACCGGTGAGGGCTACTACGCTGCGACTGTCTCGGTGTTGGCGAAAACCGCCGCGCTCTACCTCATCATGGTCACGGGCGCGATCTGGGAAAAGGTCGTGTTCGGCCAGTATCTCTTCGCCCCCGGATTCTTCTGGGAAGATGTGTTCAGCTTCGTCGTCATCGCCCTCCATACCCTTTATTTATATGGGCTGCTTACGGGCACCATCGCGCCGCAAACGTTGATGCTGATCACGTTGGCAGCCTACATCACTTACGTGATCAATGCAGGTCAATTCCTGTGGAAACTCCGCGTCGCGCGGCTGCAATCAGGTGTCCCCGCATGAACGATCTTACCCCCCCCTCCCCCCGCTCTGGGCTGCCGCACATCGCCCGTCCTCAAGCAGCGCGGCCAGCGCGAAGTTTTTTGCGGCCTCACAGGCATCATCTGGCTACACCGCAAAATTCAGGACGCCTTCTTTCTCGTGGTGGGCTCGCGCACCTGCGCGCATCTTCTGCAATCCGCCGCCGGTGTCATGATCTTCGCCGAGCCGCGTTTTGGCACCGCGATTCTCGAAGAATCGGATTTGGCCGGTCTCAACGACGCGCATAAGGAACTCGACCGCGAAGTGGCCCGCCTGTTGTCGCGCCGTCCCGACATCCGGCAGCTCTTCCTCGTGGGCTCCTGCCCGTCCGAGGTGATCAAGCTGGACCTGAGCCGCGCCGCCGAGCGTCTGACCAAGGAATTCGCCCCCAAAGTCCGCGTGCTCGAATATTCCGGTTCCGGGATCGAGACGACCTTCACCCAAGGCGAAGATGCCTGTCTCGCCTCAATGGTACCGGTCCTTCCCGCGTCAGACGTGCGCGAACTGCTCGTCGTGGGCGCCGAGGCGCGAAGCATATTCAGGCCCCCTTCCCGCTGGGCGAAGAAGGCACCACCGCATGGCTCGCCGCCGTAGCGGAGGAGTTTGGCGTCGACCGTGCGCTGTTCGATCAAGTGACCGAAGCCCCCCGCCGCCGCGCCCGCCAAGCCGTGGCCGCAGCCGCCACTACGCTCAAAGACAAGACTGTCTTCTTTTTCCCCGACAGCCAGCTGGAAATTCCCCTCGCGCGCTTTCTTGCACGCGAATGCGGCATGATCCCGCTCGAAGTGGGCTCGCCGTACATCCACGACGCCCTGCACGGCCCCGATCTCGATCTGTTGCCGGAGGGCCCTCAAATTTCCGAAGGCCAGGACGTCGATCTCCAACTCGACCGATGCCGCGAAGCGCGCCCCGATCTCACAGTCTGCGGTCTCGGCCTTGCCAGCCCGCTGGAGGCCGAAGGCTTGTCCACCAAATGGGCCATCGAGCTGGTGTTCACGCCCGTACATTTCTACGAGCAAGCAGGCGACCTCGCCGCCCTCTTTGCCCGCCCCCTGCGCCGCAAGGATATTCTGGAGGCCGCTGAATGACCCGCTTATTTTCATTGGCTAAAAATACTCCGGGAGCGCGAGGGCAGGCCCTCGCTCCAACATCGACAACGAGTACTGACGCATGAAATTGACTGTCTGGACATATGAGGGCCCGCCCCACGTCGGTGCAATGCGCGTCGCCACCGGCATGAAAGGTCTGCACTACGTGCTGCACGCCCCCCAAGGCGACACATACGCCGATCTGCTCTTCACCATGATCGAGCGGCGCGATCACCGCCCGCCGGTGACCTACACCACCTTCCAGGCCCGCGATCTGAGCCGCGACACCGGCGGTCTGTTCAAGCAGGCCTGCCAGGAAGCCTATGACCGGTTCAAACCTGAAGCGATGATCGTCGGCGCCTCGTGCACCGCCGAGCTGATCCAGGACGATCCTGCCGGTCTGGCCGAAACTATGGGTCTCCCCATACCGGTAATCCCGCTCGAGCTGCCCAGCTACCAGCGCAAGGAAAACTTCGGCGCGGATGAGACTTTTCTGCAAATCGTGCGCCATCTGGCAAAGCCGATGGAGAAAACCGCACGTGTGTCGTGCAACATCCTTGGCCCCACGGCGCTCGGGTTCCGGCACCGCGACGACGTGCAGGAAATCACGAACCTGCTCTATGAGATGGGGATCGAGGTCAACGTGACCGGTCCCATGGGCAGTACTCCTTCCGACATCGCGAAAATGGGGCAAGCCCACTTCAACGTTCTGCTCTACCCTGAGACGGGTGAGAGCGCCGCGCGGTATTGCGAAAAGACGTTTGGCCAGCCCTATACAAAAGTTGTGCCCATCGGTGTGGGTGCCACCAATGATTTCATCGCCGAAGTGCGCGCCCTGTCAGGCAGCACCGCCACCATCGACATGCAAAACTCCCGGCAGTCGTGGTGGAGCCGCTCGGTCGACAGCACCTATCTGACCGGCAAGCGCGTGTTCATCTTTGGCGACGGCACTCACGTCGCCGCCGCTGCCCGCTTTGCGCGCGACGAAATGGGTTTCGAAGTGGCTGGCATGGGCTGTTACAACCGCGAATACGCCCGCCCCATCCGTGCACTCGCCAAGGACTACGGCCTTGAGGCACTGATCACCGACGACTACCTCGAAGTGGAGGCCGCCATCGAGGCGCTGCAACCCGAGATGATCCTCGGCACGCAGATGGAGCGACACATCGGCAAGCGTCTGGGCATCCCCTGCGCCGTGATTTCGGCGCCTGTGCATGTGCAGGATTTCCCGGCACGCTACTCCCCCCAGATGGGGTTCGAGGGGGCCAATGTGCTATTCGACACTTGGGTGCATCCGCTGGTGATGGGGCTGGAAGAGCATCTGTTGCACATGTTCCGCGAAGATTTCGAGTTTAACGATGCGGCGGGGCCAAGCCACCATGGCGGCCATGCGCCCGTGGCACAGACGGGAAGGCGCGATGCGCCCATGAGTTTAGAAGACAAAATGAAGCCCGAGGAGGTACCTGCGTCACCGGGTGGCGAGGTGATCTGGTTGGCGGATGCTGAAAAAGAGTTGAAGAAAATTCCGTTTTTCGTCCGGGGCAAAGCACGCCGGAATACAGAAACCTATGCCACTGAAAAAGGCATCGGCCAAATCAGCGTCGATACGCTTTATGATGCGAAGGCCCATTATGCGCGATGAATTGAACATGCCGAGCTACAACTTCGTGATCCTCACGCTGGACCGGCATGCCGCAGGCCCTGCGGCGCGGGTGGCCCCTATGCTGGCGATGGATTTTCCGGGATTGAACGTCAAGATCCATGCAGCTGCCGAATGGGAGAAAGATCCCGCGACGCTGCAAGCGGCGGTCGACGATATCGCCACCGCCGACATCATCGTGTCCTGCGTGATCTTCCTCGAAGATCAGATCCATGCAATCCTGCCAGCGCTCAAGGCACGGCGCCCGCATTGCGATGCGATGATCAACGTCGTCTCCGATCAGGAGCTGACGCAGCTGACCCTGATGGGCGATCTGGATATGTCGCGCCCAGCCTCCGGCGCAATGGGGCTATTGAAGAAGCTCAAGCCGTCGAAATCCTCCGGCAAATCCGGTGCGGGCCAGATGAAGATGCTGCGCCGCATCCCGAAAATTCTCAAGCTGATCCCCGGCAAGTCCCAAGACCTGCGCGCGTGGTTCCTGTCGATGCAGTATTGGCTGGGCGGCTCTGACACCAACATCGAGAACATGATCCGCTTTCTCATCGCGCGCTATGCCCATGTGCCCGAATGGCGCGCGGTCAAGGCAAACGCGCCGGTCGAGTATCCCGAATGTGGTCTCTACCACCCGGACCTGCCTGGCATGCACATTACCACAGATCTGGCCGATCTTCCGCAGCGCGGCGATGGCCCGACCATCGGCATCCTGATGCTGCGCAGCTACATTCTTTCTGCGGATACGGCGCATTACGACCACGTCATCCGCACGTTCGAGGCGCGCGGCTGTCGTGTGATCGCGGGCTTTGCCGGCGGCCTTGACGGACGTCCGGCGATGGAGGCCTACCACATGGGCCGCATCGACGCGCTTGTCTCGCTCACCGGGTTCAGCCTTGTGGGGGGCCCTGCCTATAACGACAGTGATGCCGCTGTCACCGTGCTCAAAGAGCTGGATGTGCCATATCTCAACGCGCAACCGCTGGAGTTTCAGACACTGCGTCAGTGGGCGAACGGCGGTCAGGGGCTGAGCCCCATCGAGACGACCATGCTCATCGCGCTGCCGGAGCTGGACGGCGCAACGAACCCCACCGTTTTTGCCGGCCGCCACGGGCCAGATGGCTGTGATGGATGCCCCGGCGGATGCCACAGCAAAAGCGGCGTCAAAGCCATGGCACCGTGCCCCGAGCGGATCGAAGCACTGGTGGACAAGGCGATGCGCCTAGGCGCCCTGCGCCGCAAACGCAACGCAGAGAAAACCGCCGCGATCGTGCTCTTCGGGTTTCCCCCAAATGCCGGCGCTGTTGGCACCGCAGCTTATCTGTCGGTATTCGAGAGCCTGCACAACACTCTGCACGAGATGCAGCGCAGCGGCTATGACGTCACGCCGCCCGCCACCGTCGATGATCTGCGTGCGGCGGTCCTGAAAGGCAATGCGGATACCTATGGCCAAGAAGCCAATGTCGCCGACACCGTGAGCGCGGATCAGTTGGTCAAGCGCACGCCGTGGCTGGCCGAGATCGAGGCCGTCTGGGGCCCTGCGCCCGGCAAGATCCAAGCGAACGGACGCGAGGTGTTCATCCTTGGCGCGCAGTTCGGCAAGGTGTTTGTCGGCGTGCAGCCAACCTTCGGCTATGAGGGCGACCCGATGCGCCTTTTGTTCGAAGGCGGATTTGCGCCCACGCACGCGTTCAATGCCTTTTATCAGTACATCAAGGAAGATCTCGCCGCCGATGTGGTCCTGCATTTCGGCATGCACGGCGCTTTGGAATTCATGCCGGGCAAGCAAAACGGCGTAGGCCGTGCGTGCTGGCCCGACCGACTGATGGGCAACCTGCCCAATATCTACCTTTATGCCGCCAACAACCCGTCAGAGGCGACGTTGGCCAAACGGCGGATCTCTGCGACGACCGTGACATACCTCACGCCGCCGCTGCAAAATGCGGGGCTTTATAAAGGGCTCACATCGCTCAAGGAAACGCTCAATCAGTGGCGTGCCACTGCACCCGGCACCGACCGCAGCGATCTGGAAGAGCTGATCGCGGCGCAGGCCGAGGCAGTAGACCTGAGCGCCGAAAACCTCGACACCCTGTGGTTCACGCTGCTGGAGACTGAGGCCAGCCTCATCCCCGAAGGCCTCCACATCGTGGGCAATACCGGCACGGCTGCGAATATCGAAATGACGCTGGACCAGATGCAGTTTGACAGCGCCGAGGCGCGCAAGATCGCCAGGCGACACTTGAGCGAGGATGCCGAGCTGCCCGCGCTGATGCGGGCCATGAGTGCGCAGTTTATCGCGCCGGTCCCCGGTGGTGACGTGATCCGTGCGCCGGAGATTTTGCCCACCGGACGCAACATCCACGCGTTCGATCCCTTCCGCATGCCCACGGCTCAGGCGATGATGAACGGCGCCAAGCAGGCGGATGAGCTTCTGCGCACCCATGATTGCATGCCGCGCACGGTCGCGCTGGTCCTTTGGGGGAGCGATAATATCAAATCCAACGGCGGCCCGATTGCCCAGGCACTGGCGCTGATGGGCTGCACCGCGCGGTTTGACAGCCATGGCCGCCTGTGTGGTGCCGATCTGGTGCCGCTGGCACAGATGGGCCGCGCGCGGGTTGACGTGATCATGACGCTGAGCGGCATCTTCCGAGATCTGCTGCCCTTGCAAACCAAATTGCTGGCCGATGCCGCCTACCAATGCGCGATGGCCGATGAGCCGTTCGAATATAATCCCATCCGAGAACACGCGCTGGCCTTCATGAAAACCAACGGCTGCGACATGAAAACCGCCGCGCTGCGTGTGTTCTCCAATGCCGAGGGTGCCTACGGCTCCAACGTGAACCAGATGGTCGATAACTCGACCTATGAGGACGAGAGCGAATTGGGCGATGCGTACCAGGCGCGCAAGAGCTTTGCCTACGGCACGGACGGAGAGGCCAGCCAGCAGATGAGCCTGCTGGAAGATACGCTCAAGCATGTCGATCTGGCCTACCAGAACCTTGAGAGCGTGGAGTTGGGCGTCACGTCCGTCGATCACTATTTCGACACGCTGGGCGGGATCGCTACCGCTGTCAAACGCGCCCAAGGCGGCAAGGAACTGCCCGTCTATATCGGCGATCAGACCGCCGGCGGCACCAAAGTACGCACCCTGCGCGACCAAGTCGCGCTAGAGACCCGCGCGCGCAATCTGAACCCCGCGTTCTACGAGCCGCTTTTGAAACATGGCCACGAGGGTGTGCGCATCCTCGAGGCCAATGTCACCAACACGCTGGGCTGGTCGGCCACGACCGGCAAGGTCGATCCATGGGTCTACCAGCGTCTGTCAGAGACGTTCGTGCTGGACGATGCCATGCGCAAGCGCCTCGCCGATCTCAACCCACAAGCGTCGATGCGAATGGCCAACCGCCTCATCGAAGCCTCCGATCGGAACTACTGGAAACCGGACGACGCGACACTCGCCGCGCTACAAAACGCGGCGGACGCAATTGAAGACCAACTAGAGGGCATCGCAGCCGAATGACCTCCAAGACATTGAATATAGGGAAGACATCATGAGCCCACTTGATAAAGGTATGCCAAATCTGCGCGGACAAGACAGAGAAGGCTCCGTCCAGGTCCATCAGGACGCTGACGCACAGATCGAAGGCGCAAAGGTTTTTGCCGTCTACGGCAAGGGCGGAATCGGGAAATCGACGACGTCGA
>Ga0307930_1000125_pt1 | contig 55625 bp, 59 predicted proteins | sample OrgLakmetageno46_FD_203161 | JGI IMG/M metagenome (GOLD analysis project Ga0307930, IMG submission 203161) | Saline water microbial communities from Organic Lake, Antarctica - #46 | ecosystem: Environmental > Aquatic > Non-marine Saline and Alkaline > Saline | place: Antarctica: Organic Lake...
CATTCTACCGTCTGTAGAGCACCACCGCAGGGTGCGTGACTACGAGCCCATACCTGTTGATCTGGAAAGACTGGGCAGTGACCACGTATCATTAACGAGGTAGGAAATAAGAATCGCCAACAACAGGAACCCTCCCTGTATAGCTCTGCAGCTCCTAAAGGAGCCCGCAAACCCCACTGCTCACATATCGACATGGTTCTGGTTGCCTTGTGCCCTATTCGGGTTGTAGTGACCATTCACCGTTCTCTGCCCTGTGATCTGCGATTTCTCCGTGCAAGTAGCAAGTATGCTCAGGGAAATCCCCGACGAGGGAGGAATTCAGAATTCATTTGAAATGTCTGGACTGCCTGGGTTAAGATTAAGAGGAAGAGGAGGTCAATAGGCAGTAGGCAGTGGAAATTGGAAATCATAACCATAACTAATATATAACATCGGCCTTTAGTTACCTACCGAACTAGAAATAGATGGTAGCATTGGCAGGTGAGTGTCGCCATTGCCACATGCCCAGTGCGCACTTTTGAAATCATGCGGACAGACAGGCGCATGATATGAAAAACGGCGCTGGCCAACACAGAAATCACTTGAATTCATCATTGAAGCCAAGGCTGGAGGGTTTTCAAGCTCCACTGGTGAAGAGCTTCGGCCCTTGCTGCGTTGTAACTCTCCGGGCTACTGGACTGCACATGGTACCCAAAGTCGTACTTTTGAAACAACATGAGCACCATGGCGAAAGCGTCGGTCGTTAATTTCCTGCAGAAAAGAAAGAAAGAAAGAAAGGTATAAGCAGCGTTATATGATCAAGGTTAGAGGCAAAGTAGAGGTTCGGATCAATAGATATCAGTGTCCTGAACCAATAACGTAACTAAGGCATTGAATTAGTAATAAAAGGGCACACTCGATAGTACACCAAAAACGCACCGGATCAGGGGGTATTGCTTGGAAGCGAAGTCAGAAGTGAGTGCCGAGCGCAGCCAAGGTAGCTTGCCAATGATGTTGGCATTGCCCACGAAGTCTCCCGTCGCAATTTCAGGGCGAAACATCGCAGACAGCGTGGAGTAAATGCCCTGTTTGTAAGTGAATGATAAAAACAAAAGGCCAGAAGTGGACGCATGTTATTCGCGACAGAGATTCAAAGAGAAGCATTGTTACGTTGCACTACAGATAGTAGTGTCAGCAGATAACCCAAGTCGGAGGGGCTCGAAACCAAATAAAACTACGTATACCTGGTCCGGCGAAAACGCGAGTGCGCCAATCATGTGCTTCTCGAAACCTTGACCCGCGATGTTGGTCCCGACCCAGGCCGGGCACACCGACACAAACTTGATGGCGTGGGCATTGAGCGTCTTCTTGGCCGATTGAATGAGCGAGTGCGCGTGGTAGATTTGCGCCTTCGGGGAGAGACATCAAAAGAGGATGAAGGAAAAGGGACACGACTAGGCATCAAAATCAACAAATTTACCCATGATTGGTAGGGGAGAGGAAAGATAAGAGGAGAGAGAGAGAAGAAAGAAACAAGGGGCAAAGGAAGAAGAAAAAGGTACACTAATTCCGGTGGCATGTACCAGCTTGCTGTTGGCGTATGCCACGCTTCGCTGTTCCATGTCGACGATTTGGCCGTCGGCGGCCCGGGGTATACCATTGGGTGGCACGTCCAAATCCGCGCCCGACACCTACATGGTAGTAGGGGATTTCGCACGTAACGACATTTGAATGAAGGTTGAAAGCAACGACTAGGGGAGTAAACTAAGGCGGCGAAAGACGTCGACAATTTGATGCCTGAGCTTAAATCTGGTAAAAGCCCAACCTGCCAGTGGTAGCTCGACGACATTTGAAGCACGCGCGCGCCCTTTTTTGCTTTGGCCAGCGAAGGCATGAGCTTTTCCGTCAAGAGCACATGTGACAAGTAGTTGGTCGCGAAGCTGCGGTCAATGCCTACATGTAAATGACACCCAAGAGTCAGGCAGATGAGTCGATGAATTGAATACACGTAGAGCGAGTACCGATTACGGTAATGACAACTGTCATCAAAACGTGTGTTGGTGCAAGCAAAAAGAGTAAGAGTACGGGAAAAGCTCTCTTCTTTTAGAAGCTTAGTGCAAGCAAAAAGAGTAAGAGTACGGGAAAAGCTCTCTTCTTTGCAGAAGCTTGTTAGGCACTGTACGTGTGCACGCGCACCGTGTTTGGTGGTCGTGTCGAGGCCTGCGAGTTTTTGCGGGCCACCGTAGTGAATGCCTGCGTTGTTGACCTACGGTACATGCAAAGGGAACCATGAAGATAGCGCCCGAGAGGAACGCAGATCGATTTACAGAAATATCGAAGTATTCAAATGGATCCTTATTGCAATCTGCAGCGTATTCAAACGTACCAGGAAGTCGAGGCTGCCACCGTCGAGGGATTTGACAACTTGATCGGCTGCTGCTGCAACGGAGTCGAAGTCCGAAAGCTCGCAGACTATCGGCTGAAACACGCCAGACTTGTTAGCGTGTGTTGCTGCAAACGCGTCGAGCTTGGCGGACGACCTAGCCATCCCTTTTTGAACGAAGGGGAGTCATTGGAGAAGCAAAGCAAAGGATCACAAGAGCCACGGATGACATGAGACCATATCCTGTTTAAAATTGCAGCCTATTAAGGGCCATCTATGTGAGGCAACTAGACAACCTAGACAAGTTGAAATAAAAGCATCACCCACCGTAAACGGTTGCGCCTAGCGCGAGCAACGACGCTGAAAGCTCTTCGCCGATGCCTGAGGTCATGCCAGTGACCACCACCGTGGTACCTTCCAAAGCAGTCGCTTGATCGCGATCACCAAAGGCTGCGAGTGCTGCGGTGGAATGCAAATCCACAGGTCTATGAGGCTTCATGAACAGCTGCGCCACGAAAGCGAGCACCATTATGACTACGGCCTGGTAGAAGAGGCCCATGCTTTTTCCTGGTTGTGATGAAGTTGCTCTTTTCTCCACTCAATACACTGAAGCCTCCGGCGGGTGGGCTGTCTCAACGAAGCCGGGAGGGGAGCTCTTGCGAATATTACGTCACTTAAATGACCTGAATACGTCATTTATTACGTCAAAATAGATCAACGTAGTTTGATGTTTAGTGTTTAGTACCGGCATCTCAAAACTGCTCTCACTGAAAAATGTCCGTCTGTCCGTCACATCACAGACACAAAAAACCCTTGCGTGCTTGTTCTGACACGTTGTCACGTCACTGACATCAACCATGTTCTGACACCTTGTCAGGTCACTGAATTAACTACGTTGATCGTGGCGTGGCGGCGCGCACGCCGCTGCAGTCGTGAAATGTGGCACAGATAGATTAGATTAGGTTATACTCCCCAATTGCAAAGAAACAACAAGCAGCATAAAGCTGCGTTTTGATAAACCCTCCAGAAAAGTTTTACTGGGCAGAGTGCCCTTTTGCACAGATAGCCATATGCATTTCCCACAGCACTCGTGGTTACTAGTTACTAGTTGTTTAAGGCGCACCCGCCGGGTCTTACTTCCCTCATAATTATGGGCAAATGCCAATTCATTCGTACACGGTATTATCCGATATCTACCATGCCAGATACAGATTCAAGCTAAAAATAGGTGGGAGTGCTATGTGTTGCGTTTTGTCTTTTCTGTTTTATTCGGCGCGAGGTGCTGATGTTGGGAGTTCCGCAACAGAAATGTTACTTGGCTAGCAGAATTACTGAAGCTCAGGAAAGTGGTCAGCCTTGGTCAAAGCTCACCTTTCTTCGACCACTAAACATCGAAGTCAAAGTCTTCGTCGAACCCAAAAACCTCGTCGTCGTCATCGCTGCTGTCGTATCTGAACATTTCATCAATGCTGCTATCCTCGCTGTCGTCGACGCCATCAGCGTCATCCGAGAGCCCGTCAAAAGGCAAGCACTCTTGTTGCACCTGGGAAATGGACCAGAATGATAAGAGTAACAGCAACGTTGGTCGGTTAAAACAGTAGTTTGAAATGGTACCGAGCAATAGTAATATTGATTAAGGCTTAAGACAAATCTAGCCATTTCACAACGAAGAGACTATCTTCCGATCAAACACCATTTCATCTTAAAGCATGCAAGAAGAGAAGAATCACCTCGAGCCATTTTTGAATCGAAGCAGCGGGAACTACCAGGCGACCTTTGTTGCCGGGCATTATATTAGAGTCGAGCGGCGGGCTGAAATCTTCGCGCAGTAAACGCTATGACACAAGGAGACGGTCACAGAGGCGAGGGAAACGGGTTAAGAAAAGTCAGGATTAACACCCCACGCGAATACGCTCGATCAGAGGACTCTTTCAATCATGCACGTGATCACAACACATACGCATGCCCACCATGATTGCCGGTTGAATGACGGGGCGGCCGTCGGCAGATCCTCGACCTTGGCCCGTGATGATGACGAGGTCGTGGTGCTCAGCATTGGCATGTGCTGCACTCCGTGTGGCACTCCTAGTTGAAGGGTTCGTAGCGTCGGTGTTAGTACTAGTAGTAACTTCACGCGTGGTGGCAGAGGAGGTTGATCCGAAGCCTCGCGCTTGGGGCATGTACCGCGCCTCAGCCAGGCGCTTCAGGACTAACCGCACTGCCGTGCAGGACATAGGTACCTATTGGTGTGGTGAAGAAGGTGACGAAGAAGAGGAAGAGGAAGAAGTGAAAATGCTGTGGGGGGACAGAAATTGCGAAAAAAGAAAGAACTGCTGGTAGTGCTGGGCAGGTAGAAAGAAGCGATTATCAGATAAAGTTGAATACAACATGCCCTCGAAGGCTTCGAGTCGCTTGACTTTTTCGCACCGAGTAATGGTGCAAGTCCATGGCCGTTGGTTCTCGTTTGGACCAATGACTCAGCACCCCCTGTGCTTCTCCTTCCGCGTAAAAAAGCTCCATTAATTCCACCTGCCGATGGTGTTGAAAGTGCACATGTGTTTATGTATTAGCACGAAGCCATCGAAAATGCGCAAGTAAAATATCATTTTTGAACTCTTCGGACAATATACACAAGAAGCAAAACTCAACTGAACTGCACGCCAATCTCAGAAGAAATACATTTTATGGCGCTTACAACAGTTCTTTTATATACCTGGTGCGACGTCGCCAGGGCAGACAGGAGGGCGCTGTAAGTGACCATATCCGGCTGGGCCTCGGGTATTCCACTCTTTTTCATGCCCTCAAACAGTCCGATCGCGTCCAGCCATCGCCCGGCTTTCTCGCACGCGCTGATGGCCGCGTTGTAGGACACCGCGTTGGGCTCGATGCCTGTGGGCAAATAGGAAGTATTGTTGAAGGTAATTGCCAAAATATGCATGCCGATATGCTATTCAAGAAGAAGACACCAATATTGAAGAAACACAAACAAAAGTCATTCATGAGCCATTCATTGGCGAGTGAGGTACATCATATACCTTCTGCCTGCATGTCGGCTAGCAGCTCGAGCGCTTCTCGCCATGCCGCGCCTCGTTCGCACGCGGAAATCGCTGCAGAATAAACGACCACGTCAAGAGGTAAGTGGACCGCCTTCATGTTCCGTATTTGAGATACGGCTTCGGCCCAGCGCCCTTCGCGCTCGAGGGCCGTCATCAGGCTGAGGTAGGTGGACCTTGAGTACACACAATAGTTGGGCAACAATGGAGCAATGAGAGAGAACAGAAGAAAGATAACGCAGAGGAGGAATAGATAAATGGCCATTTTCGAGACAAAGAACTCCCTTTCAGCATAAGAATTCACAGATAATGCTGCCTGCAGCACTTTTCAGAGCTTTGATTAGTAAAAAAGGACGTTGTAAGCAAGACGCGTACGGTATCTTCTTCTTAATCCCTAATATAACACGCTCACCGGCTCAGCGGCAAGCCTTGGTCCTGCAAACCTTCCACCAGTGGCAGAGCACCTGCCCACCGGTTGCGCCTGCCGTAGGTAGCTACCGCGCTGCTGACGGCGTCTAAGGTAGCTTGGATGGGTGCAGGGTGGGACGGATCTTCGAGAAAGAGCACCTGTTTTTTGAGAGCATAGACACACCAAAAATCAAGAAGAAGTTACTGAGAGAGAGAGAGAGAGAGAGAGCATGAGTTGAAGGAGAATGAATCCTACTTTTGATTATGCAAAAAGCAAAGATGAGATAGATGGTGTGCCATGATAAGGTATGTATTACAAGGTATTACCGCAGTCGCAAGGAAATCATGAAATTGTTCAGTTTTAATGCACGCTTCCAGCGCCACATTATAGAGTTCAACTGGAAGACCAACGTCAATTGCCACTGACGAAGGTAAAGCCGTCGACGATGATGACGACGACGACGATGATTGAGCTTGCATGTTGGCCATCGCAAGCGAAATGATGCCTCCAACGCATGCATCCTTGTCTCTTCCACCATTATTGCTCGTGCTGCCAATGTCATCAGGATTGGCGCTATTTTGCATGTTGGAACTGCTACTGAGTGCGCTCATGAGGCTGTGTATGCTTCGCCCGCTTCCTGGCGCGTGTAGAGCTGCTACTGCAGCCGACGCAGCACGCACTGTAGCTTCTTTGCTGGCAATTTGCGTGCTACTGTCAGCATTACTAGCAGTATTACTGGTAGCAGCAGCAGTAGCTGAAGCAGCTAAAGCAGCAAAAGCATGCGTCACTTTCTCCACAGCATGTGCTTCTGCTTGCTGGCGATTGGCGGAGGCTTCGGGAGTTTCCGCGTATTCCCCGACCCCGAAGTCCACCAAATCGACGGCTTCAACGTCAATTTCAGCGGCCTGATCGATTCACAGCACAGAGGTGCATACAATCACAGAATACGTGCTCCAAAGAATATCGAGAGCGAAATAATTAAGCCAATAATTTGATTTGGCGATCATAGTAAAAAATCCTTCTTTGACAAAACTACTCTATATAACTTGTTAATAATCAAACCTGAACGAGGTGCAAGAAATCCACCACGTCGGGCGTCCAGTTTTCAAGCACCATTTCGTTCAAGAGGTTGATCACGACTGCAGCTCGGTTCACTTCCGACGCACACGCTTCGATCCCTTTGCTGAAAGCGTACGGCGACCGCGGCATCCCAAGGGACTCCATTTCACGGAGCAATGACAAACCGTCGTCACAGGCCTGGGTCCAGCAAAAGAAAAAAATAGGTGAAATAGGGCGTCATACGAATGCGCAACAATGGGGACTATGATAGTGAATGAAAAGGCCCTTTCTGTGTGATGGCTGTCAGTTGTAAAGTAAAAGCAGGCAAATACGAGCAAATGTCACGCAAATATAAAGGATATAAAGAATGCACGAACCAAGTGATCTGTGCTGTACTCTTTGTCCTAATATCGCACCAAGATGTCGAGCAGAGTGCCTCCGAGCCATTCGAGCCAAGACTTATCGCTGGACACTGCGTCATCCGTCTCGTCGCTATCAACGCTGCGGTACCCTTCCTTCTCTTCGCCTTCTTCCTTCTCCGCCACCTCGAACGCAACCAACTCCGTCGAACCCAAACTTTGATCACCACTTAAACTCAGCGCTGCGGGTGTGTGAACCTGCTTGTCTGCACCAACGCGTGCTTTGTAGTTCGACGCGTGCAGACCCAGCGTCCCCACTCGTTTCACGAGTTCGCTCAAGAGGCGCTTCAGAGCAGGCAGCTGCCGGCCTCGAGCAAGGGTGCAGGCAACGCTGCTGTAAATGGTGCGGTCGGGTGGTATCTGTATGAAGAGAAAGCAGGAGAGGAACAAGACGAAATATGATACGTTAAGATGGATACTCACACCGTTGGTCATTCACACCACCACGTTCGATTGAATAGCGCATGCAGCTAAAATCTTGGAGGCACGACCCACACACGCTTACCCCCGCGGCTTGCATCCTATCCAGCAGATCTAAACTCGCTTTCCATTGGCCGCTTCGCTCGCACGCACTGACCGCGGCTGCATAGGAGTAGATGGTGGGTGCTATCTTGCGGGCCTTCATTTCGTTGAGCATGCAAAGCGCGAGTTGGCCAGCCCCCGCCTGTAAAAATACAGGGAAAAGGAGAAAAGAAAGAGGTAGTCAAGGGTACTTACGCAATAGGCGACGATAAAGACAAACTACAACCACATATATGTGCCAACAATGCTCTTGAATAGAACGAGCAATTGAAAAAAAATCATCAACTTCATGCTAATCTTGATATCTAGTGTAATGCTTTATATTCGAGCAGGTCATAATTCACCTTATCGCAAGCTGCCAGCAGAGCCGAGTACGTCACGAAATTTGGCGGCACTCTCGCGCGGTCTTTCATTTCTGCCAGCAGCGCCATGGCCATTTCAAGAGGCGGTGACCACGGTGACTCTCCTTCTTCGTCTTCTTCTTCTTGATTTGCTCCTGCTGCTGTAGTGCTGCTGGCGGCAGCTGATGATGCTCCTTCTGCTCCTTTAAGAGCTGTTGTTTTACCGACAGCGTCTCCACTAGTAGTAGCAGCTGCCGAGGTTGCTTTCGTCGAGTATTTCGGCGTGTCACGCGCTAAGAGGCGGCGCACAGTCGCAGTGGCGTCAGCCAGGCCATCGTTGAAGTTGGAGAGAGCGCTCGCGTCTTTTTCGATCTCGGCATTTTTCTTCTTCGACTTCTCCGCAGATGCTTTGCTGCTGATGGTGAGGGCATAGCTGCCTGTGTTGCTGAAGTCAATTTCTTCTTCGTCTTCTTCAAAGTCGCCTAGGTGAGCCCACTCATCATCGTCTTTTTTAGCAGCAGCCTCTGCCGACTCTTCTGCTTCGTAGACCACTCCTCGCATGCCTGGTCAACATAAAAGAAACCAGACGTAAAAGTTCAAGCTGCTCAAGAAAATTATTGGACGAGCCGCTTTGCGATGGATACTATTAATTCACGCAGAGCAAGGCAGAATGCACGCCACAGTACCCTCGACAAGGACACATATGCATATGTACATGTGCGCATCGCTTACAGGCTGAAATGGCGGTGTTGTAGGAGATGAGATCAGGCTTGATGCTGATTGGCCGTTTCTTCTGGGCTTGGCGCAACAAACTCACGCAGCGTTTCCATTGGCCAGTAGCCATGCACGCACTCATTGCGGCGTTGTACGACACCTATCATAGCATAGGGCGATAGGCGAGGGAAGTTATTCATGCAGATAGCGTGATACACGCGCACACGCATAGATATGAAGATTTAGAGAGGAAAAAAGGAGCATTCACTGTATTTAAGCTTTGCATACGCCCAAAACACAACAAGTGAACTATCAAGAACAAAAATACTACATCAATTTTGAATCAGATAGATTTGCATGTCTTTTTCATCATCTCTTTGGCACGCACCACACTAGGCTTTAAACCAATCGTTTCCATTTCCTTCAGCAGTTCAATCGCTTGGTCCACCTATTACGCGGACAACCAGGTGTATACGGATTGTTACACAAAGTACACGCGTGCATGGAAAGCTGATGACTCTGCTACTGCACATTTGGCCATGTATTTCCGTCAAGAAAACGTGGGCGCATGTCATCAATTCAACTTCAATACTAGTCCAACCTGGTACGATTTCGCGCAAGCCGTCATCGCCGCGTTGTACGTGATTTCATTCGGCGGCATGCTGCTCTGCTTCATGTCTTCCAACAACTTCAACGCCTCCTTGGGACGCCCCGCTTCGCCACAGGCGGTAATCGCCGCAGAGGAAGCTTCGACTCCGGGCACTAGCCCGATTCGACGCATTTGAGCCAAGAGATCGAGCGCTGCCTGCCACTGGCCGCTGCGGCTCACCTATTGTGGTATATAAAAAAAAAAACACCAATAAATGCATGAGCTAAGAAAAAATGTATACGGGAGAGAGTATTATAATATACGATGACTCCAAAGAATGAAAGTGCCTAATCATCGTCTCGAATTAGTACCCAAACTGTATAAAATTTGTGTAAGGTAGTTTCGCTCACCGCGCGGATGGCCGCTGAAAACGTGTATTGGTTGGGCATCACTTGCTTCTCCTGCATTTCTGCCACCAGCTCCAGCGCCACCTTCAGTTGTCAAAGGTGAGCCCAAATGGGAGTAAGCGCAAAGAAAAAATTCGCATGATAAGAAATTCGACTCATCATTTAAGAACGCGCACACATGCATAAAGTAACACGCATGAACCTACGAATCGCACGAAATCGAGCTCAAACCCCCAAACCCACCTCCCACTGCCCGCCTCGGTCGGCTGCAGCCACCGCCGCGCTGTAGTGGAACACGTCTGGTTGTAAACTGTAGGACGAGGCCATTTCGTTGAGCAGTTGGGCGGCGAGGGCACCGTCGCAAGTCGCGCTTAACACATTGGTGTAGGTGTAGGCATTGGGAGCGACCCCACGCGACTTCATTTCAGCAAAGAGGTCTAAGGCGGCAGCATAAGCCAAGGGGTCCTTGTTCGCTGAGCCTGCTGCCCGGCACGCACCAATAGCAGCAGTGTAATGGAAGACGTTAGGCTGCAAACACGCCGCCAACGACGACGACGACGATGGTAGTGCTGATGCTGTGTTCTGAGCTAGATGATTGTGATCATTGGTGTTTGCATGGCTGCTGTGACTGCTGCCTCCAGGGCTAATGCTGCTACTTGCAGGGGTCTTTTCTAATTGGCGCAGGAAGCGCAGTGCCAGCCGCCAATCTTTCGCTTTCGCAGCTGCGTTAATCAACAAAGTGAAATCTCGATCGTCGAGCCGTAGCACACCAAGGGATGGAGCAGTCACTGCAGTCGCTCCTCCTGCTGATAATGTTCCTTTTCCAGTGGGCTGCGCTTCTTTACTGGCAACCGGAATATTCTTTGCACTTGACTGTAGACTAGAGTCATCCACAGGCTCTAACAAACTTTGCGTGATGAGCTTCAGCGTTACCATAGCTTCGTGAGGACTTGCGTCTTTCAAGCTCAGAACTAAACTTTTCCACCCATCTTGCGCATGCTGGGAACCAGTGCCATGGCCACTGTGGTAGCCCCGGCCGCCCGGTGCACTGTGCTCATCTCTTCCATATACAGGGCCCCTACGTCCTCTTCCGCTTTCTGCGCTCCTTCCTCCTCGTCCACCAATGGAGTTGCGCCCAGTCTTAGCATCTACTGGCTGAGACCACACTGGTGCACGTGTAGCTGCGCGTGGTATCGACTTGCTTGCTGATACATTTCTTGATGGCCTAAAAGCTTTTGATGAGGTGCTCGGTGTCCTACCACTGTCACCAAGGGAGTCGCGAGGCTGCGCAGTGCCACTCGGTACAACAGACTGAACGTTTCGCTGTGACAAAGCTCGGGGGCTAACGGATACCGTGCCTGTGTCTTGTCCTTGGCTGCTGCTTTTTAACCGCAGCCGCGGATGACTATTCAAAAAAGCGAAACTGTTCTCAGCATGCGAAATTAGTAACACGCAAAGTACTCTCTGCAATGTCATTTTCGTCGACAAAGCAGTCCGCTTACGTACCACTAACGTGACATGCACGAGACCTTCAGCTAATCTATTAGCATTAAAGACCTCCTTGCCTTACTAAATCATTTATTGCCTTTAATGCCCTCGTAAAACTTGATTTGCTATAGCCCCTCGGGAGCTAACCCTGCTAGCAAGGGCTGCTAGCTTGAAGTGGAGCAACAACAAAACATCAACGAAGCAACGTGGATAAAAACGAGAGCAGCAGCAGCAAATGGAAAATACTCTAATATATATATTTTCAAAGGACGAAATCAAAAATGTGTGTAAACCTTCTTCCGTTCCAGCGGCGGTTATAGTAGAGATACATAGACCATTACCTCATATAATCGCTGTGAGGGAAGTCTAAAGAGGCCAAATAGACATTCATTTGAAGGTGTACACTACCTTTTTTTGTGGAGACGATGGCTTCCGTTGGGTCGAAACATTTTGCAGACCTTGCTACGTCTTCGCAGCACACGCCTCTGCTCAAGAAAGCATCAGCCAGTGCTGACAAGAACTGCGGCATTTGCCTGCAAGACGTGGCCACTCAAGGCAAGCTGCCGTCATGCGAACACCTTTTTTGTTTCGACTGCATTCACCGTTGGAGCGCTGTAGTGAACACCTGCCCGTTGTGCAAGCGACGTTTCACAACCATTGACAAAGTGGTGCAGCGTCGACTTTCTAAAAAGCAAATAGTTGAGACAGTTGATGTTCCAGACCGCCAGCAGAGCTCAAACGTGGATGGTGACGATGAAGAGGCAGTAGCTGCCGAGTTCGAACTCGGTGTCGAGAGCGGCGGCTCTACGGGATCTCGGCTCCATGGTTACTCAAGCGACGAGGGCTTTATCGTTGACGAGAGCGATTTAGGTAGTGAATTTAGCGACGGTCTCGCCTCAGACGAGGACGAATTTTGCGAATCAGGCCGTTCAAATAGCAACCAGCGAGGAGGTTCAAATAAGGAGCACTCGGGTCTTGACCGTACTAACCGGGCTACGGGTAGTGCCAGCGGCGGCTTCATGCGCTTTTACAATCAGTGGGGGGAGCATGTGTCGACAAGCAACATGGGAATCTACTACGCATCTGCAGAAGCTCGCAACACTAGCTCAGATCGGAGGGCTGTGCAGCCAGCTCAACCTCGGCCGCGGCTGCGGCGTCGTAGAGCGAGGACCTCGAACAGCAGCCTGGAAACGAGCGCAAATATGTCGCCGTCGATAACCCTTACGCAGGTCTCACCTGCGAGAAACGCTGAGCCTATCTCTTTGCAAAGCCCAGGACTTCCTTCCTCTTCTGAGTCTTCTTTCGACAGCCCTATTTTGGTATTGCCCGCGAGGCAGCCACACCGAAGGCTCAAACGGGTTCGGCGAACCTCTAATGAAGATGACAACGACGGCCAGAATGTTGATGATGGTGGCGGCAACGATGGTGGTGGAGGTGGTGATGGTGACGACGTAGTTTTTCTTGGCACGCCCAGTCGAGAAAACGCGAATTTCAGCGCCGAATCAACGTCAACATTCCACCACGATGTCGACCAGATTACCAGCAGTTCATTTCAAGAAGGCGACGGCAATGGCGTCGACAGGAGTGCCCGGGCGAGCACTATCCTCGACTTGAGCCAATTCACTCATCGACAGGCGACAGCCTTCTCGTACAATTTTCCATCCGGCGTGTTCTCGAAGCACTCAAAGCCAGAGCATGGGCAGAAGCACGAAGTGTGCTCGGAAGATTTATGTGAAAAACTGAAGAATGGCGGTGCTGGTGGTGCTGAGGCTTCGCTAGCGCCCTTTCCTTGCGCTGGTGCTTCTCCTTCTAAACAAAGCACCCGGGTTTCCAGTGCTTTTTGGCCCCCGCCTGCCGAACAGCAAGGCAGTAGATTGGACCTCGGTCGTTTCGCACACAGAAGAAGCTAAGCAGGCATACAGATGATAACTGAGACTGCTGCGTTTCGCACGGCAATCCTTTACGGATATATATTTGCGGTACTTGCTTCCTTTGCATTAGTGAGCGGGGTCTTGGAGTGGATATAATTATCAGAATTCAGATTTTCCGGAATTTCCAGAAAATAGGAGTGGCAAAAAGTTGCCCTTTTCTGAGGGTGACGACGTGATGACGAAAAGAAAAGTTCGATCCACTCGTTTTCTCGTCGTCACACTCTACTCGCCCTAGTCACCTTAGTCCACTTTGCTTATACCACACGTTTAAAGCTAGGGCATCGGAACGACTCAGCTGAAATATAATGGAGGAACCGCCAGAAGACCCGCCTGGGGATTCAGAGATGTCCCTGCCTCCAGTTGACGAAGAGCTCTTGAGGTCGCTGACTGAGTTAGGCTTCTCCGAGGTACGTTCCAATCATGGAACGATGTTGACCCGTCAAAATAGGTTTCATCCGTGCTGCCTTTTCGGTAACTTTTGACTACTTCTCATTTTTACAATTGAGTCTTGCCTATAATGACATCATGACAATATTTTTTAATTTCTCTTCTTTTTTTTTGTGTAGGTTCGGGTGCGCAAGGCCCTCATGGCGGGGGCATCCTCGGTGGAGGCAGGGGCCGAATGGATTCTCGAGCACGACAGCGACGCCGACATCGACGAGCCTATTCCGCTAGTGCACCGTATAGACGAGACAGCTGATGCGCCGCCAAGTGCAACTGCCGTGCCAGGCGAGCCTGCGCTGCCGATTCCTCCAGGGGTTGCTGCCGCTTCTGAGGGAAGTGTTCCACCAGTGCCGCCACTAGCAGACGAAGGCGCGCCGAGCCCTCCTCCTATCGTCTTGGCAGAAGAGGCTACTGAAGGAGCAGAAACTACAGTTGTGCAGGTCGTGGACGAAAAGAGTGCTGCGAAGAATGGAAACGGCGACGAGGACGACGACGAAGAAGAAAAGCTTCCACCGGTGGACGAGGCCTTGCTGGAGGAAATCATGGCTCTCGGATTTCCGGAGGTAATGCGCAGGCACCATAGTGTGTTTCCTAATCCGGGTGATTAAAGGATTAGACACTATCATCTTATGTTTTTCACTCATTTCCTCTGTTCGAATGCAATAACTTCGTTGGCTCTTGTTTGTATTCTTGATGGTGGTAGGTGCGAGCGCGGAAGGCGCTCATGGCCAATCCAACTTCGGGCCTCGAGCGCGCCGTGAACTGGATGCTTGAGCACGGCGATGATGCCGGAATTGATGGTAAGAAACTGATAAGAAATTGATTGTCTGTGTTTTGAGACGAAGATATCCTGGGTGAAACCCCGAGCTACACGCGTGTGTCACGCTTCCAATAGATCACGAGCATTCGAGACCCTACGCAGCTGTACTCATTTTGTGCTTATGTCAGGAACATTGTGGGCTCCTGATAAGCTTACCTTTTGATCTCGGATCTTTCCTTTTTTCATACTTTCCCGTTTCATTTTTCCTCCTTCCACAGACCCGATTCCGAAAGTGAAGGTGCGCTCGCCCCGGGTCATCGCTCTGGAGGCCCTCGACAAAGCAGTCGCTGCGGCCGAATTAGCCTTGGAAAAAGTCAAGAGCAGCAGCAGCACTACGAGTAGTAGCAAGGGCGCTAGCCGCAGCTCTAGCAGCAGCAGCAGCAGCGGCATAGGCAACGACGGGATGTTCGAGGTGGGCGCAGAAGTGGAGCTTGGGGAAGGCTTTGCCGGCGCTGGCGACGCAGCGAGTGGACCCTTGAAGCCCGGCGACATCGGGGAGGTAAAACAAGTGCATGTGTGTGTGTTTAATTTGTGCGTGGACGTGGCATATACCCGTGCTCGCGTTGTTCTACTAGTAGGCAATCTGAAAGGTTTTTCGCCCCGCAACTGTTGTTTCATCTTTCTGAAATTTGAATGCTTTTGTGTGTCGTATGCGTTGTGGACAAGCTGAAACACTGGGAACCAATTTTCTTTGAGTTTTCCGAAATATTCGTGTGCTCTTCTGTTTTCTTTTCAGGTGGTGAAAGTCAACTCAGCTCCGGCGCGGTACCAAGTTCGCCTCAAAACGTTGGCGGCCTCGTCGTCGGACGGGAGCGCCAACGGCGGCCAGCGGAGCGACGACTCGTCCGGCTCGCCGTTTTCGTTTGCCCCCCCCCTCCAACAGCGCTCGCCCAGCAGCAGCTCCACCTGGTGGTACTCCCCCCAAGCCCTCCGGCCGCGCGCCGGCAACCCCAGGCAGTGCTCGGAGGCGCTCCAAGCCGCTCTCAACACCGTTGAGGCTCTGCTGAGCGGTGGCAGTGGCGTTGGCAATGTTGCTGGTGGTGAAAAACCAAAAACTGGCAAGAAGCTCGCTGCGCGCCTAGAGCGCGCGCGAGAAGTCCGCGAGTCCCTTTCCGAAGCCGTGCTAGCAGTAGAAGTGCAGGCAGCGGACGAGACAATCAAGGAGGTGGTGGCCTTCGAGGCAGGCGATGCGTCTTCGGCAGCGCTGGAGGCCGGTGCTGCGTGCGAGGCTGCGCTGAAAAAGTTGAAGCAAGCCGTGGCGTTGGCGGAAGGCAAAGGCGCCAGTGGTGCTATGATGGTGCGTTTAGTTACTGGGTATGAAACCCTTTACAGATGTTTAGGCGATGGCCTCGACTAGGGCACATGCAGAATACAGAGGAAGATAAGCCGGTTTGGGAAAGGCATTTTCTTTCACTTCTCCAAAGAATCGTTCAAATTCGGCTCACACACCAATAATTGGAGGAGTTCTCAGGAGCGATTTTGTTGTTGTTGCTGTTCACTATTCCAGTACACCAATTTACTCTCAATTTCTCCACTCCTCTTTGTCTCGCTCTCTGATCTCCGCGCGTGCTCAGGTCCAGCCCGAGAGCGCCGCGATGACGTCGTCCCGCGCCGCCTTGGCAATTTTGGCCAATCAGTGCACGGCCCGGGACCTCGCGCTGGGGCTCCGCGAGTTCCACTTTTTGCTCTATCCCGAGGACGCCAAAAAGAGTGCGTCGCCGGCTGCTCCTCCATCTCCTCCTGAAGCTACGAGCCCAAAGACTACTTCCGGCGCAGATACAGCCACTGCTGCTGGTGTTGCTGCCGCTGGTGCTGAGGGCGCTGCGTCACCAACTGGAACAGCCGCCAGAAGCACCGCTGATGCAGCTGCGGAGGAAGAGGAAGGTCCACGTGCACCTCAATTTTGGGAGACGGACCCCGCGTCTCTGGTTGGGCGGCGCGTGGAGATTCTGTGGTCCAAAGGCGCGCGCTACAACGGCATCGTGGCGGCGTTTGACGAGAACAACGGCAAGCACCACGTAGTATACGACGACGGAGACCAAAAATGGTGCGTGCTTATCTCCAATAATTTGTTGTTCTGTCGATTTTTCAAGCACCGTCACCTTATTCTCTCAATTTTTTTAGATTTTCCTCTTGAAGTGTTCCATGTGCTGTTCCTTTCTCACCCTCAATTGTTATCTCTCAGCCCTATATCCATTTTCCCCATTCATACACTACAGGTACCGCATGGCTCAGAAGACCTGGTGGTTAGAAGGCGAGCCCGACACCATGTTCGAGCCCCGGGACGAGAAGTTCCGCGCCGCGGCCGCTGCTGCGCGGGCCGCCAGCGCTGCTGCCTTACTGGCCGGTGGTTCCTCCTCATCCGCTGGCGGCGGTGGCAGTGGCGGCGGCGGCGGCGGCAGTGGCGGGGGCAGCATCAGCAGCCCTCTCTCGTTGAGCTCTTCCATGTCGTCCAGTGGAGGCAACGGCAACGGAGTTGGTGACTTCAGTGCGTCCACACTAGCGTGGGCTCTAGAGGCTGCACGCGAAGAGCTCACTGCGCGGCTCTTGCGGTGCCCGGGCCTGGTGGAGGCTCTTCTAACCTCGAGCAACGAAGAAAACACTGGTGCGAATGCAGCATCCTCTGGCCTCTCGTCGGAAACTTCTCGTGTGGTTGTGCAGCAGCTCTTGGAAGCCCTCTTGCCGGCCCTTCTGGCATCGGCAGATGGGCGAGTTGATTACAAAGCATGGGCCCAAGCCAAGCTGCTAATTCCCGAGGATGGAGAAGAAGCCTCCGCATCGTCGTCATCGCCAGTGGTGCTGCACCTTCCTGCTGCACTGCACCGCGCAGCTGCTGCTGTGGCTGTGCCCTCTCGGTCGTCACAAAAAGCGCCCACTGCAGCTGGTATCACCACCTCCCAAGATACCAGCACCCCAGCTAGTCCTCCACCGTCGTCGTCGACTCAGGATCAAGAAACAGAACCTTTGGAAGTAGCGGCGGCGCGTTGCCGTTGCTTGGAAGAGCTTGCTCACCTGCTGGTGCTGCTGCTGGGGAAAAGTGTCGCCGCAGCCGCGGAGCTGTCTACCATGTGGAACGCGCAGGGAGTGCGCCTAGCGGCCAAGGCTACTCGCGCTAGTACTAGTGGTAGCAATGGCAGTGGTGGCACTGGTGATTTCGGCGGTCGCGGAGGCTTGTTGGGCAATCCCAGTGGCATTTTCGGCCCGAGTGGCAGCAGCAGCAGCAGCGGAGGAGGCGGCGGCTTCGGAAGCAACAACAGCAACAACAAGAGCAACAGCGCTTCTTTGATGGGCGTGGCCCCGCCATTGGCACCGGGGGATTTGGTGCGGTTGTGCGAAGACCGCCGGGTGGCAAGCAAGCTGCACCGGTTGTGCGGGCGCGCCGCCGACAGCCCCAACGGGATTGGGCTGCACGAGGCCATGGCGAGGGAGCTGGGGCAGTGCACGCGAGTGGTAGGGGTGAAGCGTCTCAAAGCGACCAACGAGGTGAGCTGGAAAACGTGGCAGCTTTTTTTTTTTTTTCGTGCGGTTTCAATGATACGAAAGAAGCACCCATCTCTCGTGTGTGTTCTTTTTGAGAATCTCACTCCTATGCGCCTAATCTCGTCTCGTCCTGTTTTTTTTTTTTCAATTGCGCCCTCATTTGTGCTCATCCCCACTGATGCTTCTTTCCGAATGCATACATACAGGTGGTGGTGCAGTGCCAGGGCCTCTCTTCTCAGCACGCGTTCCTCTGGGCGCCCGGCTTGCTCACTCGTGTGGCCACCGCAGCCGAAGCTCGCGCCCACGCTGCGGCCTCGTCGTCCTTGTCTTCGTCGTCTTCCTCGTCGTCGTCTTCGTCAGGAGGAGGAAATGGTGAAAGTAGCGAAGGCGGCGTCCCTGCCGCTCCTCAAGATCTGGTTGCGCCACTGGCAGCGCTGTTGCGTGTAGCCGCGGCCACTGTCCAAGGCCCAACGACGATGACGTCATCTTCATCGGAGGCAGACACCACCACCACCACCACCGCCACCTCCACCAGTGACAAGAAGAACAACTTGACTTGGCTGAACTCCGAAAGCGCCAAAATCGTACCCCCGGAAGGAGCGCTGTGGCGGCTCTTTGCGCTCGCCGAAAAATGGCGCTTGCACGACCTGGCCGTCGCGGAAATCACCTCGCCGCCGCCGCCGCCACGTACCACTGCTGCCGCTGCCCGCGCCTCGGGTGCTCGAGGGAGTGGTGCGGCGGCTGCATCTAGTGCAAATGGCGGTGGCGGCTCGAGTGACCGCAGTTTAGCGCTCTTGGCGGCTTTGCTGGATCTTGTGACAGTGTCACCTAGGTCTTCTCTTTCTGAATTAGCCGCTAGTGGAAGCAGTAGCGGTGTCGTCGCTGACGAGGCGAGCGCAGCAGAGCCAGTGCAGAAGGAAGCTGCCGTGCCTTCGCCGCCACTGGAGCTGCCGCCCGTGGTGGCTCACCTCTTGCAGCGGTTTGGGGTGCGGGAGGCGCTAGCGGCGGATTGGGCATCTTTTGTGGCCAACCACACGGCCACTCAGGTGCGGACGGCGCTCGACGATCCCGCGTCACCTGCTTACGAAGCGAAAAGAATGCTTGCCCTCCTCGGGTCTGCCAGTGTTGGTGCTGAGGCTGCTGGCACTGCTGACACTGCCGCTGCCGCTACACCCACTGCTGCGGACTCTGCCAAGGAGACTGCAGCAGAATCGACCTCCTCCTCATCGGCAGCAGCGCAGCTAGCAGCGGCGCTCCAGGCGCCCAACGCTACTGAGCCGAAAGTAGCTGCTGATGTGCTGACTAAGCTGGTGAACTTGCTTCTTCAACCCCAGGGTAACAAGACCACCACCACCTATGAAAACAATGAAAACCGCACTGACGAGAACTTATTGGACTCTGCTTCGCTTGAGAACAATGCCGATCTGGAGTGCGGCTCGGCAGAAACGCACGGCAAAGGTTTGACCCACCACGAATTCTGCGCGCATGCTCCTGGTAGTGGAGGCGGAAGTGGAGGTAGCAGTGGGAATGCGAACAAGTTGAATGGCACTTCGCACCTTTTGAACTCGCCCGACCTGCTGAGCGCGCTGCTGGCTTGGGTGGAGCGGGCAGATGCACCGCTTCGCCACACCCTTCTCGAGCATCTCCTCGCGTCGTCGTCTAAATTGTCGTCGTCGTCTTCTCAATCGCCTGCTTCCAACTTGGAGGCCACGGCGCTGGTGGCTTTGGTGCAAAAGCTCCAAGTGGTGTGCGCCCTCGAAGCCAGCCATTTGCCGTCGTTCAGCCACAAGTCGAGCGGGTCGGACCTGGTGGAGAGCGCGTCCAAAGTAATAGGCCTGAACTTGAAGTTCCATCCGAGCGAGCTGACGGCCTCCACTGGTGGTGCGGCTGCTGAGTCATCGACATCTTCTGAGTCGCCTGAGAACACTCCTAGCAGCACCAGTGCCACAACTGCTACACTCACCTCTAAATCTTCCAAGAAATCGACTGCGAACTCGTCTGCTCCAAGGTCGGCAGCGGCGGTGCGCGCTACCCGCACCTCCAAAGTGTCTGACGTGGCGGCGCAAGTGCTCCGCACCATCCCTGCCCACCAGCTGCCGCCGTCGTACACCCAAGCTTGCCGCCTCCTCGTGGGGACCCGGGTCCGAGAGCGCCCCGCACGAGCTTTTGCGCGCAAGGGCAACCCACCGAGCAACAAATCCAGCGGCAGCGGCAGTGGCAGCGGCGGTGGTGGAGGCAGCAGCAGCAGCAGCAGCCGTAGCGGAGGCAGCAGCAGCAAGGGCCGAAATCGCAGTGGCAGTGACGGGGACTGGCGGGAGGCCATGGTTTTCGCTTATGACGAGTCCGCAGGCGCGCACCAGCTCGTGTATCTCGACGATGACGACTTTGAAAGCAACTACAACAACCACCACAGCGACAGCGATTTGAGTGGTGGCAATGCAGCGACGGCTGCGGCTGCAGGAAGCACGAACGCCAAGACTTCGCCAGGCTCCAGCAGCGGGAAGCGCCACCGCCACCGCCGCCCTCATAAGCGGCACGGGGCCTCGTCTAGCCACAGCGGCGTGTGGATGCGCCTTGCATTGCGCGATGTCGAGCCTCTGGAGCGGGTGAAGCCACCTCAGCCTGACCCCAAAGCTCCACCATCGCCAAAGGAGTCGCCAGCAGAATCGCCGCCGTCCTCGCCGAAGCCTGCCGCGAGCAGCCAAGCTGACGGCGCTGGTGCTTCTTCGGGAGATGCAGAGGGAGAATTCAAAGAGGAAATTACAGGCACGGCATCTGAAGAAAAGACTGCTGAAGGAGACATTGTAGCTGCCAACAAAGAAGAGAACGACGACGGAAGTGGCGCGCTTCTGAACGCAGGAAATGCATGCACCGTGGAAATGACAAGCGCGAGCACCGCCGTGGTGTCGGGCGCACACCTGGCTCAGGGGCGGGCTAACGGTATTTACCGGCCGTTAACGTTACCGGGTTACCGGGGCTGCCCGCCCTGGGCCAAAGTGGGCGACTCGCGCATCGCCATGCTGCGGTAATATGGATAGCTTGTGCGTCTTGAGCGCTTCAAGTTGCTTTCAGTGCTTCGAGACGGATTCTTATAAGCAGCACGCAAATGTAGGCCCGCTCCCTTTTCATACTTGTCGCCTTCTCTTGTGCGTGTGCTTTTTTCTCTTCTTTTTACCTCTATAGATGGGCGCGGGACTCGTGGCGCATCATTGACGTTGGAACTGACCGCTCGCTGAGGCCGGGCAAGGGCGCTCTGGAGCTGTATTCGGTGCCTTCTACCGCGGACCAGCCCCCCACTTCCTTGTCTTGGCCAGTGGTGCCTGCTTGGTCCTGGGAAGGCGCTGTAGAGCCAAGTGCATCGCCAGAGGAGGCTACATCATCCTCGTCGTCGCCAGCATCTTCGACACCAGCAGAGGCGGCAGAAGCAGCGGAGGATGGTGCAACGACTACTGCTAGCACTTTTGCTGCATCCACTTTAGAACTGACGTGGCGACCTTTCGGGCCAGGAGCTGCTCGGTCTCTCGACGCAGCCGTTGCCGCTGCGGGTCTAGCAGGCGATGCACAGAGCAGCAATGCCTCGTCTTTTAGTACAATTACTTTGGAGCTGAACACGGAGACCTGGGACATCGTTTCTTCTTCTTCTTCTTCATCTTCATCTTCAGCAGCTGATGAGACCTCACCGCCAATGCCTTCTGCCGCTACAATGGTCGTGGACTTGGCTCGAGGCACTGCCACCATGAGCACGTCTGCTGCTGCTGCCACCGCAGGAGGCGGAAAAGGAAGCACCACCACCCTGTGCGTGCGCCGCCGCCATGCTGCTGACGTCCTTGCTCTCGCCCCCGGAGACAAGAGCAACAGTGCAGGCTCGACCACAGCAGCAGCAGCAGCAGCGGCTGGCGGTCTCAACGAGGACGACCTGCCGCCACCCATGTGTCCGTCCAATTCCGACCACACCATGAGCGTCAGCGACGGCGCGGGCCACTACACGGACTTCAACTGCAACGGGTGCGGGTCCCACGGCAGCGGCGTGCGGTGGTTTTGCGCACCTTGCCATGCCGACTTCTGCTTCCGGTGCCACCCCCCACCGAAGCCGGGCAGTCAAGCAGCCATCGCGGCCCGTGACGCTCTCAAAAAAAGCTTGATAGCTTTAATTGGCAACCGATACGTGTACAAGGGAAGCACGCACAGCGGCGGGAGCAGCAGCAGCAGCCGAAGCAGCAGCCGTAGCAGCAGCGGCAGTAGCAGCCATCGCGCAGGAATGGTGGGCACTATCGTGACGGTGCTTGCGCTGCGAGAATCTTCGTCATCAGAGCTGGAGAGTGATTCTAGCGGCTCAAGCAGCAGCTCCAAGAGCAGTGGCGCAGCTGGCCTGTCGAACGACCTGACCCAAGGATGGACTCTGGACCTGGTGTTGGACGACGGCACGGTGTGGCGTGGTGTCCCTGCCACGCATGTGCAGACCACAGATCCGCGCACTCCCCGCGGAGTGCCACCGCCCCCCGTCCTGCAGCGCTCGTTTACGGCGGTGACCACCCAAAAGCGGCCGGTGACCGAAGGCGGCTGGGAGTTCGACAAGCCAAGGGAACGCATGATGGACGCTGATGTGCTGGTCAAGGCCAAAGCTAGGCTACTGGCAGCCTGCCAACCAAATGATGAGGAGGAAGGCGACGATGAGGAAGATGAAGGAGGAAGTAGCGGCAGCGGCGGCGGCATTGCTATTCCAGCTGAGGATGACGACAAAAAGGACAAGAAAGAAGGAGATGACGATGATGACGTTGAGCAAGAAGAAGAAAAGGACAGCGCCAGTGTCCGGACATCACCCGAGGCCACACAGTACCCTTTGCCAGCACCATTTCCTCGCTTGACAGCACGGCTCCTGCTGCGGCGGCCTCGCTTAGACGGTTGCCCCGGCCGGCATGCCCTAACACCGTTCCAAACCCCTAACCCGAGCTACAGCTGCGACGCGTGCGGCCGGAGCGACATTGCTTCCGGAGACGACATGTATGGGTACGTGCAATAGTTACGGGCCTGATAAAGGTGAAAGCGAATCAAATATACTTAAGAAGTTTTGACAAGAAAACATGTAATCATTGTTGCTGCCGTTGCTTCTCTGTGGAATCAAGTTCTCTTCAACCCTACATATTCGCCGCTGCGTTACATCTTCTTCTGTGCTTAAGATGTTGTTGTTGCTCTTCTCTGTAGGTGCCGCCAGTGCAACTTTGACCTATGCCCTGCATGTTACCGCGACCGCCGCGCCGCAGCTGCGGAGCAAAAGTGCCCGCCTACCGTAGCCCCCGCTGCCGCCACCTCCACCGTGTTTGCAGCTTTGCAAGCTCTGCTGGATGCGGACGCCCACGGGGTAGCTCGGTCTCAGCAAGAAGCGTCCCGGGCTCGGGTGACTGGCGCAGCTGCAGCCAGTAGTACATCAGATGGCTCAGGCGTGGAGTTGGACGTGGGTCTAGGCAACAGCGCAGCGGTGGTTGCAGCGTCCTCAGCCGACTCCTTCGATTGCGGCTGCTCAGTGGTAGTAGCACCGTCGCATGCTACACGCCTGGCGGGAGCTGGCGTGTCATCTTCTTTTCTAGTTCCTTCTTCAGGCAGTAAGAATGGGCGCTGGGACGCGCTGCCGATTGAACTCGCCATGTGTGATGCAGAGGCTGGCAAAGGGGGCGGCAGCGGGCAAACAGAGGAAGAAGAAGAGCGAGGCCAGAAGAACGACGCCAATGCTGCTGATGACGATGACGAAGTCAAGGATGCGACAGAAGCTGCGATGGTGTTTAGCAAAGGCACCCTAGCGGCTGTGCAAGCTCCGTCTTCATCGATGTCTTCGTCATGGGTCGGCAGTGGCGGAAGCGTGTCCTTGAATCGCGCAGTCAAGTTGCTGTGCTCTCTGCGCCGTTTAGTCGAAGCCGAAGCCTCAGCTCCTGCCAACACCTACGCGCGCATTGAAGAAGATGACTCGAGTACTAGTGGCGCAGTTGCTGCTGCTGCTGCTGCTACAGGGGAGGAAGAACAAGGGGCTAATAGTGCACCGCTCAACCTGCAGCAGTTCAGTGCTTTGCTTTTGAATGCGTCGTGGGTGTGGCAGTCGCCGTCGTTGGAAGTGAAGCTCGCGCAGCAGCTCCAACCTCTCGCCGTAGTCACTGGCGCGGTACTTTTACATGTTATCATATTAGAGCAGGATGTACAATTTTGGGTAGTTCCGTAGGGCAAACGTAACGGTTCAAGCATTTCATGTTCGATAGTAATTCTTTTGATGTGGCTGCATCTTCACCTCAACTACCATCAATCTGCACAATTAACTTCCCATCTTTCTTCTTCAAAAACAACAATATATTGCATTGTTGTCATACAACACTATCCGCAGGTGCCCTCATGGGTGGGGCAATTGCCGAAAGCCGCCCCGTTTCTATGGTCGGAAGCCAGTAGGCGGCGCGCATTTCGGTGCATGGGCTTTGGAGTGAGCCGGGCGCTGGTGGCAGCGCAGGAAGAGAAGCACCCGATTGCCAAGAAAGTCAACGAGGTAAAAGAAAGGGGAGATTGGTGTTAGGACAAGAGACGATTGAACTTGGTTGGGTTACTAGTAGATGAGTGCCCTTTCCTTTGGTTTCGCGTAATGTGTTCTACTGTGCACTTCCTGTCTTCGATGCTACTCTTTACTTTTCAACCTACTTCAACTCCTCTCACTTCCCATACTTTATATTCCCCATTTACTCCCTCCACACACGCTAGCTGCGAGCCATGTACCAATTGATGACGGCCGAATCCTTGCAAGCGGCGCAGCAGCTCGACGAGCAAATCAGCGCTCTGTCTCAGCGGCACGCGGCCTCTCAGCTGGCCAAAAACACATTGACAGGAGTGAGCGCAAGGCCGGATGCCCTTTTGCACCAGGTGAGATTTTAAATGAGTGAGAGAGAAAGATTTTGAGCTACGGGTGGTTGTTTATAGTGTTAGTTTGTTGTTGTTGTATTGTTCACCCGCTGAAGTTTTTAAAAAAAGTCTTCTTCGTTGATGACGCAGAAACATTTCATACGCATTCGCTGTACATCTCCTTATAGGCATTCCACGCATTCAGCGACCTCGACTTCTTGCGGTAAGTCAAATCCGCATTTATGCTCACAATGATGTTTTTTTAAAATCTAGTAAGCGGACAACTGGATTTACTTTTTGTTTTCTGCATTTTATTCTTCTTCCTATCCTGTGCCTTCAATTCTACACCTGATCGTCAATTATTTGGTCACTCTGCTTGTTGTAGGTCGGGCACCTTGGAAGTGGAATTTCAGGGCGAAACCGGCCACGGCACCGGCGTCACGGCCGGCTTTTACAGCCGCATTGCGTCAGCTCTGTCGTCGCGCGCCGCTGCTTTGAATGCCCCCATGGCACTGGTGGAAGGGCCCGTTTTGACTCCTGCTGCTACAAGTGGTGATGCCACGAGTGGTGTTGGCAGTGGCAAGGTTGAAGAAGATGGAGCAGGGAAAGGAAAAGGAGAAGCACGCTCTGAGGTGGCGAGTGAAGTGAAGGACTTTCATGCCTTGCGCCTCAACCTGAACGCGATTGGGATGCCGATCGGCTGGTCGCCTTCTCAACAACAGCCACAAGGCCAAGACCAAACTGAAGGACAAGGAGCAGAAGGTCAATTGTCATTGCCGTTTCGAGTGCCAAGCCTGGCTTCTCACGCGCTCTGGGTCCCTGGCGCGGGTATCGGCAATGCGCAAAGCCTGCAAGTGGCGTCGTGGCGTCCGATTTCTGCCATGATTGGTGGGGAAGCAGGCACAAAAGGCAGCGACAAGAAGAATGAAGGTGAAGGTGGCGAAGAAGAAGAAAATGGCACCGTAGTAGCAGTCGACGTGCGGTGCACTCAGCCAGTGTGGCAAATGAGTGCAAGCGGCGAAGTTCAATTGGCAGGTGGCGCGCCTGCTTCTGGTGCAAGTGCTTCTGCTGCTGGAATCGACGACGACGACGACGATGATGATGATGATGTCCCCGATCTTGAACCTGCGGGCGGAGCCGCCCTGACAGCAGACAGTGAAGGCCCTTCTGCAGATGATGCCACAGCAGCAGGTGCCACCACTACCAGCAGCAGCAGTGCTACAACCGCCCTTGAATTCCCCTTGGTAGCGGTCCTGCGCCCTTCCCTGTTTCCCGGTACCTTTCGAGTGGCAGGCACGCGAGGCAACGCCACGACGGTGCTCCGCTTTTCTCCCACTGCTCAAGCTAGTGCTACTGCGGAGAGCAAGGCAAATCGTGACCAAGAGGTCGAAGCAGGCACAGCTCCTCCTTACCAGTCTTTGGTGAGTGCAGCTGGCAGTGCTTCCTGTAGTAGCGCAGCGTCGTCCTTGCTCCCCTCGGTGGGAGATACCTTGGAGCTATGGCCGTCCAGTCAGGGCGCGCAAGGCCGCTCCGAGGGCAGCATGAAAGTGACGGTGCTGGCTGTGAACGGTATCAGCGGTGATGCCAGTGATGCTCATGATGGCGTTGCCGAGTTGGTAGTGTCGGGAGATCTTCCACCTGCCAGCGCAGCCAACAAGGCCACCTTCTTAGGCGCCTCCTATGCGCCGCCTCTGTGGGTAGCAGACGAAGCTTCAGCTAGTAGAGCTTCCCTCGGCAGCTTGGAGTGCCCTGGCGGCTTGTTTCCCGCGCCCCTAGCTCCCGGCGTGAGCGGCCGTGACAAAGCCATGCTCCGTCGGCAGTTTCAGTTCTTGGGCCGACTCTTTGGCAAAGTGAGAATGCACACAATCAAACTGTAAAATGCCATCTTTCTCAGCTGTTTTTTTCAATAGGCAAGCATGTGTGCATATCCCAGTGTGTTCTCCGACCCTATGTTTGTGTCACACAAGTTTTCCTCCGTATACGAGTAACCCATGATTTCTTCGCACTCATTTCCTTCGTACATGCATTCTTTAAACCATCATCATCATTTTTCTTACCAGGCCCTGTCGGACGGTTACATGGTCCCTCTGCGCTTGGCCCCAGCCTTCTTTGCCCTAGTCCGCGGCGATGCTGACCTCAGTGACCTCGCGGTGCAACTAGCCAGCTCGTCTAGCCACATGACTGGTTCGTGGAAATGGTGGAAGTGATTTATAGGGCTGCTGATAACAGTTCCACTGTTTTCTCTTCCTTTGAAATTTTTCTGTTTTGTTTTTTTTAACTCTTTTCATTGGGGAAACTTTTTTCTAACTCTTTTTCTACACTTGTGGGCGACCTCAGGCTGCACGGGCGAGCACGTGGCAAAGCTCCTAGCGCTCATGCCGAGACTGCGCCGTCTAGAACAGCAACGTGCTAGCTCCGATGCCTCCGTGCAAGCTTGTGCTAAGCAAGAAACCCAATCCTTCTTCCACGACCCAGACGCCCATGCCTTTACCCAAGGGTTGCCACTGAGCGAATGGCTCGAGAATGTGGCCTGGGTGGATCCGCTCACCACTTCTCCGTTGCCGCCCCCTAGCCAAGCGCCGCGCTGGGCTTTGGCTAGTGGCGTTGCTACTGCCAGTGGTGCTTCAGCAGCAGCACTTGACCAGAAAGCAGCCGCAGCCGCAGCAGCAGCCGCAGCAGCAGCTGCAGCAGCAGCAACGGCAAGTACAGAGCCGACGATGACTGAAGTCACGCCTGACACGCTCCTGCCTTTCCTAGAGCACATCGTTTGGTCCTGGCTGGGCGAAGGGGTGAGCCTACAAGTGAGCGCATTCCGAGAGGGACTCGGCGACATCATCGAGTTGAATGGGCCCGGGGTGGGTCTAGCATTTGACGCGCGCGAGCAGAGGGACTTGTTCTGCGGGCCGGACACCGTCGAATGGAGCGAGCAGTCGTTGCGCAAGACCCTGAGGCCAACAGGGGGGCTCAAAGAAGACGAAAACACCATGGTGTGGCTGCGGCAGGAGCTTGTTAACATGCCTCAGCCCAAGAGGCTCGACTTCATGGAGCTCACTACAGGGATGCGCTTTCTGGCGCCTGATAAGGTGATGATAATGGAAATTTGCGCGCAGTTGTTGCTGTTGTTCTTGCAGCCCGTCTGTGTGCCTCTGTTATAATATGCCTACCACCCATATGGCCACTCGTATTTTTTTCCCAATGTCCTGATGATTTGACTTGCTCATCTTTCCCTGTTCGTTTTGCTACTACCATAATGATGATGTACTATATTAGGTCATCACCGTGCGCCGCACCACGGAAAAGTGGCCCTTCTTCCACTCGTGCACCAACCAGCTCGACATGCCGCGCTATGCCACGCGCGAAGGCCTCCAAGCCAGCTTGAGCGAAGCTCTTGCCAGTGGCCAGGCAGGGGGCTTTTCGGAGTTTGCTCACATCGGCGCTGGAACCCCTGCCAGAAGCAGCTCCTCGGGCAGCGACGGCAACGGTGGTGGGGGTCTAGGACGATCGAGCAGCGACAACGACGACTACGGAGGCTTAACCGCCGCAGAGCGCCGCGAAGAGGTGATGGGCAGTTTGGGCTACTCCTCGATGGGTAACTCTTCTTCTTCGGACCACCCGGGCGCCAGCCGTGCCGCTGCGCTCATGGGCCTCCTTGGAGGTCCCGGCGGGCCTGGCGGTGGTGGTGGGTTTGGAGGCGGTCCCGGCGGCGGCATCAGTGCCCTGTTCGGCGGTCCCGGCGGTGGTCCCGGCGGTCCTGGTGGCGGTCCTGGCGGTGGTCTCGCGTCGATGTTGCTGGAAGCGCTTTCAGCGGCTGGCGGGGACGTTGGAGATAGTCCTCACATGGCAGCCCTTTTGCACGAAGCCATGCGGAGTAGCGGTGGTGGCGGTGGCAGCGGTGGCGGCGATGATAGCGCATCGGGCTTGGCGGCACAGCTGGCGATGGAAATGCAGGGCCACGGCGGGGGTGGCGACGACGACGATGAAGACGACGACGAAGACGACGAAGACGAGGAAGGCGAAGGGATCTTCGGCGGAGAAGACGACGAAGACGACGACGAAGACATGTGTGAAGATGAGGAGGACGGCAGCACGGTCGGCGACGAATACGGAGGTGGTGACGACGACGAGGATGTCTACGACCACGATCATGAAGACGAAGACGAAGAGGGCGAAGGAAGTGAATAAGTGTTCACATTTGTGTGTGATCTTCGTGTGTATGTAGCAACGGAGTGGTGCTTGAAATCACTCTGCTTTCCAGCTCGTTGCTGAGAACAGAACAGAGTTTACACAGCTGAAGTACAGGGCAAAAGAAACGGAGAAACGCGGTGGCTGGAAGGGAAACTCCAATTGGCGTGTCTACACTGCGATTAAGAACGATTTTTTAAGAACGCTAGAACTGAAATAAAAAAATAAAAAAATAAAGTACAAAGCGAGCAGGAGCGGGCTCTACGTATTTCCGTTTCGATATACATAATACATGGACATAGAAAATGGATGTGTAAGTTCTTATGGAGCAGCGTTTACTATGTACTATCAGAACATGATTTTACAGCCGCTAGGCCTATTAAAAATCGATTAACTTGTGACTCACTTTGATGATAACAAATATCGGCGGCCACTCGCAAACACAAAAGGAAACAACTCTATGCTTTCTTTTTTTGTTGCGCTCGCACGGAGCAAAGGCTTTTTTAGGCCAACGCAACGGCGCCCACGCATTTTATCTCTCTCTCTCTCTTGTCGCTCTCTTTGTTTGTTCTTGTATCTTTTCTGTCGTCGACACTTGCCGCTTGCCTCGTACGCGTACTTGCTTACCCCCGTACGCGCACTTCAATCTTCCCTTCAACGATTAAGAGGTCTAACGCGCTCCGTCCATTCCGCGAAACGAAATGAAGGCGTTGCGCAGGACGCTTTCTCCAGGACCTCCTTGCGATGGCAATGCTTGGTGGTCTGAGAAAGGCTGCTGTTGCTGTTGTTGCTGTTGCGACGACCAGAAATCGTTGCTGGCTTTCGCACCCATGCCACCTCCTCCCGCGTTCATCATCCCCGGAGATGCTGCTGGTGAGTCCGCCACTGCAGCTGCGCGCCAGATGATGGGGTCCATTGGGTCACCAGGGTTGCGCCACTGAATTTCGTCCGTGGAGGAGGCAGCCAAGTCCGCAGTCCACGCGCCAAACGTCATCAAAATGGGGGGCGCATGCCGGGACCCGAGCCCCCCGTGGCTGCCGTACAGAGGTTCGCCAGTGGCGACGCAAATGGATTCCATGGTGGGACGGCCGTTTTTACGCAAGGTCCCACTGGAAGCAACGTCGAAGGACTCGGCTTTGAAGCTGGAAATCCAGCGTTTTCCTACCAAGGGCTGCAGCATTACTGACTCCAGCGTGCGCCATGTAATGGGGTCGAGGGAATGGCCGGGGTTGCGCCACACGATGACGTCGTTGTCGTCGTGGTGGTTCGCCGCGTCACTCAAACGCCACGAGCCAAACGCGAGGCACGAAGCGCCTCCTCCGGAGCCTACGAGGGTGAGCGGGTCGGTAGGCTTGCCGTTTTTGCAGAGGTTCCCGTCGGCGCTGACGTCAAAGAGCTCGTTGTTGTACGACGAAACCCACTGTTTACCCATGAGGGGCGCTAACGCGCGCTCTAAACCAATTGAAGATGAGGAAGAAGAAGAAGGAGGATGGCCACCACCACCAATGTTGCCATGCATGTTGTGGTTGATGTTTCCGCCGCTGCCGCCCCGCATCTCAGATGCAGCAGCCGCTGCGGCACCAGTGCCTCCAAAAGGTGATGACGAAGATGATGACCCAATGTTCGCTGCCTGCACGTTGCGGTAACCTCCACTGTTACCAGAAGGAGGGGGAATGGGGGGATCTTGCCACGTGAAGTCAGCTCGCGGAGCCGCCGCTGCAGCAGCTGCTGCTGCTGCTGGCATATCGCGCATGGACCGCTGTTGCTGTTGTTGTTGTTGCAGGAACTCCTGTTGCTGTTGAAGCTGTTGCATCCGTTGCGCCTTGGCCGCAGCTTCGAGCGCTGACACTTGATCCCGAGCTACTTGCTGCTGCTGCTGCTGCTGCTGTTGGGCAGCGTTGGCCTCGTAGCGCGCGTTGTGCTGCGACTGCTGTTGCGCAGCCAGCAGCTGCTCCCGTGCTGCGGCGAGTTCAGCCTGTAAAGTGGCAACGGCATCCACGCCGGGCGCTACACAACTGCAAGAAGGTTGCAGGCCCCAGCTGCAGTCGCTGTACGCTTGCCACTGCCGCACTTGCGTCGGCAAACTCGCGTGAGCTTCAATGGACTCGCACCACCCGTGCGCGTTTTGCAAGTCCTTGTCCTCTCGCGTCCCCACGCTCCAGCGGGCGTTGCTCGCCACGAAGCGCAGCCATTTGCTGGGGTCCCCCTGTTTCTGGTACAGGGGCTTGCCGTTGTACAGATCGCCCGTAGGGACGTAGATTCCGTTGACGCTCGCCGCATTGGTCCCCACGCACCCACCCATGACCACGGGAGTCCATGCTACCACCTCGCCCCCGGCATAAGGGGCCGCAGCGCTGCTGTGAGCGGAAGAGGCCACTGACGATGCTCCTACTTGAGCTCCTCCAGGCGCCACCGTGTTGCGTTGTCCGAATGGAGATGCTTGCGAGGCAGATGACGCGCTGAAATCTGGAGCTACTCGTTGCTGCTGTGGCGCAGACTGGTACGAGTTGACATTGGGCTCAGGAGCACGAGGAGGTGGAGCAGGCACAGGAGAGGCGGTCACGTCTACGAATGCAGGCGAAGCCACTTGAAAGTTGTCGACGTCGTCGTCGAAAGGGCTTGCGCCGGAGAAGGGAGCAGATGAATCCATAGGCGGTCCTCGCGCAGATCCCGCTTTCGATGCCGCTGCTGCCGCCGCCATCGCGGCATCGCGCAGTTCTTGCTGAGCAGCTGCATCGATGGCGGCATTGCGGGCTGCGGAGTCGTCCGCACTGGCGCTGTCGTTGTTCATCGCCCGGCGCATGAGCTCTTGCCGTTTGGACAACGGTTTGAGCTCCGTGACCACCCGCTCGTAGGATTGGGTTAAATGGAGGTAACGCGCGGCAGCCTGTTCACACATTCAGATAGCAATACATAAGCATAAAAATGTTGATTTACAGTTTTAAATGCATGCACGCCCTTTTTAACATAGAAGATCCAAAACTGCGCATTTGCATGTTTCAGTAGTTTTTAGCACTGCCGAAGTCTTCGATACGACTCAAAAGGAAGCCCAAAGGATGTTCTGCGACATGTTCACAATACGAGCTCCATGCAGATCGATACAAGCTCGTAAAGAATACTCTCATACAAGATGGAAACACTGAACAGAGAATGACATATTTCATTGGTTCGTCTCGCTTACCTCTGGGCTGGGATCTCGATCAGGATGTACTTCTTTCACGAGCCGGCGATACGCGCTCTTCACCTCAGCCGCCGAGCAACCATTTTTGAGACCCAGGGCGTCCAAAGCAGAAGGCGAGTACGAGTAACGATCTTCAGTGTCGCCAGATGCCGACGAAGATGATGACGCCCGGCGTTTGCTGCTGGATCCCGCGCCATCGGAGGAGGAACCACTGTGAGGTGCTCGGCCGTTCGAAAACCGCTGATCCACCGCCCGCACCCGCGGTCCCATGCGCATATTGTTGTTGTTGTTGTTGGTCCAGAATGGCCCTTGTGGAGGGTCCCATTGGTCGGCTCCACCTCCGATGGTGGCGCGAAGCCGCGAGAAGGTAGTCCGAGGGTGCTTCTTGGCATTGGATGAAGATGGCAACACCAGGCCAAGCGCTGCGCCAGTTTGCGGCTGATTGGCCGCTGCCAAAAACAAAGCAGCTGCGTACAACTGCGTCATTTATTCGTCGATTTCGTCAACTTCGAATGCTGTGGTGCGAGAGAACACGGAAGACACGCGTCAAGAGGGCTTCGCTATCGACAGTGGCCAGTGAACAAGTGCTCACGTGAAATATAATCGAAATCTTGCACAGACAAAATATAATCTTGCTATCTTACCGATAGATTCGACGAACAAAACACTGGAACAATGGGCTGCGACAGGCTTTCGTGGGCCAGTGTTGTTCGGCACGAGACGGTCTCAGTCACAATGATAGTTCAGAAATCGATCACTGCGAAAAGCTTTTTCGCGCAACTCCTTTTCCAACGACTAGAAAAAAATCCACTGACGTCATCTTCGTCCCGAACAATCCGAATCTTCGTCGTAGTCGTTGGCTTTGTTGTTCGCCTTTTTTTTGTTCTATCAAATCCATTACACGTCACGATGTCACGATAGTTTGCCAGCAAGGCCCTTGTACACGATGCGAAGAGGACTATCATCGCTCGCCTTACTCACGTACTTACATATTCAGCGGTGGGGACCTTCGCTGGCGTTCAACCCAGTTTTTCCTCAGCTGATTGCTCGAATCCAATGTGCCAGTAAACTAGAAGAACCATGGCATAGACAGCAGCCCACTGCGCTCAGAGCCAAAAAGGGCGAAGACGATGCATCTTCATTGGAATGGTTGTCCAAGAAGACAGTTCCTGAGCTTAAGGTTTGCACCGTTTCCTTTGATCCGACAATATAGGCTCTTGGATCCAAAGTTTGCCCCAACTGATAAATGAATCGACTGTACTCGTTACTTCATGTTCACCTTCTACTCTATAGCTCTCACACGGCCTGCAACTCACTGCCATCCTCCTGAATTTTGCTTCCCATTAAAACAAATCATAGGAGGAATTGAGAGCTCGTGGATTGTCTCTCTCTGGAGCAAAAAGCGTCCTCATTGACCGGCTTGCTTCTTCAGCCTCAGCTGCTCCTGTTAAACCTTCTTCGAAGAAGCCGGCACCGAAGAAAAAGAAGGCGGACAAAACCAGCACTACTGATGCGGCGTTGGCAAAAAAGAAAGCAGTAAAGAAAGATTCGTCTTCAGAAGGTGCTGAGAGCAAGAAGAAAGGCGCTCCTAAGACTCCTTCAGCCAAAGCTACAGCAGCCAAAAAGGAAAAGTTGAGCACCTCAAATACACCTCGAGAGACTGAGCCCAATCTTGAAAGGAGAGACACCGATGAAGACAACAAACACGACCAGGAAGCGTTCAACGAAGAAGGCAGGCAAGCGCAGGAAGTACAGCGCATGGCCGCGGCGGAAGCTAAGCGAAAGCGAGAAGCGGAAGAAGCCTCCAAGCGCGCAGCTTTCGAGTTGGAGCGCGAGCGAGCTGCCGCGGAGCGCGCCTGGCAGAAAGCCGAGAGGCTTGAAGCGCTGCAGAAGGCAGCGGAGGGCGAGAAACTCACCCAGGACGAAGAGCGGAAAGCGGCTCAAGTGGCAGCCAAAGCTGAGCGCGAGTGGCGGGAGCGAAACGAAGTCCTGCGGAAGAAGCGCGAAGAAGAGGACCGAATCCGCGAAGAAGAGTACAAAAGGGAACGCGACGCAGCTCAACTGGCAGCCGCCAATGCTAGGCAAGCTTCGCTGATTGCAGCCGCGGAAACCAGGCAGCTCCGGATTGAGGAAGAAGCGGCCAAGAAGCTGGAAGAGGAAAAAGCAGCGGCCCTGAAGGCCGAGTTTGAAAAGGAGTACGAACAAAAAGTGGAAGAAGAAAAAGCGAAGCTGCGCGAGCGGATAATGTTCACCGGGATCACCGGTTTCAACGCTCAAAAGCTCAACGGAGCGTACGTGCCCACTGGGGAAATTTACAACGGGAAATTGTTGTACGCCAAAGAAAGCGACCCAAGTCTGCGGCTGTACTACCAGGCGGGCAACTCGAGATGGAGCGTGCTTGCCGATGACAATACCGTACTGCTGGAAAGTTTTGAGTCGTATGTTGAGCTGCCCACTTTCGTGAGAATGTGGAACGTCAACTGTGGCTTGACCTGGATTGTGCAAAGCAAAATCTCGTGCGTGCACTCGCATCCCGAGTTTACTGCCACAGCAACCAACACGGCAGAGAATCAACCTGTTGCATCAGCAGATGCTCCTTCTTATTCTAGAGTTGCGACAGCTTCCCCCTTTCTGCCAGCGGAAAAGAGCAGAGCGCAGCAACAACAACACTTCCGCGCAGCTGCTGCTCCAAAGAAGCAAAGCGTGCATTATGGCGCAGAGCGCCGCACGAGCGTGCATTCGAAGGCGCTAGCACCCGCCACTGGGATTGAAAGCAATTGGTTGGTGCAGGCAGAGCCTACCTCCGTGCTGCTCAGGAGTGCTCCGAAAGAAACGCGCACCATGGTAAGAATACTGAAAGGCCAAAATTGATCGTATGAAGTCGAGCACTTAAATAATTCCTTTTTGTCTTCTTCAAATCTGTGGCTCTTTTGATTCCCTTTTTGCTCTTCGTTTGTTTGAATCCTGACCAGGGCGAATGCGTGCTTTCCACTACCGACAACGGATCCAACATCCTGGGCTCCTACAGGGGGGAATTGTTGCACGGCACTGCGGACGGCCGAGGCGAAGCGGTGTGGAAAAACCAGCGCCGCATGCTGGTCGGACGGTACACAGGCCAGTTCAAGGACGGGCAAATGCACGGCCAGGGCACATTCCAATGGGCCAACGGCGTGAAGTACGACGGAGAATGGTGCGAAGACAAAGCGCATGGGATTGGCGTGCAGACCCGCGCGGACGGCTCCATCATTCACTCAGGCAGCTGGGTCAATGACGAGCCGGCCTACTGATTTGACTTTCGTGTTCGTTTCTATGTAGCTCAATGCGAAGCCTTTTTATTTATAGCCTCTCGGGGCCTGGTCATTTTTATTCGTTTAAGAATCAGAATTCATGTACAGGTTTCCAAGGGGAGGTCATATCATCAATTTTTCGGCCATATCCTTAATTAGTTACGAAGGAATGAAACATGAAACCGTGCCGCGTGCCTAAATTTGAAATGTTACGAAAGTGTTGTCGGATATACCGTTTTTTTATCTGGGTTGAATGGCTTCTTTTGCGGCTCTCGAACGAAGCTTTACAGCCATGAGTTCCAACATGCTCCAACTAAGGTTCAAGACAAGGGCTCTGCTAGTGACGAAGTGGCAGCTTCCATCCTAGTGCACGTACTTTATTATTGTATATTTGCAAGCAAAGTTCATAGCTCTGCCAGCGCCACAGTTTTTATTGATTGACGCATTGATCATAGAACTCGTCGCACAAACTTTCTTTTCATCGTCGTTGCCGATCTTTTGTACGGTTAGCACGAAGTTGCTTTTGAATCCTGTCCAAGGACTTCATCAAGGTTAAACCTGGAAGGAGATTTACTTTGACTACTGGAAGCTAGACACTGAGCGAACAATTGAATTTGTTTAGAAATCACGCCATGAGCTGGGGCGAGACAGACCGAGGAGCAGCAAGCTTGAGTGCATCGTTGCTAGACAACCATGACGACACACCAGCAAGTAACACTTCTACATCTCCGCATCGGAGTCGACTTCTAAACACCCACGGTGAGCGAAGAGGAATTAATGTGCGCAATGGCAGTGCCCACTCGTCTAATCGTAATGCGAAGGTAACGGCATCGAGCATGGCCGCTGATGAAATTGCCTACGGATCTGGGCAAGGATTGAAAGTACTCTACGCGCCAGAGACAAACGAAGACTTTGAACGGCAGATTATGGAGGTACAGGCATAGAATATTTGGATTATGTCAGGGTTGTACTACGGCAGTGCTCTTCTGTGTGCTGATTTTATAGTTTCATTTAAAAAATGCGTGTATGTGTGCTCTCAACTGCGTGTGCACAAACAGGAGCGCGAGGAGGAAGTAGAGGACACCGTTGCTCGCGTAGCCGAAGCCCAAGTTGTCTTCAGCCAATTGAACGCCTTGGTGGGCGAACAACAGGAGCAAGTGGACAACATTGACGCTCAGGTCGGCGCAGCAGCGGACGGCACCGCGCAAGGCTTGAAGCAACTGCGAGCGGCCACCACCCACGCCAAGCGCCTTAACGCTTGTTGGATCTACACTTGTGGCTTTGGCTTACTGAGCGCAGTCGTTTTGTTTCTCTTTCTCTTATGGCCGAGCTTGACAGGGACTGATGATGGGTAGAATGTGCTGCCGCATCTTTGAGCCAAGAGAGAGGAGGCTGAAGTCCGAAATCCTGCTCGTTTACGCAAGCACCGTAAACTGGTGCACCGCACACAGCTTCCTCGAAAGCAAAAAGCACCTACCTCTGCTTCTTTGGCCTCTCGTAACACCGGACATGCCTATATGCATCTGGATGCGTATATTCATAAGCAGCCGCGTTAATAACTCTGTAGTCACGTATCGAATCTTGGCGGGTTGCGGTTTACGGTTTAGGCGCGCTGAAGCAACAACGCCACATCACCAAGAGCTCGAGATCGCTGGATTAAACACAGCTTCCCACTACACCCATTACGTCTCAACGGGCCTTGATATTTTAAGCAATTTATTTCGAATTAAGTTGGAGAATCGCCGAACGGAAAGCTAGAGGAGCGCGCTAAATTTTTGTTGTTCTGCTTTCGTTTGCGACGCAGAAAGGAAAAAAAAGGCAGCCACCTCCGTGTATCTCGCTAGACAGGAATAGGTTTTTTGCTTTTGCCTTAAGCATTTCCCCATTCCGCTCATTAAACACTTCCCCTTTCTTCCATGAAACGGGCGTGTGGAGGGTACGTCAATTCTCACACCCTGCCTTCGAACTATGGAGAATTTACTCAGCCGCCGCCGCCGCAGCCTCGCCGTCCCCGCTGGCGCCTTCCTTCTTCTTTTTGTTCTTCTTTTTCTTGTTCTTGGAGGACTGGGCGAGCACTGCCTGGGTGGCCTCGGGGAGCACCACATCCGACGGGTACAGGGCGGGGTTGATGCTTTCGCCCGACACCCGCACGGTGCCCGAGGGCAAAATGAGCAAGGTGAACTTCACGTGCACCACCAGGGACCCGTCCTTCTCGAAGAGCACCGGGTACGGCACCACGAGGTCGTGCTTCTGGCACTCCACCACACCCATCCGGGCCGACTTCTCGTCGTCGAACGCCCGCAGGCTGAACGGCAATGTCGGGTGCTTGCTGTTCACCTAAAGTGGAATGAGAAGAAGAGAGGAGTCGAATTCACACGAATATGCTAAAGGAGTGGCCGTAGTCATTAAGGAAATCAAAAAGGAAACTCTTAGTGGTGATTTACAAGGCAACAGAAACGAACACCCACACCAATACATCGCCCCTTTTCACCTCGTTGAAGAGGTAGCGGCTGGCCTTCATTTTGAGCCGGTAGGTTTTGTCCACGGCGCGCTTGAACACCGTGGTGCGCATTTCCGACGGCTTGGGCTTAGCGTCCCCCGTTGACAAGCAAATGTCCACCGAGTACACCTGTAGGCAAAACCGCAGTGGGATGGGAGAGGTGCGTTGGCATGCACGATATCATGGATGACGGAGTTCCCTAGCGCTACACTGCATTTCCGTGGGAGAAGCAACAGAGCAACACAAGCAACAAAAGAGGAATACAGGCCTCCATGCTCAGTCTTTCATGGTTCCTCGCTTAAGGTGTTTGTGCATGCACACGGACCTCGTTCACTTCGAAATCCACCGTGTCCACCATCATTTGCTTGTCGCGCTTCCCGATGATCACTTTGTTCCCGTCAATCACAAACCTAGCACAGTCCAAGAGGTACAGTGGTGGAGTAAGCGCAATACACGTGAAAACGACCTCCGTACACGAGAGCAGCAACAACACCAGCCATCAACGCCGCAAAAAGGCCAAATTATTATCAGCAGCTAGACCTCTTCTCGCTTATCAACTCAACCCAACTCATCCGCTTTACCTCTTCATTTGGTGGCCCAGCGTGCCTTCTACCATGTTTACGCCATAAGCGGTCGCGATTTCTTCCCAGGCTTCGGTCACGTCCTGGTTTTTGTTGCCGGGTTTGATCAGCTTCGTGGCCACCTAGAATTAAAGAGGAGAAAAGATAAGGGAGTTGAGAACAGAAAGAGGAAGAGAGGAAAGAAATAAGATAAATGAAGGAATGATTTATGTCACTTTTAACGTAATCGCCAAGCGTACGGCAGAAGGAGAGTGCATACTTCTTCGAAGTGAGCAATTCACATAGCAATGAAATTCAAATAGGTATGTATCTATATACCTCGGACATCACGTGGGCAGCAGCGAAGAGGTCAGCCTCAGGGCCCTTCTCTTGTGGCTTTTCGGCAGTGAAGGCTGCTCCGCACTTGATCGTGTCGCTCACCACCACGATGAAACCTGCGCAGGTCAACAGTGATTCCAAGTCCATTAGAAGGAGAGACGCGTAAGTGTAAAAAAATAGAAGTTAAGTTACTGCAACAGCTTTATGCATTTGTCAAAGCATTTTTCAGCAAATGACACAACTTCAGTTTAGGTATCGCCAGCTTAAGCTTTTGTATTGGTCCCTCTCAACTCTCAACTTTATCCCAACCAGTGCCTATGCTCTAGCTACGCACCGTCTACGTGGACGCCCGTGTCGATCTTCACCAGATCCCCATCTTTGAGGGCCTGAGGCGGGTCCGACGACAGCGGGCAGTTGTGGCACACTACTTCGTTCACCGAGACGCACCTAAAAAGAAAAGATGCGAGAGAGAAACATGAGACATGAGAGTGCGGAAAAACCGCGATTGGCTCCAAGGAAAACATACAAATGAATCCAAAAATGTAGATACAAAATAAACACAAATAGTGAGATCATTGAATCCTAAAATGCAAGCACGCTATCCAAAACAGCACGTTTAGGTCTCGTACGTCGGGAATGCGACGCCTTTCTCTACGGCCTCGCCCTTCACTTTCTTCTGGTAAATCCCAGCGCAAGCCTGGTTGATCACCGTGTCACCAAAGCTACAAATTTCATAGACCGAAGCACCATCCTTGATCTGCGCAGATAGAAGCACCAACGGTGTGTTAGAGGCTCAAAATTGATAGAAGACACTATTAGTTCAAAACAGTGAAGGTGTCACCACAAGGTCTCAGTTAATGCGACAATAGTGATAAATAGAAACGTAAACTTCAGATGCCCGAGAAACTGTGCGTAATGATCATTTCTCGAGTGAATTTTATCAGTGTAGCCAGCGGCATGTGCATTCTGCTTTTCTAAAATGAGAGGTTTTACGGCCGTGCATACGCAGACTTCAAGTGCACTCTAATGAAAGTTCGCACCATAGTTTTGATGCCCTGCATGGCGAGGTTCGCGATGCGGCCAGCTTCGCGGTACTTCGTGCAAACATCAGAGTTGCCCAGATCGAGCTCCTGTTCTTCTTCGGCTGCCATTTTTTGCTTGAAGTCCCAAGACCACAACTCGAGCGATTTCCTGATCTGATTTCCTGTTCCTTCCTGGGTGCTGGGTGGGGTGAAGAGAGAGGAAGGTGAACTCAACTCGCTCGGAGATCTCGGAGAATCGGAGCCATCCACAAGGAGAGAATCCGTGAATATACGATTCTTCGCTGACAAATCAAGTCATCTCCCTTCTTGCTTGACGAAACAGACGACAAAATCAAAAATCCTCAGCGTTCAGCCAGCGTCTCTCACAACAATGGAAAGCTAGGCTGATCCCCTTTAGCTCTCTTTAAGTGTTTGCGGCTGTCTTAAGCTCAAGGCAGCACCATGTTTCAACGAATAATTATACCGCGTCAGCCTCGCGTCCTAGTGTCTCAATTTTGGACTCGGAGGCAGCAGCCGCAGCCGTTATTAGGCCGGCGCGCTCTTGTTTTAGACAGCTTCAATTATATCAAATCAACATGGGCAGCGTTCGCCCAAACTATGTTGGACAACAAGAAAGCTCAGAATATTAATATGATTGAAAACACTTTGAAATCAGGGTTGTCGATTGAAGAGAAAGAGAAGCTATATCGGAAGATTGGCTTGGTTGATAGTGGCGTTGTCAATGAGGCAAGTTTGAAAAATAAATCACAGAATTTGAATTGCATAAGTTCTAGCCTTGACTTCGATTCTTGAATCGGTGTATTCCTAGTTGTGCATAAGATGTGCAATAGTTTCTGGTAGCATTTCATTATTCTTATGATACGTGCGCGCTTTGACCTCTTCTTGCCTTTATATGCTAATTCAGGTGCGCACAGCAACCGAAGCAGCAATGGTAGCCCGAATCCACGAAGCAGAGGCTGCTGCCAAAGCGGCTGCAGAAGCTGCGGCCCAGAAAGAGTTGAAAGCAGCCACTGCGCTAGCGGAAGCAGAGACTCGAGCTGAAGTCCGGAACGAAATGGAGAAAGAAATCTGGTTGGCCAAGCGCGCTGCAAGGGCCGAAGCAGAGGCCGAATTCCGAGCCAAAGCGGAGAAATCCGGTGCTGCTGCTTCTCCTGCTGCGGCTGTTGCTCCTCCTTCTGAGACTGTTGCTGAGGCTGCGCCAGAGACTGCCACGAGTGCGGATGACTCCGCCAAGAAAACCGCCAAAGAAGCAGCAGCAGCAGCAGCTGCCTCGTCAGCGCTCAGCGGAGCAGGAGTTCGGCTGCCTCCGTCCGTGGCGCCCCCTGTAGCTCTCGAAGAAAACGGCCAATCCGAATGGGACCCCAGCAGCGGCCAATTAGTACAGGTATGACATGTGCATGCTTGTTGAAGCACGCCAATAGGAGGAGGTGGAGGCGTACATCTTGAAACTGTTTGAGGTAGTCGAAAACGGGTTCACGGCGTATACGGCATACATATCTCAACACCTGATAGTCGTGTCTAGTTGCCAAGTCCCGAAGTTTGTCTTGGATGCTGTTTGTTGCCCATCCGACTGGCTTCATATGTATGCGTGCACTTGTATTTTTAGGTGCACCCTATATTAGGAGAGCAGCTGGGCCGTGCCCTCGGCAACCGCCGCCTCTTTCTCATGGATGTCCCCAACCTGTCGAAAATACCGGTATGCGCTGAGTGTGGCAGAGTGAGCACCAAAGCCTTGCATTTTCTGTCTAGTTTCAGCTGTCCTTGCTGTTTTCTCTTTGTCTTCGACCTTTCTGGTCATTGTTTCGAAGGCACATTACCTAAAAGGACGAGGCAGATATCACACCACTAATCATATAGCCTTATCATGTCTCTCTTATCGTCTGCGCTTTCTTTCCATGGTTTGGGGAATTGGCTTATTCGGCCTTCGCCGTCATGGTCATGATGACAACATGACGTGCACAAAAAGGTGTGGGAAAAGCAGCGGGTGTATCGCATGGAGCGCGCCAAGGCGATTGCCGACGGCCTGTTGACCAGCCACAACCGACGGGTCGCCAATGGAAAAGCCGAACACGGCATCCAACTCCCCGGCGTGATCGTCATGTGAGAGACAACCTAGTAGACTTGCGCCTCAATTTTAGGCCACTTTCGCTCCTAAATACAATGCATTTTGTGCGACATTTCCTTTTGAACTGTTGTTTCCTATCTTCCGTCTGTGCTTTCATAGTTATGAGAAGGCCTGGGAAGATAACCCAATGGAAGACGCCATCGAGGCTGGAGATAGCCCTACGGACGAAGAGATCCTTATAAAGCAACGCATGAGGTAGAGAAACGTAGAAAGGAAAAATCTTGCTCGGCTTGCGCGCTCCGTTATCATTGTATCGAAGAGAATTTGTCTCTGAAGTGTTTCGCTTAGCTCTTGGGTGTTTTTTTCTTCGAAGTGAGAACAACGAGAGTGCTTGCACCCTAGCTAACAACAAAACCTACCATGCTTCTTCTATTCTAGGTACGGCATCATTGACGGGCAGCACCGGGTCGGGGCGGTGCGGATGCTCCACAACCAAAACATGTACGCAGGGCGGGTTCTGGTGGAGATGTTCTCGTTGCAGTCGGAAGCAGAGGTGGCCGAGCTCTTCACCGACATCAACAAGGCCGAACCGGTGAGGAGGAGCAGTTGAAAAGCGGTGGTGGTGGAGGGATGCTAGAGTTAAGATTGTAAACAAGATTCGCCAACTTTCGTAGTTTACTTCCTTGGATACAAGTTGCTCAACTACGCGTGCCATTGTTCTCGGTTCCTCCGCACGAATCTTCCACCATTATCCTCCCTAATCGACAAAGGTGCGGGAAGTGGATCTGCCTGACGTGGGCGCTGGCCCCAAAGAACAAGACATCCTTCGGTCCGCGGTGAGGCTTTGGCTGTGGACACTTCGAAAATATTCTTATATTTAGGACTTGTCTTCGGAATCTTTTATCTGTGCGCCCTTGCCTTCACGCGATTTTGCCGTTAAAAATACGCGCATTAGCTCACTTCTCTGCGTGCTAATGTGTCTTTGCCTGATGCCATTCTTATCGGTTTATGTATGCGCATCACAGCTCGCAGCGCTGACCGCCCAGTACCCGAGCTTCTTTAAGAAGTCATCCGCCTGTAATAGGCCGCACCTGTTCGCAGACAAATTGCGCGACGACCTCTTCAAAGCAAAGGTGCGTGCATCGTTGCCTGCAGAACATATTATCGCCTTTCTCCTCTTCATTTTGGTCCTTGAGATTCAGCTCACCTGCTTGTTAATTTATTTTCTGTTGTTCCCAGTGTCGGTAAAGACAATTCCAGTGGAGAATGTTGCCTCGCTTAACGCATGCTCCTTCCCAGTATCGTTTCAATGTTTGATCACGTACTTCTTTATCTTTCGTCTGCAGGTCGTGTCGTCGAACAATTTAAACACCGACGCCGAGCTGCTCGGGTGGCTGATGCTACGGAATTCCGAGCTCGAACAGCGCAGCGACCAGGAGTGGCTTGACTTGCTCAAGGGCAACGAAAAGGGCAAGGTAAAAAGGAAACTTGTTCGAAATATCAACTCCTATTACTGTTGTCTGCTATCTTCTATCTCAGTACTTGTGTGGTTTCAATCTTCCTACCTCTTCTGTCTTATCCTCTTTGATTGCTTCACATATTCGACGACCCGTTTCTTGCCCTTTGTCTTTTCACGCTTTCTCGATATCCCTCGAAACCACAGAAATCTGCGCTCGAGAAGTGCCGCAAAGCCTCGTTTTTCCTTGGCCTCGATTCCACGTGGATTGGCGAACACGCGAACTACGACGACGGCCAAAGCGACGACAATTGATGATGAAATGTTAAATAGAGAAACAAAATAAAATGAGTTGTACTTCATACTTCATAGATCCACTATCCATTAAGCAGCTTTTGCTGCGACACCCCGGCAGTCCACTGTTCCACTGTTTCTGGTTATCTCTTTTTGTTTTGCGCGCGCGGCGTGTGCCGCACAAGGGAATGGGGAATGGGGTCATTGAGAAATTTGGCATTAAGACAACCAATTAAAAACGAATGAACCAAAAAAAAGATAAAAAGCTACTTTCCAGCCCCCAGCCCCATCTCACTGACCTCTTTCGTATTAACCAAGATTATTAAATACATAATAAAGGTATTACTCGAAGGCAGTCGCAGTCGCCAAATACACGTGGTAAGTGATTTGTAAACTATGAGCCGAAGTACTTAATGTTGGGTTATTTTACTAACCACAGGCACATGCCACGTGGAACTAAAAAGCAACGGCAAAAACCAAAAACAAAACGACAGAAAAGAAGGCCAACCCGGATGTGCCAAGTCACGGCATACGCCAGCGGTAACTTGGCCTCCTAGCGTGCCCGAGGGATAATAAGACAAAGAACACTACAGCGACAACAACACTCCTCCCTTGTGCCTATAAGATCCGGCTGCCGAGCGCGGACGCCATGAGCACCATGGCCATTTCCGTGGTGCGGTCTTTCTCGCTCTCGTCTTTGCCCAGCATCGCGTTCACCTCCACCATGTCCATTCCGCACAGCCGCCCCGTCTCCGCTAAAGCTTCCGCGATGTAGTGCGACTCCCGGAAGGTCAGCCCCCCTCTCACGAGGGTGCCAGTGGCGGGCGCTACCAGCGGGTCTAATGCGTCGATGTCGTAGCTCAAGTGCAGCGGGCGGTGATCGCCGAGGGATGCCAGGGCGTTGCGCACCACCTAATTGGGAGAGTAACAAGGGAGAGCAGAGTGAAAAATACGCCATAGCAACGGCGGCATGAATTCGTTGCTGGAGCGTAACAGAAGAGATAAAGGGAAACGATAACCATAATCATCCTTATCATCCATACCCATTCAGTATATACGCCATGATGCATACTGGGTGTGAAAGAATCCATGTTTACTCCTACACGTGCAATAATTGTGTACCTGCCCAATCCCAAAAGCGTCCACGTCCTGCATGGTCGACACGAACATGCCTTCCTTCCGCAAAGCAGACAGGGTCAATCGCTCCCCGTCGTCCAAGTCCCGTAAACCAATGTAGGCCACCTAGAATATCACAAGGAAACGACCAAATTGTCCAAGTAAGTGCTTGAGCCAATGGTAATGCTAGACAGAAGGCAAACAAAGAAATCCGCCGTACAAAACAAATCTATGCGTGTAGGTGCTCAAAAGACAAATCAGACTTCCCTGTCAGCGACTTGCCAACCTCCTCAACTCCTGAGAGATATATTTACCTGAGAAGGGTGCAGTTTGGGCACCTCCTTGAGCCACTCAAAGCCAGGGAGGTTTTCGGTGCCGGGTAGCTTCATCACTTGCGCCACCGGCATGCCGTGCATGTTGCCACTGCCTGAGGTAGCCGGGGTGTTGATGTCGGCGTGAGCATCAATCCACACGATACCCACGTCAGGCCTCGCGGAGAGAATGCCAGCTAAGGTCCCACACCTGTTGAATTACAAGCCACACGTATGTGCGTTTGTAAGCCCACCATCGCAATATAAAAGTAAAGTAAATTTATAGGGGCCCCACGTAAGCGAATGCTGAACTCTGCATATCATTGCGTGTGCACTGCACTTTGAGCGTTCTCTTGCTTCTCACCCAATGGAGTGATCGCCGCCTAGGGTAAGCACAAATTTGCCGCCAGATGCAGCCGACTGCACGAGTTCTGCCAAGCGGCGGTTGGCTTCCCCCACGAGGGGGCAATGCAAGGCACCGGGGACAGCGGCGTGCGGGTCGACGCCACGATCAATGCACCTGCAATGATGAAAATCATTGTTTACTGTTCATTATAATAACATTGCGAAGGAGAATAGGAAAAAGAGGAGGGGTGGAAACATGCAATTCTCTCTGCATTAATTTACCATCACACTTTGAGGCCACCAAAAATTCCATGTATGCTCTGCAAGGCTCTACATAGACTCCAATGGTGTCGAACGATGGCTCTATTTATCGTCCACATGTGCACCATCAACACCCACTCACCCTTGCTCAAGGTCATTGAAGGTCATGTCGACGTCACCCGCGTCTGCCAGCCGCCAACCTTGCTTGGCGACTACGCTCCGCAGCCCCGCGTCCCGAAGACGCTGTGGGGAGTCGTCCGTGCCCAAATGTGGTTGCCCCCATTGCATGGGAGCTCCAATGACTTCTACCGTCTGTATTTGGCAGATAGCAGGAAGACATGAGCAAAGAATTAGACCACCGAGTGACAACCACGTCAATGACAAGTCGAACTTTACAAGAAATGGTACTCGAGCTACTCCTTTGAGGCTGGTCCGAACTTAATTCCGCACCTTGGGTTGAGTGAGAAAGGCGGGGCTCGCTGCGGTGTCCGCATCGAGCGGAGAAATGGAAGCTAAGGCTCCACGCACTCCATTTTTGAGCGGCACTTCACCTAGGGTCTTAGAACTAGAGCTGAAGTGTGCCACGCGAGCTTTGGCTAGCCGGACAAGCTGCATCCGCATCGCCATCGTTGGCTCGGAGATAGACGGATGTTTGAAAGCTTTGCGATATTCGATTTGAGCAATTAATTCATGTGATGTGTCAGATTCTGCGCGAAAACTCTGCAAAAATTCTGCTGCATTCTGGAATACTTCTAAGCCGGAAATTATCCCGAAATTTACCTTCATTTGTATCCCCAGAGAGAGCTCACTCAGATTTGAGATTTGATCTGCTGGTTCCTCGCTTCCTCGCCGACAAGGTTGCCCCTGCGCACCCGCTCTTGCACGTCTTCTAAGCCTCACAGCAACCCATGTTGATGACCTCAGAAGCGTGAATTACTGTGTTATTATTTACTGCGATTTCTCGGCTTACTTCACTGCATACTGCTCAGCCTATGCACTCACAATTTGCTCCTCACCAACACACCGCTCCCACCTCTTCAGACGCTCCAACTTCACTCGCAAAGTCAAGTCGTCGTCTACATACAACTTTAACGTCTCTTGAATTATGGCTGCCTGGGGTTCTAGTGATGCCAATAGTGTTATGGCGCCGAAGGTACTTCGTCTATGTAGCCCTGCGTTTGATTTTATCGTCACCGCTAGGAGGGGTATTTTTCACTCTTGTATTACACTTGAGCCTCGCGTTTCCTAATGCTGCCGTCTATCGCGCTGCCGCAACTCTTTTTGTGCCCTCCAATAGATTCGAACTGCAGTCGTGCATGAGGTGCACATCGACGGCTTAGCGGTGAGTGCTTTTTCCACCTAGTTTGGAGGCTGAGATGAGCGAAGTTGACCTTGGCTTCTTGATCAAGGCCACCACTGTCTAGAGACAAGAACCAACAAGGAGGGGATAAAATGCGAGCAAGAGAACTCTGATTGAACTAGGCCTATAGTTCTGCTATATTTTGTTATTGTGCCATGGCGACTCTACGAGACAGCCAGCCTTGTTCGTGTTGCATCCTTGTCTTCTAAGAGGGAGCAGAAGGCAATAGCACCGGTCGAATGGGTTTCTTTACAAAGTTTCTGAGATTACATGCTACTTCAGATGAACATTTTGTGCTTATAGTCTTTTCTATTCTACCCGCCTTGTTAGGTGTTAAAAATCGTGAAGCACTGCAAAGATGCGCTTCCTCACTTGGTGTCCGGCGCGCTCCTGGGTTTGGACCAGAAGGGCGTCTTGGAAATAACTCACAGTTTTCCGGGCATGAGCGCCGCCACGGCTGGCGGCGAAGGCCTGGGCGAGGTAAGACGAAGTAACAGTTGTGAAGCAAATCTAGAAGAAAAAAAAAGGGCCGAGGCAAACACATTTCACTTGAAGTCTTTGGTGAGAGGCTCTGGCAAATGCCTACAGGAAGAAGCTTAGTGATCCTCTTCACGCATATTGCGTGAATCTTAGCACATTTTTAGTACAATGCAGCGGCGTACCTGTTTTTCACCACTCTCTTGTCCTTCCGCGTTTCGTCTGCTCGTACTACATTAGGACGATTACCTGGCGCAGGACCAGTCGTACCAGTTGGAGATGATGACGTCACTCCGGGAGGTCAACGTGGATAACAACCGCGTAGGATGGTTAGTACATATAGGCAGGAGAACTTCATATAATCAAGACCATAAGATCTCCTTGAACTTCCTTGTTCTTTCGTTTTTTTCATGTCAAGTACATGCAATGAAAGTTGACGTTCGTGACAGCACCAAAGTACAACGTTTCTTCGTCGCGCTTCTTCTCGCGCGCGCCTTCAATGGTGCATGTTGTGATGACGATGACGTTAAAAACACCCTCCACATGTATTTCTCCCTTCATTTTGTTTACTTGTGTCTCCTCGATTCCGCCAGGTACCAATCGATGTTCATGGGCACCTTCAACAACTTCAAGTTGATTCAAAACTTGGCGAGCTACCACGAGTCCATCCCCAACAGCGTGGTGCTCCTCTACGACCCCGTGCAAACTGCCGCAGGCCAACTCACTCTCCGAGCCTTCCGCCTCTCGGACGACTTTCTGGAACTCAGCAAGCGGTAGGCGCACACACGTGGGGGGGGGCGGGTTGATCGTTTGGGTGGATGGGTTGTTTGTGTTGAAGAGTCTGGTGGGGTGTGCTTGTGCGGCTCCGTTTCTGCTGGCACCCTCTTCTCAGAGAGAAACATTTTTTTAGATAGTTGTCAGCTTGTCTCCAACATTAGATCACCTATGACATCACGTCAACTAATTTGAAACCCTCACACACTCTCTTTTTCTCTCACGCTGCTTAATCGTGCTGAAATTCGTGATGTGTGTGCCAGGGCGATGAACGAGTACATTTCACCTTCTCGCATTTTGGAAGAGCTTCCCGTGAAGATCCGCAACCCTTCCATCATCACTGCGCTGCTCTACGACCTCAAAGGCCAACCGAAACTCAAATGCGACTTTGAGCGGCTCGACTTATCCACCAACCCGTGAGTGTGGTGCCTGGTGTTCTCATGAGATGTGATTCTTGCTTTCTTTCTTGTTTTTTTTGTTTGTGTGTGTCGTCACATCATGGTAGTGAATACCGGTCTATTTGGCCATTCCTTCTTCTTTTCTCTTGCTGTTGTCTAATTATTATTTCCTTCGACCTCGTTGTTCTTTCCCACACGCCCCTAAACAGGTACTTGGAAAAGAACTTGGAGTACCTGTGTGCGTGGGTTGACGATCTCGCGAACGAGCAATACAAGTTTCAGCAGGAGCTCAAGCGAGAAAAATGGCGCAAAAAGCAGCTCGCAGCAGGCGCTGCCGATGATAACGACGAGGGAAAGGTGCGTTCAGTGTGTAGTGACGGTGGTCGGTGGCCGTTTGGAGGGAGCGGAGGGATGTGCATTTGTTGTGATGTGCTGTCTCTCTTGTCGTCGTTATCTCTTTAACCTCTCCCGTTCATTTTCCCCTCTTTTGTGTCAGATGCCGGATCGGCTGGCGTCCCTCTTGGTAGCGAACCAGATCAACCAATACTGCTCCCAGACCCACGCCTTCGCGGGAGCTTCCCTTGCCAAGTTGTTCCTCGCCAACGGCCTTCAAGATGCGTAGGAAAGGTCGACAGCAAACGCAAAGAGGAAGCTAGAGCAAAAGAAAGAGAGGGAGCCGCAGAGAGGGGGAGGTGACGTGGCTGATGCGAGAGAAGGGGCCTCTCAGAAAGGGAAAAGAGCCACGCGGCTTCGATGGCTGGTCAGTTGACGGGGCGTTGTGCCTACACATGGGCGCGCCCGATGCTAATAAATTCCGGCGCGTGCGCCCTTCTGTTCTTTCCTGAGGTCTCTTGATTATACGACTGGCTCAATATCAGTTATTGCCAAAGTAAAGAATTGAAATACGGGATATTTGAGCTATTATTAGAGCACATGAGAGATGAGATGAGAAAACGCGAAAAGCAAAAACAATTTACAGGGGGGTTTCATTATTATATTATTATCGTTTCTGTCGGTTGTCGGCGATTCAGCGAGGTGAAGCCAAATTTCTAGCTAGACGAAGAGATTGAAGCGAGGAACATCTTTGCCATGTCGGAAGGCGGCGGTAAAGGCAAAAAGGACGGCAGCAGTAGCGCCAAGGGCAAGAAAGATGGCGACAAGAAGCCAGCCTCGAAGAGTGGGTTTCAGACGCTGGGCTTACCGAAGGAACTTTTGCGTGGCATTTTAAACATGGGCTACAAGGTGCCGACTCCCGTGCAGCGAAAGACTCTGCCTCTAGCGCTAGCCGGCCAAGACTTGGTGTGCATGGCGCGCACGGGGAGTGGCAAAACCGCTGCGTTCTTGGTGCCACTCATGGTGCACCTAGGGTGCGAGCACCGCCCTCGGGGCAAAGTCCGCGCAGTGGTGCTGAGCCCGACCCGCGAGCTGGCCATTCAAACGCTGCGGTTCGCGAGGCAGATGGCCAAGTACACGAGCTTGCGCGCCGCTCTAGTGGTGGGCGGTGACGGGATGGACGAGCAATTTGAAGCGCTAGCAGCTTGCCCTGACGTGCTCATTGCTACTCCTGGCCGTTTAGCTCACCATTTAGACGAAGTGCCCGATTTCACCCTCGATGGCACCGAGTTCGTGGTCTTCGACGAAGCGGATCGCTTGTTTGAAATGGGCTTTGCCGATGAGCTGCGGCGTTTGATGAACGCCATGCCCGAGCAACGCCAGTGCTTGCTGTTCAGTGCAACGATGCCTAAAGCGCTTGTTACCTTTGCGCGCGCTGGCTTGAATGATCCTCAGGTAATTTTGCAAGTGCTTTTACATAGCTTTGGAGCGCTTTGTGTTGCATGTTTTATCAATTCATTGATTGAACTAATAGTCATTTTCATGTTAAGCGTGTGTCTACTGCTTCTTTCCCAACCGAAATCCTTTTTTTCTCGAACGCCCTCTTATGACCTCCATTCTTTCCCCTTGCCTCACGCGCCATAGCTCGTGCGCCTTGACACTGACACTAAAGTGTCTGAAAACTTAAGGCTCGCGTTCTTGACCTGTCGGAGCAAGGACAAGCCCGGTGCTTTCCTCTTCACTATGCGCGAGCTCTTGCAGCACGACACTGGAGCCGCCATGAACGATCGGACCCAACTCGCAGAGCTAGCTTCCGGCGGCTTGGGCAGTGAGAAGAAGGGCAAGCAGAAGGGAGTCAAAGGCGGCGGCAAGGGAGGTGGCAAAGGCAAAGACAGCCAATCGTCAGCGAATGGCGGCAAGCCAGCCCCTCTGACCGTGGTGTTTGTAGCGACGCGCCACCACTGCGAATTCCTGCACAGTTTGTGCAGTGCCGTCGGTTTGAGCGCAACCGTGGTGTATGGCACCATGGACCAAGAGGCCCGCAAACTGCACTTGGATCGGTTTCGCAAGCGGCAAGTGCCCATCTTGATCGTGACTGACGTGGCAGCAAGAGGCATCGACATTCCGCTGTTAGACCATGTGGTGAGGCAAAAGAATTGAGGGGAAAAGCTACGAGCTACTTATGAGGACATCTAGGCGTCAGCATCAAAAACCTTCCTCGTCTCTCTAGCCATATATGTTTTTCTTTTGGCAACTGTGTGTGTGTTTTTTGTGTATGTTTTGTTTTTCGTGATTTTTTTTCGTCTAGCCTGTCAGTCACAGGCCTTCTTATCCACAATCATTGTCTATCCTCCTGCATTTCGTCTCCTCTTCCTTTCTCTCTCTGTCTTCCCCATTCTCTTGGTGCTAATTACCGGTAGGTGAACTACTCGTTTCCCCCGAACCCCAAGCTGTTCGTGCACCGTGTGGGGCGCACGGCTCGGCAAGGGAAAGCGGGTCTGGCCGTGTCGCTAGTGGAGCCGGACGAACTCCCCTTCATGGTACTGCAACCGTGGCGTGTGAATGAGTTTCTTTTCACTTCTTTAGGATTCTGTTTTTTTTTTTGGAAACCTAACAATAGTGCACTCTCTGTCAAGTTTGAAGACTGCGCATTGCCTGCATGCATTTGCCAGGTCGAATTGACCTTTTCTTTCCTACAATGACTCCCTCTACTCTTTTTATGTCATAACCTCGCTTGAAAATGTTTGCGCAGGTGGATTTGCACTTGTACTTGGGTCACCCTCTGCAGGACGTTTATCACGGGGCCTCTGCAGACCCCAAGAACCTCCCAGGTAGTGACGTCAGCGCAGCGGCCACTGCCATGCTCACGAGCTCGAACCGCGCAAGCGACGAAGCAGGCGCTAAAGTCGCTGCTGCCAAGACGGCAGCAGTGGCAGCCACCACTTTGCCGGGTTGTTACAGCGTGAGCGAAATGACCCCTGAAATGGCCCACTTTGGAGCCCTGCCGCAGCATTTGCTCGACTCTGAAGCGGGCAGCGTGCGAGGGGCGCTAGCTAGAGACCACACGGGCAACCTGGAAAACCTGGCCCGTGTGTGCGAGAACGCGATGAAGCAATACAAGCGCACCCGGCCAGACCCCTCGGCGGCCTCCATTCGACGCGCCAAGCTCCTAGAGACCCACCGGATTCACCCGCTGCTCTTGTACCGCGAGCGAGCACTGCAGAGCCAATCACACGGCAATGACAAGAGCGGTAGTGGGGGTGGGATACAGGGGGTCGATGCATCGGCAGCGGTGGCGTTCTTGCATTCCTTGGGGAGTTTTCGCCCGAAACAAACGGTGTTCGAAACCGATTCCGTGAGCTCGTCCTTGGCGAAGCAGTCGGGCTTTGACGTGATGGCGGGGGTGCGGAAAGCGCATCGAGTCGCAGGCGCCCTCTCCAAACACACGGTGAATATAATGTTGCGCGGCAAATCAATGGGAAAGTTGCTTGCTGTCAGCCTCTACCTAACCTTGGCAAATTCCAATGAATGCTCTAGCCACATGTATTTGGTCCCATTTCCTTTTCTCGCATCTTTCGCACGCGAGTTTACAACATTCATTCTTTATCTTCTCGAGTCTTTTCTTTACTTAAATTCTATCGTCTCATCTTTGCAGGTAAGCCTTCAGCAAGAGGTTCAAGACGTTCGCACTGCGAAGGAAAAACGAGACGCTGAATTTCAGGAATCCCTCAAGCTCCTTCAAGAAGACGGTGCTGAGCACAAAGATGGAGAAGGAGGCATGGATGAGGATGGTGAAAAGGGAAGCAGTGGTGACGACGACGACGATGACCACGATGACGACGAAATTGCTATGGAAGGTGTGGCAGAGGACAATTTGAGCGAGGAAGAGCTGACGCGAGGGCACAATGGTAGTGGTGGTGGCCGAAAAAATGAAGACGATGACGAAGATGAAGATAACGAGGACGAAGATGTTAAATCTGTAGTTGGCAGGGGCCGAAGTGGCGATGGCAACAACAATGAGAACAACGATGACGGGTGGGATGCTTTACAGGCGGGTCTGGCAGAGGACGCAGCAGCAGCAGCAGCAGCAGCAGCTTCTTCTTCGTCGTCGTCGTCGTCTGCGAGGCCAGTGAAGAGACTGAAGGCTCTGTCGGCTGTCGGAGGCGAAGCAGGCACTGCTGCGGTGGTTGCCGCTAAAATTGCTGCAGCCTCACTGTTCAACAACACTGGCAACGGTGGTGTTAGCAGCAGCAGTAGTGGTGCTGGTGATGGCAGCGGCGGCAACACCGGCAGTGGGAAGAGGCGATTGTCAGCTCACGAACGGAAGCGCATGGCAAAAGGCCTACCAGCCAAAGATCCTCTCAAGGAGGCCGAAGAGGCAGCAGATTTGGCGGATTTGACGGCGGCGCGAGCCCAAAGCAACGGCAGCAGCGGTGGCGGGTGCAAGAGCGCCGACTACGGGTCCACTGGCCGAGCCCGGGAAGAGTTTTCGTTCGGCAGCGGCGCTTACCGCGACCCAGCGGCGTACATTGGGTACGGGCGCACCGTAGGCGAAGCCGAGCGCGAGGCGTTTGACCCCAACGCGGAAGAAGCCTCGAAAGGTGTGTTTATATGCTTGAAATGAAATTCAAGTTGATCAGGACGTACTTTTGTGCGTCCCTACAAGCGATGATGCGGCCGTGTTGATGATATAAGTTGTTCTCACATGGACACTATTTTGAATTGTGTGCCATACAATGATTCACTTTTTCTATTTGAATTGTTGCGCTTGGCGCTTGCCTGCTTCCGCGCACACATGTGTACAGGCGGCCTCGAGAAATTAGTGGCCGGTCGGCTGGAAGACGGCCTCTTGGACATCACCGGCGACGAAGCCTCAGACCAGCGTCGGCAAACCAAAGTGCACCAGTGGGACAAGCGCAAGAAAAAGTACGTGACCACCACCTTGGGGGAACTCGCAGACGAGGGCAAAACCCGGGGCAAAGCCAAAGTGCGCACCGAGTCCGGCCTGCACAGTTTGAGCCGCAAGAGCAAAGATTCAATTGGCGACGTGTACGCGAAGTGGCAGGCCAAAACCAAGAAAAGCATCGGCGGGAACGCCTACACCGAAAGCGCCAGCAACACCACCAGCGGCGGCGGCAGCAGCGGCGACAGCAGTGGTGGCAATGCCAGCGGTTCGAGCTCCTTGGCTGACCGGATGCCACTGCCCAAGACGAAAAAGGAGAGGTACGCTGTTGCAACGGCTAAGAAGCAAACGAACACAGCCGCGCATGCAACTGCCAAGGGCGAACTGAAGGGCGCGAAGGCAATCAAAGAAGAGCGCAAGAAGAAGGACGACCTCAAGGTGAAGAATTTGCCCAAGGACAAGCGGCGGCACGTGCTAGAAAAGCGCAAGCACGAGTGGAAAGCCAAAGTGGCCCGCAAGGAAGAAGAAGTGCGCGTGGCATCGTTTATGGGCGGTCAGTTGGGGCACAGCCAGGGCGGCGGTAAAAACGGAGGCGGTAAGAAACGAAAGCGCTGAGTGAAAATTGTGCTGGGGAACAGATCTCGGCAAGTGGCAGCTCGTGGCATGTCTATCTCTATGTCTAAGAAATTGACCTTTGACGCGGGCCCGGAGACACAGAAGCCAATACGCACGCTTCTTCTGCCCGTCGCATTGGCTTCTGTGTCATTTGGATTTGTGTGAGTTCGAGTTCGAGTTCGGTACAGATGCGAGTTCGAGTTCGGTACAGATACGAATTGCGAAATTTGGCCTAATGTCTAATGTTTTGAGAATGGTGTGGAGACGGAGTGCAAAGAAGGATAACTATCTACCATATAATTCCACCAAAAAAAACTGCACTGACCGTTTATTTCCAATATGGAATATGGGCGAATGCCGGGAGGTGCTGGGCGGCGGACCAGCACCTCCTTCGAAGCAATAAACGCTTCGAGTGCAACCGGGATCTCAAACTTAGTAAAGTGCGGTGTTTAGAGTATCGCCGGTCGTTTACGACCCGTCGTGCAATTTTCACCTCTTCATCACGTTCGAGGCGTCAATTCTTGGCGCAGCATCCACCGCACGGGCTTGTAGTTGCGTCGCCTTGACGTGTAACGCGGCATGCCTTTCCGCTAACACGTTTGAATTAACTCCGTAAATGAGTCTTTGTCTGTGAGTGGTTGTCCAGGATGATTTCGAGGGGAGTATGGACTGCAAACTCCGACGGAACTCTGACACCGGAGCTCATGGCTGTGAATCCAGAATCGCATTGTAGGACTTCAAAAGTGGTGACAATATCCCACGGTCCGTCTTTGAGACACAGTCATGCACGGTGGGCATCAGGGGAGGGAACGGATTCCTAGGAACTTCGGGTCACCGACAGATGATGAACCCTTCCGTTATGAAGTTGCAGCACCGCTTGGTACTTGAATTATCCGTGGGACTCTCGTTTGATCAAA